>Ga0335069_10002080_pt1 | contig 31258 bp, 13 predicted proteins | sample Lox_Sample_11_FD_206714 | JGI IMG/M metagenome (GOLD analysis project Ga0335069, IMG submission 206714) | Soil microbial communities from Loxahatchee National Wildlife Refuge, Florida, United States - Lox_Sample_1.1 | ecosystem: Environmental > Terrestrial > Soil > Wetlands | place: USA...
GGGTGGCCAACAACGGCAATGTCCGCAAATGGAAGGACGGCGAATTCGTCGGCGATTTCGGCGCGGCGCCATGGGGCTTGAGCATCGTCCCGAACTTCAAGGAAACCGCCTTCGGCGCGCTCGCGGCGGGCACGCCGAGCGACGGGCTTTGGCTGCTTTTTCCCGGTCAGACGAACACGCCCGCGCTGCATTTCAACCACACCAACGGACTGCCGTCGGACTGGGTGATTTCGCTGTGGGAGGACCGCGAAAAAAATCTGTGGTGCGGCACCGGCGGGGGGCTGGTGCTTATCCGCCCGAACAACCTGGAAACCATTTCTCCGCCGGACAAATGGAAAAGCTGCCCCGTGCTTTCCGTGCAGCCGGCGCCGGATGGCGCGCTGTGGGTGGGCACCGAAGGCGCGGGCGTGTATTGCCGGCAAAACGGCGGCTGGACAAATTTTGATTGGGCGCAAGGCATCCGCAATAGCTACGTCTGGTCGCTCGCCGCCGACGCGGCCGGGAAAATCTGGGCCGGCACCTGGGGCGGCGGGTTGTTTGTGCAAAAGGACGGCGGATTTGATTTTGCGCCGGGCATGGGAAATTTTCTTCCGCCGATGCCGGCGCTTTTGTCTCTGGGCGACGAGCTTTGGATCGGCACGACAACCGCGGGCGCGCTGCGGTATCAAAATGGAAAGCTAGAGCGGTTCGACAAGATTGCGGGTGAGCCGTTCGGTGACGTGCGCGCCATCGCGCAGGACAAAGCGGGGGCACTCTGGTTCGGCACGGCGGGCGGCGGCTTGGTGCGCCGCGAAAACGGAAATTTCCGGCGCTTCAAAAAATCCGACGGCCTGTCGTCCGACTTCATCGAGTGCCTGCATGTCGCGGAGGATGGCGCGGTGTGGATTGGCACCTTCGGCGGCGGCTTGAATCGGTTCAAGGACGGCAGATTTTCCGTCATCAACCTCCAGCAGGGATTGCCCAATGGCGTCATCGGCCACATCGAATCGGACGGGCGCGGGTTTTTCTGGATGAGTTCCTACGAAGGCATCCTGCGCGCCCGCGAGCAGGATTTGAACCGTTGTGCCGACCGCGAGCTGGCAGAGGTCCCGTTTGTGATCTATGGGATCAACGACGGTTTGCCAACGCTGGAATGTTCCGAAGGCTTGCAATCAGCGGGCGCCAAAACACCGGACGGGCGGCTATGGTTTCCCACGGCGAAGGGGCTCGTCGTGGTGGACCCCGCCGGCGTTAAATTAAACCGGGTGCCGCCACCGGTGCGCATCGAGGAAATGCGCGTGGACGACAAGACATTTGCCGACGGCAGCGCCGCCGGACCGTTGAAAATTCCGCCGGGCCGGCACCGCATCGAATTTGTGTACACCGGCTTGAGTTTTGTGGCGCCGGAAAAAGTGCGGTTCAAATGCCGGCTGGACAATTTTGAGGCGGATTGGGCGAATGTCGGCACGAAGCGGGTGGCAACTTACAATTACATTCCCCCGGGGAAGTATTCGTTCGAGGTAACGGCGTGCAACAATGACGGCGTCTGGAACGAGGACAGCGCCGGACTGGCCTTTGAAGTCCTGCCGCATTTCTGGCAGACAACGTGGTTTCATGTGCTCGGCGGCGTCGCAACGGCACTGGCCGCCGGCGGGGTGGTCTGGTTCGACACGCGGCGGCGGATGCGGCGCCGGCTCGAACACGCCGAGCGCCAGCGCGACATCGAGCGCGAGCGCTCGCGCATCGCGCGCGACATCCACGACGACCTGGGCGCGCAGCTCACCCGCATCACGATGATGAGTGAATCCGCCCGCAGCGAAGTGACGGATCCGGAGCGCGCCGCCGCCGGTTTGGACAAAATCTACCACACCGCGCGCGAGGTGACCCGCACGATGGATGAAATTGTCTGGGCGGTGAATCCGAGCCACGACCGGCTGGACAGCCTGGCGAATTATTTGAGCCGGTTCGCCTACGAATATTTGAGCGAGACGGAAATCCGCTGCCGCCTGGAGATGCCGCTGCAATTGCCGGCGCTGCCGGTCCCGGCCGATATCCGGCACAATTTGTTTCTGGCGCTTAAAGAAGCGCTGCACAACATCGTCAAACACTCCGCGGCAACGGAAATGCGCATTGAATTGAAGCAGGAATCGTCAGAATTGATTTTAATCGTCGCGGACAATGGACGCGGTTTTGACTCCAGCGGTTTGCCGGACCGCGCTCCGCCCAGGCCGGGCCGCATCGGACGCGGCAACGGCTTGACCAACATGAAACGACGCCTCGCGGAGATTGGCGGCGGGTGCGAAATTGCCAGCGAGCCCGGCAAAGGAGCGACGGTGAAATTCACCGTGCCGTTGCGCGCCTGATGTTTTCGCGGGCAGGCCGTGTCATAAACAATTACGACGATGCAAAAAAAAATACCGGTGTATGATGGGTGAGAAAATGCATATCAGGGTTTCCATCGTTGAAGATGACGCGCCGGCACGCGAAATTCTGGCCAAATGGATCGAGCAGGCCCCCGGCTTCAAATGCGTCGGCGAGCACGAAACCGTCGAGGATGCGCTGGAATCATTGCCGGCGGAAAAACCGTCGGTCGTCTTGATGGACATCAATTTGCCCGGCATGAGCGGCATTGAAGGCGTGCGCCGGCTCAAACCCTTGCTGCCGGAGACGCAGTTTTTGATGTTGACGGTCTATCATGACACAGATCACATCTTTGACGCCTTGGCGGCGGGGGCGACGGGTTATTTGCTCAAGCAGACGCCGCGGAACGAATTGCTGGCTTCGATCAGGGAAGTCCACGCCGGCGGTTCGCCCATGAGCAGCAACATCGCGCGCCGGGTGGTGCAGGCCTTTCACCGCGACGACGCCCCGGTACCCGAGTCGGCCAAGCTGTCCCAAAGGGAGCGTGAAGTGCTGGAACTGCTGGCGCGAGGGTACCTTTACAAGGAAATCATTGATTTGCTGAACGTGAGCCGCGGCACGCTGAACACCTACATCCGGCGCACTTACGAGAAACTGCACGTCCGCTCGCGTTCGCAGGCCGTCGCGAAGTTCAGCCATTTCTCGCTGAACGAGCCGGGCCATCGCCCGACCAAGCCCTGACGATTGGTGCGGCAACATTGGTCGCTTTTGAGCGCCGTCGTTCCGGCAGGTGCCCGGAGCGAGCCGCGATACCGCAACCGACGCCCCTCCCCGGGTCGGCCACCGGTGCCCCGCAACCATCGGTCATATCCTTGCACGACATGACAGTTATTGGTTCTGTGTCAAAATCGCCTTCGTGTTGTCCCCATCATTTCTGTTGATTGATGCCATTAATGCCCTTTGCTCGGCGCCGGTCAGGGCGGCAGGAAACAACCCGGCCCCGAGCCTTGTCTCCACCACATAACCAACCCAACCAAATCTATGATAAAACACCAATCCTCGTTCAAGTCGTTCCTTGGCCGGGCGTCTGCGGTGATCGGCGCTGCCGCGCTGGTCGCCGGCCTCCACAATACGGCCAACGCCACCCAAACCGTCCGCGAGCTGTTTGACAACCTCCCCAACAATCTCCTTGCCTCTGATGGAACCACGATTGACGGCATGACCAACGACTTTACCTCGGTCGGCTTGTCAACGGGTTTCTGGACGAATAATCCGCCCGGCAGCACGGGCATCGGTTACAAGGGCAGTTGGACCATGAATTGGGTCCTGCAGGGTTTGCAGGGCAACATCCTGCCTGATTCAGCCGGACTTAATGGGTTGCTGAATGCGTATTCAGGAAATCTCAACTCGCTCATCGATCCGAACACGGGCAACCCCTACGGCATATATTCGTCCCAGATTTATGCGACGCACCCCTTGAATCCCAGTGCTTATGTCAACTGTTCAGTTCCCGGCACCTACTGGTTCAGCGTGCGCATCGAGAAGAATTACTCCTGGTCGGCGGGTGATTCTTCGGCGGGAATGGGTTTTTCCACCGGCAACGGGCCGACCGACCAATTTATTGGTATTGGTGTGACCCGGCCAGGCACCACCGGACCGGGCGGCTCTCCTGATTGGGGCGATACCGATTACGTGACTCAGGGCACGCTGGGTCAAGCGGGAATTCCGGGCCAGGATGATACCGGCGGGCCGTATCTGCCCCTCGCGACGGGCCCGGCGCAGTTGTATAATAGCGGTCTTGGTGCCGTAAGCTGGGCCGAAGCCGGCTTGGTTGTGGGTCGTCTCGTTGTCAACTCCGGCGGCAATTGCGAGTTGGATGTGGTGACCTTTTTGCCAAATTCGCCGCTTTTGGGGTTTACAACGGATCCCAGCCTCATCGTCTGGGACGCGACGACGACTTTCACCACAACGCAGACGTTCTCTCAACTTCTGGTGTGGATGCACGGCCCCAACGTGGAATACGATGCCATTCGAGTGGGCACGTCTTATGCCGACGTGATTGGGCTGGAAACCGTCGGTGCGCCGGTGGCCAGTCCGAGCAACACGGTTTATGCCCCCACGGCGGTCACGTTTACGCAAAATGCGCAAGTGAACAGCGGCAATACGCCGATGTCCTATCAATGGTTCACCAACGGCGTGGCCCTGGATCCGAATGACAATCCGACCGCGACGAATGCCAGTTTGACGCTGTCGAGTACGGTCGTGGGGATGACGGCGGATTACAACCTGGTGGTGAGCAATTTCTTCGGCATGACGACCAGCGCGGTTACCCATCTTACCGTCTTACCGCCCACGCCGGTGTACTTTACGGCCAAGCCGGTTTCGACAACTCGTTATGCCGGTTCTCCCGGAGCTTCATTCTCGACTGCCGTGAATGGGACGCCGCCTTACACCTACCAATGGATACACGCCGGCACCAATTACGGGCCGCCGGTGACCACGTTCGCCCAGAGTGATACGCTGGTGATACCCGGCCCGCTTACGATTGCAAACGGAGGTAATTACTCGGTGACGGTTACGAATAACTACCGCACCACCAATTCTGGTGATGTGTCGCTCACGATCATCACGCCGCCGGCAGGGTCATTTGCGGCTGCGGTGACCGCGCTGTCACCCTGGGGTTATTGGCGCCTGGATGACAACGTGACCCCGGGTAATCCCACCCTCTACGACTACTGGGACTGGAATAACGGTACCGTCGTGGATGTGACCACTCCGACCTATCAAGCCCCGGCGGCACCGTATGTCGGTTTCCCGAATCCTCACCAGGGAATCACGCTTAACACGGGTGGTCCGGCTGCCTGCCGAGTCAACCTGCCCAAGCTGCCGTGTTGGACCAACCAGATGACCCTGGTATTCTGGGTGACAAACGGTGCCGCGCAGATGTGCCCCATGAATGGCTACGGTAACGGGTATGGCTTGTATGATAATAATGGAGAACTGATATTTGAGTGGGCTAGTCTCGGAGCGCCGTCCGGCGGGGGCGGAATGGATACCGGTCTGGCGGTTCCACAAACTGGTTGGACGTTCGTGGCCTTGGTCGTGGAGCCTACCCAAGCGACCGTCTACTTGGGTACCAACAACTCCCTGCTCGCTTCGGCAACCCTGACCGGCCTGAGTCTCCCAACCTCCGACGAGGCCGGGGACACCGCCGGGTTGTATGCCCCCGGGCTCGGACGCATGCAATGGCCTTGGGCTGAGGATGGGGGTGGTGCACCTTGGACTACCATGCATGGCACCTGGAGCGATGTGGCAGTGTTCTTTTATTCGCTGCCGCCCGCTGCGGTCACCAATCTCTATCTGTCCGGCGTAGGTCAGTGGATCTATGCCTCGGCCGATGGTCTGGGCAATCTGAACATGAACTGGAATCCGGCCTTCACGCTGCAGGAAGCCAGCTCAGTCACCGGTCCTTGGACGGATGTCGGCGGCAGCCCAACGCCGCCTTACAGCGTGCCGATCAATACGGGGATCGGCCAGCATTACTACCGGTTAAGACAGTAGGGTGGGGGTTCAACCAGTAAAGTCATGAACCGGCCGGAGCTTATAGGTGGCTCCGGTCGGTTCTTTCAAAGTTGGATAGCGACAAAATGATACCAATTGTGGATAAAAAGAAACGCGCCGCATTCACATTGATTGAACTGCTCGTCGTCATTGCCATCATCGCCATCCTTGCGGCCTTGCTGTTGCCGGCGCTGGCCGTGGCCAAAAATCACGCTTATGCCGTTACCGACATCAATAACTGCAAGCAAACGATGACAGGGATGCTGATGTATTGCAACGACAACGACGATTGGCTGCCCTGGCCCGGTTGGAATACAACTTCTAATTGCTGGGTTTCATACAAAAATCCACCAGCTTTGTTTACCCATACCGCGGCGAGCTTTCAAAAAGACTATGACCAGCAGGTCAGTTGGTTCACCGGCATTACCGCCCCCGAGCCCGGAAGCCCAAAACCTCCCGGATGTGGTTTGCTTTACCAATACCTTACGAATCCAAAGTTGTTCCTTTGTCCCCAGGACTTTACGGACCCGTATTACCTGAAGCGACCGGAAATCATCAGCAGCTATGTCTGGAATGGTGCTCTTGCGGCTTACGCAGATGACAATAACGGAGCCAACCCCCCTTATCGGATGAACAGATTCAAACCGACAAATATCTTGGAGTGGGAAAATGACGAAACCCAAGTGGTCAATTCGCCCGGTTTTTGGGGCGACTTTGCAAATAAGCCATCGGAAAACGGTACCACGCCAAGCATGTCCAAGCGTCATGGAAAGGCCGCCCAAATTAGCAGAATGGATGGCAGTGCCGCTCGCGAATCCTGGGTCAATATCGTTGCGTGGGCTGTGAGTAACAAACCGAACGATCTGTGGTGTAGTCCGGGAAGGACTGACGGCCACTAACCGGCTTGGTTTTGAGAAATGGACCATCAGCCTTATATAGAATTTATGCCAAATCGAAGTAGCAAAACCGCCTTCCCGCACGCTACGTTCCGGAGCGGCTTTACCTTGATCGAATTGCTCGTCGTCATCGCCATCATTGCCATTCTGGCGGCGCTGTTACTGCCCGCATTGAGCAGAGCGAAGATGAAGGCCACGGCAACCGCCTGCTTGAGTAATGAGAGGCAGCTCGCGCTCGCCTGGCTAATGTATGCCGACGACAACAACGATCTGGTCGTCAATTTCAGCACCTACAACGGCACCATCACTCCCCAGGCCTACGGCGTGCCGTGGCGCACCGATATCCATAATGGGCAAATTACTGGCGAATTGGACATGACCTTGCCGGCAGGAATCAAAGCCAACAGCGAGGCGGCGCAGCAATATTTGACGGAAAGGGGGTTTCAACAGCCCAGAAAGAACGTGACCGGACCGTTGTATCCCTACTGCCGGAATTCCAGTGTCGTCCATTGTCCCGGCGACAGGCGATACCAGTTGAAGGTAGGCCCCGGCTACAGCGGGCCTTATTCCTGGGACAGTTATTCCGGAGCCACGTTTTTGAACGGCGAGCTGCGCAGCGATCGGAAAAATCTGAGCAAGCGAACGGAGATCCGCATGCCGAGCGAGCGTTTTCTCTGGATCGAAGGCGCCGACATGCGCGGTGAAAATGTCGGCTCCTGGGCCTTGAACAGCTACGGCACGGTCGCCAACGGCTTTACCGATGCGCTGTTCGGAGATTCGCCCGCCGCGTTTCACGTGATTTCAGCGTGTTTTAATTTTGCCGACGGACACGCCGAAAGCCATCGATGGCAGGACAGCACCACGTTGGCTTATGCCAATGACACGACGCAATCCAAGGATTCCGGCGGTTCAACGCAGACGGCCGCCAACCACAAAGGCAACCCGGATATCCAGTGGGTTGCCAGCCACTACCCCGGCAAACACAACCCGTGAGCCGCGATCAAATGGCGCCAACTGATGAATTCCAGGTTTTTGACCATCACTGCGGTTCATCTTCAATCCGGGACGCGATTGTCTGACTTGTGTCGGGCAAACGGTGGAAGCTCGGCGGGGACATTAGACAGATGGACTTGGCCATGAAACGGAATGCCGGACGCAGCAGTGTTCACTGTGGGCGGGGGGCCAGCCAACCCACCTGCCCTGGTGGAAGTCAAAGCGACAGGAAAAGCACGGAACATCGCATTGAATTTATGCAACAGAACAGTGACAAAACTGTATTCCGCTCCTCTTCGTTTCGAGGCGGCTTTACGCTGATCGAACTGCTCGTCGTCATCGCCATCATCGCCATTCTGGCGTCGCTTCTGCTGCCGGTGCTCAATCGGGCGAAGGTCAGGGCGATGTCCGTCAATTGTATGAACAATGCCAAGCAGTTGGGACTGGCTTGGTTGATGTATGCATCAGATAATGAAGAGCGCCTGGCGATCAATTGCGACAGCTCGATTGCCACCAACGGAACTCCGTCCTGGATTAGCGGTCGGATGGACTGGAGCCCGGCTGCGGTAAATACCAACACGGACAACCTGGTCAATGACAGCCTCTCGCTACTTGGGGGATATTTAGGGAGAAATTATCGGGTGTTTGTGTGTCCGGCGGTGGACAATTACTTGAGCAAATCGCAGCAAGCGAAGGGCTGGAGCGGTCGCTGCCGGGGTTGTACGATGGATGCCGCCCTGGGTGATGGCACCAAATTCAATGCCGGCTATGGCCTTTATTGGTATTGTGCCAGGACACTGTCTGAAATTCATGTCCCCGGACCCTCTGATGTGTATGTTTTTCTCGATGAGCATCCGGACTCGCTTGATGATGGGATATTCTATACCCCCAATCGGCCTTGGGGAAGTCTGGTGGAACTGCCCGGCAACCAGCATAACGGCGCCTGCGGGGTGGCGCTGGCGGACGGTCATTCCGAGATGCACAAGTGGCGAGGCAAATTTTCAAATTTGCCGGTCACATATATTTACACCATAAATGTCTCCGTGCCGTTGAATGACCCTGACATGCTCTGGCTGGAGAGCCGCACGCCGGTTAAGTGACGATCGTGGCAGCACCTGCATCGGTGAGGTGGAATTGATGAATGCTGGTCTTTTTGGCTGGAACAACAATCATTGCGCGAACACCAATCAGCTGTTTCCAGGTGGCGCGGCGGTTCGTCCCGCCCCAATCGAACGAACAAATTGATGAAAATGATCAGTCCCATCCCCCTTATTTTCGGCATCGCGTGCGCCGCGCTGCTGGCGACAAAACTGGCCGCTGCCGACTCGCCGCGCGAACATCTCGCGCTCGACGCGAACTGGAAATTCCATCTCGGCGACGACTGGCCGGAGGCGCTGAGTTTCGTAAACTCCGGCACCGGCTCCGGGCCGGCAGCGGAGAACTTCGTCGACGCTTACTGGCGCGTCGTCAATTTGCCGCACGATTGGGCGGTTGAACTGCCATTCGACCCGGCCGCCGATGGCAGCCACGGATTCAAGCCGCTCGGAGCAAAGTATCCGACGAACAGCGTTGCCTGGTATCGCCGCACGTTCGGGTTGCCGGCCGCCGATTCCGGCAAACGGATCTGGTTGACTTTCGATGGCGTGATGCACGACGCGACGGTCTTGGTCAACGGCTGGCTGGTGCGGCGGCACGAGGGCGGGTATTACCCGTTCCGGGAGGACATCACCGACGTGGTGCACTTCGGCGGCACGAACACGATTTCCGTGCGGGTGGACGCAACCAAGTCCGAGGGCTGGTTTTACGAGGGCGCGGGCATCTACCGCCACGTCTGGCTGGATATCACTCCGCCCGTTGCCATCGCGCCGGATGGAGTTTTTGTGTCGCCGCGATTTGGCGGGAATATTCCCAAAGGCAGTCCCAAAATCGAAGTCGAGGTCCGCCTCCTCAACTGCACGACGAACGCGGCGGAGGCGACGGTGAGCTGTATCGTCATCTCTCCGGACGGCCAATCGGTGAAGCGATTTTCTGAATCGGAAAAATTAAAACGCGAATCGCAGCGCGTGGTCAAACTGGAGGCAAAGGTTCCATCACCGGCGCTGTGGTCGCCGGAATCGCCGAACCTCTACCAGCTCATCACCACGATTTCCGTGGCCGGCAAGGTGGTGGACCAGGTAACAACTCCCTTTGGCATCCGCACCGTCGGGTTCGACCCGACGAACGGCTTCCTGTTGAATGGCAAGCCCTACGAACTTTACGGCACGTGCAACCACCAGGACCACGCCGGCGTCGGCGCCGCCATCCCCGATGCGTTGCAGGACTTCCGCGTGAAACAATTGAAGAAGTTCGGCTGCAACGCCCTCCGCACCTCGCACAATCCGCCCACGCCGGAATTGCTCGAAGCCTGCGACCGGCTTGGCCTGTTGGTCCTGGATGAGAGCCGGTTGATGGGCAGCGATTCGGCGAACATGAGCAAGTGGGACGACCAGATCCGCCGCGACCGCAATCATCCCAGTGTCGCGATCTGGTGTATCGCCAACGAGCAGTTCATGGTGCAGGACACGCCGCCGGCGGGCAACGTCGCGCGCACGATGCAGGGCTACGCAAAGCAACTCGATCCCACGCGCCCCGTCACTTACGCCTCGCCGGAGGACGATGTGTTTCGCGGCATCAACTCGGTCATCGAGGTGCGCGGCTGGAATTACCATTACGGTCCGCAAATGGATCGCTATCACGCCGCGCATCCGACGCAACCGAACGTCGGCACCGAACAGGCCAGCGTCGTCGGCACGCGCGGCATCTACACCAACGACCCGGGGCACGGCTATGTGGCGGCCTACGATGTCGTCTGGCCGGGCTGGACCACGACCGCCGAAAGCTGGTGGGGTTTCTTCGCCGACCGTCCGTGGCTTTCCGGCGCTTTCGTCTGGACCGGCTTTGATTATCGGGGTGAGCCGACGCCGTATTGGTGGCCGTGCATCAATTCGCATTTCGGCATCCTCGACACGTGCGGTTTTCCGAAGGATGCGTTTTACTATTATCAATCGTGGTGGACGACCAACACCGTATTGCACTTGCTGCCTCACTGGAACTGGCCGGGCAAGGAAGGGCAGGAAATCCTCGTCCAGGTTTTCAGCAATTGCAAACAGGTGGAGCTCTTTTTGAACGGCGCGTCGCTCGGCAGACAGGCGATGAAGCCGAATTCCAAATTAAGCTGGCAGGTGAAATACGCGCCGGGAACCTTGAGCGCGAGAGGTTTTGACGCCGCTGGCAAGGTCATCGCCGAGACAAAAGTGGAGACCACCGGCGACGCCACCCAAATTCAACTCACGCCGGACCGCAAGACCCTCAACGCGGATGGCGAGGACGTGGCCGTGCTCACCATTTCCGCGCTCGACGCCCAGGGCCGCGTCGTGCCCGTGGCGCAGAACAAGATTGATTTCCGGGTCGAAGGCGCCGGCAAAATCATCGGCGTGGGCAATGGCGATCCCAGTTGCCACGAGCCGGATGTGTTCGTTCCGAGCGTGCCTGCGCGTAATGTTGCCGTGGAGGACTGGCGCTGGCAGCTGGCAAAAGTCCCGAAGAACAGCGGCGAATTGCCCGAATACGGGAATGGTTTTGACGACTCGGCATGGACCGTTCTCAATGCCAAAGCCAGCGGCGGCGAATTGACCATCAAAACACCCGACACCACGGCGATTTACCGCGCCCACTTCACGCTGACGGATGAAGACTTGAACAGCTCCGGCGCGCAGATTTGCTTCAGCGGCTGCGATGACGAAGGCTGGTATTTTGTGAACGGCCAGTTTATAGGCGAATCGCACGACTGGCAGGCGCAGCCAATTTTCGACATCAAGAAATTCATCCATGCCGGCGATAACGTCGTCGCCGTCAGTGTCAGCAACGGCGTCGGTCAGGGCGGCTTGAATCCGAACGTGACCGTCAAAATCATCGGCCACGCGAATGCCGCGCCGTGGGCGCGCAGCCTGTTCAACGGCCTGGCGCAGGTCATCGTGCAGTCCACGCGGGAAGCGGGCGAATTCAAACTGACCGCCAGTGCCGATGGTCTTCCACCGGCGACGGCTGTCGTGCAGACGCAATCGTCCGCACCGCGTCCATCCGGGCCGTGAACTGCCGCATTTGGATTGAAGCAACCAGTCTTGGACGGCCATTCCGGCGGCCTGGGCGTCAGCCGGCCGGCCGTTGACATTAACGCCCGACTGAATGCTGGAATGGCTCGCCAAGTCACAGTTCGCTTTATAAACTCGAAATGGTTTTCAACCTGCCGATACAAAATGCAAACGGCGCACGCCCATTTGAAATCACTCGCTCCCGCCGCCTTGGTGCTCTCGGGGCTGTTAATTTTCGCCAATGCCGCATTGGCCACCGATGAAATCTGCGCCTCCTGCGGCGCGCAGGTGACTGTCAGCGGTGACTTTGCGCACCATAAAGATGACGCGTCGGTCGCGGTTGCGGGCGCCGACAATAATGCGGAAGCGTTCCATGAGGAAATCTATGGAAAAAATTTTGCCGTAAGCATCGCCCACCTGGCCGCGGGGACATACAACATCGTCATTGGCGAGGCCGAAACCTGGGCGGCTGCTCCGGGTGAACGCGTGTTTGATGTGACGGCCGGGGAGGTTTCGCTGGCCAAAAATTTCGACATTGTGGCCACCGCCGGCGGCGCGAAAAAGGTCTGTTACATTACCGGCAGCATCCAACACGAAAATGACTCGATCAAAGGGCCGCTGACGGTTTCCTTTTCGGCGGTCAAGGGCAACGCCAAGTTCAACACGTTCGAGGTGAAAAGCGCTTCGGGCGCGCCGGTCGTTTCGTTCAGCGCATCGGAAATCGCCGATCCGTTTTCTGCCGTGGCCTCGCGTCTTCCGGAAATCAGCGAGCCGCCCATCTGGCGCGACCCCTCGCATGCGTTGAAGGAACGCGCGGATGATTTAATCCGGCGCCTGTCTCTCGCCGAAAAGGTCGCACAGCTGCAAAATGGCGCGCCAGCCATTTCCCGGCTTGGGCTTCCAGCCTATCATTATTGGAGCGAAGCATTGCACGGCGTGGCCAACTCCGGCGACGCGACCGTTTTCCCGCAGGCCATCGGCATGGCGTCCACCTGGGATCCGAACCTGATTCAACAGGAGGCGAACATTATCGGCGTCGAAGGCCGCGCCAAGTTCAACGATTACGTAAAACGGCACAACGGGAATGCGCAATGGTTTGGCGGGCTGACGTTCTGGTCGCCGAACATCAATATTTTCCGCGACCCGCGCTGGGGTCGCGGCCAGGAGACTTACGGTGAAGATCCATTTCTGTCGGGAGCCATCGGCGTGGCATATATCAAGGGATTGCAGGGCGACGACCCCAATTACCTGCTGGCGATGGGCTGCGCGAAGCATTTTGCGGTTCACAGCGGCCCGGAACAGGAACGTCATCGCTTCGATGCCGTGCCGCCGGAACGTGATTTCTACGAAACCTATCTGCCGCAGTTCGAGATGGCGGTGCGCGAGGGACACGTGGGCGGCGTCATGGGCGCTTACAATTCGCTGTTCGGCGTGCCTTGCTGCGCGAGTCCATTGCTGCTCACGGACATTTTGCGCCAGCAATGGGGATTTGACGGCTATGTTGTTTCCGATTGCGAGGCCATCGGCGATATTTGGCGGCAGCATCACTTTGTGAGCACTCCCGAAGCGGCGGCGGCAGCGGCGGTGAAAGCCGGCTGCAACCTGTGCTGTGGGGGCGATTACAATTCGCTGGTGCGCGCGGTGCAGAAAGGTTTGATCACCGAAAAAGAGATTGATGCCGCGCTGTATCACGCGCTGTGGACACGATTTAAACTTGGCTTGTTTGATCCGCCGGACAAAGTTCCCTATTCCCGGATTGGCATCGACCAGAACGACACGCCTCAGCACCGCGCGCTGGCGCTTAAAGTGGCCGAAGAGTCCATGGTGCTGTTGAAAAACAACGGCATTCTCCCGCTCAACCGCTCGAAAATCAGACGCATGGCCGTCATCGGTCCCAACGGAGACTCGAAATCGATGTTGCACGGCAATTACCACGGCTCCGCTTCGCATCCGATTTCCATTCTGAACGGCATCAAGCAATTGGCCGGCACGAACATCGCGGTCAGTTTCGCCCCAGGATGTCCGGTCACCACCTTGACCAACCGGGGAATTGCGGCGTGGAGCCGCCAGGACAATGACACGAGCCGTCCACTGGCGGAGCTTTACGCGGAGGCTCTCGCCAATGCGACTGATGCGGACGTGATCATTTATGTCGGCGGCATCACCCCCGCGCAGGAAGGCGAAGGCTTTGACCGCGATGCGATTGAACTGCCCGAGGTGCAGCAAAAACTCATCCAAGCGCTCCATGCCACCGGCAAACCGGTCATCATGGTCAATTGCAGCGGCTCGGCGATGGCGCTGCCGTGGGAAGCCAAAAACCTGCCGGCAATTCTGCAGGCCTGGTATCCGGGCGAGGAAGGCGGTCGCGCGGTAGGCGAGGTCCTTTTTGGCGATGTCAACCCCTCGGGCCATCTGCCGGTGACGTTTTACCGGGCCACTGCGGACTTGCCTGGCTTCACCGATTACTCGATGAGCAACCGCACCTACCGCTACTTCAGCGGCCAACCACTCTATGCTTTCGGTCATGGCCTTAGCTACACGAAGTTTGCCTTCCGGCGTGGCAGGCTGGACGCAGAGCGAATATCTCGGCAGGGCGCAGTAAGGGTTTCGTTCACCGTGAAAAACATCGGCGGGCGTGACGGCGATGAAGTCGCGCAGGTCTATTTTCGCCACGTCCATTCCAACATTCCGCAGCCGGCGCTGGCGCTGTGCGGTTTTGCCCGGGTGCATCTGAAGCGCGGCGCATCAAGCGAAGTCAGCATCGAGATTCCCGCCGAACGTTTGCGTTACTGGGACACGGAGAAGAAGCAATACGCGGTGGAATCCGGAGATTATGAATTTCTCGTGGGCGCGGCCTCGGACGATATTCGGCTGAGATTGCCAATGACCATTACCGACTAGCCAGCCAAGGCGGATTAAATCCCGGCATGGCCGTGGACATCATTGGGAAGGCCGGGATTCTGCCTGCGTGCAAACGCGTGCCAGTTGAGGCGGCTTGATGTCAGTGTCGGGGAAATTAACGACTTGTTGGATTTGTTGATCCACACCACAATAACGTGTGTCATCGTTTAATATTAAAAACTGCCTGGGAAAATCTCCTTTGGGTTCCCGGATTCTGCGTTTATTCCTGTTGATCTTGGGGTTGCTGGGGGGCGGTGGAATGGCTTGGGCGCAGCCCTACAACTGGAAACCCGTCGTCATCAATGGCGGCGGTTATGCGGACGGCATCGTGTTCCATGCCAATGCGCCGGGGCTGATGTATTGCCGCACGGACATCGGCGGCGCGTATCGCTGGAACCCGACAAACAATACGTGGACTCAACTGCTGAACTTCGTTGGCTACCCCAATAATCAAGGGAGTCTGATGGGCGTCGAAAGCATCGGTCTCGATGCGCAGGACACGAACCGGCTTTATCTCTCCTGTGGATGGATGGGCGGGTCCAATCCCAGCGGAATCATGATTTCGACCAATCAAGGCGCGAACTTTACCGTCATCAACTCTCCGTGGGTGATCGAATCCAACAACGACGGCCGCGGCAGCGGCGAACGTTTTGGCGTGGACCCCAACCTTGGCAGCATTCTCTTCTACGGCACGCATCTCGCCGGGTTGTGGAAGAGCGTGAACTACGCCGCGAACTGGTCGAAAGTCACCGGCTTTCCCGTCACCACCACCGCCAACGGCGTCGGGCTGGTCTTTGTGGAATTCATCCGGAGCAGCGGCTCGCCCGGCAGCGCCACGCCGGTGATCTGGGTCGGCGTATCCCAGGGCGGCACGAATCTGTTCCGCAGCGTTGACGGCGGAACGACGTGGACCGGCCTTAACACCAACGGCGTTCCTCCGGGCTATATGCCTCATCGCGCGGAGCAGGACGGGTTGGGCAATATGTACATCACCTTCGGCGATGCCCCAGGGCCAAACGGCGTCGGTTCCGGCGTCGTGCGCAAATTCAATCTCAGCACGTTGGCTTCCATTGATGTGACGCCGCCGACGGGCCAGGGCGGATTCGGCGGCGTGACGGTGGACGCCCAACACCCGAACACGGTCGCGGTGAGCACAATTGATTGTTGGTGGCCGCAAAATTATGTTTATCGCAGCACCAACGGCGGGACCAATTGGACCCAGACCTACAGCGGGACCACGGATTGCTCGAGCGGGCCGTGGATGGGGAACGGTGGACTGGTCGTCCAGGGTTGGAGCGACGATCTCAAAATCGATCCGTTCAACTCCGACCACCTCTTTTTCACCAGCGGCGGCGGCATTTTTTCCAGCTTCAATTTCACGGCAGCCCAGCCTTCGTGGGAGTTCCAATCCGTTGGCATCGAGGAAATGGTTTACTGCATGACCGGAACGGGGCTTGCCAGTCCGCCCAGCGGGCCGCAGCTTTTTAGTGCGTTTGGCGACATAGCGGGTTTTGCCCATTACAATCTGGATGTTTCCCCCCCGACTACGAATTATTTCACGGGCGGCGGCAATAACTACATCATCGATTTCGCGGAGCTGAACCCGAACCTGGTCGTCCGCACCTATTATAACAACTCGGGCCGCAGCGGCTATTTTTCGACGGACGCCGGAAGAACCTGGACGACCTTCGCGACGGAGCCGGCGGCGGCGGCAACGAACGGCCCCGGGCTCGTGGTCGTTTCCGCCGATGGCCGCCGGCTGGTCTGGGCCATTCCGGGTTCCCCTTCGTTCTATTCCACAAATAATGGTCTGACTTGGACTCAATGCGCCGGCAGCAATCCGACACCGCCAAATTTGTGGGAACAGCCCTATCCGTTCTCCGACCGCGTGAACTCCAACAAGTTTTACATCTACATGCCCGACTCGGGTGTTGTCTATGTCAGTACCAATGGCGGCGCCAGCTTTTACGCCGGAGCGACGCTAACCGCGTGGGCCGACAGTATGCGTACCACCTTCAACCGGGAAGGAAACGTGTGGGTGGCGCTTTACAATGGCCTGTGGTGTTCGACCAATTCAGCCGCGAGCTTCTTCCAGGTGTCTGGCGTGGAGGCCGCGCACACGCTTGGTTTTGGCCAGTCGAAAACCAACGGCGGCTATCCGGCCATCTACTTGCACGCACAAATCAACAATACTTGGGGCGTTTATCGCTCCGATGACCGGGCCGCAACCTGGACGCGGATCAACGACAACCAGCATCAATACGGTGGTATCCAGCAGGTCATCGGCGACCCGAAAATCTACGGCCGATGTTACATTGGGGCCCTTGGCATCGTTTACGGCGACCTGCCCAATCAACCGCCGTACACACCGGACGGCCTGACCGCCACCCCGTCCAACGCGGCGGTGGTCCTAAACTGGAACGCGGCGGTCGCCGCGGACAGCTATATTATCAGGCGCAGCACCACCAGCGGCGGGCCTTACGCCGATATCGCGACCGGCGTGACCGCGACAAGTTACCTCGATACCGGTCTCGCCGGCGGCGTTACCTACTATTACGTTGTCGCTGCGACCAACAGCTACGGCCTCAGTTCGAACTCTGTCGAAGCCGGTGCCACACCGTTGGGACCCGTGCCTTCGCCGTGGCAGACGCAAGACATCGGTGCCGTGGGGATTGCCGGCAGCGCATTATATGGCAACGGAGCATTTTCTTTAGCGGGTGCTGGGGCGGATATCCAGGGGACGGCGGATGCGTTCCGTTTCGTCTATTTACCCTTGGCTGGGAATGGCACCATCATTGCCCGGGTTGTTTCCGTGCAGAACATTGATCCGTGGTCGAAAGCCGGCGTGATGGTCCGGTCGAATCTGGACGCCAGCGCCGCCAACGCATTCGTCGCGGTGACGCCGGGCAACGGCGTGACTTGGCAGTACCGTTCGAGTCCCGGCGGCGGCACCAGTTGGAACCAGGCCGCCGGACTGAACGCGCCTTACTGGGTTAAACTGGTGCGCAGCGGCAACACGTTCTCGGGATATCGTTCTTCTGATGGCACGAGTTGGACCCTGCAAGGGACAACAACCATCAGCATGTTATCCAACGTGTATATCGGTTTAGCGCTGACCAGCCACAACAATTCGAGCCTCTGCGCCGCCACCTTTGACAACGTGACGGTGCAGCCCGGCTGGCCGGTTGCGCCGGACGCTCCCGCCAATTTGACGGCAGCGGCCGGTGACGGAAGGGTCGCGCTCAGCTGGTCGGCATCCGTCACGGCCACGAATTATTACGTGAAACGATCCACCATAAGCGGGAGCGGGTATCTGGCCATCCTCACCAACTCAAGCCCGAGCTGTGCCGACACGGGCGTCAACAACGGCACGCTCTATTACTATGTCGTGAGCGGAGTGAATGCGGCGGGGGAGGGAGCCAATTCGTCGGAGGTTAGTGCCCGGCCAACCTCGTCGGCGCCGCCGCAACTCGGTTTCGGGACGGCCGGCAATCAATGCCAACTCAACTGGCCGGCGGACCACACCGGCTGGCAACTGCAATCGCAGACGAACAGCCTGAGCGTCGGCCTCGGCACCAACTGGGTTAACACGACGGGTTCGACGCAGACGAATCTGGTGCTGCTGCCGCTGAATACGACAAACGGCACGGTGTTCTTCCGGCTGGTACTGCCTTAATGTGTCGCTCACGGAAGAGACGCAGGGCGGTATCGCGAACCGAATTGGATGAAAAACAGATCTCTGGAAACGAGCTGGCGGCGGGTTTTCCGCTTTAAGCGACGGCTGGCGCCCGTTTGTTCCCTGCTGGCCGTCGGTCTGGGGCTGCTGCCGACCTTGCCGACAAAGGCTGCCTCGCTTCAGTTGGTCACCGATGACTGGGGCGCCAGCGGGGTGCCGACCAATGTCAGCCTGTATGTCTATGTGCCGGACAAGGTGGCCGCAAACCCGCCGATTCTGGTTCTCCTGCATTATTGGGGCGGCGGCGCGACTGGCGTTTTCGCCGAGGCGCAGGCCGGCGGCATTGTTTCAGCGGCGGATCAATACGGCTTTATCATGGTGGTGCCGCAAAATCCCGACTGCTGGGACTATTCGTCGGCGCAATCGCTCACGCACGACGGCGGCGGCCAGACCCAAGCCATCGCCCACATGGTGAATTACACGATCAGCAAATATCACGCAAATGCGAATCGGGTTTATGTGACCGGCACCTCCTGCGGCGGCATGATGACCGAGGCGCTACTGGCCGTGTATCCTGAGATTTTCAAAGCCGGTGCCGAGTTCGCCGGTGTGCCGGTTGGCGGCGCCTGGACTCCCGTGACACAAACTGCGCAGCAATGGGGCGATCTGGTCCGCGCGTGTTATCCCGGCTATGCCGGGCCTCGCCCGCGCGTGCAGCTCTGGCATGGCACGGCGGATACTCTCGTAAATTACAGCAACCAACTGGAAGCGGTCGTGCAGTGGGGCAATGTTCTCGGCTTGAGTGCGAATCCAGCGTATTCGAACTCGGTAACCATCGGCAGCATTACAAACCAATTTTCACACCAAGCTTGGGTGGATGGCTGTGGCAACATCGCTCTTGATGCGTGGTCGGAAATTGGTGGCGGTCACGGCACGGATGCGAATCTCAACGCGCAATATGTCATTCCCTTTCTCGGCCTCGACAAAGTAGGTCCGGTTGATCCCGAAGACCCCGAAGTGTATTGCAACCACGGCCAGCGCGGGCGGCCGCACTTGAATGCGGCACGAACCACTTTCGTCGGCGACAACGGCCAGCGCCTGCGCGGCCCCTTCACCTCCACCGAATGGACGCCAGCATCCACCGATGTCGCCATGATCAAGGGAATGGGGTTCAATGCGCTGCATCTCTACGCGGAATCCTTTGATCCAAATTATCCTGCGAATGGAAGCACCACGCCGGGCTATGCCGTCGCAAATGTTGATGCCATCGTCGCGCAGGCTCGGACCAACGGCCTTTATCTCATCATGACCATCGGCAACGGCGCGTGGAATGGCAATTACAACGCGGCTTACATCACTAATTTCTGGAAATTCTATGCCCAGCGTTACGCCAACGAGACGCATGTGCTGTTTGAAATCCAGAACGAGCCGGTTGCGTGGGGGCCGCCCTACTCGTCGCCAGGCGCCACGCCGCCCGGAGCGCTCGACATGGAAGTGGCCGCTTACAGGACCATCCGCAGTTACGCGCCCGAAACGCCGGTGCTGCTTTTCTCTTACGCCGTGCTGGGGGATTCTGGCGGCGCGTCGGCGGCGTTGACGGACATTCGCGCGTTCAACACGAATGTTTTCGGCAACGCCAGCGCGGTGTGGACGAATGAGGCGGTCGCTTTTCACGGCTACGCCGGCGCGACGGCAATGTCCAACGCTGTGTCGCAAATCATCGCCGCCGGTTATCCCTGTTTCATGACGGAATTCGGCGGCGGCATTTGGGGAACCGGCGTGGGCGGACTGGATGCCTGCGCGGTTGCCGATTTGGAACATCTCGGTGTTTCGTGGCTGACCTTTCAATACCTTCCGCCCACGGGCGTTTCCGACGACGTGACCGATCCGAAGCGTTACGAAGATATTGTCAACTGGAGCGGCCTTTCCTGGACGCCCGATTTCGGCAACTGGCCGCCGGTGCGCGCCCCGTATGGCAATGGCGGTTATCCGTGGACCACGCCGGATTACGCCAACAATCTCCTGACCGGCTCGTTGCGAATTCAGGCGGAGAATTTTGACGCGGGCGGCGAGGGGGTTGCCTATCACGACCTGACCGCGACGAATCTCGGCGGCCAATATCGCACCAATGAAGCGGTGGACATCGAAACCACGACCGACACCGGCGGTGGTTACGACGTCACCGGCACGGTGGCCGGCGAATGGTTGGAATACACCATCTACGTTTCCGAGCCGGGATATTACAATCTGGCGTTGCGCGTGGCGGGCACGACCGCCGCCAGCGCACAGGTTTTGGCCGGCGGGATGAACGGCACAAATCTGACTGGTCCTTGGATCGTGCCCGCGACCGGCGGCGCGCAAACGTGGACGACGATTTCCAACACTGTTTTTCTCACGCCGGGACAACAAGTGCTGCACCTCGATATTTTGTCCGGCGGATTCAATCTGAATTGGCTGCAACTCTCGCCCGTCACGACGGGCATCATCGCCAACGGCACTTACAAAGTTCTGAATGGGGCGAGCGCCCTGGCCGTCACGGGCGTTGCCGGCAGCAATCAGGTGATTGCCGCCAGCTACGCCGGCTCAAGCTCGCAACAGTGGAATCTCCAGCACATCGGCGGCGGCGAATACACCATTACTTGCGCCGAAAACGGATGGAGCCTCGCCAGCGGCGGTTTTTATTTTTGGAACAACAATCACTATCTCATCCAGCCGGCCGGCAACGGTTACTACCGTCTCGTGCCGACGGGCAACGGTTATTGTTTTGAAACGGTCGCCAGCAACCCGTCAGCCATTGATGAGAAAGTCTCGAACGGGAGCGCCTACCAACGGTGGGCCATTCTCGCTCCCTCCGCCCTGCAATTTCCGGTGGGCTTGAACGCGCTCGCGACTTCAGGGAGCCAAATCAGCCTGACTTGGAACGCGGTCGGCGGCGCGACCAGTTACAATGTCAAACGCTCGACCACCAGCGGCGGGCCTTACCCGACCCTCGCGAGCGGCGTCACTGCCACGAACTTCGCTGACACGGTGTCGGCGGGGGTGAATTCTTATTACGTCGTCAGCGCCGTTTCCAGCGGCGTCGAGAGTCTCAACAGCGCCGAAGCCTCCGTCAGTCTGCCGTATCCGTGGCAGTCGCAAGACGTGGGATCCGTGGGCCTGTCCGGTGACGCGAACGGCAGCAACGGCGTGTTCACGGTGACGGGATCCGGCGACGACATTTGGAACGCGGCCGATGCGTTCCGCTTCGTTTACACAAGCGTCACGGGCGATTGCACCATCATCGCCCGCGTCGTCTCGGTGCAAGCCATTGATGGCTGGTCGAAGGCCGGCGTGATGATTCGCGAAAGCACCAACGCGAACGCGGTCAACGCCTTTGTCGCCGTGACGCCGGGCAATGGCGTGACGTGGCAATACCGTTCGAGCCCCGGCGGCGGTTCGGCCTACGCCGCCACCGGCGGCCTGGGTGCGCCCTACTGGGTGAAGCTGATGCGCAGCGGAAACACGTTCACCGGCTACCGCTCGGCGGACGGCACGAGCTGGACGCAGCAGGGAACGGCGACGTTCCCGATGGCGTCCACGGCGGATGTGGGGCTGGCCGTCACCGCGCACAATAATTCGAGCCTCTGCACGGCGGTGTTTGACAACCTGTCAGCGCCCAACTGGCCGCCGCCGACCACACCCACGGGGTTGAGCGCCGTGGCACCAAGCTGGAATCAAATCAGCCTGACATGGAACGGTCTTGCTGGCGCAACCGGTTACAATGTCAAACGCTCGACGGTGAGCGGCGGTCCTTACACGATCATCGCCACCGGCCTCACCGGCACTAATTTCACCGACTTCGTTGCGTCGGTCCGCGCCGGGTATTTTTATGTGGTCAGCGCCACGGTTGGCGGCAGCGAAACCGGCAACAGCCCCGAAGCAACGGTGTGTTTTCCAAAGCTACCCGGCGCCATCATCGGCACAGCGGGTTCGTGGAACAATTCCGGCAACACCATCGCCAATGTTTTCGACGGTAACCTGAACACCTTCTTCGACGCGCCCAGTGGCAATGGCGCCTGGGTGGGGCTGGATTTTGGCGTGGGCGTGAGCAACATAATCACGCAAATCAACTACTGTCCGCGCGCGGGTTTCGAGTCGCGCATGGTGGGCGGCATTTTCCAGGGGGCAGACCAGTCGAGCTTCAGCGACGCGGTCATGCTGTTGACGGTCACGAATTCGCCGGGGTCAGGCTTGTTCACGTCGGGGGGCATCACCAACCTGGCGGGCTTCCGGTATGTCCGCTACCTTTCGCCCAACGGCGGCTATGGCAACGTGGCCGAACTCGAGTTTTACGGCTGCCGTTTGACGGTGACCCCGACTGCGCTGATGGGCATGGCGCTGACGGCGACAAACCTGACCTTGTCCTGGCCCGCGGAATGCGCTGGCTACGCGCTGCAATCGCGGACCAATCTCGTTTTGGGCAACTGGGCAAACGTCACGTCGCCCGCTCCGGAAATCGCCGGCAATCAGTGGCGGGTGGTCCTGCCGCCGCCGCCGGCCGCCACAATGTATTACCGGCTCGTGAAATGAGACCGGTAGCGTTAAGCTGCAAAACAAAAACCGACCTGAACAAGCATTTCGCCCATGAATAGACCAGCTCTACGAAACACTGTGTTCAACGGATCAGTGACAACCGGTTTGCTCCTGCTGCTTGCCGCGTCACAGGGTGCGGCCTTCGCGCAGGAAAAACCCGAGCAGGTGTCTTCAAACCGCGCGCGGGCCAACTTCGCCCGGCCCGTGGTGCTCGCGGCGGATGACGTGCGCGCGTTTCCCGATGCGCCGGCTGGCTTTGACAAGCCGGCCACAAACGGATGGGCCGGGCGCACCGAGGTCTTTGAATACGATTCCACCGTCACTGGCGTGAAGCGCAAGGCGGTTGTTTATCTCCCGCCCCATTGTTCGACCGACCAGAAGTATCCCGTGCTCTACCTGCTGCACGGCATCGGCGGCAACGAATGGGAATGGATCGGTTACGTTCACGCGGACGCCATCGTGGATAATCTCATCGTCGCCGGGAAAGCGACGCCGATGATTGTGGTGATGCCGAATGGTCGCGCGCTCGCGGACGACCGCGTGCCGCCGCCGGATCGGACCTTCTCGCCGCAAAACGCCGCCGGTTTTGGGAAGTTCGAGCGCGATCTGCTCGACTGCTTGATTCCGGCGATCCAGGCGAAGTATCCGGCCGGCACGAATCGCGAGCAGCGTGCGATTGCCGGGCTTTCGATGGGCGGCGGCCAGTCGCTGAACTTCGGCCTTGGCCATCTCGACACCTTCGCGTGGGTCGGCGGGTTTTCGTCCGCGCCCAACACCAAACCGCCCGCGGAACTCGTGCCGGATCCCGCCGCGGCGCGCCAGCAATTGAGGCTCATTTATCTTTCCTGCGGCAACCAGGACGGCCTCATCAATATCTCGCAAGGCGTCCACGTCTATTTGAAAGAACACGGTGTTCCACATGTCTGGAACGTGGATGATCAGCCCCACGACCGTGGGACCTGGGCCAACAACTTGTATCACTTCGCGCAGCGGATTTTCCAATAAACACCGAATCTGTTCGTGCGTCGAAAGGCTCCCCATTTATGATGCTGAATCAAACCAAATTAAGCGTGTTAGCGCTGGGCTGTTCGCTCGCGACCGCCTTGGCGCAAACCAACTCCCTGCACCTCCCGCCGATTGCGGAAGGGCCGTTCAAGCCGGACTGGAATTCGCTGACGAATTACCAGGTGCCGGAGTGGTTTCGCGACGCGAAGTTCGGCATCTGGGCGCATTGGGGGCCGCAATGCCAGCCCGAGCACGGCGACTGGTATGCGCGGGGCATGTATCAGGAGGGAGGCTGGCAATACAATTTGCATCTCACGGAATACGGCCATCCCTCGACCAACGGTTTCAAGGACGTAATCCGCGTCTGGAAGGCGGAACGATTTGATCCCGACACGCTGGTGAAATTCTACAAGAATAACGGCGCGAGAATTTTCATGGCGCTGGCCAATCACCACGACAATTTCGACAACTTCAATTCCAGGTATCAGCCGTGGAATTCCGTCGCGCTCGGCCCGCAAAAGGATTTGATCGGCGGCTGGGCGAAGGCGGCGCGCAAAAACGGACTGCGTTTTGGTGTGAGCGTTCACGCGTCGCACGCTTGGACCTGGTATGAAGTTGCGCAAGGCGCGGACACGAACGGCCCCTTGGCCGGCGTGCCCTACGACGGCAAGCTGACGCAGGCCGACGGCAAGGGCCAGTGGTGGGACGGCCTCGATCCGCAGGACCTCTACGCGCAAAACCATGCGCCGGGCGATCAATCGGGCTGGGGCTGGTGGGATTGGGATCCCGCCAAAGGCGCGACCGTTCCGGACGCGGCTTACATGGAGAAATTTTTCAAGCGCACCCAACAGCTTTGGGACGATTATCATCCCGACCAAATTTATTTTGATGACACCGTGCTGCCGTTTCATGGCGTCACCGATGAAATCGGCCTGAACCTCGCCGCGCATTTTTACAACACCCGCCTCGACAAAAACGGCCGCACGGAAGCCGTGGTGAACGGCAAATGGCTGAACGACATGCAGCGCCTCGCGCTGGTCTATGACATCGAGCGCGGCAAGGCGCAGGGCATCTTGCCGCAACCGTGGCAGACCGACACGTGCCTCGGCTCGTGGCATTACGACCGCGGGATCTACGAGCGCAGAGACTACAAATCCGCCGCGTCGGTCGTGCGAATGCTGGCCGACATTGTCAGCAAGAACGGCAATCTTATGTTGAGCGTGCCGCTGCGACGCGACGGCCAGCCCGACGAGTTGGAGATCGAAATCGTCAAGCAGATCGGCGCGTGGCTGAGGGTGAACGGCGAGGCGATTTACGCGACGCGCCCGTGGAAAATCTACGGCGAAGGCCCGTCAACACAGGTGGCCGAGAAAGGCCAATTCGACGGCCAGAAAGACGTGTCCGACAGACCGTTCACCGCCGAAGACATCCGGTTCACGCAGTCGAAGGACGGGAAGACCCTTTATGCGATCGTGCTGGAACTTCCGAAGGACGGCAAAGTGACAGTTAAATCGCTGGCTGCTGGTTCAGACCAATGGCCTGGCAAGATCGGCAGCGTTCGCCTAGTCGGCGGCGGCAAATTGAACTTCACCCGCGATGCAAACGGCCTGCACGTCACGCTGCCGGAGAAGTTCGACGGCAAAATCGCCTTCGCGCTGAAGGTTCGTCCGTGACGCTTCGATTACCATGAAAAGCAAGTCCCTTTGTTTCGCGATCATCATTTTGTCGACCGTCGCGGCCGGCTGGCGGTTCGGTTTTCAGGCCGCGCCCGCCGCCGGCAACCGCGAGCGTTCCTTCGATTCCGACTGGCGTTTCCTGCGCGCCGATGCGCCCGGCGCGGAAGCTCCAAGTTTCGATGACAGCGCGTGGCGGCAGATTGATTTGCCGCATGACTGGAGCATTGAAGATTTGCCGCCGAGCGGGACGCCGCGCGTGCCGGAATTGTCGGTCGTGCCCGGCAAATGGCGTTTTCAGAAAGGCGATGACGCCGCATGGAAGGCGCGCGATTTCGACGACAGCAACTGGCAGATCGTCACGCTGCCGGACAACTGGGAGCATCATTCCGATTACACCAACGACAATGTCTATGGCTGGTTTCGCCGCCGCATCGAAATTCCCGCCGAGGGCAAAGGCAAGGACTTTGACCTTTTGCTCGGCTGCATTGACGACGTGGACGAGGCATTCCTGAACGGCGAACGCATCGGCGGCACGGGATCGTTTCCGCCGGATTACCAGACGGCGTGGGACACGCCGCGGCGTTACCGTGTGGCGGCGTCGCTGGTGCGCGGCGACGGTTCGGATGTGCTCGCCGTGCGGCTCTTCGATGGCGGCGGCAAAGGCGGCATTTTTCAGGAAGGAACAAAATCCGTCCGCGTCGGACCATTCGATCCCGGTCAAAGCCAGGGCGGCGCCTCCACCGGACACGTTCTGGGCGGCACGAGCTGGTATCGCAAACATTTCACGCTGACGCCGGCGGAGAACGGCAAACGCGTGTCGGTTCGATTCGATGGCGTTTACATGAACGCCGATTTCTGGGTCAACGGCCACCACCTTGGAAATCACCCTTACGGCTACACCAGTTTTGAATTGGACCTGACGCCATACCTGAAACCGGCAGGCCAGGAAAACATCATCGCCGTCCGCGTTCGCAACGAAGGCAAGAACAGCCGCTGGTATTCCGGCTCGGGAATTTATCGCCACACCTGGCTCACCGTCACCGATCCGGTTCACGTGCCGACGGGGGGCGTGTTCGTCACGACGCCCGAGGTTTCGAAAGACAAAGCCGTCGTGAAGATCGCGACCGAGGTTCGCAACGACGGCGCTGCTGCAGCCGAGGTGGTTGTCCGCGCCCGCGTGCGCAATTCCAGCGGCAAAGCGGGCCAGACCGTCGAAGGCAAGTTGCATCTGTCCGGCAGCGAAACGCGCACGGTGGAGCAGACAGTGGAAGTGCGTTCGCCGAGACGGTGGTCGCCGGATTCCCCGGAGCTGTATTCGGCGGAAGTTGAAATCGCCGCCGCCGGTCAAACTCTGGACCAGGCATCAACTTGTTTTGGAATTCGGAAAATCGAAGTGGAAGCCGAGAACGGCTTCCGGCTCAACGGCCAGCCGCTCAAACTCAAGGGCGGCTGCATGCACCACGACAACGGCCCGCTGGGATCGGCGACCATCGATCGCGCCGAGGAACGCCGCGCGGAGCTGATGAAAGCGAACGGTTTCAACGCCATTCGCACCAGCCACAACCCGCCGTCACCGGCGTTTCTCGACGCGTGCGACCGGTTGGGAATGCTCGTGATTGACGAGGCGTTCGATTGTTGGAACGAAGGCAAGAATCCGCAGGACTACCACCTTTATTTCAATGACTGGGCCGGACGCGATCTCACTTCGATGGTCCGCCGCGACCGCAATCATCCGGCCGTCGTGATCTGGTCCATCGGCAACGAAATCCCCGAGCAGTTCCGCGCCGAGGCGACGGCGAGGATGCTGCGCGAGACAGTGCTGGCGAACGACGCGACGCGTCCGATCACGCAGGCAATTTGTACCGATTGGGGCGAAGTCATGCGGAATTGGGATCGGCTTTCCGATGTGGCGTTCACGCCGCTGGATATCGGCGGCTACAATTACGAGCCGGGCAAATACGAATCCGATCACGCGCGGAATCCTCAACGCGTGATGATGGCGACCGAATCGTTTCCGAAAGATTGCTTCGATTACTGGTCACAGGTGGAGAAGCACTCTTACGTCATCGGCGACTTCGTCTGGACGGCGATGGACTACTTCGGCGAATCCGGCATCGGCCACACCACCTTGAGCAGCGAGCAGGACACATTCCTCAAGCCGTGGCCGTGGTTTGACTCCTGGTGCGGGGACATTGACGTGTGTGGATTCAAGAAGCCGCAGTCCTATTATCGCGACGTGGTCTGGCGGCGCAGCCCGATTGAAATGATGGTTCACACGCCGTTGCCGGTCGACGTTTGGGAGAATGTCAGCCGCTGGGGCTGGCCGGATGAAATGCAGAGTTGGAACTGGCCGGGCCGGGAAGGCCAGCCGTTGCAGGTCGCCGTCTATTCGCGTTGCGATAGTGTGCGGCTGGAATTGAACGGAAAAGTGATCGGCGAGAAGCCGGTTTCCGATGCGACCAAACTCACCGCCAAGTTTGATGTGCCTTACCAAGCCGGCGAACTGCGCGCCATCGGTTTGATTGGCGGCAAGCCGGTGGCCAGCACCGTTCTTCGCACCGCGGGTGAACCGAAAAAGATCCGGCTCGCCGCCGACCGCTCAACGATTCGCGCGGATCGCAACGATCTTTCCTACATCACGGTGGAGGTGTTGGATCAAGAAGGCAACCGCGTTCCCAACGCCGAGATTCCGATCCATTTCACCGTTGCCGGCGCGGGCGAACTGGCCGCCACCGGCAGTTCCGCGCCGAATGACGCCGCCAGTTTCCACGCGCCGTGGCGCAGGACTTGCCAAGGCCGTTGCCTCGTCATCCTCCGGCCCAAAGGTGGTGCGGGCAAAATCACGCTCAAGGCAGAAGCCGACGGTCTGAAGCCGGCAATGATTGAGATCCAAACCGAATGAAATACACCAGGTCGAAGCCCACCCTCCTGAGCCTGAAAACAATTTCGGGAGCAACCTTGCTCCGGTTGCCCGCGGCCTTGGTCGTCTTGGGTTTCGCCTCCGCGTTGACCGCCGCCGAATACCAGGTGACCGCGCCGGGTGGCGGGCTGAAGGTGATCGTCTCCGATGATGGCGGGCTTAATTACCAGGTTGAGGTGGATGGCAAAACCGAGCTGGCGAAATCGCGGCTCGGTCTTGAATTCAAGGACGGCGCCAGGCTCGGCCCGGCTGCGGTCGTCACGAAGATCTCAAAGCAGGAGCATAATGGGAAATGGGAGAATCCTTTTGGCAATCGCCGCTTGGTGCGGGACAACTGGCGGGAATTGCGGTTGACGCTGGAGGAGCGCGGCACGCCGGTCCGCACGTGGGGTTTGATCTTCCGCGTTTACGACAACGGTGTCGCCGTTCGCTATGATCTGCCGGACGCTTCGAGGCTTGGCCATTTCGTGCTGACAAACGAACTCACGGAATTTCACTTCGCGGACGATTACCGCTGTTGGGCGGGCGGGGAATCGGCTTGTGCGGAGAACCAATATCCCGAAACGAAGTTGAGCGCGATTCCGAGCGGCCAACCGGGCCGTCCGTATCGCAGTGTTCTGCCGTTGCTGGTGGAAACCCCGGCGGGATATTTTGCCGTCGCCGAATCCGACCTGCTCGATTGGTCGGGCCTGTCGCTGTCCGGCACGGGAACGCCCGCCGTGAAAGCCGTCCTGGATGGTCGTTCGGATGGCAACGGATTGGTGGTGTCCTCCACTCCGAGGGTGAGTCCGTGGCGCGTGTTGATCTTTGGTCGGACAGCGGCGGACCTGGTGAGTTCGGACCTGATTGCCACGCTCGCGACGCCGAGCCGGTTGAAGGACACTTCATGGATCAAACCCGGCGCGTGTGCGTGGGATGCCTGGTGGACGGGAATCAATCCCTATGATCCCAATCCGCAGCATCAGAGGGTGGACGCACGGGGCACGACACCGTCGGACAAGGAATACATTGATTTGGCCGCCAAGATGGGCTGGCCGTATCAGTTGATGGATTGGTATTGGTATGACGGGATGACGAGCTACATGAAATCGCTTCACTCGCCGCCCAACCCGAAGCGTGCGGATTTCCGAAAGGTCGTTCCCGAAGTGAACATTCCCGAACTGATGGCGTATGCGAAGTCGAAGAAAGTCCGCCTGCTGATCTGGGCGCACTCGCTGGACATCGAGACATTCGGCGTGGATGAGGCGCTGAAGTATCTGGCGGAGCAAGGATTCGCCGCAGTGAAGATTGATTTCCTTAACAGCCAGTCGCAGGAGACGGTGCAGTGGTGCGAGAATGTCCTGGCGACCGCCGCGAAATATCATCTGTTGGTAGATTTCCACGGCACATACAAACCCACGGGGCTGGCGCGCACGTATCCGAATTTCATTACGCAGGAAGGCGTGCTCGGCAACGAATACAACAAGTTTGGCGAGGGCGTCATTACGCCGCAGCACACCATCAATCTGGCGTTCACCCGCGCGCTGCTCGGGCCGATGGATTTCACTCCAGGCGGTTTTCTCAATCGCGCGCCCAAGGATTTCAAGATCACCGCGCCCACCGAAGTCATGGGGACGCGGGCGCATCAACTCGCGATGCCGGTGATTTATCCCAGTCCGCTGACGGTGTTCTGCGACAGTCCAACTAATTACCTCGGTCAACCGGGGATTGAATTCCTGCGGGCCATGCCGACGGTTTGGGACGAAACCGTGGTGTTAAACGCCGAAGTGGGCAGATCCATTGTCCTGGCGCGGCGCGCGGGTGATCGCTGGTATGTCGCCGCGATGAACGGCGATGCGGCGGCCTCAGTGAACGTGTCGCTGAAATTTTTAGGCCGGAAGCAGTGGACGCTGCACGCCTTCGCGGACGATCCGAAGGCTTCCGACTATCAAGCGGTGATGGAATCCACCTCGAGCGTGAATGCCAGAACAAGGCTCACGCTTTCGCTCGTTCCCGGCGGCGGCTTCGTCGGCATCATCAGCAGGGCAGATTGAAATGAGAATTACCCCCTGAGTCCGTGTCGTAACAATTCATGACTGTCTTTTGTCAATGTTTTGGCTTAGATTAAAATTGATGAACATCATCATTCGGAACATCGCGCTCCAACTTCTCGCCGCCGGCCTGGGGGCCAGTTTAAGCGCGCAAACGCTTGCGAATCTAGGGGCGGTCGCGCCGACTCCCGAGGCGAACGACATTTACCAACTCTCCACCCAGGGCAACCAGACCTGGCCGGACGGCATCAATTTCTTCACCGACAACAATCCGCCCGTCGGGCAGACGTTCACGACCGGAACCAACGCGCTGAATCTCGCGTCGCTCGCCATCAAGACGGCGGGATTGAACTCCGGCGGCGGCTACGGCACGCCCGCGACCACGCCAACTTATTACTTGCGCATCTATTCGATCAGCAATACCGCGGCGACATTGCTGATTTCGTTCAGCGCGGCGAATCCCGGGTTCACCGATGGCGACTGGCTGAAATGGACCGGTCTGAACGTGCCGCTGGGCACAAATAAAACCTATGCCTTCACGTTTGGCCGGCAGACATC
>Ga0335069_10002081_pt1 | contig 31252 bp, 39 predicted proteins | sample Lox_Sample_11_FD_206714 | JGI IMG/M metagenome (GOLD analysis project Ga0335069, IMG submission 206714) | Soil microbial communities from Loxahatchee National Wildlife Refuge, Florida, United States - Lox_Sample_1.1 | ecosystem: Environmental > Terrestrial > Soil > Wetlands | place: USA...
CGTGTTGTCGATTCCCAGTTTTATTCTGTCCCTCAACTGCTCCAGCAGTTGCATCGTCCGTCCCGCCGCTTGCCCCGCCCACTCTTTCCATTCCCCCATCGTCGCTTCGTCTCTCTCCATCCTTATTCCTATCACGCCCTCTATTTCCCAGTACCCTATTTCCACCGCCAGAAATCCCCCAATTTCGTCCAGCGCGTCGTGTGCCTCGTCCAGTATTAGCCAGTCCCTTTTCCCCAGTGCCGATTTCCTTTCCCCCCCGTCTTCATCCTCTTTGTCGTTTGATTTTACTCCCATCCAGTACGCGTAGTTCGTCACCATCAAATCCGATATTGCCGCTGCCCTCTGTGCATCGAAGTATAAGCACCCACCGCCCTTCAATTCGCACTTGTATCCGGCGTGGCACGCCCCCTCGTCGCAGTTTACTTCCTCATCTTCGAAACATACGTAGTTGTTCATTCCTCTTACATCCACCAGTCCGCACGGGTTGAAGTCCGTCATCAACTGGTCCTGTAGCCCTTTGGTGGACGTGAGCACCGCGAACCGTCCTGCTGCCATTCCCGCCGTCATGTAAGTCAAACTCTTCCCGAACCCTGTCGGCATCGCCATCACTATGTACCTTTTGTCCGTCTCCAGTGCCCGCATTACTGCCTGCTCCTGCCCCGGACGCCACTGAGCAAACTGTTCCGGCAGCCCCATGGTGTTCGGAGGAGGCAGCAAGTTTCCGCCCCTTTTTCCTGTTGGTGTCATATCCATTTGCTGAATTATTGCACGGCCAGCACTCCAGCCTGCATTCCCCCTTTCTCCAGTCTTCTCTGTATCTCTTCAACCGCATCATACGGTTCAGGTCCCTTACCACCCACGTTCGGCTGTGACCCGGTAAGTGCCCGAACGTTAGCGCGTCCCAGTCTGTGCACCCACATACCTCGCATTTGCCGCCCATTTCGACAATCAAGCGAATACGGGCGCGGCGATAGGTAGCGGCGGTCCATGAGCCATTAGCCACTTACTTACCTATCATCCTGCTCTTGGCTCCGCAGACGAGCGTAACATCGGCTCCCAATTGTGCATCGGTGTACGGCCACGCTGTAGAGAGAGTACGGATTAGGCCACGATGGGCGTAGAGCCTCCGCTTGGCCTCCTCCACCGCCGCGTCCTCGGGCGGCTCAGCGCATATGTGCTGCGTTCCCTTGTATCCCTTGCCGCACAGGTCGCAGATGTGCTCAAAGGCTTCTTCGTTCGCCACGGGCCAGTTGGCAGAATACGAGTTAATTGACTCGGAAATTGTTGCGGGCGGCTCGGCGTGCTGGCGCTCCAGAGCGGCCCCGGCATAGAAAGCCTGCTGGATGCGTTGAAACATCGTGCGCTCCTCTACGCCCGGTTGCTTGTTCCACCATTCGCGCCATGCCTCGCGCACCTCGTCCTCCGTCAGCACTGCTCGCACGGGACGGGCGGCGAGGGCTGCGTCGAAGGCACAGCGGAGGCAGTCGGGCTGGCAGGAGTAATTCATTGAGCCACAATAGTTCTGTTCATGCGGAATCCGCTCCACCAGCTTCGTCAGGTCGTCCATTTATTCCTCCTTCTGGTCGCTTGGTTTCAAACTTATCCCTCTACTTAGCCCTTCCAACATTCTCCCCCACCTTCTGTCGAACTCCTCCGCCCTCCTCGCCTTTATCACTGGGTCGTTTACTTTCTCCGTCACCTGTTGGAACTCCTCCAGCAGTCTCCTTATGTGCCACAAATCCCCCGCTCTCGTCAGAGTCACTATGTCCTTTTCCAGTCTTTCCAGCGCTTGGTCGAGTTCCGTGTGGCGTATCGCGTACCTCATGGACCTTCGCAATTCCTCGGCGTGTGTCTGGCGTAACACCAAATCGGGGTCCTTGTTCCCCACTCGCGCCACCGCGTCCTTTGCCCCCACCCCGCACAGTTCCCTGTACATGTCGCTCTTCGTCTGCCATCCGAACGCTTCCCTGTGCTGGTCGAACAGTATCGCCATCGTGCGCATTTCCCGGCTGCTCACTCTAAACTGTACTATGTCTTCCAGTTGCTCTTCGTCCGACATTCTGCCGAACGGCGTGTCCGGGTTCGCTCCGAATTTCCCGCCTTCTGCTCTCTGCTGACCCTTTGCCATTCATTTCTCCTTTTCGTCTACTCGTATACACGGCACCGTGTATACTTGTCTACTGGAGACGCGGCGTGTATGCGTGTATACGCGGTCACCGTGTTACTAGAAAAAGACAGGGGTAGGACGGATTGAGTCATTGGCTGTGGTGCGTGGGAGTTCATCGGGTAGCGCCCCTGTTGGCTGGAGCGCTGGAAGGAAGCTAAGGCCGGGGTGGGTGGAGTGAGAGTGGGCTGCCGTGTACAGCGAACTCTAACTCTCACCCCGGCCTAGCTACGACGGGCGCTACAGCAACCTCTATCATACCACAGGGGTTGCCTAGCCGTCAACGGGCGGTGAACTGTCGCTACTGCTACTGCGTGGCGTCGTGAATCGGCGTTTCCTCCTCTTCGCCTTCTGCTTCCTTTGCTTCCTCGGCGGGAGACGGAGGAGACGGCGGGAGAGGCTGCGCGGCCTGTGCCCCCTGTGCCGTGGTCTTCGGTGCTTTCGCCGCCTTCGGTGCCTTGGGCTTGGGCGGTTCCACCTTCCACCCGTGGCTTGCCAGCAACTTCCGCGCCGCTTCCACCGTTCCGACCGTCTTCTGCACTTGCGGAGGCAGGGAGTTGAACGCCATCTCGCCCCGGCAGACCTTCCGCAGCATCGAGTAGAACTTGCTGTCGTGTCCCTGCCGGAACTGGCCGCTCACCTGTTCCCCGCACCCGCATCCGCACGCGTTCAACGGCTTCGGCTGCTTGGGAGCTTTCGCTTCCGCTGGTGCCGCTGTTGTTCCCGCTGCCGCCTGTCCCTTCGCCGCCAACTTCTGCGCCAACTTCGTCTTTCCGATTGGTAGTGCCGCAGTCTTTGCTTCCGCCATTTTCGTGTTCTCCTCGATTGCGCCGTGCCTCGCAACCATCCATTCGCCAATGTCTCGCGTAAACTTAAGTGGCACTACTTTCGTTTCCGCGTCCCAGTACAACAGGCATTCAGGGTTAGATTCCAACCTCACCGCAACTAGCTCAAACTTGGACTTCGCAATCACCGTACCCGGAAATCGAAGTCCAGCCGGGGACACCAGATGGAACGCTTGTCCCCGGCTGAGTTTCGACACTGGGACAGGTGCCGCACTTTCCCAGTATACCACGGTTGTCCCCTCCTGTCAACTGCCGACTGAACTGCCGTTTGCTTTACTGGGCGCTGGCTGTGACAGTGACCGTGATGCGTTCGGGCTTGCCCGGAAGCGCATGCTGCTGAATGTAGAACTGCCCGATGCGCGGGGCCTGACCCTCGACCTTCACTTCTTTGTACCGATAGGAGTTCTTGGTCTCCTTCTCGAACTCCATCTCGACTTGCACCGTCGTTGACGCCTTCGTGCTTCCCATGGTAGTTCCCTCCAACGCAGTTGAATTAGGACGGGCTTGTGACCGTCCTGCCGCGTTACAGCCGGGTTGTCAGTCCCCGGCCTCACTCCGCGTTTAGTACATTCCCGGAAATTCCACTCCGTCCATCTCTTCGATTGCTTCCTCCAGCTTGTCCTTGATTGATTCCATTGCGTCAGCCGCTTCCTGAACGGTGGTTCCTCTGTCCCCGTTCTGGAAGTTTTCCGGCATGTTGTCGTACCACTCCTGCAGTTCGTCGTGGAGCATTTCCACTTCCGACATCGCATCTTCAACGGACTGGTGGACTTCATTCAGCCTATCGGCCCTCGATTCGGCTTTTCCGAGTTTCAGGACGTGTTGTTCCGTCGTGCAGTCGCCAAAGACCGTCTTTATTTTATTGGCGACTACTTCCAGTCTCGGCCCGTCAGTTACCAGAACTACTCGATACTTTGCCATCGGTTATTGCCTCCTTTGGTTTTGGTAGCCACACGCTCACTCCCCCGCATGGCCCGTCACATTACTGCGCCATTCCTCCTGCCGTGTTCGTTGATTCCGTCACCGTCCCCTTGCACGCTCTACGCAGGCAAGGGTATGTTCTGCCGTTTTTCCACCACCCCGGTGTTTCCACGTTCCCTCCTTAATGCCAGTGGTTGTGTGCGCCGTGAGATTGGACTGTCGCCGTCGAATGGCCCGCGCAGTCTCCACGGCATAGGAGCCACACGGTTGTAAAACATTCGCAGCTTTCGTAGCGGGACGCCGGACTCCAACCTTGCTTCCACCCACGCTTGCCAGTCTTCGTCCGCCGTCATCTTTCCCCTGCGCCATCTCCCCGTCACGGCTTCTCCTCCTTTGCTTGTTCGGTCACCCGTCCTGCCTACCCCATCCTATCACACCGCTGCCCCGCTGTCAAGTATCTAGGCAGTTAATAGCCCTAAACCGCCATTAATCGCCTGATTACCCCCGTCAGTGTTTCTTCAGCTTGCCTTCGTTCAGTGCTTGTCTGATGCGCGTCTGCGCCTCCTCGCACGGCACCCACCGTTCACTGTCTGTCGCTGGAGCAGAACGTCTCAGCCACCCGTGTACCCGTGCGTCGTGCCCCGGATAGAACATTCCGCCTTTGGTCCATTGTCCGCATCCGCACAGGCACTGTTTGGGCATCGCGCCTTCTCCTGTTCTGTGCGTCCGCGATGGCCTTGCTTCTGGTAGCACCACCGTCAGAATGTAGCGCTCTTTGTTTACGCAGCCTTCGCCTATCGCTTCCTCGATTTTGGCCACGTTGTCCGTTAGTTTTCCCGGCACCCACCCGCCGTCCGTTTCCCCGTCTTTCACCCAATAAAGCAGCGACAGGTCATCGTCCGTCGTGTCGCGGTGGACGATTTTGTTGTACGTCTCGCCGTCGTCGCTCCTTACGTATTCGACGGCCATTATCCCTTCAATTTCCCGCACGCACCACCTCCATTTGGGACAACGTGCGCGCCCGAATAATGGTGTACTCGCGCTTCGTGCCCCACGATTTGAGGATGTAGCACTCGTCCCCGTTTGCGTCCGGCCCGTACAGCAGCAGAGCCATCGCTCCGTTCGGGCTTGTGCGTGTGCCACCAAACACGGTGCACATACGCCTTCCGTACCCTGTCTGCCATCCTGCGTTTTTCATTTTGCTTGTTCCTCCCGTCGTTGGATTTGTACTACGTTGACAGCTTGGAAAGCCCCGTGGTACACTGGTTGTATGGAGACGATGACAGCAACGGCAACGGCCACGACACCAGCCATCGTTTGCGCTCGTCTGGGCACGGACAAATCTCTGCGCCAGATTTCGCGCGACTGTGGATTGACGATTTCCCACGTGTCGCGCCTCTTTAACGGCAAGCGCCGTCTCACTCTGCGCGTTGCCCGTTTGCTGTCCACCGCGTTGTCTGTCCCGCTTGACACGGTTGTGTCCGCTTTCGACGAACCCTCTCAAATCGCAGCCTAACTGCTAGCGCGTTCGGGCTTCCAGTTCTTACGCCAGCACGCATAGCAAACTACCATGGTAGCCGTACTTTCATCATCGTCGCCATAAATGAAGCTATCCACTTGCACGAATCGCGTGACCGTTTCCTCGTCACCTTCTGGTGGCTCGTTTGGTATTGGCTTCCTGCACACGTCGCATTCTATCTTCACGGTTTGTTCCTCCCTATCGTGCGTTTAGTATTCGCGCCACGCGTGCGCTATTTGCCCGTCCTGCATCCAGCTTGTCAGAACCATCGCCGGATTGAAGCGCAGGTACACCTTCGTCGAGATTTCCTCGTCCGTTGTGCCCCACCCGTAGTTCGCGTTTCGCGCCGCGCGTTTGCCGTACACGCGCACTATTTCGTCGTGCTGCGCGTCGTACACTTTCTCTTCCATTTCCTCTGTCAGCTTGTCCACGGTTTGTTCTCCTTTTCCACTTGTTCTGAACGTCGTGCTTCCGTCATCTTTCCCCTGCTACCACGCGACTACGAATGCTGTCAGCTTTGGGTTGTCCGTTTCGTTCGTGTCGTAGCGCTCGAACGTTTCTACCTTGTCCCCGTCTGCCCGCTCTGCCGCTTTGTGCAGTTGCTCCTGTGTTGGTTCGCCGTCAAAGAAAGCGACTTCGCACACGCCACGGTCATCGTTCGGGTTCATCCGAAGAGCCACGGCGACTAGTCGCGCCTTCTTCTGCCCTTTTGGTTTCACGGTCTGTCTCCTTTTCCATTTGTTCTGAGCGTTCTTCCGTCCTCACGTGCCGCGTCGTGGCCCGTCGTGCCCGTCCTGCCGCGCCGCGTTGCCCGCGTCTCGCGCCACGATTCGTCGTCGTGGGGCGGGAGACGGGGGTGGCCATCGTGGGCCACCCGCGCGTGTCGCCAGCCCGTCTATTTGGCGAAGAGTTCGTTTACGCGTCCGTCCTTGTCCACCCAGGATGCTTCGCTCCACGGACGCGGGCCGATGTTCCGCTCGACGATTCGTTCGTGTAGGAAGCGATTCCGCCCCTCAACTAAGCGAACGTGGAAGAACCGCGTGTTGCCGTCTCGCGATTTCACGATGTCCGCGATTTTCCGCATCTTGTCTCCTTGTGTCTGGGCTTGCAACCAGACTGCCGCATTCCGGCGGGAACTCTCCCGCCGTGCTCTGCGCTTAGGCCACCGCCAGAGCTTCCCGTTCCTGCCTGCTTGCCTTCGGCACCAGCAGGTGGCAATTCGGCTTCACGTCCTCGCCGTGCACGTTCAGAACCAGCCCGCGCTGGATTGCCGCAACCAAAGCGGGGGGCAGGTTGCCTGTCGTGTTGTCGTCGTAGGTGGAGCGCTGCAGGATTCCGCGAACCCTTTGGTCGTGCCCCTGCCGGAAGTAGCGCGACACCATCTCGCCACAGCCGCAAGCGCATTCGTGCTTCGCCTTCTCGGTCTTCGCCTTCGCCACCGGAGCGGGCTTGGGCTGCGCTGCCGCCTTCGCCTTGCGCTCGCGCTTAGCTTTGCCTACGGGAAGCGCAACCAGAGCTTCCGCCGTGCTGCCCGTCGTGTTCGTCGTCTCGGTCGTGTGTTCCACGGTCTGTCTCCTGTCCGGTCTCCCCCTCTGGGGGGCCGTCCGACACAACCAGTCTAGCACAGCGCTGTCCGTCTGTCAAGTATCTAGCTAGTTAATCCCCCCGTGTCGTCTGCGACAATCCCCTCCTTCGCCTCGTCTTCGCTGTGTCTGCGTTACCACAGTGTGTCACTCCTACCACAGCGAAGAGCGGGCGAAGGCACGGTCAGTTAAGCTGTGGAAGCCAACGTGCACCCCCGCAAGTGAAGGGCCACGAACTGGAAATCGACGTGCACCCCCGCACGCCAATGGCCATGGTGCAGGCTCTGTTGGGGTTGGGTTGGCACTCCGCTTGCACCCCTGCACGTTGAGTTCCATTTGGCTTAGCTTTGTGGCAACCAGCTTGCAGGGAGGCCGAGCAGAACGAAACCAAACGGGCTGGCCGATGGCCGAATGCCGAAATCTCGGCATGCCGACCGTTCGGCATCCTTTCGTTTCCCTTTCGCTTCGTTTGGGTTCGCTTCGTTCTCTTTGGGGGTACTAGTACCCATCGCTATGTAGGTACTCGACGAGACTCCCATTGTATGGGGTTTCGCGCGCTACCCCAACTTTCCGGTTTATTGACACATTCATTCCCCCTGTGTTACGATGTTGTTGTGGCCAAGATTCCTCTAGCACTAGTACAGCAACTGGAAGCGGGTCCCATTTGGGAGAGATTGCCCGGTGAGTCTCCTCAGGCATATGCCCGATTCCTCATTTACCGTGATATGCCCCCCGGCCAGCGTTCCCTTCGCAAGCTCGGTTTTGGTCGCTCCCAGTCCGAGCAATGGTCGAAGCAGCACAATTGGGTACAACGGTGCGCCGAATGGGACTTATACATGCAACGTTTAGCTGATGTCCAAACGGAGGGGGCCGTCGTTCGCATGCGTTCCCGTCACGCCGATTTGGGAATGGCATTGGTCAACAAGGCTGTTGCTGGCGTAGAGTCTATTGACCATACCAAGTTAGCCCCCGATGACGTAGTAACGTTGGCGAAGACAGGGGTATCAATCGAGCGAGCGGCGCGTGGTTTGGCTTCCGAGGAGAAGGCCGTCGCTCCCCCTCCCGTTCTTATTGACAACCGTACCGCTATTTTGTTCCCCGATAGTGTCCGTCCCGCTTGGGCACCTGATAACAAGATTTCCATCCCCGATGACAAGACCGTTTCCGCTCCCGCTCCACCCGACCGTACCATTCGGCGCGAGAAACTTTCCCTCCCCGACCGGGTTGCGGCGAAATGAGTTTACATTCGACCACCTTAGTCTCCGACCCACGTGTTGGTCCCCCATTGGAGGTAGTTTGCGAGGGCCGTACTTACCGTATCGGTAAGCCCCCTTCGTGGAAGCAATGGGCATTCATTGGCCGCTCGGAACTTGAACAGCTGTACGGCGGTTCCAAGCGCGGCGGCAAGTCCGCTGCTTTGGCCGAGAAAATTATCTCCCTCCTTGTTTCGTTCCCCGGCAACCGTGGTGGCTTGTTCCGCCAAGATTTGACTGACTTGAAGGATTCCACTCTCATGACCTTCGAGCAGATGGTCCCCCGTGACCTTATCATTCAACACCACCATACCGACCATTTTTTCCTTATCAAGTCCTATGACCCCAATTATCCCTCCCGCCTTGATTACGGTGGCCTAGGCGACGCCCACACCTTCGAATCCGCCAAAGGTAAGGACTACGGTTTCGTTGCCATCGATGAACCATCTGAGATTGACCCTCAGACCTATCTCATGCTTCTCGCTCAGTTGTGTTGGCAGCTTCCCGATGGCTACGGCACCTTTGACCCCCAATCCAACTGCTGGCGTCCTCCCTACCAGATGCTGCTCGGTTCCAACCCTGAGCCGGGGTGGTTGGAGGACAAGTTTGGCCATTTGATTGATGCCGCTGACCGTGACCACCCCATTGTTACTGACGGCCAGCGTGTCTATATTATGTCCCTTCCCTCCGACAATCCCTATCTTCCCCCCAACTGGGAGGATATCCTCCGCAACCAAAAGGACATCCCACAGGCGTGGATTGATAAGTACATCGAGGGCAAGTGGGGGTCGAGCGAAGGGATGGTGTTCAAAGAGTTCGACCGCCGCGTTCATTGCGTCGACTGTCCTCCCGACGAGTATTTGAAGCATCTCGACCTTTATGCTTCCATTGACCATGGCGGCACGGGTACCACCTGCATGGTAATTGTCGGTATCGACCCCAATTCCAATATCATTGTCCTCGACTCGTACTACGAGAAGAACCGCTTGATTTCTCAGCATGCCGATGGAATGAAACGTATGATGGACCAGTGGGTGGATAAGTGCGGGAAGAGAGACAGGGCCAAGGCCGCGTATACAGTAGACATGGGCGGCGGCGTATACGAGGCGTGCTACGGGTTCGAGTACATTCTCATTGACCCATCCACCGAAGCCAAGACCATGCAGAACAAAAACGAGATGTGGTCCGTCCAAGACATGTATCGTCGTGAAGGCATTCCCACCCAACCTGCATGGAACGCAATTGCCGCTGGCATTACTCTTCTTGAGGAGTATATTCATGTAAAGCCCTCCCACATCCATCCGTTCCTTCTCGGCCCCGATGGTCATCAGCTTCGAGGCGCTCCTTCCTTTTTCATTGTCACCAAAAACAATCGCGATGGTATCCGCGAAATGCAGGGATGGAAGCGTACCATCACCGTCAACAAGTCCATTCGCTACGTCGGTTCGGACCACTGGATTGATAACGTCCGTTATATTGCCATGTCCCGCCCCGAACCCCCCACCTTCACTTCTTCTGACATTTTCTCCATGTCCACTCATTCCCAGATAGCCCAACGTGCCCTCACCAAGTTCGATGACACTTTCGGCAGGTCTGGCAATTCCAATTCTTGGTTTCCCCATCACGGTTCCTCTTCCGGGAATACTTGGTTCAACAGAAGGAGGCTAAACTAAACTATATGCCATCCGTATCCCGTGCACAACAGCATTTTATGGGGGCCGCTTACGCTCGTGCTAAATCTGGCCACCCTCGCGCTGGTGACCCCGATATGTCCGTCAGCCAGCTTCGCGACTTTGCTTCCACTTCCACCGCAGGATTGCCAGGTCACGTCCGCCCACGCTATACTGGGGGGCGTGGGCATCACGGCTCGCACAGCAATTCTCCTCACTCAGCTAACCGAGGTTGGGGCAAAGGCCCGGTAACGGAGCACACCTGAGATGAGATTGTCGGAGAAGATGAAACGCCGCGTACCGAGGTCCAGGCGTGGTGTTCCATCGAGGTCCGGCACGGGTTCTTACCCAATGCCCGATGCCGAACATGCCGCCTCCGCCAAAGGTTTTGCAGCCATGCATCACGGCAAGAATTCCTCTGTTTATCGTCAAGTAGCGGCCAAGGCCCGTAAATTAGGCTATGGCGAAGGTCCAGCATCGGAGGACACGTAAATGGCAGCCAAATGGTCAGCGATGACCGCACCAAAAGGTTCCCTTCTCCACAATGACGCGGAACACGGATTCTCCGACCCCAATCAGGGCGGGGGTCCAACAAAACGCACCGTCCGCTCTATCCCCCCGGCGCGTCGTGGCGGTTCCGGTCACCACGGTCAGCGTGGTCCTTCGGCTCCCCGTGGCGGTGGCCGTGCTCCTTCCGGTAACCCTGCTTCCCGTGGTGGAAATGTCGGTTCCTTTACTCCCGAGTCCCGTATTCCCGGTCACGGCGGCTCTCCTCAGCATCGCGGTCGCGTTGGCACTGGTGCTCACAATCACGGCGGCTTTGGTCATTCCGGCCAGAAGTCTGTCCCCTCTTATCCCCATTCCAACCCCCGCCCCGGCCCCGGCAACGTTTCCGGTCGCATGCACCGCCGTATTGCGGGCGAGTTCCGTAATTTCACCAAGGGCCGTGGCAGGTCATCCTCCGCCGATACTGGCACTCGCGGTTCGTGGGGTTCTCCTCCGGTCGATTCCAACGTCTAGCCCGTGCTCGCTCGTCCTTATCACCGCTCCGATGCCAAGCGTCTAGACGAGCTATTGCACGGTAATGCTGGTGATGTACGGTTGGAACACGACCGTATCTTTTGTATTGGGGATGTAGGTGACCCGTTTGGCTGTCTTGTCTACCGCCCCGCCGTCTTTGTTCATGAGTTTGTCCTTTCTCCTTCTCCCTTGCGTCGTCTTTTTGCTGATGCTCTCCTCAATTACGCAATCTCTGACGGCCTCTCTCGCCCACACGACCTTCACGATGCTGTCTTTCTGGTTGACAGTGCTAATTTGGATATGGTACGATACGTGGAGGGGCTACAAGCCCACCAAGAGGCGGCAGGCAAGCGGTTATATCGTTTGCCAGTAAGGGGAATTCAACACCCATGAAAGACTGCGTTGGAAATCGAATCGAAGTGGGGGCGCTGTTGATGTGGCTGGACAACCGGATGAAAGTGAAAGTCCTCGAAGTCTCGGACGGAGGCATCGAAGACCCGGTTACCCATCAATTTTCTCCCGCCCACATCAAGGTGGAATTGGATTTCGGCTTCCCTGTTACCAAGGGGGATAAGCGCGAGGTTCAGATCGGCAATTTTATCGTGTACCAAGACCCGGAGGCGGGGAAAAGGGCCGAGGAAACTCTCAAGTCCGTGCTCGACCCAACTCTACGTCCGTTCGTTGCTCCCAAGCCCCCGCCGAGTGAAGACCCGGAGATTGCGGAGGGGTAAAACTGATGGCCATGACAGGACGTTTCAACCCGGATGGTGGCGTGGGATTCCGCGCCAACCCCGGTGGCTTTGGTCCCATGGGGGTAGAGTCTCGCGGGGGTCACGGTGACGAGGAATCCGACATCGTTTCCTCCAATCCCCCCGGCAACCCCCATTCTTCCCGTGGTTTCCGCCGCGCCCTCATGCGCACCCAACGTTCTCAGGGCACCTTGAAGGATAAGCTCGCCGACAAGCAACACTTCGGCGGTCCGGGGTTCCGGAAGCCAAACTACTTCGCTCAAGGTGGCCGTCGCCACGGCATGCATATTGGCTCCGGTGCTCCCCCAGTTACCCCTGCTCAGCATGAGGGGGCGGAATTCTAGCGGTGTTCAACTGGGTACACCGCCGCAGTTATGAAGCTGTCGTCAACGCCCTCAATGCTCGTCTGATTGAAAAGGACGACCAGATTCAGTATCTCCGTGACCAGTTCCGCGATTTGCAAATGCGCAATGACCGTCTCACGATGGCGTTGGCGCAGAAGGCCGGGGTGGAATTGGTCATACCGCTTGATGAGCCGCCACCTTCTTCCCCCGGTCCCAAGACTTCCGGGTGGTTCGACCGCCACGTCGCTTCCCCCGTTCCCCCGGTTCCGCCTAAAGGAGGCAAATAACATGAAGAATTGGAAGTCCAAGGCCGTATCCATTTTCACCAGCATGATTCTGGCGTTCGCGTTCGTATTCACCATCGTCGGTACCCCCGAACAGCGTGTCTACGCTCAGTTCGTCGGTGCCGCTTATCCTCCGGGATTCGCCGCTGCTGCCAACAATGGCGTAGTCAATGCCGCCATCGGCAACAATTTGGCCACTACCAATCCAGCATCCAACTTTATCGTGCTGGTACAGGGCGGGCCTGTTTACTGCGGTGGCTCCGAACAGATTGTGGGCACTTCCACTTTGACGTTGCAGGCCAACACCACATATCTGTTGGTGTGGAACTGCTCATCCGAACTTCTCTACGCCAAGACCGCCGTTAATGGCCCCGGTTCGTCCGGTACCACCCCCGGCGTTCCCGCTTCTTATCTCGCCGCTATTCCGAACGTCGAAGTTCCTTTGTCCACTGTCGTGTGCAACGCCACCGCTTGTGGCAATGGCGGCAACGGTTCCATCACTGATGCCCGCCCACTCAGCGCTTTCCCCGGAGGGGGCATGGCGTTGGCTACTTCCACTTTCGCCAACCTTCCCACTTCCAATGTTCCCGATGGCACAATGATTCTGTGTACCAATTGCACTCAGCCAACCTCTGGTTCGGCTGCCTGCTCTTCCGCCGCCGCCAGCGTTCTAGCGGTTCGTGTGGCTGGCGCTTGGCGCTGTTACTAGTCCAGTATTAATTTCTTGTTCACACGGGAATGTCATCGCTTGTACAAGCCGTGCTCGGCGCAACCGGGCGGGGGACCACCGGGCAATCCGAACAGGAACCCGGCGTCGGTACTGGCTTGGACAACGCCAAGGTCCTGCAATTTACTCAGGACCGATGGAACGATCTCAAGTCCGCCTACATCGTTTATCATCAGGCGGTATGGGAGACATTCCTTTTCTACGCCAACCAGACGTGGATTGAATGGGACAACGCCCGCAAGTTTTGGCAGCCCGTTGTCCCAGATGACGAGTGGGTGCCTCAGCCCCGTATTAACCGTTTTTCCCCCACCATCGATGCTGTTGCCTCCAATATCTATCAGGTCCCCGAGGTTGAGGCCACTCCCAATCCCGATGACGACCCTGTTTCCACCATGGTTGCTCAGGTCTGTACCGATTTGGCCGAGTATGCCATGCTCAAGGAGGGATTCAAGCGCCAAATCCACTCGGAGATGGATAAGTCTGGCCTTGCCGCCCAACTTTTTATCCTTGCTGGCGCTGTCAGCAGTCTAATCCGCGTCACTCCTACTTCCCTTCAATCTCCTTCCCAGTCCGTCCAGAAGACTTTCGGCTACCAGTGCGACAATTGCGATAAGTGGAACATGGTCCCGGTGGGGCAGGAACCACCGAAGTTCTGCCCCGAATGCGGGAATCCAGTCGAACCCGAGGATGCCGAAATGATGGCACCGGATGTGGACGAGTCCGGCCAGCCTGTCATGCAGGACAACAACGAGTACGAGATTTCCTGTGAAATTGGGTGCTCCCTCAACATGTTCCCGCGCCCCGGTGCCCAGTCCGTCGCCGAATCCCCTTATCTCCTTTGGGCCAAGCGTCAGCCCACCGATACCATTTATTTCCGCCACAACAAATTCGAGGCCGAACCTGACAACATTTGGCCCGATGGTTACGCTGTCACTTACGAACACGCCCTCAATTTCTGGTATACTGGTTATTCCTCCTCCTCCATTCAGATTAAGGACTCCTGCATGGTGCTGGAGATGTTCGTCGAACCCAACAAGGTCAAAGACCATCCCGATGGGTTCTACGCTGTCGTTATCAATGAGAAGATAGCGGATTCACGTCCGTGGAACTTTCCCGAGCATCCTCTTACTCTCGGCGGCTATCTCACTCTTCCCACCATCTTCTTTCCCCGCTCTATTGGTTTTGATTTGGTCGAGATTCAGCGCGAGCTTAATTCCTACGAGTCCGTTATCAAGCTCCATTCCATGGTATCCGCCGTTGACCCCATCGTTCTCGACAAGAATTCCTCCGTTGGCGAGGTCACTGGTCATGCAGATAAAATTATTTATTGGCGGCCCCTCGGACCCAACGCCCAACCCCCCTTCCGTTTGGGTGCAGGACATCTGGATGACGGAATCTACAAACAGCGGGACAATCTCCACGCCGAGTTTCAGAACATCTCCATGGCGGTTAATGCCTTCCGAGGCCAGCAAGAAGGAGCCGTTACTGCTGCCGCTGCCATTCAGCAACTCCGCTCCCAAGCCGAGTTGATGTTCTCTAAGCCCGTCGCCAACTGGCTCAATTTCTGGTGCGAGACAATCCGCAAGTACGTCAAGTTCATGCAGAAATTTCTTACTGTCGAACAGCTTGTCCGCATTCTTGGCCCCAATCGTCTCGCTGAGATTCAAGCTTTCAAGGCCGCTGACCTCGACAATGTTACCCAGTGGGTAGCGTCGTCCCACGGCATCCCCCGTACCCGTGACGAGAAGCGGCAAGAGTTCATGGCTCTTTGGGACAAGGGCGCTCTCGACATTACCGACCCCTCCGTTCGTCAGAAGATTCACGACCTCTTTGGCGAGACCGGAATGATGGACACGTTCAACGAGGATGCCACTAACGCCCGTCTCGAAAACCAGTTATTTAAGACTGGCACCAACAAGATTCCCGGCGCTCCTTATATCCCTCCCAAGATTGTGCCCCTCGTCGGTATCGAGGATATGCCAGTCCATCTTTATTTCCACAAGCGCTGCGTCAAGTCTCAGGATTTCCAGAAGTGGCCTCCCGAGGCCAAGCAAGCTCTCATTCAACATACCCTTCTCACCATGGCTGAAATTCAGCAGCAGGCCCTCGCCCAAGCAAAGGCTATGGGGCAGGGCGGGCCAGATGACAAGTCCTCCGACAAATCCTCATCTGCAGGCCCAAAGACCTCCGCTCAGTCCCAAGGGGCATCTGGCGCTCGCGCCGCTCAAGGCGCACCCCCTCAAGTTCCAGGTCAACCTGCTGGAGCCGGGAGGACTCAGCCATGACGTTGATTGCAGACTCCGATGCCGTATCTGTCGCCAATGCTCAGGCAATCGGTGACATCATCAAGCTTATTTATATTCACTGGGGGGCAGAGGCTCTGGTTATTCTCAGTTTTATGTGGGGCGCATTCAAGTATTATACCCGCTCGGTCCGTCATTACGGTCGAATGGAGCAGATGTTCGACGACCACCCGCTCCATCGCCATTCCGAGTCCGGCATCGAGGTACTTAGGGCGGATGGCATTATGTACCCCAAGAACAGAGAACCACGAGGAGAATGGCGGTGAAGGTGAGGGCCAACGGTAGACTCGCAATCGGGCTTGTTTTGTTCCTGCTACTCGCGTCTGTGGCTTCGGCCCAAACAACTGTTGTCGGCACCGTTATTGACCCCAACCAGAATCCGTACTCCAACGGAACGGCGTCCGCTATTCAGGTGGTCGTTTCTGGTCAGAACCCCGGCTCCCCCACCAATGTTTCCACCGACAACTCCGGGTCTTTCTCGATGTCGTTGCCGTCTAATACTTATTACGTATTTACTATCTGTGCCCCCCCTACTCAACTTGGCCCAACTTCCAATCCTACCCCCAAAATGGTGTGCTTCCAGTCTGGGCCAATATATGTTTCCGGCGTGTCACAGGACGTGTCATCTTCTCTCAATTCCGTTGCCGCAATACTTGGGCCTAATCTTGCTGCCAGTGTCACAACTATCGCCAACGCTATCAATGCCCCCGGCCCTTGTCCCACTTCCGCTCCGTGCCAGATTGGACCATACTGGTATGTAAGTAGCGCCAATGGTCTATGTACCCCTCCCGCCGCCCCTACGGTTGCCACTGAGACCATTTCTAGCGGTACTGGGAATTTCACCAGTGCCCAGACTTATTACGTGGAAGTCCGCCTCGGTAATATGAATGGTTGGACTCCCCCTAGTCCTCCTACTTCTTACACTCCCGCCTCCGGTTCTACTAATCGTATGCTGGTTCAGCTTTCCGACTGGAGTTATCGCTCGGGCTGCTACAAGTATCAGGTGCAGGTGTCCACTTCCGGTTCAGGTGGGCCATATTACCCCGCGCAGGCTTGGACTTTGCCCTCAGCCAGCATCGCTTCGTGGTCATGTAACGCCGCCAAGCTGTGCACCGTCATTACTAGTCCGGCTCACCCGTTCATCCCCGGCGAATACATCACCATTTCCGGGGCCGCCACTGGCACGAATAGCACATCTATTAACGGCTCGTGGACTCTGGTAGGCCAGCAGACCAGTACTCCGTTTACTCTCTTCTTCTTCCGTGGAACTTCCACCGTAGATTCGAGCGCAGTCGCTTCCGGAACAGCTGTAGCTCAGGCTGGCCTTGGCTCTGATACCTATAGCCATCTCGTCCCCGGCGATTTCATCGTGGATACGGTTCCATTGAGTGGTGCATCATTCCCTAATACCAATACGGCTGTCATTGACCCTGACCAAGTGGCGCTCAACGCTACCTGCAATTATTCCAACAACACCTGTACTGGTGGGGCGCTCCAGTACCCTCAAAGCAACCCTATCGGTAGCTATATTACCGGGACTACTCCTCTTATCATCTCCAACCAACAGACTGTTCTGGGAATAAACTCCGCATTGGGGACATACAAATCAGTACGTACGTGTAACTGGGCTGACCCTAACATCGCGTGCGTGATGTTCCTCGGTCCAGCGAACGGTGTCAGATTCGAGGGGTTGGATATCCGAGCGAACAATGGACACGGCCTCGAATTCTTTGGTGCTGGTCCGGGGTACGGAAGCTCCAACGACTTTATCCGCAATAATAACATTTCAACCGGGGACCTTACAGGCAAGTACAGCGCTATCTATATTCATGGCGGCGTCTGGTACAACATGTACTTCGAGAACAACTTTCTTAACGGCGGTCTGTCCGATGTACAGATTGATGCTCTTTCCGGGGGATGGTTGTTCTTTTCCGGGTCTAGGTGGAATGCGGCTAACCTTCAACCCTACGGTCTGTCGTCCCAAGCGATGTTAGCGCAATCTAGTATCAGTGACCCCGACCGTGGAATTATCCGGGCCGGATTCAACAGCGGCGCATCCACAGTAGAAATATCAAATATTGTGGAGGAATCGGGGTCAGGTGTAATATTCGATGTCCCCAACATCGGACTAGGACTGAGTAATGTTACAGCAGCAGATTCCTCTGCCATGGCCGGAACCCCGGCTCTAATTCGTGTCGGCACGGACGCCAACACCACTTCATCCGGATGGAATTTCCACATCGAGAACAGTATCATCAACGCCGTCTCCGGAGTTCCGACTGGCCTCCAAGTGGTGACGAACACTGGCACATCGAATATCGGTTACATCTACGTGTCACATTCCACTCTGGGCGGCAATCCTAACGAAATCGATCTTAATGGTTCCGGTGCCGGGTATATCTGCGTCAACGGTTCCATCTGCAACAGCTATCCGGCTGCTACGGGGCACAAGGTTATCAATCCCGGCGTATCGAATCCGGGGACTGGAATAGCTGCCGGACAAATCGGGTCGAATGCTGGTGAATATGCGTACAACCAGCTTACGATGGGGACGAGGTTCACCTATAAAGGTGGGACAGACGGGTTCTATTTCTGGCCTTCCAGCACAGCGGACTGGTGGTGGTATGGCGGTGACCCGGCTGTTAGCACGAATCGTGGGATGGATTGGTCGTGGAACAGCGGGTTCCGTATGCGTATCTGGCAGAATGATGGTGCTACTCCACTCGTTGATTTCTGGACGCAGGGGCAGAATGAAATTAATTTTTGCAATCCGTCCAGCCCATCTGCCAACCGCATCAATATCAACTGTGACATCGTTGGTAAGAATGCCCCGATACAGGCGTCACTCACCACGACCGCATCTACCAGTGACAACGTTACTGTAACCGGAATGACTGCGAGTGGCCATTGCCAGATTACCGCGACAAATGCGAGTGGTGCCACGAATATCGCCACCACTTATGTTAGCAATAAGACGACCAATCAAATTACCGTCACCCACACGGCGACCAGTGGGATGACTTACGATATTATGTGTACAGCAGATTAGGAGACGATATGAATAGGAAAAGTACCTGTATCTCCGGTGTTTTCTCTCTGGTCTTCTTGGTCGTAATGCTGACCCTCATCTATACTATCCCATTTCCCCCGTCTCATGCTTCTCCTTCCCCCTCCCCCGTGTCCGCTGTCCCCGTCACTTGTGACCACTGGACTCCTATCAATACCACCGCCAACGTCCGTATCATTCAGGGGAACTCCTCTGTCCCCTACAAGACTTATATCTGTTCCATCGAACTCCTTGTTGGCACCGCTACCAATGTCGCAATTGTCGAAGGTACCGGGTCAACCTGCGGCACCAATACCGCTGGAATGGCTGGTGGTGCCACCGCCGCTACCGGATACAATTTTGGTGCCAATGGCGGAATAGCACACGGCTCGGGGATTGGAGCAATTATGGTCACCGCCACCCCTCAAGATGACGTGTGCGTGTTGGTATCAGCCGCCAACCAAGTATCCGGTGTAATAGGATGGACACAGCAATGAAATACGTTCGCCCATTTCTGGCCCTCATAGTATCTATTTTGTTCGCTAGCAGCGCCATGAGTGTGCCACAGTGTGTACTAACTTTGTGTGGCGCGGGGCCGAGTGGCGCTGGTGGCGGTCCAGTAGTTCTGTCTCCGGGGTGGACATTTATTCAGGACTCCTATACGGACTGCGGGGCGGTGTCCAGTTGCAGCGTTCCTACTTGTGCCACTGGTGCCTATTGTATGTCCCCCACTACTTCGGGCACCGTTTGGGTTGCCGCAATCGTTGTTGGCGATAACGGTTCGACGCACCCCACGATTTCATCCGTCACCGGGGGTGGCGGGTCATGGAACCTGTGCGCTGCTAGCGCCTGCCATACCTTCGTCTCCGGACAAATGGGGTCAGACGCCGCATACAACTTCACCGGAACGGCAGGAACCACGACCATCACGGTTAATTTATCTGCTACCGCTACGAGTTACTTCCACATCATCTTCGTTGAACTTCTCCCGCCTAGTGGGTACTCCGCTAGTCTTGATGGCGTGGCGGTGAACAATTCATCTAGCTGTCACATCTGCACAGCTGCCTCTCCCACCGTCACCCAGACTGATGCCATTGTTCAGATACCGCAGTTCTCCTGCTGCTATTCAGACTTCAACGGATGGTCGAGTCCGTACATCACGGACTACAACTCTATCGGAATCTGCCTGAACTGCTCCAGTGGGGCGGCTCCGACGTACACGATGGCAACGGACGTAGAGCACGGCTCTGGTCCGGGGCCGCAGGTATTCACGGCGCTTGCGTTCAAATCGACGGCTGGCACGTTCACGACGCCCGCACCGTTCTCACTCGTCCAGTACGCGATGCCGGGGAATAGTTCGACCATATCCTGCAGTCCGACGTGCAACCTGACAGTTCCGTCTACTGGAAGTAGTCACCTACTCTTCCTCGTCGAAATAGACCAGAGTGGCGTGAACAATTATATGACTGGAGTGACAGGTGGCGGGACATGGGTCGTCCCATCGGCTTGTCGTTCCGGGCGGGCTACAGCCAACGGTGAAATCAGTTGCGCCTACGTCCTATCGAGTACTTCTGGGGCTACTACTCTCCAAGTCACGATGAACAGCAACTCTACCTCCCTGTTCGCCTATTGGGAGATAAGCCGCTCGGTTGGTTCATTTGTCCTCGATGCTGGCTCTGCTACTGTTAATACGGCGATTGCTTCCGGCGTTATCCCCGGCGTCGCTCTCACATTGAGCGGCACGAACGATGTAATCTTCCAGATGAGCGCCATGGAAGGCGGAGTGCAGGGTTGCACGCTCTACCCGTACAACTTCAACGCTCCCGGCAATTTTAGCGGTAAGCTGATTGCTGGACCGGATTACTATGCAGCGGCTCTGATGAACTTGAACACGGTGAACGGGACGGCCCCGACGTGGGCGTACCCCCAGGAGCCAACGGCAACAACCGCAGTCGCAGGATTCGCATTCAAATAGGAGGGACGGAATGTTATCTACGCTTCTTCTACTAGCCAGTCTCGGAATGCACCCAATGGCGATGCCGCAGTCTGGTGGGCCATGCGGCGCTTCGGCTCACTGCATCGTCTTCACTTGGACCGACACGGCGAACCCGGCGAAGTGCAACGCCAGTTCGACTCCATCCTGTACGCTGACCTATTCCCTGTTTGCCGGGACGACGAGTGGCGGCGAGAACTATACTACCCCTGTGGCGACTGGCATCTCTTCGCTTACTTATACTCTCCCGGTGACATTGACTACTAATCCGCAGACGGGGTACTACACGCTCGAAGCGGTTATTACGCAGGGTGGAATCACGGTTACTTCGGCTCCGAGCGGGGAGGCGGGGCCGATTACCTTTCCCGGCGTGCCTAATGCCCCCGCTTCTCCGAGTGCTGTGCCACATTAATGCACGTTTTTGTAAGTGTGGGTGACAAATGGCTGACCATCAAAGGTCCGACAAAGAAGTTGGCGGGATGCCGATATATCAGGCTGGCGACTTGCACAAGGTTAATGCCATGCGCAAGAACGAATCCCAACCTGACCTTCTTACTATCCCCCATCTTCACGATGCCGATGTAATGTTCACCCGCGCCGCCGAAATGGGCAACAAGCCCTCCTCTTGCTATACTTGTCATTTTCGCAATTGCAAGGATGACACCTGCGCCCTTATCACTCCTAATGTCAAGATTAGGAAGGTTCAGCGCAACGGAATTGAATACTGGCCCTGCTGTGGGATGCATGACTACGGAGAATGTAACGATGGACCTCCTAACCGTTGTTCAACGAATAGCCCGGACACGCTTGGTCTCATCTGGATTAACGCACCCTACACTGGAGCTAATTACGGAGGAGCTTCCTGCGGGGGCCAGAACGCAGGAGATGACTGCGACCATTATATCGTCGAGGGCGGAAAATCCAAGCGTGATTGCCCAACTGGGTTTTGCCGAGTTCTCCAGCATACTGTAGCAAACGGAGATACTTGTGTGGCTTGGCACGACGATGATATACTGGGGTGGCAAGAGGCTCAGAACTTGATTCAGGGTCCCGAGGAGCAGCGCGACAAAAAGCGTCTGGTGGACTCGATTATGAAGCGGGAGGATTAATTCCAATGCGGCTTTTCATGTACGCTCGAATTTACGATTCCATTCTCCACGATTACGTTGACTTTCCCCCGATGCTGATGGCCTTCGCTTCCTCGGGAACTCCAGCCCTAGGTGGCGGAGGAGGAGGCGCACCGAGTGGAACCGGAGCAGGAGGCGCGGGTGGCGGCACACCGTCCCCGTCCCCCGCTGCCCCGTCCGGGCAGCCCGCAGGAACGGGAGGAGCACCGCAAGGCGGGGGCGCACCACAGGGCGGGGGCGCAGGTCCAGCCGAGTCCGAGGGCATCCGTCAGCTTCGCCAGCAGTATGAGGAAACCCGTGGCCGCTTGCAGAACTGGGAACGCCTCGGGTTCTCCCACGACCAAGTTGGTTCCTTCCAAAAGACCTATCAGGCGGTCTACTCCGAAGTTGCTCAGATTGGCGAAGGTCTCGGCTACGACAAGGCCGAGATTGACGAAGCATTCGCCATCAACCCAATCAAGCTTCTCGACATTCTGCGGCAGGAAGCGTACGAGAGGGAACAGAGCGGGGAAGAAGGCGGGGGCGGCGACCAAGACATCGCCCAGTTGGTGCAGGGTCACGTCGAACGCGCCCTCGGCCCGATTCAGGAGCGCGAGAACGTCCGCATCACCAATGAGGCCAACCAGCTTTTCAACAACACCGTCCGTTCCCTCGCCACCGACCACTACAAATCCCTCAACATCGATTACAATTCATTGGAACCGGACGAGAAATTCCTCCTCGAAACCAGCGTCAGCGAAGTCATGAAGTATGACGATGATGCCCTGAAAGCAATGAAGTACGAGGGCAAGACAGCCGGAATACAGAAGGCATTCTCAACGGCGGTCGCCGCCCTCGACAAATACTTCATCGCCCGCATGAAGCGAGAACGCGGCGCTGTGGCGGGAGCGGGAGCGGGCGGGGGGCGGGGAACGGGGGCAGACAACGGGGGCGCTGCTCCGAAGAAGCCGAACCTCGACGAAATTATCAACGACGGAAATGCCGTCCGGCGTGCGCAAGGGAAGCCGGACTACGCGTCGTAGATTTTGGGCGTACGTGGGATTCGCCACCCACAGGCTGTAAGCCGCTCGCCACGGCAGGCTGAATCCAAAATAGAGCGTCTCGCCAGCGCTCGACGAAGCAGGAGAGAACTATGCATCGCCCGCGTCGTCCGTGGGTAGCGGCTCTGCATTTGGCATTCGGGCTATATGCCCTATTTTGCCTCATCCTGACCGCTATCTTCCACGGTCTCGGTCACTCAAGCGGCATTTTGTTCGCCGCCGTCGATACCACCACTTACCTGTCCGACGCCAAAATCGTTTATGGGGCCATCCAAGAGCAGGTTTCCACTCTTGCGGCCTTCATGAACCTCCTTGGCGACGGCAGTAAGTTCGGTAAGCCCATCAACAACATTGGCATTCGCGGGTATGTGTTCTTGGCCCGCGTACAGCCGAACTGGAACCTCGGGTATCGCCTCGAAGGGACCACTGGCGTCGGTTTGGCCGGGAATCAGGGCCTCACCAACTCCACCGTCACCCTTCGTTACGCCTATTGCCCCATCACTATCACCGGGCAGGCGGAGAACCTAACCAAGGGCGAATCCCGCGCCTTCATGCAGGCCAAGGCCCTCGAAGCCAAGTTCGACATGAAGGATATCGTGAGCCACGTGAACGTGGTGGTGGTTGGAGCAGAACCGGGCGGGCAGTTGGCCCAAGCTGCTGCCCCAATCGTCGCCAACACTTCGTTCACCGCCGACAACGCCGGGTTGCTTCCGGGCGCGATTTACCTGCGCGTCGGAATGCCAATCGATTCTATCCCGGTGGGCGGAGGCGCTCCCGATTTCACGGCCAAGACCATCTCCGCCATCAACTACACCACCCGCGTCGTCAGCGTTCCGGGAACCGCCGTTGCTGGTCACGCAATCGCGCTTGCTGGCGAATACCCGCAAGCTGCGGTTGCAAACGATGGATGGGTCACCGCCAACGGGTTGCAGAACCTCATCAACTCGTCCGGCGTGGTGCAGGGGATTGACCCCGGCGTTTGGCCAGCGTGGCAGTCCTACCTGTTCGACAACGGTGGGTCAGCGTTGTCCAGCCAACTGCTCCAGCAGCTTCGGCAGTTCGTGAAGAACCGGGGCGGCGTGGATGGGAACATCTTCATCTTCCCGTCCGCCCAAATCAACCAGTATATCGGACTGGCGACCACAACTCTCCGGTTCGACATCACCAACGAAGGTCCGGCAGCCAAGGTGGGGAAGAAAGCCTTGGACCTCGGGTTCAATGTGTTCGACTACGCGGGACTCCCCGTGGTCGAAGACAAGGATGCCCGAACCGACCGTATCTTCCACGGCGACACCGAGATGATGAAGAAGTTTGAGGCCATCCCGCTCTCGCTGGCCGAGGATGAGGCTGGAACTTGGACTCGCATCATCGGGGGCAACGGAATCGCAGATGCCGTCGCTGGTCTGCTCCGTTGGTACCACAACATCGGGGTAGTGCAGCGCTCCGCATTCGGGCGTTTGCAGAACCTCGCGGTGCCCGCGAACTTCGCGACTGCACCACCGACCATCTAACGAGGACTGATGAACTTCGAACCTACCCGCGATGCGGAAGTAGTGACGCTGATTTCGATGTTGGAGCGCGGCCTCTGGTCGCCCACCGAAATTTCCAATATCGAACGGCAAATCTGCGACCGCATCGCGGCGGTTCGGGCAGGTGTTTCCCACCCCGTCGCTCGCTTCTGGACCAAGAAGATTCAGGAGGAGGTAGATGTTTACACTCGTCTGCGATGGGACTTCCAGAACGGGTGGACGCTCGACCGATACTCGGAAGGGATGTGGCAGGTCGTTGGAGTCCTCGGCTTCTGCACTGTACGGTCTGACCTTGTTGAGTACCTTATTGAACACGACATGCAAAGGTGGTCGTCGCCGGAAAAATACCTTGCGTTCAAAAGGGAGAAAGCGGCGTCAGTCCGGGCGCGCAACGAACGCTACGGTACGTCCGTCGTACTCGAAGCTGTTGACAAGCTATCCGATAAATCTCTCAAGAACTTCATCGAGGTTGAACGCGCCATCCAGACCGGGGACACGGTAATAATGCACGGTTCCGACCGCAAAACATTTGACCGTATGGTGGCCGCTGGCAAGAAAGCTCCTCCGGGGCCTACCTCAATCAACCCCGGCATGCACCCCCGCCGCTACCGCCGTACCAAAGGCCGTATGATTCAGGCGGCTGATGAATTGAGGGCGGCTACATAGCCATGGCCATGTCCACCGCCGCCAAAGAAATCCGTATTTCCTCTCACGTCCGGTGCGTGTCCGGTAGCCACTCGGGTCGTCAGGGCATCGTTACCCAATTGCGCCCTGTTCAACTTGGGACCAATGAACCCGAGACTTACGCCGTGGTTGCGTACGAGGAAACGGATTTCTCTGACCGCAAATACACGGACCATTTCTGTGTTCCAGTTCGAAGGCTCGAATCCCTATAAGGAGGAGTGTAGATATGGCATCCAAAGCAGCGGTACTTCCGGGTCAGACGGTGATTCCGGATAAGTACTCCGACACAATGGTGTTGTACTCGTTTTGCAATCCGGTCGAATGCGTGGTGGATGGCGCACGACCGGGGCCGAACGGTCGTCTCTTCCGCATCCCCGTTGACCGCCCCACCAAGGTTCCATATGAGGCTGGCCGCTTCATTTTGGAGCACATGGCGTACACTGGCGTCGTGCGGGTACAGGAGAAGGAACTGGAAGACGGTTCCGGCGTGGCATATCTGACGAAGGAAGCGAAGGCCGAATCCAAGGCGTTGACCGAGCAGCAGGACTTGGCGCGTTTCCACCGTTGGGTATCGGACATGGTGGAGGATTACGTCAAGCGCGGAAAACCCGTGCCGGAACCCGACGAAGCAATCCGCGCCATCATTGAGCGCCGGGGGTATGACCCGAGAAGGTTCGGCATTGTCCCCATCGGGTGGGAAGAGCCGGACAAGGACAAGCGCATCACGGAAATGCAGGAGACCATCGAGGGCCTGCAGCGGCAATTGGCGTCACTGTCCAAGGCCCAACAGCCCAAAACGTAGTGCATCATCTGGTAGTTTAAGGTTTAAGGGGGGTGTAATCGATGTCCGTCCACACTCACCATTGCCACGTTTGCTGCATCCCCGTCGCCACTTGCGCTGGCGGCGAGTGTTCGTTCCCGGACTTGAGGCCCGATTGCGATGACAAGGAATGTTTGGCCTTGTCCCACGGGCACCACTACTGTTCCATTCATCACCCGGACCCAAACCACCATATCGAACCTGACCCCCCGCCCCGGAGGTAGGTGCGAATAGTCCGTGAGCGATACACTCAAATCTCTCCGCAACGAAATCATCGGGCTGATGCGGGGGGATTATGAGTCGGACTCGGACATTCCAGTTGTCAATTCCTGTATCAATGACGCCATCGAGTCCATTTGGACGTCCATTATTCAGGTTCGTATGGCCAAGCTCCTCGGCCTCGATTCCCCTGTCACTTTCACCCTAGCCTCAGGCACCGAGCGAGTCCGCCTTGTCAGTATCCAAGACCCAACCAATCCGTTAATATTGTCCGGCACCGCTGGCGGGAATCTTCCCGGCAGGCAGTACAATGTCAGCTTTACTTGGGTCACGGAATCCGGTAGCGAGACTCTCCCCAATCCCGTAGTCAATCAGAACGTTGGCGCAAACCAGCTTCTCATGGTACAACTTCCGTCTATCGGGGGAGGGTATTCTGGTCCCCCTGTCGGGGCGATTGGGTATAATTTGTATGTTGGCCAGCAGAATCAGGCCCTCCAGAACCAGCAGCCCATTACTCCCCTTCCTTCTGTTCCGGGTGGTCCCGGCGTACCGTACATTGAACCCATCACCGGGTTCCAGGATTATCCCACCTTCCAGCAGCAACCGCCCATTTTGAATACTACCGGGGACAATATCAGCTTCATTACCCACATGGAGCATCGTACTTCCGACCAAGCCCTCCATGCGTGGAACAGGTATGACCTCGATTCTATGATAATGCGGCGTTTCGCCCGTACTTTGGCTTCCTCATCCGAATTCCAAAATTATGTCTGGGAATTGAATGGGGACGGCACCCTCGAATTTCGTCCCATGACTGGGACCGCGTTCACCCCCCGTTACTGGTACGTAGCCCGTCCGCGCCGTCTTCGCTACGACCAATCCGAAATCCCTTACGTTGGTATCACCGGGGTGCACGAGTTTCTTAAGGCTTACGCCATCGCTCAATTGAAACTATCGCTCGATGAGTACCTCGCGAACCAAGCTTGGGACACAAGAGCGGAGAAGGCCCGACTGGGGATAGTATTAGCGTTGACAGAGGAGAATGTCAATCGCAACAACCGCATCAAGCCGTACTTGTATTAAAAATTAAACTATGGCCTCTACGCCACAATCCGGGTTCTATTCGACGCCAGCATTCGAGATTTTCCGCCGTGGCATGGTGGTGCAAACCATCAAGCAGTTCCGTGGCATTAATCTCTATCAAACTGAGTCGTCCCTCGGCCCCGACTGGGCACTCGACTGTATGAACGTTATCGTCGGTTCCGATGGTGGCCTTCACAAGATGCGGTATCCCGTTCAGCTTACTCAGAATGGTTGGAATACTACCGCCACACGGTTCGTCGATTTTCAGCAGGGTAACGGCACTCGCCAGCTTGTGATGTTCGGCCCCAACAACATCCAATATGTCCCCCCGGACTTCTCCGCCGCTCCCACTTTGATTTCCGCTGACCCCGCCAACGCTGGCAAGTGGCGGTCAGCGCAAATCAACAATATCATGTTCGCTGGTAACGGCGTGTTAATGAAGAAGTGGACAGGAGCGAACTGGTGGAACTGGGGGGTAGCACCAGCGGGGGCGGCGGTACAATACGTTGGGACGGTGGCCGGGAATCTCTCTCCCCTCACCGGGTACGAGTGGGCTATTGCCTTTAAGAATTCCGTCACAGGGGATGTATCCGTTGCTTCCCCCGCAACACAGCAACTGGGCGGTGGTTCCGCCAACGTCTCATTCAATCTTCAGGGTTATCTCCCCGCCGACCCTCAAATTGACACTATCATTGTCTATCGCACCCTAGATGGCGGCGGCAACCTTTATCGTGTTGCCGAAATCGATATCGCTACCATGACCGTTACCTTCAATGCCGCCACTTTCTTCTTCAACGGTTCCAGTATCGCTTGGACCGACAATACTCCTGATGGCAATTTGGACCTCACTACTCAGGCGTCCTACATCAATTTCCCTCCTCCCGTTGGCAATATCATCGTCACCGGGCAGAACCGAATTTTCATCGCTGGCATTGTCGGTGACCCGCAAGCCGTTGCTTATTCCGGGTACGAGCAAATCTTCAATGGTTTGGCCCCCGCTTGTTTCCCGCCTTACAATCGTCTCCGCCTTCCCATGGGCGCTGAATCCGTCGCCGGCCTCGGTGTTCTGGAAACTGGCGTCGTCGCTTTCTCCAATACAGGCCGTCTGTATACCCTCCGTGGCCAAGTCGAGGATATCACCACCAGTTCCCCCGTCAATTTTACTCAGTACCTTATCGCGTACGATTGGCCCACCGGGTGCCTGAACCACGACACTATCGCCGCCACCCCGTACGGTCTCATTTTCCTTGCTGGTGACAAGACCCTCCAGATTTTCCAGTTTCCCGGCCCTCCCACTGACATCTCTGGCCCCGTTTATCCTATCCTTCGGGCAATTACTCCGGGCACGGAATCCCAATGCGTCGGTACCGTATTCAACTGGTTGGAGCGGGACTGGTATGCACTAACCTGCTGTATCAATGGTGCCATGGTCCCCAACCGTATTATCTTCTGGTCCCTCGCTCCGTCTTCCGGCGATGTTGAAATTTTTATTTCCGATATCTCCGCCTCCTTCATTGGCACCATTACTACCCCCCTTCTCCAGCGCGAACTTGCTATTTGCTCCCAAGGTCAAATCTATCAGCTACCAGTGTCGTCGGATACCGTTGGCGGCATCACCCGTGACCTTACCATTATCCCCCCCACCGACAACAAGCTTAATGCATGGTGGCGGTCGGGGTACGCTGGAAATGACACTCCTCAGCAGTCTCGTATGTTCAAGCATTGCCGTCTGGCGACCGATGTTGACGCCACCGCATTCGATCTCGACCTCCGCTTCGTTGACGATGAGGATTACACTTTCCTCAATCCCCTCCTTCTCCACCGTGTCATTAAAGACCCGAGCGGCAAGTTCAGCCCCGGTCGCCGCTCAAAGCGCATGAGCGTGCAAATCAACTTTCCCGCCGATGATGTATCGGCCAACGTCATTGAGATGCAGATTGCTGTAATTCCCACGAGTTACAGGTGATGGAAGATGGCAATTAGGGGAATACGCGAGATACCACGGTACCTAGGGAAGGATTCCAACGGCAAGCTCATCCCTATTGACCCGGACCACGCCGGATTCCTGCAGGATGTCCGCGAGTTAGTTCTTACTCTTCGTTCTACTCAGGCCGCTCCTCCTCCTCCTTCCAATCTCAAGGTTACCCCTCAAGCTTTCGCTAACACCATTCAGTGGACTCGTTCCTCCGATGCCGATTACTACGAACTTCTCTGGTCTTCTACCCCCACTCTAGCCAATTCTCTCATTATTGACGTGGGGAACTCGGCGGAGTATACTCAGTATGTGGGGCAGGTGGGCATCAAGAGATATTACTGGATTCGGGCTTGCAAGCGTTCCTCGTCGGCAAAGTCCGTCGAAGTGGGGCCAGCCGCAGGCACCACTCTGGCGGCGGGGACTGGGGTTACTCCTCCAACTCCACCCCCGCCAGCGCAGATTATCGTGGTGAACTCTGCAACAGGCCAGAACGTCCCAATAACATTGAGTGAGAGTCGGAGGAATAGAGGGGTGCCACAATGACGGGGGGAAGAAGCCCGGTACAGAAGAAGGCACAATCACTATCGAGCCAGAATGCGGCTGCTGGAGCCGGAAAACAGGAGACCGCTCAGGGCACGCTGAGTCAATTCGAAGGTCCGGTGCAGGATTCACCGTTCTATAAGTCTTTGCTCTCTACCAACATGGATTCGACGGCCAATGCTTACCGGAACGCAGCCGCCACCGCCAAGCGTAATGCCGCAGGTGCCGGATTCGCGGAGAGTTCCCCGGTAGCACAAGGCGCGGAGGCCGAAACTGGGGCGGAGGAGGCAGCAGCGCTCGCAAGGGTACCGGGCGAAACAATGGTCCAAGCGACAGCGCCAACCTTGTCCGCCGCCAGTACAACCGCTGGCATCGGGGCCAGCCAACAAGGGACCGGATTGGGGTACGAAACCGGGGCCGTAGTGCCGTTGGAGGAACAGTACCAAAATTCACAACAGGCCCTGTGGAATGCGCTGGCGAAGATTCCGGGGGATGTTTGGGGGTAGGGACAGGTGAGCGACACGTTCATCAATGACGAGTCCATGGGGATTCCGGAGGATTTAATCCGGCGTCGTGGCGGGCTGTACCCAACATTACTGGGGATGGGGGAAGAAGGGGAAGCACAGCCCCAAGCACAGCCCCAACCCCAACGTCCGATGTCCCGCACCGAACCTGATTCCGGCCTTGCTTCCAAGGTGGCTCATCCAGACGATTCTGCCTCCGAATCCCCCTATCTCCGTGGTCTGGAGGCCGAACAACAGCGCTTGTCCGCTCCCGTCCCCTCCCCCACCTTGAAGCAGCGTTTGATTCAGGGCGCTACCATCGCTGGCCCGCTCATCGCCGCTCATTTGTTTGGTGGCAAGGGCTATGGTGCTGCTACCGGGGCTGCACAGGGTGTTGAGTCTGGCCTCCATCAGTCCCAGATTCGACGTGACCTTTTGGCCCAACAGCGCAGGCAGGAGCAGGAAAAGCTCGCCGACCGTATCGCGCGGGAACAACAAGTGGAATATCAGCAACGGGCCGAGGATGAAAGGGAACGGACACGGGAGGCAGCGGCATCGGCGTTGGAGGGACAGAGGGAAACGGCAACACGGGCGACGCTGGCGGATAGAACTAAGGCCGAGATGGAGGAGAAGCAACGGGAAGCCAAGGATAGGGAGACGATTTGGCAGCAACACCACGCGCAGGAACAAACGGAACAGCAGGAGCGGGAAGGAAGACAGAGCGCGGAGTTTGACCGCCGCCAACGGGAATCGGAAAGCAGGGCGGAAGCCCGCGAACAACGGGGCGAGGAACGCACTATCGCCCGTGAGAATCGAGCCGCCGCCCGAACCGAGCAGCAAAAGGTCGAGCAGCCCGTCGAAGCTGCCCGCCAGTACGGTCACGATTACTTGGAGCGTGGCTATTTCACTGGCCCCGGCGATGAGGCTCTGCTTGAGAAATTCTTCGACCTCGCCAAGCCATCGTCCGGTTTCCGCATGACCAAGCAGCAAATCGACCTTCTGCGTGAGAGCAGAAGTTGGACCGAGGGCGCACAAGCTCGGATTTATCATGCCCTTCATGGAACTTGGTTCTCGCCGCAACAGCGCCGCCAGATTGTCTCCACCATGGACGATATCGCCAACGCCAAAATTGCCTCGATGAGGCAAAGCGGCGGTGCAGTACAGCCGGGGACCACAGCCAACGTCGAAATCAATTCCAAAGACCCGTTGGGTATCCTCCAGTGAGCGCCACCCCACTACCGATTGACCAGTTCGCGGCCAAAGTCCGCGCCAAATACCCCGGCGCTTATGACCATCTAAGTGACCAAGAAA
>Ga0335069_10002082_pt1 | contig 31249 bp, 22 predicted proteins | sample Lox_Sample_11_FD_206714 | JGI IMG/M metagenome (GOLD analysis project Ga0335069, IMG submission 206714) | Soil microbial communities from Loxahatchee National Wildlife Refuge, Florida, United States - Lox_Sample_1.1 | ecosystem: Environmental > Terrestrial > Soil > Wetlands | place: USA...
TTTCGGCTATCACGTCGGGCTGGCGTTTCAGGTGATTGACGACATCCTGGACGTGACGCAGACGAGCGAGCAGCTCGGCAAGACGGCGGGCAAGGACACCAAGGCGCAAAAGGCGACCTATCCGGCAATTGTCGGTCTGGCCAAAGCGCGAAGGATTGCCGAACAACTGACCAGCAAGGCGTTTGCGGCGCTGAAAATTTTCAAGGGCAAAGCGGTAGCGCTGGAGGCGTTGGCTGAGTTTCTGTTGCAGCGGGATAGGTAGGTGCGAGTGGAAATAGTCTTGCCCAGAAACAGCAGTTAAACAAACATTTTGAATGGCTGGGTCCCGTCCGCGGTTGGTTGGATTGGATGTCTTGCGGTTCGCAGCAGCTTCAATCGTGCTGGTCGGCCATACCAACAATTTTGGCAACACCGGCAAGGTCTTTTTTGAGACACCGGGACTCATCGGCAAGACTCTGCTGGTCCTGGCCGGCGGCGGATGGGTGGCGGTGGATGTCTTTTTCGTGTTGAGCGGTTTTTTGGTTTCTGGGCTTCTTTTCCGGGAAGCCGCGCAAACCGGGACGCTCTCCATAAGCCGTTTTTTGATCCGCCGTGGCTTTAAAATTTATCCCGCCTTCTGGGTGATGATTGCCTTCTCCATTGCGATGATTCTGCGGAGAGGTGGTTCGGTTTCACTCCTCAACTTATGCGGTGAATTATTCTATTTCCAGAATTACGGTCCGTCCCTTCAGTTTCACACCTGGTCGTTGGCCGTGGAGGAGCACTTTTATTTTCTCCTCGCCGGTTGGTTTTTTATCCTGAAAATCCGGGCGGGTTCAAACCGGCCGATCTGTTTTGATGGAATCCCAAACGTCTTTTTGACGGTGGCAATCCTGTGCCTGACGCTACGGTTTATCACTTGGTGGGTCCTTGATTACTCCTTTCAAAACCATCACTGGTTTGTCCATGCGGACCACGCGCTGCTCGATTCACTTTTTTTCGGGGTTTTCCTGTCTTATTATTGGCACAATCGCTGGGATGACCGGGCGAAGCAAAAAATCATTTCCCTGCGCCTGCCTTTTGCCTTGGTCGGCCTGAGCCTTTTGTTGCCGGGTCTGTTGTCGGTCATGGACATTCAATGGTTCAACATTTTTGGATTCGTCCTGATCTATCTCGGTGCGGGTTGCTTGCTATTGGGTTCGCTTTCTCTGGATTACATTCGATGCCCGCTTTTCGTTCGAGGGCTGGCCTGGCTGGGCAAATATTCCTACTCCGTCTATTTGTGGCATCTCGTCGTCGGGAACTATTTCTTCCCCCTGTTCGAGACCAAGCTGAATAGCCTGTGGGGTTGGGCGCTCGATGCGCTGATTTATTTTGTCCTTTGCTGGCTCATTGGAATTCTCCTGGCCTGCACCGTTGAATTTCCGATGCTGCGACTGCGCGACCGCTGGTTTCCCTCTTTGGCCAGGTTATAAAAGGGCTGATTGTCCAAACCTGCCAGGGCGGATGACTTTAGGGATGTTGTTTTCCCAGGCGCGTTGCCCCCGGCTGATTTCCGGCAGCCCTCCGGGTTGCCGCATCACAATCCCGCCGCCACCGCGAACGGGTCCCACGAACTGTCCTCGTGCCAATCGTAATCCGCCCGGTTCGCAATCTCCAAAGCCTTTTCCCGGCCGCGCAGTTTGGCAATTACCGCCAACGCCATGTCCATGCCGGCGCTCACGCCCGACGACGTGAAATATTTCCCGTCTTCGACCCAGCGCGCCCGGGCGATCCAGTTCACCTTTGGGGCACTGGTCCGCACCAGCTCAAACACCCGCTTGTTCGAGGTCGCTTTGCGCCCGTCCAGCAGTCCGGTCCGGGCCAGCAAAAAACTCCCCGTGCACACGGTCGCCACCCGTTGCGAGGCCTCGGCCAGCCGCCTGAGTTCGGCGAGGAATGGCGGGTTGGCGATTTGCTTCCGCGTCCCGATCCCGCCCGGGATGAGCAACACGTCAAATCCTCCGGCATCGGCCATCGCGGCGTCGGCCACGCCGCCCGGGCCGCTGCTGCTTTTCACGGGGCCGATCTTCTCCGCCACCACGGTAATTCCGGCCTCGCTCTCTAAAAGTCCGAACAATTCGAGCGGCCCATAAAAATCAAGCAGTTCGAATCCCTCGAACAGCACGGCCCCCACCTGAATCGGCGGCGAAATGGTTTGGATCGGGGTGTCCGACACGGTGCGGGAATGAAAAGCAGATTGGCGGATTCCATCAAGTATTTTCGCCCGGACAAATTCAAATAATTCCCGGTTGGAGGCAGCATGCAATGCCAGTCCCGCTTCAATTTCCAAGGATTGACCGAATCCGACTTTGCGCTTTTAACCGGTACACGGGCTGCTTATAAATGACGCATGTCGCAACCACGTCCCCCGGACATCAATGCCGCCACGCGCTGCTGCGCGGTCTATGGTTTTCCCATCCGGCATTCGGCGTCGCCCGCCATGCACAACGCCGCGTTCGCCCAACTGGGCCTGAACTGGCGTTACCTCGCGTTTGGAGTGCATCCGGACAACCTGCGCGCCGCCCTCGCCGGGGCCAAGGCGATGCAATTTGCCGGCCTGAACCTCACCGTGCCGCACAAGGTGCTGGCGATGGAAATGATGGATGAGCTCGATGCCTCCGCCAAAACCTGGGGCGCGGTGAATACCGTCCGGTTTGAAGGCCGCGACGCCAAAGGCGACTGGCGGCCGCTGCGCGAATTCGAAAAGGACCCGCCCAAGCAATGCCGCATGCACGGATTCAATACGGACGCCGAGGGCATCAGCCGCGCCCTGCGCGAGGATTTGGAGCTGACATTGCCCGGGGCAAAGGTGCTTTTGATCGGCACCGGCGGGGCGGGGCAGGTGGCGGCCCTGCGGCTGGCATCGGAAGACGTGTCGGAATTATATGTGACCGATTTCGTCAAAGCCAAGGCCGAGGCCGTGGCGCAGGAGATCCACAAGCGGCATCCGCGCGTGCGGGTAACCGTTGGCTTCCCGAATGACCCGGTGGATTTATTGCTCAATGCCACGCCGCTCGGGTTGAAGCCGGAGGATCCCTCGCCGCTTACGGGGACGCCGTTTGTGCTGTCGCAGGCGCGGGCCGTTTACGACATGGTGTACAACCCGCCGGAGACGCCGCTGCTGAAGGCCGCGCAAGATGCCGGCTGCAAAACCTCCAACGGTTTGGGCATGTTGCTGTACCAAGGCGCAAAGGCCTTTGAAATCTGGACGGGCCAATCCGCGCCCATCGCCGTGATGCGCAAGGCCCTGGAGCAAAGCGTTTATGGGCATTGACGCGATCTTCAACGCGCACAACTGGGCGCTCGTGCCGTTTCACTTCTGGTCCCTCTGCTTCTTCGTCCTGGGCTGCATGGCCGGCAGTTTTTTGAACGTCTGCATCCACCGGATGCCGCTGGGCATGAGCATCATCACGCCCCGGTCGCATTGCCCACACTGCCGGTACTCCATTCCGTGGTACCTGAACATCCCGCTGGTGACGTGGCTGGCACTGGGCGGGCGCTGCAAAAACTGCGGCGCGCCAATTTCCCCGCGCTATTTCATCGTGGAACTGCTTACCGGCGTGGCCTTTCTGGGCTGCTGGCTGGCGTTCGGCAATTCGGCGCATCCCTTGCCCTCCATGCTGCTGGCGTTGGTCTATGCGATTTTTCTGGCCGGGCTGATCGTGGCGACGTTTATTGATTTCGAACATCTCATCATTCCGGATGAAATCACCATCGGCGGCATGGCCGTCGGGTTTGGGCTGTCCTTCTTCCTCCCGGCGTTGCATGGGGCCGGCTCACCGGATGTCGGGATGCGGCGGGGTTTTGTCGGGGCCATCGTCGGGGCGGGAACGGTTTACGCCATTCTGCGGCTGGGCAAATGGCTGTTCGGGCGCCAGCGCGTGAAACTTCCGGCCGACGCGCGGATTGTCTTCGGCGAATCGGCAGTTCACCTCCCGGACAAGGACATTCCGTATGAAGAATTGTTTTACCGGCAATCGGACGTGGTTGTGCTGCAGGCGCGGACGGTGGAGCTGGTGGATCGCGGTTACCAAAATGTCGAAGTGCGATTATCGCCGGGGGCGCTGGAAATTGGGGAAGACAAGTTCAACCCGGACGACGTGCCCTGGCTGGAGGCGGTGAGCGCTGAGGTCGTGCTGCCGCGCGAGGCGATGGGTTTGGGCGACGTGAAATTCATGGGCGCCATCGGCGCGTTCATCGGCTGGCAGGGCGTGTTGTTCACCTTGACCGTTAGTTCCCTGATCGGCGCCTTTTACGGCGCAACGATGGTTTTGCTGCGGAGACAAGAATGGTCCGGACGCCTATATTTCGGGCCGTTCATTGCCCTGGCAGCGGCGATCTGGATTTTTGCGGGTTGGCCGCTGGTAATGGGATACCAGCACCTCACCGAATCCCTGATGGTATCGCTGGTCCCACACTGAAGCCACCAAACCTTGCCCGCTTGACAGGAAAGCACGTTGCTTTTGTGGCATCGGTTGGCGGGTGACAGCCAAGGCTCCCGGTTCACCGGAACTGCAGATAAACCCGGCTGCCTTCGGATTTAACACCGCCGGTCTTGTTCTCGGCGAGAAACAGGCGCCCGGCTTCCACCTTGCCCGTCTGCAACAAATAGGCGCGGACCCCCTTGGCGCGGTCGTCGGCCAAGGCCTGGAATTCGGACTCGCTGACCGGGATGGTTGCCATCAGCAGGATTTCCATCGGGTCGGTCGAGACGGGGGCTTTGGCCGTGGTCGCGGCCGTGGCGGCCTTGGCCGGTTTGGAGGCCGAAGCCGGCGTCGCCTGCATCAACCGGGTCGCGTCTTTGACTTGGGCCGAGGACGGCGGTTTGATCTGGGCGGCGACGGCGGCCAGGTTGGTGTTGGCGGCGATGAAGGCCGGGCTGATGACACCCTTGCCGACCGCTTCGCTGTACAGCTTCTTCACCCAGGCAGTGTATTCTTCCGGAGGCAATGGCAACTGGTCGGGCGTGGTGGCAGCTCGTTCCGATTTGTTTAGCGACGTCCACAAACGGGTGCGGATTTGCTTTTGCAGGCTGGCGCGGCGCAGGCCGTCGCGGTCGGCCACCGGGTCAATGCTGCCGGCGATTTCCAGTTGCAGCGCCGGCCGTTCGTAAAGACCCTTCACCAGCGAATCCAGCTTCTTCTGGTTGTCCGGCGACAGCACCGCGCTGCCCGGGGCAAACTCCTGGTAGCTGAGCTCTTCGCCGCCGCCGCCAAATGCCGCGCCCAGCAAGGAGAACGGCGACGTGGCGGCCTTGGTGAGAATATTCAGGATGGCATGCCAAACGACTTTGCCGACGCGGAACTTGGGATCGTCCAGGCTGCCTTCCACCGGGACATCGAGCAGGATCTGGCCGTTGCGGTCTTTCAAGAGAGCAATGGCCAGCCGGACCGGCAGATGCGTGGCATCCGGACTTTCCACTTTGTCGCCGAAGGTGAACCGGTCGAGCGTGATGACATTTTTCGATTTCAGCGTCCGCCCGACGATGTTATAGGCCAGATCCAGGTTTAACTTCCCCTGGGCGATGCGGTAGCCGGCGAATTTGCCGGAATAGGGACTGGCCGGCGTCAAATCGAAGTCCTTGACCGAAACTTTCAAATCCTTGTTGTCGGCCTTGGTGAAGGGATTGATGTGGCCGGAGATGTCTACCGGGCCGACGCCGTCCATCTTGGCGCTCAGGTTCACATCCGCGCGCTGCGATGAGTCGGACGAAAGCTCGGTAATCGTGCCGCCGAATTCGAGGATGGCCATGTTCACGTTCGGCGTGAGCGAACGGTCAATGAAGCTGACGGAATTGTTCGATAAGACGATGGTGCCGATGGCAATGGGCGGCAGCGCGGTGGGAGCCGGAGCGTTGGTCCCGGGCTTGGCGGCGGTGGCGGCAACCGCGGCATTGGTGGCCGCCGGCGCGTTGGTTTCTGCGACCGCGTTCGTGGCGCCAACCGGTTTCAAGGCGGCGACCAGGTTCATGGTGCGATTGGTTTCAATCACCAGCCGCGCCGCCAGATCGTTCAGGGCGATTTCCCGGATGGCCAGGCTCAGCGGATTCACGTTCACGGCGATGCCGGAGATGCGGAAGGAATTCCATTTTAACAAATCCTCGCCGATGACGCCGTCCACCACGCGCAAGCCGTCAAGCCAGGTGTCGCCGCGGAAGGTGATTCCGGGCAGTTGTCCCTCCGGAGTGCGCAGTTGAACCTCTCCGTGAAGGCCAAATTGGCTGCCAGGAATGAACAGGTTCAACTGGGATTCGAGGTACGGATCCAGCGTGCCGAAGTCGAGCCGGTCCAGCGCAAATTGAACATCGGCCGTCAGCGGCGCCGCCGTCGAAACCGCGATGTCGGTCTTGATGGCGCCGTTGGTGTTCCAGCGCAGCGACAGCCCGACGGTGAAGTTGGTTTCCGGCAGGTTGGAAATGTTTTTGACGCTCAACGCGATATCATCCAGATCCAACCGGGCAGGCCGGGACGCCGTCAGATCCTCGAGGTGGAAGGCGCCGTTGGTAAATTCCACGTCGCGGACGATGCCGGTCCAGAGGTTCGTGGTGCGCAAGAGCTGGGCGACGGCGTTGGTGATGGAACCCAGCAACACCGGGATGCCGCCCGGCGCATTCGTGGCCGGGGTGGCAACCGCCGGCGGGACCGGTCCGGCAACGTTGGTGGAACCACCGGCGCGGCGCCGCAGGTAAATCCGGGCGCTGTCGGCGAGTATCGAGCCGACTTCCGCCTGCCGGGCCACGGCGTCGGCGCTCACGCCCGTCACGGCGAAATTACCCAGCTCGAGCAAATTCTTCTCGGCGCCGGGTTCGGCGAGCTTGAATTCCCGCAGGGTCAAAGAGGTGTTGGTGACGGTTATGACGCGATTCGTGTCACCGAGGTCCAGATGGTAGGCCGTGTGAAAGCCCAGGACACCGTCACGGATTTCAAAGGGCAGCCGCTCCTCGTACTCCGGCGCATATTTGGCCAGCGGGAAATTGTCCAGCGTCAACTCTCCCCAGGATCGCAGCGGCTTGAGATAAAAAAAACCGCTCCAGCCAATTTGTTCGCCGGCATCCGTTGTGCCGGTGAAGGTGTGGGGATTTTTAATGGCCGGGTCGGTTTCAAAATGTTCCAGCGTGAAGTTGAGAGGGCCAATCGTCCGTTTGAACGGGTTCCGGTGCGTCAGGTCGGTCACCGAAGCAGTGGCATTGGTGATGAGCAGCCGGCCGATCCACAGACCAGCCGGCTTCGCCGGCGACTTGGGCGGCGGCGCGGCGGCTGCGTTCGTTGACGCGAATTTCGCCATCAGGTCGGTGAAATTGAACGTGCCGTCCTTGTTCATTTGCACGCGGGCAAACGGGCCGGCGATGCGGATTTCCTTGAAAACCCAGGGATGGCCCAGGAACGACGAGAGCTGGAAGTTGACGTAAACCTCGTCCCACGAAACAAACGGTTCGCCGTCCTTGTCCTTGATGAGCAGGCCGCGAATGGCGGTTGAGAAGGCAAAGGGATTGAGTTTCACCTTTTGGATGGAAACCTCGCGGTCGAGTTGTTTGGACAGCTGCTTGACGGCCACGGACCGGATGATGAGCGGCAGGATGAGAAAACCGAGGACGGCGTAGGCCAACAACAGCCAGAAAACCCAGAGGACCAGCTTGCGCCGCCGTGGCGCAAGGGAATTCCAGGCCTGAATTTTTATTTTGGTGCCCAAGCCATCAGAACTTTGCGCCGGATGTTGCGCGCCGTCAACTCTTCCGTGCGGCCTGAGCACAGTCGGCGCAGAGCGCGCCGCTGAGGTCGGTGTTGGCCCGGGCTAGTTCCCGCAGTTCAGTCGCGGCGTTTTGCCCGGTTTGGGGACGGACTTTGCCACACGTGGGACAGACGGGCAGAACTTCTGCCGCTGCGCGCAGGGCCCGGCGGGCGCCGGCAAGCTCCAATGCCAGCTCGCGGCGCTGCCTGAGTTCCACCTTGATTTTCGCAATGGTTACGGCGTTGATCACAAACGCGGCAAAGTGAACGAGGCTGTTCCACCAAAATGAGAAGTGCGAGGAATATTTTGCCCCGGCCAAGGCGTCCGCCAGCCACCAGGCAATGGTGGCGCCCAGGGCCAGCCCTATGCCCGGCCAGCGTCCCAGGTGCCAGGCGGCCAGTCCAACCGGTGCGGTATAGAACACGAAGAACCCAAGCTCGTAACCCGTGAGGTAATCGAGCCAACCCACCAGCGCCAGCAGCGCCAGACACCCGGCGAATATTAATCCGGCACGCCCTGGCCGTGAGGCAACTGCGCCACCTTCGGCTGCCTTGTCAGGAACGGAAGGGACCATGATGCGGAAAAGGTGTCAGTGCCGTCCCGGCATGGTCAATGATGAAAAAATCTCCGGATTTAATCATCCGCAGATAAGGCTTGGCTATTCTACCAGAGACAGTATAAGCGATGGCAATGCCATGGGAATGTGAACCCGTGACTAGCCAGCTTTTCCGCTGTCATTACATTTATGAAGGCAAGCCCGGGCAATCCGCCTCAAGGACGCAGCCTGCACTTTTTCATCTGGCTGGCGGTCGTGTGCCTGGCGTTAGGAACTACGGCGGCGTCTTTTGACATCTGGTATGGTCTTGAGCGTGGGCGGGACCAAACCGATCTCCGGACCGTGCTGGTGAAAGTTTTGATTTATGCCACCGGTTTCATGGTTGTGTTTTCGCTCTGCTTCCTGACCCGCAGGCAAATCAAGCATGGGTTCCTTCGGCTGTTCAGTTGGCGCATGGCCAAACGGGCGTTCAAAGCGCTGGCCGTTCTGCTCGGTCTGGCGGCGATTTTGTATGTCGAGGAAAACTGGCGGGGCAAGCGCGCCTGGAATGCTTACCGCCACGAACTGGAAGCCAGAGGTGAACATCTGGATTTTGATTACTACATTCCGGCGCCGGTCCCCGATGACCAGAACTTCGCGCTTACGCCAATCGTCGCCAGTTGTTACAGCCAGTATTTGGATCGAAATGGCCATCGCATTGAGCCGCCGGACACGAACGTGGCAGACCGATTAAAGATGGACATCATGCGGAATGGCATTTTTCAGCCGGTGTACCCGGACTCAAAGGCCACCGCGGCAACCAACGGTTCAACATTGTCTGTCACCAATCCACCGTATTACTACGGACCCCATATCGGTCGATGGCAACAGGCCGAGTTGACCGACTTGAAAGCCTGGCAGTTTTACTACCGCCTGCCACAAGATACGAATTCGCCTTATTTCCCGAAAACAAACGAATTTCCCACTGCAGTTCAACCGCAATCGCCTGCCGCTGACGTGTTGCTCGCGTTGAGCAGATACGATTCGGCGATTGAAGACTTGCGTCAAGCCAGCCGATTGCCGTTCTCACGGTTTCCGTTGAACTATGTAACCAATAATCCAGCACGAATTATCTCTCCCCACTTTGAGCACCTGAAAAGGTGTGCCTCCGTTTTGAGGTTGCGTGCGGTTGCCGAACTGGACAATGGAGAACCCGCCAAAGCGTTGGAGGATGTGCAACTGGTGCTTCGTTTGGCTGGATCAATTCATAACGAACCGAACCAATGGGCTGCGAGTTTGCGGATGTTCATAACCGACACCGCCCTCCAACCGATCTGGGAAGGCCTGGCGCGGCAGCAATGGTCGGACGACCAATTGGTCGCCCTGCAACAGGAACTGGCTCACTTTGATGCATTGAAGGATTATGAATTTGCCATGCGGTCAGAGCTGGCCATGCAACTCAAAATCATCGAATACCTGCGGTCTGAACGCATGGCGAATCGCATGACAGACTGGAACGACGATACCATGTGGGTACCGACAATGATTTACCGGCTGTTGCCAAACGGTTGGTTTTATCTGAATGCGAGGGTGGTGGCTCGCGCTTTTGAAGCCGCCCTGCCGACCGGAGCCGAGCTTGAGCAGCGAATCCTTTCACCACAAATCAGCAAACGCTTTGGCCAGGTCCAAGCGCAGGCGTATCGCCGACAATATCTTCCAGACTATTTTCTGCTTTGTACAGGGATTCCACCGCTGGATCGCGAGGCAATCAATTGCGCCTGCATGCAGGCAGCAGTGGACATGGCACGAATCGCTTGCGCGCTGGAGCGTTACCGACACGCACGAGGCAGTTACCCAGAACAATTGGACGCGCTCGTGCCGCAATTCATCGAAAAACTCCCGCACGACATCATCAACGGCCAGCCGTTGCATTATCGTCGAACCGAAAACGGAAGATTTTTGCTCTATTCCGTCGGTTGGAACGGCAAGGACGATGGTGGCGTTGTGGATACCCGCATACAACTTCTCTTTTCGAAGCCCGAGGGCGACTGGGTCTGGCAATATCCGGCCAAAGATTGAAAATTTACAGCCGACTCAGGCTGGTTTGGCTGGGCGCGCCGGCGTCTCGCCGGCGATTTTCTGCGGTTTGCGTTCGACACGCCGGCGGGACGCTGGCGCTCCCAGGATTAAATCGCGAAGTTGGTGTACTCGGACTTCGCGGCCTTGGTCATTGGTGGCACAGCGAAAGGATATCCAGTCAGCGAAATTTGAAGGTTATGCCGCGATCCCGAGTTCACGCCGTCAGCCGCTTCGACGGCAGCCGGAATTATCCTGAAGGGTTTATTCCAACGCTTATCGCTCGACGATGAAACCGGCATTGGCCCAGTCGGCAAAATCTTCCCGAGTCCCGTCGCCGGCGTCCATGGCCGCCAGGTTGATCATCCGCGCACCGGCCGGGAGCTCGACATTGAACCGCCAGGCCGGCGAAAGCACCCGCATGACGGGACTGGCGGCGACCTCATTGCCATCGATGAAAATTTTGAACACCACGCTGGGATACCTCGCCAGGTTCGAGCCCTTGTTGGCGCGGACAATGTTTTCATCGGCGCCGGCGAACGCCACAAAGCGCCGGTAGCCGGGTTTGATTTCGTAGGACAACTCACACGGCGCATGCACTCCCATGCCATGCCGAAAGGTCCGGCGGTCCACCCTCAGATCCTGGCCGAGATTCGATTTGTCCTTTTGGGGCGGCTGGGTGTTGCCGGCATAACGGACACCATGGGAGGAGGTGTGGCCGAACCCCACACTTCGGATCGGAATCAGATCACCGAGATAAACATCCGGGGCCGGCGGCGGAGGGCTCAGGCGCACGAAACAGCCCTCCGACTCAAGGCAAACCTGATGTCCGTTGCGGTAGGCGGCGACCCGCAATTGGGTGGTGTTCGTGAAAACCAGCGGCGCAGCGTAACGGGCGGAATCCGGCCCCGGCGCGGAGCCGTCCAGCGTGTAGCGGATTTCGGAGTCAGGCTCCAGCGGGGTGGTCAGGGTGACGGTGACGGGTTGCTCGAACAGGTGCGGGCGCATCGGCGTGCCCCAGGGCGCAAGGCGTACCGGATCCACCAGCCGGTTGGTGTCCCATTTCCCCAGCTTCGTCAGTTCGTCCTGAAAACTGATGGTGGGGGACAGATACTTTTCGAAATGTTCAATCACGTCGGCGGTGTTGCTGTCCGGTGTGAAATTTCGCGCGGGGTCATAACCCGGATGCGCATCGGTCAGGTCGCGCGCGAGCACACAGTGGAAACCCGCCGATTTCATCGCCTTCAATCCCATCGGCTTGCCCAGGAGGCACACCTGGGTATGGAAACCGACATAAATCAGATGGGTCAGGCCGTACTTTTTGCAGATGGCGTAAACCTCGGCCTGGGTGTTGGGCATCAAATCGGAATCGGCGATGCGAAGCTCCGGGTGCATGGCGTCCCAACCGTAATTCGGCCGGCACTGCTCGCGGCCGCAGGCGCAACCGCCGGCGTCCGGCGGAGGCGGACAGGTGACCGCCGTCACGACCGGCACCGGATATTTGGGCAGGGCAAGGACTTTCTCGCGCTGGGGGAACCCGACATAGTTGTCAACCACATCGCTGGGACAGAGCATGACCGTCATGCCGAGCGCGCGGGCGCCGTCCAAAGCCTCGTTCATGCGCGGGACAATGGCGTCGATCCGCATCGCGGCGGTCTTGCACCAGTGATAATTCCAGACATCCACCACAATCACGCCCACGCGCGTGGGATCGACTTTCTCGGTGGTGGTGATGATTTTACCCGTGTCCGGGTCGCGCGTCTGGAGCGTGAGTTCAATTTCCGCGGAACGAACGCTGACGGCGCTGCAACCGGCCGAAAAAATGAGACTGAAAATGATGAAACGACCTTTCATGGTGAATGATGCTGAGTCTCCACAACCCATTTCAGGAAAATCGGTTAATGCGCTTTGCATTATGGCGGCCCGGGTTCATCTGTCAAGGTGCTGCAACGGAAGGTAGTGCCTTAATTTAGCTGCTGTAGGGTCGAGCCTATGGCCCGACAGTTGAGCCGCAGGCTCAACACTACACCAACTTAAGACACTACCCCACGGAAGGTGTAATCCTGATTTGGCGGTTGTCGAGTCGAGCCTCTGGCTCAGATCGCGAAATCGGTGTACTCGGGCTTCACCGCTTCCGTCGGCGCCGACAGCATACCGGCGGCGACCGTGACGTTCGTGCCCTGTTCGATCAGGATGAATGAGCCGGTCAGCCGGTTTGTGCCGTAGCCGTCATAGACAATCGGTTTGGCCGTCCGCAACCGGACGATTCCGATGTCATTTACCGCCAAGGCAGCCGGGGCGGGTTCGGGTTCGAAGGTAGCCATGTTGATGCGGCTTTCAATCTGGGTCACCAGCGCTTGCACGGTTTGGGTGCAGTGCTTGAAGTGATATTTTTTGCCGGTTTGCAGCGGACGCTGGTGCATCCAGCAGATCCGCGCCTGGAGTTCGGAACTCCGGCCGGGCATGTTTTCGGCGCCCACCAGCATGTCGCCGCGGCTGACGTCAATGTCATGCTGGAGGCAAATCGTCACCGATTGCGGACAGAACGCCTCGGCCAGCGGACCGTCGTAAGTCCAGATCTCCTTCACCTTGCTCTCCAGGCCGGCCGGCAGCACGATGACGCGCTGGCCGCAGCGGACGATGCCGCTGGCGATTTGCCCGCCCAGCCCGCGGAAATCGTGCAGGTGCGGGTCGGTCGGGTTGTTCGGCCGGTTGACCCATTGCACGGGAAACCGGAACGCGCTCAGGTTCCAATCGCTGGCGATGTGGACGGTTTCCAGGTGCGCGAGCAGCGGCGGGCCTTCGTACCACGGCGTATGTTTGGACGGCTCGACCACGTTGTCGCCGTTGAGCGCGCTGATGGGAATGAATTTCACATCGCGGAACACGTCCAGCTTGGGAATGAAATCCTCGATCTCGTCCCGGATGGCCAGGAACCGCTCCTTGTCCCAGTCCACCAGGTCCATCTTGTTGATGGCAATGACGAGGTGGGGAATGCCGAGCAGCGCGGCGATGTAGGTGTGCCGGCGGGTCTGTTCGATGGCGCCCTGCCGCGCGTCCACGAGCACGATGGAGAGGTTGGCGGTCGAGGCGCCGGTGACCATGTTGCGAGTGTACTGGACGTGCCCGGGCGTGTCCGCGACGATGAACTTGCGTTTGGGCGTGGCGAAGTAGCGGTAGGCGACGTCAATGGTGATGCCCTGTTCGCGTTCGGCGCGGAGCCCGTCGGTGAGGTTGGCGAGATTGATCTGGCCGCCGCCGGTGATATCGGCGCTGCGCTCGAGCGCCTCGACCTGGTCTTCCATCAGCGACTTCGAGTCGTAGAGCAGCCGGCCGATGAGCGTGGACTTGCCGTCGTCCACCGACCCGCAGGTGTTGAAGCGGAGGATTTCGACAGGATGTTGGGAATGAGGCATGGGAAAATTATCGGCCACGGATGGCCACAGATGAGCATGAATAAAATGTTGGTCGAAGGGCAGGGCGGGCAGTCCTCTGCCCGCCGCTCGAACGGATGCAAACTTCGGTGCGCACGGAGTGACGCGCCCTACCTTTGAAGGATTTGCTCCATCTGTGTTTATCCGTGTTCATCTGTGGTTAAAAATATCCCGCTTTTTTCCGGTCCTCCATCGCGGCCTCGGACGCCTTGTCGTCGGCGCGGCTGCCGCGTTCCGTCACGCGCGCGGCAGCGACCTCGGCGATGATGTCGTCAACGCTGTCGGCCCGCGATTCGATCATGCCGGTGCTGATCATGTCCGCGATGGTGCGGACACGGACCACCATTTTCCTGACGCTGTCGTTGGGCTTGGGGCGCGCGCCATCGTAGGGATCGGGTTTGGACTTGTCGGCGGGGAGAGGCGGGACGGGCAGCCACTGGCCCCCGCGCCGGAAGCATTCGCGTTCGTGGCTGAAATAAATGGTGGGCACGGCCAGCTTTTCCCGCTTGATGTATTCCCAGACATCCATTTCTGTCCAGTTGCTGAGCGGGAACACGCGCATGTGTTCGCCGGGATTCACGCGGGCGTTGTAGAGGTTCCAGATTTCCGGCCGCTGGTTTTTGGGATCCCACTGGCCGAAGCCGTCGCGAAAGCTGAAGAACCGTTCCTTGGCGCGGGCCTTTTCCTCGTCGCGCCGCGCCCCGCCGATGGCGCAATCGAATTGGAATTCCTCGATGGCGGCCAGCAATGCGGGGGTTTGCAACTGGTTGCGGCTGATTTCGCCCGGCCGCGGCGTGGCAATGCCCTTGGCGATGGCGTCCTCGACCGTGCGGACAATCAGCTTGGCGCCGAGCTCCTTCGCGCGGCGGTCGCGGAACTCGATCAACTCGGGGAATTCGTGGCCGGTCTCGATGTTGAGGAAGGGCAGCGGAATGTCTGACGGGCGGAACGCCTTTTCCGCCAGGCGCAGGAGGCAGATGGAATCCTTGCCGCCGGAGAAGAGCAGGGCAGGGCGCTCGAATTCCCCGGCGACTTCGCGCATGACGTGAATCGCCTCCGTTTCGAGATACTGCAAATGATCCAAGTGATATGAACTCATATTTCACAGGGCTTCGCGTCTGGCATCTGGGTTCTGGGGCTCACCCTCGGTCATCCAATGAGCGGATTAATCCGCTGATGAGCTTGCCAGATTGAACGCAAAGCGTCTGGAGGTTTGTCTGGTCAGCCACTGATATAAATTTATTGTCGAACAACACATAGCCCATCGAGCGGACTTCGCCGCATGATCTGCGGGCTATATTACATGCTTGGCGTTTTTCCGCAATGTGCAGACTTTCCCAACCTTCAGCCACATTGTTCATCACGGAAACCGCCGCTCGCTGGAGTTGGTCGCGTAACCCAAAATCCTTTGCCAGCGGCCCGGTTCGGCACAACGTGTAAACCGCGTTGGTCAACTGCCGTGCCGACTTCCAGGCTTCCGAATTTTCAAATGGTTCTCCCATAAATTCTTCTGCTCATCCCAGCTCCGAAATACCAGATCCCAGACCTCAGACCCCAGATCCTAGATGCCAGACCCCAGCGCCTCCGCACCCCACGATACATGCAGGCCGCACTCGCGCTTCTCGTCGGCCTTCGCCGGGTCGAAATAATCCCATTCATTCGGCAAGCCGTGTTGCTTGAGATAGGCTTCCATGTCGGCGTTGGTCAAATGGAAAACCGGGTTGACCTTGAGCGCGCCGAAGTTTTTGTCTTCGGAAACGATATCGAATCCGGCGCGGTTCGGGTTCTGGACCTGGCGCAAGGCCGTCAGCCAGATCACCGGCGCCAGCTCTTTCATGCCGCGCTGAAACGGCTCCAGCTTCATGACCGCACTGAATTGTTTCAGGCCGGCCTCGTCGTCCGTGGACGGAATGTCGCCGTAAACCGCGTCGCGGTGGGCCGCGGAAATTCTCGGCAGGTAGGTCTTCAAGTTGAGGTTGAGGAGTCTTTTCAGCGCCTCGGCGTGCCGATAGGTCGCCGGCCGGTTGTAACCATGGTCCACCCACAACACCGGGATGTCCGGCTGCACCTGTGTACAGAGATGCAGGACCACGGCTTCGTAGGGGCGGAAATTGGTCGAGACGACGGCGCGGCCTTTCGCCTGCGCGATTGCCCACCTTACAATTTCCAGCGGGGCCCGGCGCCGCAACTCGACGTTCGCTTGGGTAATCTGTTCGGCAGTCATCCTCAACCACTCAAATGGAAAATCCGGCCGGAGGCTCCTGCAGCAACACGCGGTCGCACCAATCGCCAAAGCGCTCGTAGTTGAACCGCTCATTCAGGTACCGGACCAGCACCGGGCGCAACTCGCTTTCGATGTCGGACTCCTTGACCGTTTCCTTCCAGAGGCGGTTGAGCCGGGTGCCGGCAATGCTGCCGCCAAGCCAGATTTGATAACGTCCGGGCGCCTTGCCGACAAATCCGATTTCCGCCGTGTACGGCCGGGCACAACCATTGGGGCAACCGGTGGAGCGGATGATGATTTCCTCGCCCGCCAACCCGACTTCGGCGCAAAGCGCCTCGAGGCGATCCAGCAACCCCGGCAACATCCTTTCGGATTCAGCGAGCGCCAGGCCGCAGGTGGGCAGGGCCGGACAGGCCAGGGCGGCGGCATGCAGGGCGGACGTCTGGCGATGGCCAGTCGTCACGCCGTAGGCTGCCAGCAGTTCGTTCAGGGCGTCCCGGTCCTCCTCGGCAATGTTCGCCAGAATGACATTTTGATTTGCCGAAAGCCGGAATTCAATTTCGGGAAACTTGTCCGCCACCAGCCGCAACGCGGTTTTCAGCCGGCGGCCCTCCACGTCCTTGACGCGGCCGGTTTCGACGAACACCGTGAGAAACCATTTTCCGTCCACGGCTTGGTGCCAGCCGTAAAGATCGCCCGTGCCGGTGAACCGGAACGGCCGGGCCGGTTCGAGCTTGAGACCGGCGCGCTGTTCCACCTCGGCCCGGGCCCAATCCGCGCCGCGCTCGGCGATCACGTACTTCAGGCGCGCGTGCTTGCGATCGGTGCGGTCGCCGAAATCACGGTGGATCGTCAGCACGGCCCGGGCCGCGTCCACCGCCCGGTCGGCCGGCAGGAAACCCAGAACGTCCGCCAGGCGCGGATAAGTATGTTCATTCCCGTGGCTGCGCCCCATGCCGCCCCCGACGCACACATTGTAGCCGGTGAGCCGGTCGTCTTCGACGACGGCGATAAAACCGACGTCGTTGGTGAACACATCGAGGTCGTTGACCGGCGGGATCGCGAATGCCACCTTGAATTTCCGGGGCAGGTAGGTTTTGCCGTAAAGCGGGTCGGCGAAATTCCTGTTCTCCGGCTTTTCCAGATCGAGCTGGGTCCCGTCAATCCAGATGGAATGATACGCTGGAGTTTTGGGGGCCAGCTCCAGCGCCACCCTTTTGGCGTCGGCGTAAACCTGCTCCCGCGCCCGGGTGTAGGCCGGCGTGGGTGGGGCGAGCACATTCCGGTTCACGTCGCCGCAGGCGGCCAGCGTGGAGAGGAGCGAATCGTTGATGCCGTGAATGATGGCGCGCAAATTGTTTTTCAACACGCCGTGAAACTGAATGGTCTGGCGGGTGGTGATGCGAAGCGTGCCATTGCCGTATTGGCCGGCCAGGTCGTCGAACCGGCACCACTGCCGGGCGGTCATCACGCCGCCCGGGATGCGGCTGCGGACCATCAGGATATATTTTTTCCCGGTCTTGCGCAGGTCGCGGTCGTCCTGCTGGTAACAGCCGTGAAATTTGAGAAACTGGTTGTCGTCCTCCGAAAAATGATCGGCGCCCGCATCCTGCAACGTGGCGGCAATGGTGCCGGCCAACGTCGGGATCGCCGCCTTGATCTCCTCGTTGTGCGTCACTTTGACCGGCGCTTCAGTTTGATTCATGACCAAGATCGAATGATAAACGGAACTGTTAAATTATTCAAGTAATGCTTGTAATGCCGTCAGACCGCCGGCCCCAGCCGCTGCAGCGCCAGCGTGATCCCCCACAGGGTTAAAAAAGCGAAGCCCAGGCTTCGCGGACACACCGGGGCCACCGCCAGCCAATCCACAAAAACAATTCCCGCCAGCAGGCCTGACACGATGTGCCCCACATTGGTTTCAGCCGCCTGAAAAACAGTTCGCGTCCGCAAGGCAATCCACAGGAGCAACACGAGAGCCGGCAACAGAGCGAGGGTGCGGAATTCCCCCGCATTCATCAGCAGGGCAAAAGCGACCGGCGCCGCCATCAGGATCAGCGGCCAGCGGGGAGGGCGTCCGCGGGAACTTTCGTGTTGGGCCAGGTAACCCAGCCCGGCCATGTAGAAGCCCAGCGCCACCCCGCACCAGACGGCATCACCATTCACCCTCATCGCACCCGCCGAGCTGGCGATGACATACACCCAGAAACGACACACCCCCATCAGCCAGGGCGACGCCGTGACGGCCTTGTGCGTCGCATCATAAAGGAAGATGCTCAAGAGGAGGCCCGTCGCGAGCGCACCCGTGAGCTTGCCGACCAGCATCAGACACACCAGGCCCAGTCCAAGCCATCCCAGTCCCCAGCGCCAGACGGCCGTGGTGGAGATGGCGCCGGACGGAATCGGCCGGTCCGTGCGCCGTAGCCGGTCGGAATCCGCATCAAAGGCGTCGTTCAAAAAAGCGCCGCCGGTGTAGAGTGCGCTTACGCCCAGAAACAGCCACGGCAGTTTCGCCGGGTTTCCCTGCCCGCCCAGCCACCAGCCGGCCAAACAATTGGACCAGACGCCGGGCAGGTGCGACACCCGGCTCAAGGCGAGCAGTGCGCGCAGTTGACGGATGCCGCTTTGATTCATCCCGCAGAGCAAACCAGAAAACTCAAGCGCTGACCAGCCTGTGCTCGCGGTTGAAGTCCGGGAATCTGGCCAACCACCTTTGCGGCAACGGGTTTCAAGGCGGCAAGGGCCTGCAGGGCAGGGCAACCCGGTGCCGGCTGGGAGGCGGCCTGGCCGGGCTCAAACCGGCGTTGACACGTTGGACGCAAAAGCTTAAAGTGCGGAAAATTGCTTATCAAACCATGACGCGAATCAGTCTTATTGTGGCGCTCATTGCGGCGCTGGCCGTCGGGGTCGTGAATATCGTTTTCGTAAAAGACAAGATCCACACACTCACCACCGACCGCGACACCCAGCGTTCGGCCAAAACTCAAGCCCAGACGGAACGGGCGGCGGCCATCAAAGAGCGGGACACAGCCAAAACGGAATTGACCCAGAGCAAGGCCGAACTGGCGGATGCCAAGACCGAGCGCGACAAGGCCGTGGCGACGGCGACGCAGCAGACCAAGAAAGCGGATGAATTGGCCGACAAGCTGGCCAAGACCACGCAGGAGCGCGACCAGGCCCAGACGGAACTGGCGGCGTTCCGAGCCCTCGGCATTCCGGCGGACCAGGTCGGCTCTTTGAACCGCAAGCTCAAGGACACTCAGGAAGCGCTGGGCATCGCCAACGAGGAAAAGATGGTTTTGATCCGCACCGTTACCCGCCTGACTAACGAGCTGGCCAAGTACGTGGGCAACGATTATGTGGTAAAATTGCGTGCCGATCTGCGGGGCAAAATCCTGCTGGTGGATCCGAAATGGGATTTTGTGATTTTAAATATCGGCGAAAACCAGGGCGTTCTGCCGGACGGTGAAATGCTGGTCAGCCGCGACGGGAAGCTGGTGGCCAAGGTCATCGTCCGCACGGTGGAAAAGAACCGCTGCATTGCCAACATCATCCCCGGTTGGAAGCTGGGCGAAGTTATCGAGGGGGATGAAGTGACGCCAGCCCATCCGGCGAGTTGACGTGAAGTGTGCCCCCGCCAGATGGCTGCTGCTGTTGTGGCTGGCGACGCTGCTGATCGGGTTGAGCGGTTGCGCCACCAACGAACCGGAAAATGAATCGGTGCGTCCTTGGAACTCTCCGCAAGGCTGGGAAGGCAGTCTGCCGATGATGAACCAGCAGCATCAGTAAAGTCGGGTGACGGGTGACGGTTTTTCGAGGCGGGAGCTTGCTGTTGAGCCTGCAATTTTTCAATCCGCACAACCCATCCCACCGGTCGGTGTCAGAATAAAGTCCATCCGCACATCCGCCGGCCCCACCGGAACAGCGGCGGTCAGTTGCTCCCCAAACGCAATGCCGCATCTTACGCCGCGCACTTCCGCCAGCAAACGGTCGTAGTATCCCTTGCCGTGTCCCAAGCGGTTTCCCTGTCCGTCGAACGCCACCCCGGGCACCAGAACCAGGTCAAAGTAATTCAGGGGGATGTCCGGGCACTGCGGCGCCGGTTCGCGGATGCCAATGTGGCCGGAGACGATGTCCGACCGCAACTCCTGCACGCGGGCGGCGGTGTAATGGCGCGTGGCCGCGTGGAAACGGGGCAAGGCGGCGATTTTTCCGGCGGCCAAGGCTTCCGCCAGCAGCGGCCAGATGTCCGGTTCCATGGGCATCGGCGCGAACAACAATACCGATTGGCTGTTCTTCCATACCGGCAGTTCCCGCAGCCGCGCGCAAATTGAAGCGGAATCGGCGGCGCGCTTTTCCGGCGACATGGCCGCCAGCCCCGCGCCGATCTGCCGGCGCAACGCGGCCTTGGCATCAACAATGGAACCAGCCATGCGACTACAAATGCTCCACGAATTCTTCCGGTGAAACTCCAGCCTGCCGCAAGACGCCCCGCAACGTGCCTTGATCCACTTCGCGGTGCATTGGTACCACACACACGCTGCCGCCGCGCCGCATCACCAGATGGCTTCCGCGTTGCCGCTGGCGGATGAAGCTGAGGCGTTCCAGCGCCTTTGCCACTTTTGCGCCGGAAACGCAGGGGAGTTTAGGCATGTTCCACCTCGAAGGTGGTCAGGATGGCACCCCGGCGGTCGGGTAATTTTTTCTCCTCCAGAAACAGCGACGTGGCTTCCTTGAGATTTTTCAACGCCTCTTCGACCGTTTTGCCCTGCGTGGTCGTGCCGGTTTCGGGATTATAAGCCACCAGCCAGCGTTTGGTATCGCCGGGATAAATGACCGCTGTGAGCGTCTTCATGCGAGAAAATTAAACGATGCCGCCGCTATTGGCAAATGGGGAAAAGCCGGGTTCGACTTAAGATTCTTCTTCGTAAATAGCAAGGCCTGTTCGCGGGAGGTTACACCCGTCAAAGGATTGAGTTTCTTCGATAGACTCGATCTGGAGTTTTGGTGGATCGGGAGCCTTGTTTTCGCTAGCACTACGGAGGTTTAGATCATTTCGCAAAAGTTCAACAGCGGCGGCTTCTGCTTGCTCGGTGTTGGAGGCCTCAACGAACGCGGTCGTGTAAAATCCGACTTTTCGCGGAGGATTTTCAGCTGCGCGAATCAGATAGTTTTTCCCTCGGACCAAAACCTTGAATTTTTTCATTCCTTAGCTCGTTTTTGTTCTTGCCCGTAGGTCTCGCGTAATTTTGAGAATTCCGCCCGCCATTTTTCGACCCGTTCCTTGATTTTTCTTTCCACGCCTTGTTCGGTTGGCTCGTAATAGCGTTTGACGGCGCCCAGATAATCCTGCGCCACAAAATGGCCGGGATGGTCGTGCGCGTATTCGTAACCCTGGCCGTGGCCCAGCCGTTGGGCGCCTTTGTAATTCGCATCCCGCAAATGCTCCGGCACCGGGAGCGTGCGCCCGGATTTCACATCCTCCAGCGCGGCGGCAATTGCCGCCACGGCACTGTTGCTCTTGTTCGCGGTGGCGATGTAAATCGTGGCCTCGGCGAGCGGGATCTGCGCCTCCGGCCAGCCGACAAATTCCGCGGCTTCGAGCGCCGAGGTTGCCAGCACCAGCGCCATCGGGTCCGCCAGGCCCACGTCCTCCGCCGCGCAGATCACAATCCGGCGCGCAATGAACCGCGGGTCCTCCCCGGCGTGAATCATCTTCGCCAGCCAGTACAATGCAGCGTCCGGATCGCTGCCGCGCATGGACTTGATGAACGCCGAGATGGTGTCGTAGTGCGCGTCCTCGTCGTCGTACACCACGGCCTTTTTCTGGATGCTCTGCTCGGCGGCGGCGAGGTCGACGTGAACAACACCCTTTTGGTTCGGTGCGGTGGTGAGCGCGGCGATTTCCAGCGCGTTGAGCGCCTTGCGCGCGTCGCCGTCGGCAATCTTGGCCAGGTGCCGCAATGCGTCTTCGTCCACCTGGATTTTCAGGTAACCCAGGCCGCGCTCGGCGTCGGCCAGTGCGCGTTGCAGCAGTGAAAAAAGTTCGGCCTCGGTCAGCGGCCGCAGTTCAAAAATCTGCGAGCGCGAGACCAGCGGCGAGTTGACGAAAAAGAACGGGTTGTGCGTGGTGGCGCCAATGAGCCGCACGACCCCGCTCTCGACGTCGGGCAGGAGCACATCCTGCTGGGCCTTGTTAAACCGGTGGATTTCGTCAATGAACAGGATGGTGGGCTGGCCGGTGTTTTCCAGGCGGTTGGCGGCGGACGCCAGCACCCGGCGCATGTCGGCGACGTTGGACTCCACACCGCTAAGCCGCTCGAACTTGCTCTTGGTCTGGCGGGCGATGATTTGGGCCAGCGACGTCTTGCCGGTGCCGGGCGGGCCGAAGAATATGAGCGACTGGATGCGGTCAGCCTCGATGGCGCGGCGGAGCAACTGGCCGGGGGCCAGGATGTGCGTCTGCCCGGCAAACTCGTCGAGGTGGCGCGGGCGCATCCGGGCCGCGAGGGGCTGGTTGCGGAGAGGTTCCGGAGCGGGCGCGTTTTCCGGCTGGCTTTCCGCCGGATTCTGGAACAAGTCATCGCGCGCCATGCCGTGAGGTTAGCATTGTGGGAGACAATTACCCAAAACAAAATCCGCAATCCACACTCCGCATTCCGCAATAAAAAAACCCCACTCTTGCCGTGTGCGGCATGATCCTTTGAACATGTTTTACAACATGTTGGAGCCCGCCGGGCTGCTTTCGACTTCCAGTCAAGGCGTGTCGGCCACAGTCACAAATTGGCTCCTTTGATCGTTTTACTACGGTTCAAGGAATTGCTGCTAATCACGAACAGAGCAGGGTAAATCTGGTTCTGCGCTTCCAAAGATCAACGCAAGGACTGTCATGGCTTGCGTGCTTGATGATTAAATCGCTCCAAACCGGTCCGGGCACAAGACTTTTTTTTGGAAAAATTTCCCGTCCTGCGCTTGACAAATAAAAAAGGCGGCCACCGCAAATGGCACCTGGGTTGCGGGATGTTTTATTCCACTTCCACCGTCACCACGCTCAGAATCTTCGTTTCGCGCCGGTGCAGCAAGCGGCCCAGCGGCGCGAGCGTCTGCCAGTATAAAACCGCCGCCAGCGCGGCGAGCAAGACGGAGAGAATGAAGTTGACCGGTACCGCCGCGGGCAATCCGAGCTGGCGCCACACCAGCTCCATCAACGCCGGCCCGAATACCGGCATCATGGCCAGGGGAAAGAGCAGGTGGCAGAACATCATAACGAGCATGGCCAGCCCGGGCATCTTGGTGGGCTTCAACGAGCCGGACTGGACGCGATAGGGCACGAGGATGGAGAGGAGGTTGCCGGCGACGCCGGCAATCATCAAGAGGGCCGCCAATTGAAACACGACGGCGACCAATTCGATCGTGGGCAGGTGGAACCGCAGGGCAATCAAACCGAGCAGAATCAGGCCGAACGTGACGCCGATGGGGGCGCACGCGAGGTTTTTGCCCAGCAGTACCAGCCGCCGGTCCACCGGCGAAAGCATCAGGGTCCGGAAACCGTCCCGGTCGAAGCCAAACTGGTTGGCAAAGAATTGGACGAGCAGGAAAACCGAGAACACCACGGTGCCGGTGGCCAGGAAAGGTATGGCGGCTTCCGGCAGGTTCGGTCCGGAACGGAACAGGAGCGAGGCGCCAACAATCAGGGTCACGATGAACGAACTGGCCCAGGCCATTTTCACTTCCGGCGCCCGCAGCAGAGAACGAAAGGTGGCCAGCGCCAGGGCGGCCGCGGGTTCCGGCACGGCGGGGAGACACAGTTCGAGAAATCCGCTGCGGCCTTTGGCCGTTGCCGCCGGAGACTGGGAGGCGGCGATGCCCGGTTTGACGCGCGCGACGGTCCGTCCGCCCGTTTCGCCGTGATAAAAGCGCACGGTGCCGCGGTATGCCCGGCGCAGGCCGAGCACGCCGATGCCGCAGCCGCCCAGTGCGCCGAACAGCGCGGGCCAGACGCGTCCTTCGGCCAATCCCTGTGCGCCGACCGACACCCACAAGGGCGGAAAGAAGCCCTGGATCGCGATCAGGCGGTAGAAGATCTGTTCCGGATGCGCATTCTGCCCGGCCTGCGGGTGTGCGTGGCGGTCCTGCCGGTTCAGGACGTTGAAATACAAATTCGGTCCCTGGCCCACGAGCACGAACGCGAGCGTGATGACCATGATGACGGTGCGTCGGCGGCGCGGATTGGACATCAGCGTCGCCAGCCAGCCGCGCAGGCAATACGTCCACGCCGTGATCATGAAGACCATGCTCAGCGCCAGCGGGATCAGCAGCGCCATCAACGGTCCGTGGGCAATGACCAGCCCGATGGCCAGTCCCAGAATCGCGGGCACGAAAATGACGATGCTCGCGGTTAAATGGGACACGATATAATTGATGACGAACATCTGGCCCAACGCGACCGGCAGGTGCATGAGCCGCTGCAGATCAATCGCTTCGGACCGCTGCAATTCGGCGAGCAACCCGATCATCCAGAAAAACAGAAACCCGATCGTGACCCCGGCCCAGACGCCCATGATGGCCAGCGGCGGAACGTGGGCCAGCCCGAAGAGGCCGAGCAACAGCGCCCCGGTGAACGCGGCTCCGCCCAGCCCGACCGCGCCCGCAGCAATCAGCGCCGCGATGACGGCGCCGAGGCCGCCACTGCGCCGGGACTGGTTGCAGAGCAGCCGCCAGCGTAGCCAGGAAATGGTCTGGAGTTGGTCCCAATTCATTCAACTCTCCAGCCAGCTCAACTTCTGCACCTCGTGAACGTCGCCGCCCACGACGGCCAGGAATTTGTCTTCCAGCGACGACCCGTCGCGCCGCAGTTCCTCCATGGTGCCCTGGTGAACCAGCTTGCCCTGCGCGATGATGCCGACGTCCGAGCAGAGCTTCTCCACGATCTCGAGCACGTGCGAAGTGAGAAACACCGTGGCGCCGCGGGCGACGCACTGCTTGAGTGTGTCGCGCAGCACGCGCGACGCCACTGCGTCCACGCCCTCAAACGGTTCGTCGAGGAACAGCAGGGCCGGGTTGGGAATCAATGCGGCGGCGAGCGACAGCTTCTTCTTCATCCCGTGCGAAAATTCCAGCGTCAGTTTCTTCTCCTCGTGCGCCAGGTCCATCATGGCCAGCAGTTCGTCGCAGCGGGCGCGCACGGTTTCGCGCGGCAGCAGGTACATGCGGCCGACGAAGGTGAGGTATTCCCGCGCCGTCAGGTTGTCAAACAGCGCGAGGTTTTCCGGCACCACGCCGATGCGGCGTTTGACTTCGAGCGCGCGGCGCGGCTCGCTCACGTCTTCGCCGAGGATGTGCATGGCGCCCGCCGTCGGCGCGAGCAAACCGGTGAGCATTTTGATGGTGGTGGATTTGCCGGCGCCGTTCGGGCCGAGGAAGCCGTAGAAGCGGCCGGATTCGACGCGGAGATTGAGCTCATTGACGGCGCGGAACTTGCCGAAGTCGCGTGTCAGGCCTGAGGTTTCAATGACGACACTCATGGGTTGGCAACGGGCAGGAAGCTAGTGGTCAAGGGTGGCGGCAGCAATTATAAATTCAGCCGCTGTTTCCAATCGAGGGCATCCCAACGCGTGCTGCCCGGGCGAGCCAGGAGTGCGGTGTAGAGCCCGTAGCCGTCTCGGCGGGAATGGACGGTGAAAGGGTAGCAGAATAAACACTAATAAACAGTTGCATATTTCCGAATGACTGCTATAAACGTCACAAGCCCGTGAAAGCGGCTTGGAGGATGAGGCCTTCGTGAACTTTTGTCGGCAGGCTCGGTCAGGGACGATTCTGGGCGCCGTTCTGCTTTTGAGCGCCGCCGCACACGCGCAATCCATCGTCGGGCAGGTCAAGACTGCTGGCGGTTCGCCGGTGCAAGGCGTGCTCGTGACGGCCACGCGCGCAAGTCCCTTCCAGCAGGTGACTGATACCACGGACGCAGCGGGAAACTATGCTTTGGCGACGTTGGCGCTGGTGACATACAGTGTGGTGCCTAGCAAATTCGGCTGCACTTTTTCACCGGCGACCAACAATGTGACCACGGTTCTGCTGGCGAACACGACGGCAAATTTCACGCTGGTTTCCGGCCCGCCGCCTTCGTCCAGCACCCTGGCCGCCAGCGCCATCACCCCGACCAACGCGCAGTTGAATGGCTCGGCCAACCCCAACGGTGTCGCCGCGAGCGCCTACTTCCAGTATGGCCTGACCACCAGTTATGGGAGCGTCACGGCCATCTCCGCGCTGGGGAATGGCAACAGTTCCGTCGCGGTTGCGCAGGTCGTCTCCAGCCTGCTGAATGGGACCAACTACCATTTCCGTCTGGTCGCCAGCAACAGTTTGGGCACGGCTTACGGCGAGGATGCGACTTTTTCGACTCTGTCGGGGATTCCCTCTGTGACGACACTGAGTCCCAGCGGGGCGGGGCCGACCACCATGACCTTGAATGGCTCCGTCAATCCGAATGGAGTCAACGCCACGGGTTGGTTTGAGTGGGGTCTCACCACAAATTACGGGTCAAGCACTGTCACCCAAAGCCTGGGCAGCGGAATCAGCCCGATGGCGTTCAGCCAGACGCTGACGGGACTTGTGATGGCAGCTACCTACCACTATCGCGCCGTGGGGGCAACGGCTCTGGGCACGAACCATGGGGTCGATGCGGCGTTCACGCCGCTTTATCCGCTCAGTGGATGGGTCACGGATGGAACCAGCGGAGTCAGCGGTGTCACCGTAACTGCAGGAGCCTCGGTCACGACCACTGATCCAAACGGTTTCTATTTCTTCACCAACCTGACGGGCACGCTCGTCGTCACGCCTTCGCAGTCGGGCCAGGTCTTTAACCCGGCGCACCAGGCGCTTTCACTTACGCCGGCTTTGACCAACATCAACTTCACCCGGGGAATCTCCAACATCACCACCGTGGTGGCCACCTGCGACGATCCGAGTCTCGAGGCAGCCGTCGCGATCGGCGGCTGGGTCATGTTTGGATGCGACGGAGTCATTTCGCTTACAAACCAGTTGAATGTCGTGACCAACTTGGTGCTCGATGGCACAAATCACCTGGTTACGCTCGACGGGGGGGGACGAACTCGCGTCGCTCTGGTGGTCTCGAACGCGCTCACGCTGGCAAACCTCACCGTCGCCAACGGTGTGGGTCCCTACCAAACGACGATCATCGGCGTCCCGGCATTTTACGGCGGGGGAATTTTCAATTGGCGCGGGAGCGTGGGCATCTATGGCTGCACGTTCATCAGCAACACTTGTCTGGCCATCGGCAGCGCCACGTCGAACGCTCCGGGTTGCTTTGGGGGCGCCATTTGCAGTTTTTTTGGGTCGGTGGATGTTCGGAACTCAACCTTTGTCAGCAATACCTGTTCGGGCGGTCCGATCATCACCTCGAATTCCCCTGGATGCTTCGGCGGTGCCATTTACTGCGATGGGGGCACGCTGGCAGCGACCACCTCAAGCTTCCTGGCCAACAGTGCCTTTGGGAATACCGCCTTCGGGGGAGCGATCTTCGATGGCGGCTTCAGCGCGACCGGGAGCATCAGCGGCTGCCTGTTCAAAGGCAATTCCTGTGTCACGGACAGCACCTGGAGCTACCCGGACGCTGGCAGCGCTCTGGGCGGTGCCATTTTTATGGAGAGTGCCGGTGCTACGAACAGCAATTCAACGACCAGCCTGTCCATGGTCAACTGCACCTTTGGCTCAAATACGGTGCGCGACCTGAACACTGACAATGGTGCCTCGTTGGGCAACGCCATTGCCAGCATAGGCAGCGGTGTCTTCGGCACAAACTATTTGAACCTGATCCACTGTACCTTCAAGGACAACACAACCGGGTCGAACGAGTTTCAGGTCTGCGTGAACTCCCTTACCAGCGTCGCCGCTGTCAGAGCGTGCATCTTTGAAGACGCCACACCCGCCGGCTGGAGTTATGAAGTGCCGACACCCCTCACGAGCTGGGGTTCGCTGACCGATCTCGGTTTCAATCTGGGTTCGAACTTGCAATATAACAATCAGACGGTCTTTACCAACAGCACGAGCCACAGCGGAGTGAATACCATGCTCGCACCTTCGGTTGCCATGAACGGCGGACCCACCGCCACTTTCGCCTTGCTGCCGGGCAGTGCCGCGATCGACGCCGTCACCAATGGCGGATATCCGGCGACGGATCAGCGTGGGTTCTCCCGAGCCCACGGCTTCGCTGCCGATAGCGGCGCGGTGGAGTATTATCCGGGCATTTTCTCAATCACTTCTGTAAATCACACCAACACAAATTGGCAGATTCAAGGGAATGGTTTACCACTCACCGCCTATCGTCTCCAAAGCTCCAGCAACCTGGCAAATTGGTTTGATCTCCAAACCAATCTGACCACCGCAAACGGGATGTTTAATTCATCCGACCCGACGGGCAGCAACCAGCCTGCAAGATTCTACCGCACCGCGTCACCTTGACGTTGGGTGATACCGGTTGGACAAGTATCCACGTTACGCCCTCGCAATTTCAGTGTGTGGCTTGGAACAAAATTTCGCTTGTGTCTTGGTCCTGTGGAAGCACTTGTGAACTTGGTGACTTGATTGTTCGTTGCGCCGGTCGTTCCGCAGCGCTTCTATCGCCTGCGCTGGCCGTAAGCCAAACTTCCGACTCGCCTTGACTGCCGGTTCGGGGCTAATCTCCCCGCCTGAATTTTGGCAGAGGCGTCGTCGCCCGCCGCTCAACAATTTAACGTTTTAACGATTCAACGAATGACCAGTGCTCAAATCCGCCAGTCGTTCCTCGACTTCTTTAAGTCGAAGCAGCACACCATTGTGCCGTCTTCGAGCCTAATGCCCGATTCGCCGAACCTGCTGTTCACCAACGCCGGCATGAACCAGTTCGTGCCCATTTTTCTCGGGCAGACCAAGTGTCCCTACTCGCCGGGCCGCGCCGCCGACACCCAGAAATGCATCCGCGCCGGCGGCAAACACAACGACCTCGAGGACGTCGGGCTGGACACTTACCATCACACCTTCTTCGAAATGCTCGGCAATTGGAGCTTCGGCGATTACTTCAAAAAGGAAGCCATCGAGTGGGCGTGGGAATTGGTCGTGGATAAATGGAAGTTCCCGGTCAACCGGCTTTACGCCACGGTTTATCAACCCGGCCCCGGCGAACCGTCCGAATTCGACCAGGAAGCGTACGGCCATTGGGAGAGGCTGTTCAAAGCCGCAGGGCTGGATCCCAAGGTTCACATCTGCACCGGGAGCAAGAAGGACAATTTCTGGATGATGGGCGAAACCGGTCCGTGCGGCCCGTGCTCGGAAATTCACGTGGACCTCACCCCTGCCGGCGACACGAAAGGTTCGCTGGTCAACCAAGGCGATGCCCGGTGCATCGAAATTTGGAACCTGGTTTTCATCCAGTTCAATGCCAATCCCGACGGCACGTTCAGCCCGTTGCCAGCCCGGCACGTGGACACCGGCATGGGGTTCGAGCGCGTCACCTCCATCATTCAAGGCACGAAAGGGTTCAAAGACTTTGCCCACGCCAAAATCTCGAACTATGAGACGGACATTTTCCGTCCCATTTTCGATGCGCTGGAGAAAGTGAGCGGCAATAAATACGGCTCCACGCTGCCTGGGAGCGCCGGAGACTCGCCGGCAGGCTCTCAATCCTCAACCCTCAACTCTCAACAGGCCACTGATATTGCCTTCCGCGTCATTGCCGACCATATCCGCACGCTCTCGTTTGCGATTGCCGACGGCATCCAGCCCGGCAACACCGACCGCAACTACGTTCTGCGCCGTATCCTGCGCCGCGCGGTGCGTTACGGCCGCACGCTTGGCTTTCACGAACCGTTCTTCTACAAACTTGTGGACGTGCTCGTCGACACCATGGGCGACGTCTTCCCCGAAATTCGCGCCAAGAAGAAACACGTTCAGGATGTCATCCGCGTTGAGGAAGAGGCGTTCAATAAGACCTTGGACCGAGGAATTTCTGTCTTCGAAATAATGGTTCACACAGAGAAACAAGTGGAATATTCGACGACCCAGCCTCAATACACCTCAACCCTTCGATTGAGTAACAAGATTACCGTTGATAAAATTTCGGGTGCTCAAGCTTTTGAACTCTACGACACCTACGGTTTCCCGCTCGACCTGACCGAATTGATGGCGCGTGAACGCGGGTTGGCTGTGGACGTGGACGGTTTCAATAAACTGATGGATGAACAGCGCGCCCGCGCCCGGGCGGCGCAGAAGAAGGAAGTCATTTCGGTTTCGCAAATCGAGACCACCGCACCGACGAAATTTGTCGGTTACGAACAGCTGGAAACTCCGGCCAAAGTGCTCGAAGTCGTGTCGCTTAAGGACAAGACCGCCGTCATCCTCGACACCAGCGCCTGCTACGCCGAGATGGGCGGCCAAGTGGGGGATACCGGAGAACTCGAACACGGCAGCCAGCTCTGGCGCATCACCAACACCCAGAAATCCGGCAACACGTGGTTGCATCTCATTGAAGAAGATGTTGTAGCACGGGCCTCCGGCCCGTCTGCTTCGGCGTCTCGCCGAAGCACTGCATCAGGCGAGACGCCTGACGCCACAGCCGGGACGGCTGTGCTACCCACAGCTGGCACCGTCGTCACTCTTTCCGTGGACAAGCCGCGTCGCGAATCGATCCAGCGCCACCACACCGTCACCCACCTCCTGCACTGGGCGTTGCACGAGGTCGTCAGCCGGGACGCGTCGCAGAAAGGCTCGTTCGTCGGGCCGGACAAACTCACCTTCGATTTCAATTCGCAGCCGCTGACCGCGCAGCAGGTGGCCGACGTCGAGAAGCTGGTCAACGAGCGCATCCTCGAAAACGCCGGCGTCTCGTGGACGGAAGTGCCTTACGCCGACGTGAAATCGCGCAAGGACGTGATGCAGTTCTTCGGCGACAAATACGGCGACGCCGTCCGCGTCGTCCAGATTGGCGGTCACGCGGCGAAGCTGGACGGTTATTCAATGGAGCTGTGTGGCGGCACGCACACGCGGGCGACGGGCGAGATCGGCCTGTTCCGCATTGTGGGTGAAGGCGCCATTGCCGCCGGAGTCCGGCGGATCGAAGCCGTGGCCGGCCTTACGGCGTACGATGTGACGAAGCTGGACCGCGAATTGATCAAGACTGTCGCCGACAAGGTGAATTCGCCGCTGCACGAGCTGGAGAAAAAGATCGAGTCGCTGCTC
>Ga0335069_10002085_pt1 | contig 31223 bp, 24 predicted proteins | sample Lox_Sample_11_FD_206714 | JGI IMG/M metagenome (GOLD analysis project Ga0335069, IMG submission 206714) | Soil microbial communities from Loxahatchee National Wildlife Refuge, Florida, United States - Lox_Sample_1.1 | ecosystem: Environmental > Terrestrial > Soil > Wetlands | place: USA...
GCCACCGCCGTTCCCCGCGCCGGCACCCCCCGTTCGACCCACAAAACCCCATTTTTCGTTCTCCGGGGCCGCCCACGGCGAGGTAACGGCGATGCTACGAGGGGGTTCCGGCACGGCGAGCGGGCTGGTGGGCGGACGGCTCCGAAATACCGCAGCGCGGCAGAGCCGAAGCCGGCGCCGGAAAACCGGGAATAGCCGATAGCCAATACCCGATAGCCAATCCAGATAACCGGCACGGGCCAGAGAGCCTGAGCAGGTGGCACTCTCTACGCCAATCGTCTCATGCTGCGTGGATTCTCTGCAATGCGCTGCCTGCGTGGATTGGCTATTGGGTATTGGCTATCGGCTATTCCCGCTCTTCCGTCCTCGCTTGCGGGCGCCTTCGGATTTCGGATTTCGGCCTTCTTGCGGCTTTCGGGCTTCGGGCTTCGGATTCGAGGAATCTCCTCGCGCCTCGCAGACGAGGTGATTACCTTCGCTGCCATGACCTCCGCCTATGACCTCGTCCTCGATGCCGCGATCCAGCAGTTGCAGGAGCTGAAGGATCGCGGAACCAGGTTTGTGGCGGTCGCGCCGGAGACCGTGGCGGCACTGAAGCAGCCCGCCCGGGCTGCGCCAACTCCGGGCTCGGCCACGCGGGTGGAGCCTGCGCGGACCCGCCCTGTTCAGCCGGCAGCTCGGCCTGCGTCCACACCGCCGAAAGCGGCGGCGCAGCCGAGTGTCACCGAGGCCGGGTTGGACCTGGCCTTACCCGGCGTGACGGCGCCCGCTCAAGCCGCCGCCGCGCTGGGGCCGGAGGGCAAGGCGGCGGCGTTTGCGGACCTGCGGCAGCGGGCGATGGCCTGCATGAAATGTGAGCACCTGGCCTCGTCGCGGCGGACGGTGGTTTTCGGGGTGGGCAACATCGAGGCCGAGCTGATGTTCGTGGGCGAAGCGCCGGGGGCGGACGAAGACCAGCAGGGCGAGCCGTTCGTCGGGGCGGCGGGCCAGCTACTGACGCGGATCATCCAGGCGATGGGGCTAACGCGCGACACCGTCTATATCGCCAACATTCTTAAGTGCCGCCCGGACACCCCAGGGCAGTCGAGTGGGAACCGCAAGCCCACTCCGGAGGAAATGCAGACCTGTATCCCGTTCCTGCACGAGCAGATTGACCTGATCCGGCCCAAGGTGCTCGTGGCGTTGGGCGGGACGGCGGTTGAAGGGCTGCTGGGCAAGACGATTGGCATCACGCGGCTGCGCGGGACGTGGAAGGTTTATCGCGGCATTCCGTTGATGCCGACTTACCATCCGGCCTACCTGCTGCGCAACCAGTCGCCGATGGAAAAGCGGCGCGTTTGGGAGGACATGCTCAAGGTGATGGAGAAGCTCGATCTGCCCATCAGCGAGAAGCAGCGGAACTACTTCCTGAAAGGCTAGTTGCGACAGCCGTAGCCACTCCGTTCAAACCACAGATGGACATAGATAGAGGGCGTGTTGCGGGTTGTGGGTTGCGTGGGCACGCGGCACGGAACACGCAACGCGCAACACGCGCCTGCATCTGTGTCCGTCCGTGTCCATCGGTGGTGTTCTTCTGCATCGGACGGGCTGGAGCGGCAAGATTCGCACCCCGTTTTAGCCTTTAGCCTTTAGCGTTCAGCCTTTAGTCTTTGCCCCCGACATGCTGAAAGCTGCTATTGCCGCGCTCAAGGCCTGGTACGTGGGCGCCCTCAAGACGGCGGGCTACTGGGTTGTGGCTCTGATGATGGCCATCGAGAGTTCGATCTTCCCGTTGCCGAGTGAGATTGTCATACCGCCGGCCGCCTACTGGGCGCACACGCACGAGATTCACCTGAGCCTGGTGGGCATCGTGGTTGCCGGTACGCTGGGGTCGTGGCTGGGGGCGACGGCGATGTACTGGGCGGCGCGGCTGGCGGGCCGGCCGCTGGTGATGCACTATGGCCGCTTCTTCCTGATTTCGCCCAAGAAGGTGGAAGGGGCGGAGCGCTGGGCGGCGCATTACGGCTCGATGGGCATCTTTATCTCGCGGCTGCTGCCGGTGGTGCGGCACTTGATCGGCATACCGGCCGGGATCGTGCGGATGGACTACAAGCTGTTCTCTTTGTTCACCGTGCTGGGTTCGGGCATCTGGTGCGCCGTGCTGTGCTGGGTGGGAATCAAGGCCGGCAATGACGAACGGCTCATGCGGGGCGAGATGCGCGCCATCACCGTTTGGCTGGGCGGCGCGATGCTCGTGATCGGCGGGTTGTATTACTTCTTCGTTTACCGGCACATGAAGGCAGCGAAGGAGCAAGGGTAGGGGCAAAGACCATTTTACTTTGCTGACACCGCGCCGGCCGCCCGGTAGGTTTTCCCCAAGCCACGTGTTGACCTGCGGAGTCGCAACTCGACGCGCGGCCTGTCATGACACAATCGGAACCGCGATTACCATCTGGCCTCGAACAGCGGCTTCGCTTTGAAACGCTGCTAGCCGACCTCTCGAGCCATTTCATCAACCTGCCTGCCGGGCAGGTGGACGACCAGATCGAGGATGCCCAGCGCCGCGTTTGCGAATGTCTCGGGATCGACGCGGCCTCGCTTTGGCAATGGATGGGCGAGGGCCAGCGCTTCCTGCGCCTGACCCATGTGTATCGGCCGCTGGGCGGTCCGCCGGTGCCGGAGCGAGCCGAAGGCCGGGACCTTTTCCCGTGGTCCGCGCAGCAACTGCTGGCCGGCAAAGTCGTCGCGCTGGGCACCGTCGAGGACGCGCCGCCGGAGGCCACGCACGACCTGGAGACCTGGCGCCATTATGGTGTCAAGACGACCTTGAATCTGCCCCTGGCTGCCGGCGGCGGCCCTCCCATAGGCGCCCTGTCATTCAACGACATGAAGCGGGAGCGCGCCTGGCCGGAAGCGCTGGTCAGACGCTTGCAGCTTGTGGGGCAGGTGTTTGCCAATGCCCTGGCCCGCAAACAAGCCGAGCACGCCCTGCAGGAGAACGAGGCCCGGCTCAGCCTGGCGGCGGACTCGGCAAGCACGGGTCTCTGGAGCCTGAATATAGGGAGCGGCGATTTCTGGCTGACCAACAAGACGCGGCAGTTGCTCAACCTGCCCCCGGACAAACCGCTGACCTTCGACAGCTTCCTGGCCCTGATTCATGCGGAGGACCGCGAGGCGATTCAACAGACGGTCAAGGTCATGCTGAACTCCGGGCAGGAAACCATCGCTGAGTATCGCGTCCGGCGCGCCGAAGGCGGGCTGCGCTGGCTGGTGGCGCGCGGCCGCGTCCAGCGCAATGCCGCGGGGGAGCCGGACCGGCTCATGGGCGCGGTGCTGGATATCACGGCGCGCAAGGAGACCGAGGTCACGCTGCGCAACCTAAGCGCGCGGCTGATCCAGGCGCAGGAGGAGGAGCGCGCGCGGCTGGCCAAGGAATTGCACGACGGTGTCAGCCAAGACCTGGCGTTGCTGGCCGTCGAGCTCGACCTCCTGGGCCAGCGACCGCCGGAGGCCGCCGCGCAGCTCAAGCCTAGGCTTCAGGAGTTCTCCCTGCGCACGAAGTCCCTGCTCGACGAGGTGCATCGCCTCTCGCGCGGGCTGCATCCCGCCAAGTTGGAGCAACTGGGCCTGGCTGCGGCTATGGGCGCCTTTTGCCGTGAGCTGGAGGCCGGCGGAGTCATTGCAGTGCATTTCCAGGCGCGGGATGTTCCACGCGCCCTACCTAACGATGTTGCCCTGTGCCTTTATCGCGTGGCGCAGGAGGCGCTCTGGAACGTCGTGAAACATAGCGGCGCCCGGAACGCGACCGTGGCGCTCGCTGCCGAGGCTGGCGCCATCACCCTGAGCGTCGCCGACCAAGGCAAGGGCTTCGACGCGCGGCTGGCGCCGCCGGCCCGCTCGCTCGGCCTGATCAGCATGCGGGAGCGGATCAGGCTGGTGCACGGCGAGATCGGATGGGAGTCCCAGTCCGGCCAGGGCAGCACGGTCCGCGTGCGCGTGCCCTTGCCTGCCGCATGAAACGCCGCCCCCGCATTCTGCTGGCGGATGACCACATCCTCCTGCTCGCCGCTTTCGAGCAACTCCTGGCGCCCGCCTGCGAGGTTGTAGGCCGTGTCGCCGATGGCCGTGCGCTGCTCGAGGCGGCTCCGCGGCTCAAGCCCGATGTGGTCGTGCTCGATATCTCCATGCCGCTGCTCAACGGCCTGGATGCCTGCCGGCAGCTTAAGCCCCGGCTGCCGGCGACACGGTGGGTCTTTCTCACTGTGAACCAGGACCCGGACCTGGCCGCGGAGGCCTTCCGGCTGGGCGGTTCGGCCTACCTGTTGAAAAGCTCCGCCGCCCGGGAACTCTTCACCGCTATCGAAACGGCCATGCGCGGCGGGCGGTACGTGACGCCGCTCATCACCCGAGGCGAGCCGCTGGGGACCTTTCTGGCCCGGACCGGCCAGGCGCCGGCTGGCAAGCTGACCGCCCGCCAACGCGAAGTGCTCCAATTGCTGGCGGAGGGGCGCCTGATGAAGGAGGTGGCCGACCTCCTGCACGTTACGCCTCGCACGGTTGCCTTCCACAAATACAGCGTCATGCAGCATCTCGGCGTGAAGACGAATGCCGAGCTGATTCAGCAAGCCGTGAAGCTGCGCCTGGTCCATCCCTGACCTGTCAGTTTTGACAGTAGTGGCTCGGTTGGTCGGCAAGGCATGATGCCGTCCTCAGTGAGCAGGATCATAATGCCAACCCACGGCGGCGGGCCCCGGCAGCCATGAGCGCAGATGAAAGGCATCCCGGTAAGCCGTGCAACCAGCCGCGGGCACGCGTCGTCCTGGCCGACGACCATCAGGCTGCACGGGGTCAAGCAGAACGTGTGCTCGCTGGCTCCTACGACATCGTGGGAGAGGCCACCGATGGCCTCGAGTTAATGGAAGCTGCCGGGCGGCTTGACCCCGACGTTATCGTGCTCGATATCTCCATGCCCCGCCTGGGCGGCTTCGATGCGGCTCGCTCCCTCAAACAGAGAGGTTGCCGCAGCAAACTGGTCTTCCTTACCGTTTACGAGGACGCCGACTTTGCCCGGGAAGCCATGGCGGTGGGAGGCGAAGGTTACGTGGTCAAGTCCCGCCTCGCCTCCGACCTGGAAACCGCCGTTTCCGAGGCGCTGGCGGGCCGCACGTTTATCTCGCCGACCGTGAGGACGGGAACCTCCATGTTATGAACCCGCGCTGTGAGACCCGCCGACGGGCGCCGCTTCTTCCGCATAAACCATAAACAAACTCATCCCACTATATGAAATCATCCGCTCGTTACCTTACCGCCGTTGCCGCCGGCTTATGCCTGTTCGGCCTGACCGGCTGCAACACGATCTCCACTCAATCCAATCAGTATGTCGGTGTGCCGACGTACCCGCCGACCGACCCGGCCACTGTGCAAATCCTGCGGACGGAACCCACCCGGCCGCACGTCCGGCTCGGCGAGGTGACCGTCGAGCCCTCGTCCATGAGCACGCCGGTGCCCGAAATCGAAGCCAAGCTGCAGAAGGCAGGGGCCAAAATGGGCGCCAACGCCGTGGTGATTGTCGTGGACCGCACGCAGCTCATGGGAGCCGTGGTGACCGGTGGCTGGTATAACCGGCAGGTTTCGCCCGAGATGGGACGCGTCATCGTGGGCGTGGCCATCCATTACACCCAATAGCGCGCAGGCTCGAACCGCGTCGCAACAGAATATGAGCAAGGCGGCCTTAAGTTACTTAATCCTGAGCGCATGCCTGACGGCGCTGGTCGGGTGCGCGAACCGCGCTCAGACTCAGGTGATTCGAACCACGCCGTCGGTGTACGCCGAGGCGCCGCAAGGGCCGATCCAGGTGGCGCCCGCGCCCGTCGCCGGGGCAGGGGAGTATGCGCCCCAGGCCACGCCCGCGGCGCCGCCGCAAGTCCAGGGCCAGGCGCTGCAGGCCGGGCAGACCCTCAATCCGCTGTCGTTGCAATGGCCGCGCTTCTTCGACACCGGCGGCTACGAGTTCGCGGTGTACCAGCCGCAGATCAGCCAGTGGCCCGGGAACCAGATCCAGGGCCGCTTCGCCTTGGCCGTGCGCCCCGCCGGCACCAGCAACGAGACCTACGGCGTGGTCTTCTTCACCGCGCGCACGGAGATTGATAAGGTCAACCGCCTGGTCACGCTGGAAGACTTCCAGGTCAACAAGGCGGATTTCCCCACACAGAAAGCGATGCAGCAGCAGTATTTGACGATGATTCAGGCTGAGCTGCCGAAGGCTGCCAAAACCATCCCGCTCGACCACCTCGAGGCCGTGTTCGCGCTGTCGGGGGATGTCGCGAAGGCCAAGATCCAACCGGTGAAGAATGATCCGCCGCGAATCCTTTACACCACTGCCCCTTCGTTGCTGGTGCTGGTGGACGGCCCGCCGGTGCTGAAGCCGCTGGTAGGCACCTACGAGCGGGTCATCAACACGCGCGCCGTCCTGCTGGAGAACACCAACATCGCGGCTATGAGCTACTACCTCTACGCCGCCAGCAATTGGTATAGCGCGCCCTCCATTGAGGGGCCGTGGATGACGGACGCCAACCCGCCCGGCGACATTGGCACAGCCCTGAGCGCGGCGCTGGCCACCAAGCAGGTGGACCTCATGTATCCGAAGCAACCCCTGGCCTCGCCGCCCACGGTTTATGTCTCCACCACCCCTGCTGAACTGCTCCAGACGACCGGGGTGGCCAACATGCTCTCAATCAGCGGCACGAGCCTGCTCTACATCTCCAATACCGACAGTGCGATCTTCTATTACCTGAACGACGGAAGCTATTACGTCCTGATCTCGGGGCGCTGGTTCAAATCGGCGTCGCTGTATGGCCCCTGGGCTTTTGTCGCGCCCGGGCAATTGCCAAACGACTTCCGGCTCATCCCGCCTGACAACCCGAAAGCCAACGTGTTGGCGTCGGTGCCGGGCACGCCCATGGCCCGGGAAGCGGTGATCGTCAACTCTATCCCGCAGACGGCGACGATCGAGCGCGAGAAGGCCAAGCTCTCGGTCACTTACGCCGGTGCGCCGAGCTTCGCGCCGATAGCCGGCACGCCGCTCCAATATGCCGTGAACACTCCGACGCCGGTCGTGGAGGTCAGTTCCACCGCCTACTACGCCTGTGAAGGCGGCGTCTGGTTTGTGTCGGCCGGCCCGAGCGGCCCCTGGACCGCGGCCGTTACGGTGCCAGCAGTGATCTACACTATCCCGGTCACGTGCCCCATTCATTACGTGACCTATGCCTACGTGTATGGCTCGACGCCGACTTACGTGTATGTCGGTTATACTCCCGGCTACATGGGGACGGTCATCGCGCCGGGCGATGTGGTGGTGTACGGGACTGGCTATTACTACCCGCCGGTTATCCTGGGGACGACGTATGTATGCTACCCGCCGACCTACGGCTACGGCTGGGGAATGGCGGTAAGCGCCGCGACGGGCTTTGCTTTCGGCTTCTGCGCTGGTGCGAGCTATGGCTGCTGGTGCGAGCCGCATTGGGGATGCTACGGCTGGGCGTATCCGGCGGGCTGGAGCTATGCGCATGTGAACTGCAACGCGGTGAACTGCTACACGCATTGGGGCACCGCCGTGCACGCCACCGGCTGCTACGGCTACAACCCTTACACCGGCACCTCGTGGGCCGGGCAGCATGCCAACACTTTCAATCCCTACACCGGCACGATGGGCTCGGTCGCGCGTGGCGCCGCCGCCAACCCCTACACGGGCGGCTACGCAGCCGGCAGCCACGGCTCATGGTATAACCCGTACAGCGGCGCGCACGCCACGGCCTCACAGGGTGTGAAGGGCAACGCTTACACCGGGAACTACGCCGCCGGTCGAGAAGGCGCCGGCTACAACCCCAGCACCGGCAGGTACGGCGCCGCGCAGAAGGGCACCGCCGGCAACGCCTACACGGGCGCCTCCTCGAGCGTGGACCGCGGGTTCGTCGGCAACGCCAACACCGGCAACAAGGCCGCCTGGAATAACGGCAATCTTTACACCGACCACGATGGCAATGTGCACCGTTACAACGCTTCGAGCGGCAGTTGGGAGAAATACGGCAGCAGCGGGTGGCAAACCGCTTCCTACAAGCCCAGCACCTCCTCGTGGTCCGACCGGGGCTGGGACACCTCCAGGTGGGGCGACTGGAGTGACCGGGCCGGCAGCCTCGACCGGGAAAGCTGGGGCCAGTCGCTCGGTGCCAGCCGTTGGGACAGCTTTGCCCGCGGTGGAGGCGGCGGCTGGGGCGGGTTCCACGGCGGCTTTGGCGGCTTTGGCGGCTTCGGGCGCAGATAATCCCGGTATCAGCTCACACGCATCATGAGACTTCAAACCAAACTTCTAGTTACGACTCTGCTCATCTCCACTCTTGCACCCGCGGCGGCCCGCGCCGGGGGCATCGAGCTCTACGAAATCGGCACACCGGACATCGGCCTGGCTTCCGCCGGCTATGCGGCCCGGGCCGAGGATGCCTCCACGCTCTTCAAGAACCCCGCCGGGATGAGCCTCCTCCAGAGCTCGCAGTTCCAAGGCGGTGTGCAAATGCTTTACGGCAGCGTGAGCTTCAGCCCCAACGGTGCAACCTCCCCGCGCCTGGGCGGCAACGACGGCGGCAATGCCGTCGGGGCACTGCCGGCCGCCAGCGGCTTCTTCGTCTATGACATCTCGGACCGATGGAAGGTGGGCCTGGGGGCCTTCAATTACTTCGGCCTGGCGGAGCACTACGATGATAACTGGGTAGGCCGCTACTACGTCCGCAACGGCGCGCTCATCGGCATGAGTCTCATGCCTGCCGTTAGCTTCAAGGCGACGGATTGGCTCTCGTTGGGCGCCGGCCTCAATGCGATGTACGGCTACCTGGACACCAAGCTCGCCATCAACAACCGCACCCCCTTCGACGGCGAACTCCATCTTCATGACGAGACGTGGGGCTTCGGCGGGAACGCCGGCATCCTGCTTACGCCGCGCGAAGGCACCCGCATTGGCATCACTTACCTCTCCCAGGTGAAGCTCGGCTTCAATGCCACGCCCAGCATCAGCGTGATCGGGTCGGGCGGCGGCCTGCCGTTCTTCACGCCGAACCTCGACCTGGCAACGACGGTGCCGCAGAGCGCCATGATCGGGTTTTACCAGGACCTCACCCCCAAGTGGGCTGTCATGGGCGACTTCGGCTGGCAGAACTGGAAGCACTTTGGCGAAGTGCAGGTCGGCGTGGATACGGTGCTGGGCTCTCCGCGCGTGGTCACCGCCAACCTGAACTACCAGGATACCTGGCACGGCGCGCTGGGCGCGCAATACCGCCCCTGCGACAAGTGGCAGTTCACCGGGGGCGCGGCCTTCGACAGCTCCGCCGTTAACAGCGCCAACCGCACGGTGACCCTGCCCATGGGCCAGGCCTGGCGATTCGGCGTGGGAGCCTCCTACCAACTCAGCCACGCAGTCAACATCAACGCAGCCTATGAGTTCATGTGGTGCGGCGATATGGCGGTCACGCAAGGCTCGGCCACCAGCGCCCGCGGCCTGGTGTCCGGCTCATATAACGACGCGTGGTTCTCGTTCGTCACGCTGAACCTGACCTGGGTGTTTTGAACCAGCTTGTGGACACAATCGCGACGCAGCGTCGCACGAGAGCGCAGACGCGGATTACACGGATTATCACGGAGTTTTACGGAACGTTGGAAGCCAGGTCCTTGCCCATCCGTGTAATCCGTGCCACCCGGCGCAGGAAAATTGAATCACCAATCATTTGCGAGCCAATACAGATATACAACGAAAGGAACACAACCGGATGAAACCCAGCAGTAACCTCCGCCTCCTCATGGCGGCAGCCATCGTGGCAGCCACCGCTGCCTCGTGCACCACCGATAAGAGTCCAGGCCCAGATCCTACAACCAGCGCCGCAAGCGCCGAGGCGCCCGCCAAAGCCCAGGCAGGCTACACCTATTACACGCCGGCCGGCACGCCCGCCGCCACGGCTTCCATTGACGGCAAGCAACTCCCGCCTCCCGAGCCCAAGTTCGGCGGTGTTATCAATGAGACCGCGCTTAAGTCCAAGTCATGGTGGCCCCCGCGCGTCGTGCCACCCAAGGGCGCGCCCAACATCCTGCTCATCATGACCGACGACTCAGGCTTCGGCGTGCCGAGCACCTTCGGCGGCGTGATTCCCACCCCGGCGCTGGACCGCATCGCGAGGACCGGCCTGCGCTATAACAACTTCCACTCCACCGCGCTCTGCTCGCCTACGCGCGCCGCGCTCATTACCGGACGCAACCATCACTCCGTGGGCTTCGGTGTGATCTCCGAGCAGGCCACCGGGTTCCCCGGCTACGACAGCGTCATCCCGAAGGATAAAGCTACCATTGGCCGCATCCTGCGCGACAACGGCTATTGCACGTCCTGGTTCGGGAAGGATCATAACACACCGACGTTCGTCTCCAGCCAACTCGGGCCGTTCGATCAATGGCCCATCGGCATGGGGTTCGATTACTTCTACGGCTTCATCGGCGGCGACGCCAACCAGTGGTCGCCCAACCTGTTTCGCAACACGACCCAGATCTACCCCTTCGAAGGCAAGCCGGAAGGCACCTGGAACCTCATCACCGCCATGGCGGACGACGCCATCGAATGGATGAACCGGATCAACCAGACCGACCCCAGCAAGCCCTTCTTCTGCTACTACGTCCCCGGCGGTACGCATGCACCGCATCATCCCACCAAGGAGTGGATTGACAAGATCAGCGCCATGCACCTGTTCGACGACGGCTGGAACAAGCTGCGCGACACGATCATCGCCAACCAGAAGCGTCTGGGCGTCATCCCGCAGGACGCCAAACTCACGCCCTGGCCCAAGGATCTGCTCAAGGAGTGGGACCAGCTCAACGCCGACGAGAAGAAGATGTTCATCCGCCAGGCGGACGTGTTCGCTGCCTATGTGGCCTATACTGACCACGAGATTGGCCGCGTGATCCAAGCCGTCGAGGACATGGGCAAGCTCGACAACACGCTGATCATCTACATCAACGGCGACAACGGCACTAGCTCCGAAGGCACACTCGTCGGCACGCCCAACGAAACCGCCATGTTCAACGGCGTGAATGTGCCGGTCGAGATGCAGTTGAAGTATTTCTACGACGCCTGGGGCAGCGCGGAAACCTATCCGCATATGGCGGTCGGTTGGGCGTGGGCCTTTGACACGCCGTTCCCGTGGACCAAGCAAATCTGCTCGCACCTGGGCGGCATCCGCCAGGGCATGTGTGTTTCCTGGCCCGGCCACATCAAGGACGCCGGCGGCCTCCGCAGCCAGTTCCACCACATTATTGACGTCACGCCCACGATCCTGGAGGTCTGCGGCATCCAGCAACCCGAATCCGTGGATGGCATCAAGCAGAGCCCCATGGAAGGCGTGAGCTTCGCCTACACCTTTGACGAGAAGAACGCCAAGGCGCCCTCTACGCACAAGACCCAATACTTCGAGATGTTCGGCGATCACGCCATCTACCACGAAGGCTGGCTGGGCTGCACCAAGGTCATGCGCCCGCCGTGGGTCATTTCCGGTAACCTCGGCGCCAACCCACTCGAGTACCCGTGGGAACTCTACAACCTGAACGAGGACTTCTCGCAGTGCGACAACCTGGCCTCCCAGCAGCCCGAAAAGGTGAAGGAGCTGAAGAAGCTGTTCATGGATGAGGCGAAAAAATACGAGGTGTTGCCGCTGGACAACTCCGTGATCACGCGCGTTATCTCTGCGCGGCCCAGTATCGTGGCTGGCCGCGACGTCTTCACCTGGACCTTGCCGATGACCGGCACGCCCTTGGGCTGCGCGCCGAACATCCTCAACTCCTCCTACAACTTCAAGGCGGAGGTAGAGGTTCCGGACGGCGGGGTGGAGGGCATGCTCATCACCCAGGGCGGGCGCTTCGGCGGCTACGGCTTCTACGTGGTCAAGAACAAGCCCGTGTTCACCTGGAACATGCTTGGCTTGCGGAAGATCCGGTGGGAAAGCCCTGATGCGCTCGCGCCTGGCAAGCATACGCTGGAGTTCGACTTCAAGTACGACGGCCTCGGCATGGCCACGCTGCAGTATGCCAGTGTCTCCGGCGTCGGCCAGGGCGGCACCGGCAGCCTGCGGGTGGACGGCAAGGAAGTCGCCACGCAGAAGATGGAGCACACGATCCCATTCCTGCTTCAGCTCGATGAGAGCCTCGACATCGGCTCCGACACTTTAACTGGGGTGAACGACGCAGACTACCAGCCGCCGTTCAAATTCACCGGCAAGCTGAACAAGGTGACCCTGGCCGTCGAGCGGCCCAAGCTTACACCCGAGGACATCCAGAAGCTCAAGGAAGCCGAAGCGAAGGCGGCGGCAGCCCGCGAGTAGCTTCGTTCGTGAACCGCGCGGGCCGCCTCTTCGTCGGAGGGCGGCCCACGCATTTACACCCCAGCCACGCTGGCCGACCGTGCCGCCGTCCCTTGAATTGCCGCGTGCTTGCTCATTTGAGCATTTGCACCCCCGCCCGGTAAGGAGCAGCCTAAGCACATGCCGCCCGGTTAAGCATATGAACGTGCCCCGACAACCCGGCTTGGCGCCGGCCAAAGGTGCAGTCTTCCCCCACCAGCCAACTCCCTCGCATCGAATCATCGCCTGGGCAGTGTTCGTGGTGGAGAAGCTTGTGACCGGTTCCCTGCGCTGCCGCTGGAGCGACCGCTCGGGCTTGGCCGAAAGCCGGCACGCCCAGCCTGTTATCTTCTGCCTGTGGCACAATCGGCTGGCCAGCGCCATGATGATGCACCGACGGCATCCGGTGAAAGTCGCGGCCCTGGTGAGCGCGAGCAAGGACGGCGCCTTGCTGGCCGCCGTGCTGGGCCGATTCCGGGTTGAACCCGTGCGTGGCTCCACCAGTCGGCGGGGTCCACAGGCCCTGTTGGAGCTCACCACCCGCGTGGGACAGGGATACAACATAGTCATCACGCCCGATGGGCCGAAAGGCCCCCGTTACGTAGTGCAACCGGGCGTCATTGCCCTGGCGCAAGTAACCGGGCTGGCGATCATACCGGTGACGTCCAATGTGCAGCGCAAGCTCTGCCTCAAGAGCTGGGACTCCTTCCAAATCCCGCTTCCCTTCTCCCGCTGCGACCTCGTCTTCAATGAACCAATCCGCGTCCCGCGCGAGGCCGACGAAGTGGAACGAGAGCAACGCCGCCGGGAACTCGAGAGCGTCCTTCGCCAGAGTTCGACGGATTGAAGGGTTTCCCCCACTGCGGCACCGCCACCTGCGTGGGGCGGGCGGGCCCGGACACCTCACTCCCACCAGAGTCCCTCCACTACCTCTCCAGATGCACTCCAGATGCACACCGGAGGTTGAATTTCAACCTCCGGTGTGCATCTGGAGTGCATCTGGAGAGGTAGTGGAGGGGAGCCGGAGGGGCACGGCTGGCCGCCTCAGCCCCAAAACCGGCCTTTTCAAAGAAACCCGGCTGGCGGGTTGGCTGGCGGGACGGCAACGATTTGACTTAGGACAACTACGATTCCTCGTAACGTGCAGTTTTAACACGCGTCATCCCTTCTACCGCCGCCCTTTTCGCTCAATTCGACCGGCACCGCGTCACCAGCAAAACCACCCTCCGCCAGCCGTTCCTGGATCTGCTGCGCGCCGCCACCGGCCAGGATCACCAGCCGAAGCCAGCCACAAGTTCAGCCAGAGCGGCCCCGACAACAGCCGACCCGGCCCGCAATACATCGTCCGCCTCATCGGCCAGGTCATCACCGTCAGCCTCGAAACCACGGAGGTCGTCAAAGCCCTCCCCCGCTGCCAGTTGCTGCCGGCAACCACGACCCTGCCGCAAACCAAACCGCCCGGCCACCAGTACCGGCGCCGTCATCGCCGCCACCAGCGGCACGAGCTGGGCGCGCGCCCCGACTACTGATTACTGATCCCCGATCACCGCCCTATTTGACAGGGAGCGTCCCCAGAATTAGTCTCAGAACCGGTCGGAAATACCCCCAAACTGTGCAATGCAAGAAGCTATGAAATACAAACCTATCACGCACAGCCTGACCGCATGCGCGGCCGTGGCCGCATTCAAGGCGACACACAGACAAAACCTCCTCGCCGCCGCGCTCGCTTGCGCGCTGGGCGCAATGACCGCACACGGACAAACCGATTCGGGCTTCTATCGCCCGCTCACCCTCGCGGCCGCCAACGAGTCAGCCGATGGCGGGGGCGGTGGCCAGGCCAAGGAAGGGGAGGACAAGGGCGGCCTGAGCGAGGAGGAACTGGCCAAGATAGCGCAGAACCCCGTGGCCAACCTGATCAGCGTGCCGTTCCAGAACAACTTCAACTTCGGCATCGGGCCGAACCACGTCACGCAGTGGGACCTCAACTTCCAGCCGGTCATTCCAATCACCCTGAGCAAGGACTGGAACCTGATCACCCGCACCATCCTGCCCATCATCAACCAGCCTTCGCCCGCGCCGGGGATTCGCAGCGCGTTCGGCCTGGGCGACATAAACCCGACGCTCTTTCTCTCCCCCGCCGGCAGCAAAAAGTTCATCTGGGGTGTGGGGCCCACGCTCACGTTCCCGACCGCGACCGACCCGTTGCTGGGCAACGGGATGTACAGCGCCGGGCCGGCGCTGGTCGGCCTCACCATGCAGGGGCACTGGGTGGTCGGCGCGTTGGCGAACAACCAGTGGTCCTACGCCGGCTGGGGCTCCAAGAGCGTCAACGCGTTCCTTATCCAGCCTTTCATCAACTACAACTTTGGCCACGGCTGGTATGTGGTCACCGCCCCGATCATGACTGCTGACTGGAGAGCGTCGCACGACAATATGTGGGTAGTGCCCGTCGGGGGCGGCTTTGGCAAGGTCCAGAAGTTCGGCAAACTGCCGATCAACCTTCAACTCAGCGCCTACTACAACGCAGTCACGCCGAAGGACCTCGGAGCCGACTGGCAGCTCCGGTTCGAGTTCACATTCATGTTCCCGAGATAGGCCCATGCACTTTGCGCAAGAATGAAGACATCACAGACACATTGATCGAAACAGCACCAGCCAAAGAAAGGAAGAAAGACATGAGGAATACGGTCATACAGCACAGCCTGGTCGCACTGACAGCCGTGGCTGCATCCATGGTCATCTGCGGCTGCTCGACCTCTCACGAGCCCAAAGGCGGAAAGACCGCCCACTCCTCCGGTGAAATTGGAGGCCACGTCCTGATAGCAGGCAAACCCGTTGCCGGCGCAACCCTAACCCTCTACGCGGCGGGCGAAGGCGCCCGAGCTCAGGTGGCGCAGACCAGGACCGCCGCCAATGGCGAGTTCGAGCTGGATGCCAAATCCGCGCCGAAAGACAGCGTGTTCTACCTCGTCGCCAAAGGCCCCAACGAAGCCGTTGCGCTCATGTCGTTGCTGGGAACCTCGTTACCGGAAAGGGTGACCGTGAATGAACTAACCACCGTGGCCTCTGCCTTCACCGCGGCGCGTTTCATCAGCGGCGAAGCCATCTCCGGAAAGCCGCTCAGCCTGCGCATCGCCTCCGGGAACACGCCGAATCTGGTTGACCCGGCGACCGGCGGATGGGGCAGGGTGCTGCTTGACCCAATCAACAGCTACATGACCACGACGATGGCGAACTTGGACACGCTCGGCTCACTTATCAGCGCTTATGCCACGGTGGCCAACGACGACTGGCGCGCGCGTTTCCTCAAGGCCGCCACGCCGCCCAACGGCGTGACGCCCAGGAATACGCTGGAGGCGATGGCCGGCATCGCACGCGCGCCGTGGGCCGCCCCCAAGGACCTCTACGCGCTGTTCGACGAGGCCTACCCGCAACCGAAGGACGGTTCGCGGCGCAGTGCGCCCTTCGTGCCCTATCTCGCGTACGTTCCTGATGACTTCTGTCTCTCGCTCTGTTTCTCGGGCGGCGGAGATTTTGCGAATGGCCGCTTCATGTTTGATGCGGAGGGCAACCTCTGGTGCGGCATGAACTGGATGCCCGGCTCGCAGTCCGGCGTTCGGAAGAACATCGGCGGCGGCGTGGGCAAGTTCAGCCCCAACGGAATGGCGCTCTCGCCGGCGATCACCGGCTTCACCGGCATGGGCATTGACGGCGTCGGATGGGGCACCGCCGTTACGAAAGACCGCGTCTGGATCTCCAGCTTCAATGGGAAAATCCTCGTGATGGATCTTGACGGCAAGCCGGTCGGCAAAGAGAGCGATTTCCCCTTCGCCGAGAAGCTCAGCGGCTTGATGGGCATCGGGGTCGCCGCGAATGGCGACGTCTGGATTGCCGATGGCGTGGGCGACCAGTTGCTGTTCTTCCCCGGCGGACGGATTAACGACGGGCGCATCGTCAAGGTCGCGGGCTTGAAGTCGCCCTTCGACATCGTCATTGATTCCCAGAACCGCATCTGGGTTGCCAACTCCTCGTCTGACACAGTTGTGCGTTTCCCCGCCGATGATCCGTCCAAGGCGGAATCCTTCCGGGCCGGCATCAGCGTCCGCGGCCTCGCGTTGGACTCGCAGGAGAACGTCTGGGTGTCGAGCCTCCTGTCGGTGGACTTCCCGGTTCCGCATGTTCCCGAAGGCGCCTCCATCATGGAGCAGTTCGGTATCCTGGCAGGAGCGGCGCTGCATTACCCCAAACCCACAGGCGTGATCAAAATGATCCGCCCGGATGGCACCCAGCCTATGCCGGAAGGCTTCGCCGGCGGCGGCGCTGTTGATATCCCGTGGGGCTTGAACCTCGACGGCAATGACGACGTCTGGGTCGCCGATCTGTCGCCCCGCACCCGGGCCGTGGTGTTGCTGGCCGGGGCAGATCCGAAGGGCCATCCCGCCGGCACCAAGACCGGCGATCTCATCCACAAGTTCCAGTGCGGCAGCATCCAGATGCTGACCGACGTGTCCATTGACCCGGCCGGCAACGTCTGGGCCGCGAACAACTGGAACGATCCCCTGGCGGCGGTCGAGAAAGATCCGGCGCGTCCTACCTCCACCTGGGGCGGCGGTTCGGGCTTCACCATCATTTACGGCGTGGCCGCCCCGGTGCAGCCGCCGCGCATGGGCAAGGTCCGCAAGATGTGAGTCAGCTTCGACTGTGAAACGCTCGGGCCGTCTCGCCCATGATGGCGTGCAACTTCACCCGCGAGACGACAAACAACAGAGCAAGGGAAGACAAACGCAAACATATGAAATTAAGCATAACGAACTTCGGCTTGTCACTGCTGGCCGGCACGGCGGCGCTCGTCTCCGCTGTCAGCCCGGCTCAAGCCGCGGACACCAAACCCAACGTCGTGTTCATCCTCGCCGACAATGTCGGCTATGGCGACCTGGGCCCCTACGGCGGCGGCGAGTTACGGGGTTGCCCGACACCGCGCACCGACCGGCTCGCCCGCGAGGGGCTCCGGCTGACCCAGTTCCTGGTCGAGCCGGGCTGCACCCCGTCCCGGTGCGCACTCATGACGGGGCAATACTCGATCCGCAACGGCCTGTCGCTCATCGGCATACCGGGCTCACCCAATACACTCTCGGCCAAAGCCTACACGATGGGACAGTTGTTCAAGGACGCAGGCTACGCGACGGCCATCTTCGGCAAGTGGCACCTGGGCATCGACCCGCAGAGTCTGCCGTGCGCTCATGGTTTCGATGAGTTCTACGGCATCCCGCCGGACACTTCGTGGGACGATGCGGTGACCGTCGCGCTGGTCATGCAGACGCACAGCGCTGGCAGCATCCCCGAGAAGGACTTGATCGAGAAGGGGCCGTGGATCATGCAACAGAAGGCGGGCGGACCGCTCGAGAAAGTGAAGCCCTTCACGCCCGAGGTGCGCGCGGAGATTGACAACGACCTGACGGACCGGTCCATCGCATTCATGAAGGAGCAGGCGGCGGCGGGCAAGCCGTTCTTCCTCTACCTGCCCTTCTCAATGGGGCACGCGCCGAACTACCCTTCCAAGCAATTCGCCGGCAAATCGCGCATCGGGCAATACGGCGACAAGATGATGGAAGGCGACTATCACGTAGGGCAGGTGCTGGACGCGCTCAAGGAACTCAAGGTCGAGGACAACACCCTCGTCGTCTTCGCATCGGACAACGGCCCGACGGGCGTTTACATGAAGGATTTCGGCAACCTGGGATCGCCCGATATGGGCAGCGCCGGCCCCTTTCGCGGCTCCCTGGGGGAGGCGACCGAAGGCTCGATCCGGACCCTCTGCTTCATCCGCTGGCCCGGACACGTCGCGCCTGACACCACCTCCTACGCCATGTTCTCGATCATGGATTTCCTGCCGACCTTCGCGTCCATCCTCGGCACCAAGCTGCCCACGGACCGTCCAATTGACGGCGTGGACCAGACAGACGTGCTGACCGGCAAGAGCGACATGGGCAAGCGCGAGTCGTTGCTCACCTTTATCGGCCCGGACCTGGTGGCCGCGCGGTGGAAGCAATGGCGCCTCTACTTCAGGGACATGGCGCTGACCGGCACGGGCCAGCAGATGCTCGGCGGGATGTACGCCAACAGCGCGCCCATGTACTACCCCAAGGTTTACAACATTGAGATGGACCCGCGCGAGGACCTGAACGTCGGCGCCATCAACTTGTGGCCGCTGCTGCCTGTACTCAAGGCAATCGAAGAGTACGAGGCGTCGGTCAAGAAGTATCCGAACCCGCCGGCAGGGAACCTGACGAACTTCAGGGGCCGCTGAGCCATGAGATCAGCGTGTCGTCACCTCGCAGGCTTCCTGGCGCTGGCCTTCGCCGTCGCTGCGCACGCTGAAGAGGGCGGCATGGGCGCTTATGCGCCCGGCTCGTTCGCGTCCTTCGTGGACGTGCTGCCGGGCGAGCCGAGCATTGGCGCCTTCAACTACTTTGCCTACTACAACGGCGACGCCAGCGCCAACCGCCAGTTCCAGATCGCAGGACAGACCGCCTTCAACGTGGAGGCGACCTCCTACGCCGACTCGTTCGGCGCCTTCTGGGTCACGCCGCTCAACGTCTTTGGAGGATACTATGCCCCCGGCGTGGCCATTCCGTTCGTGTGGACGGACGTGAAGGCGCAGGTGTTGGGATCGGGCGGCAGAAGAGTAAACCGGAGTGATTCGGCCAGCGGCCTCAGCGACATCGAGTTCTGGCCGGTGGCAATGAGTTGGACCATGTGGAGCACCAACCTGCACGTGGATTTCCTCGGTGGCATCTACGCGCCGACGGGGGACTACCAGAAGTACCGGCTGGCCAACCAGGGGCTGGGCTACTGGACCTTCGAGCCGGGCGTGCTCGTCAGCTACCTGGGCCAGAAGAACGGCATCGAGTTGAGCACCTACATCGCCTACGACATCAATACCGAGAACACCACTACGGACTACCACAGCGGACAGCAGTTCCACATTGACGTGACCGCGGCGCAGCATCTGCCGCTGGGCAAAGGCTTCGTCGGCGTCGGCGCCAACGCCTTCTACTTGCAGCAAACCACCGGCGACAGCGGCAGCGGCGCGCGGCTGGGGAGCTTCGAGGAAATGACTGTGGGCGTCGGACCGGTGCTTTCCTACGCCGCGCAATTCAGCAAGGTGGGCCTGGCCGCCGAAGTGAAATGGCTGCCGCAGCTCGGCACGCAGAACACGCTCAAAGGCAATTACGTCTGGTTCAAAGTCGGCGTGCAGTTTTGAGCGGCTCCAGGAACAGAAGCTAGCGAACAACTTGGACCAGCCCACCAAGCCGGCTTCCTGTTCAGGTTCCTCTCGCGGCTCACGAACGCTCGCGCTCCGCGCGGCGAAAGGCCTCGAGCTCGGCTTTGAGCGGCGCCCAATAAGCGCGGTCTTTGGCCTGCTCGGCGCGGGCCTCGGCATCGAGCGCTTGGCGCAGGGCATCGCTCTCGCCCGAAAAAGCAAGCTGGAGCAGCGGCCGGGCGAGAGATTGGGCGCGCGCTTCGTCGGGGTAGCTCCGCACCAGACTTATGAGGCGCTCCGGTGTTCGGGATTCGGCCAGCCAGAACGCAATCCACTCAGGCGTGGGCTCCCCACCTAGCGCTCGGTAAGAGGGCAGCGTACTCGCAGGCGCTCCCGTCCCTCAAAACCTTGTATTTTCCCTCTTTCCCACAGACACTTCCCGTCCAGATGGCGCAACCACCAGCACAAGTCCTTGACCTCGTCCAACGGTTCGACCGCAACCGGGAGGCTTACAAATCCCCCCACTACAACGAAACCCAGGTCCGCCGCGAATTCCTCGACCCGCTCTTCAAATGCCTCGGCTGGGACATTGACAACGAGCAGGGCTACGCCGAGGCCTACAAGGACGTCGTCCACGAGGACGCCATCAAAGTCGGCGAGGCCACCAAAGCCCCCGACTACTGCTTCCGCATCGGCGGCACTCGCAAATTCTTCCTTGAAGCCAAGCGCCCCTCCGTTGACATCAAGAACGACGTCAGCCCCGCCTACCAGCTCCGCCGTTACGCCTGGACCACCAAGCTCCCCCTGAGCATTCTCAGCGACTTCGAGGAGTTCGCCGTTTACGACTGCCGTCTCAAGCCCGACCACAAGCACAACGCCGCCATTGGGCGCATCCTCTACATCCCCTACACCGATTATCCCCAGCGCTGGGACGAGATCGCCGGCATCTTCTCCCGCGACGCCGTCCTTAAAGGCTCCTTCGACAAGTTCGCCGACTCCACCAAGGCCAAAGGCACCGCCGACGTTGACGACGAATTCCTGAAGACCATCGAGACCTGGCGCTCCGAGCTTGCCCGCAACCTCGCGCTCCGCAACCCCAAGCTCTCCCAGCGCGAACTCAACTTCGCCGTCCAGCGCATCATAGACCGGATCATCTTCCTGCGCATCAGCGAGGGCCGCGGCATCGAGGACTACGGCCGCCTGCGCGCTCTCACCAATGGTGACCGCATCTATCCCCGCCTGGCCCAGCTTTTTGAGCAGGCCGACACCCGCTACAACTCCGGCCTGTTCCATTTCAAACCCGAGAAGGGCCGCCACGAGGCGCCTGACGAACTCACCCTCGCCCTCAACATTGACGACAAGCTCCTCCGGGACATCATCAAAGGCCTCTACTACCACGACTCGCCCTATGTCTTCTCCGCCCTCCCGGCGGACACCCGCGCAGTGCTGGCAGAGGTCGCCTCCGGAACTATCCCGCCTTGAACCATGAACACTCCCACCCTCGTCAAATGCCGCTGCCGGAACTGCAACGGCCATCTTGAATTCGAAGCCAACCGCGACGGCGAGGTTCTCGCCTGCCCCCATTGCGGCGTGGAAACCCAGCTCTACATCCCTGGCCGGGCCGCCTTGCCCGTCGAGCACGGCAAGGTTGTGTCCAAGCCTAATAAGAAGCCTCGCACGATCATCGGTCTCGCAATCGTCCTATTACTGGTTGTGGTGTCGCTTGCCATGTGGGGGCTTGAGACAACCGGCACCATCGCTGCCGGAGGGCTCACGCTCATCGTTGCCCTGATTGCCGTCGCCTTCGGTATTATCTGGGCCGGGCTCTGGATCATCTTCCCGGTCTTTGTTTACTTCGCCCTGAACCGGATCGAGCGCCTTCTCCAGCAGATTGAGTTGAACACCCGGCGCTGATACTCAATCCTTTGCTCGCCATCATGAACAATTGCCGCGAGCGGGTCTCACGTTAACTTAGGCGCGAATATTACCATCCTGCGGAGGCCCCGACGTGCCTTTGGCCGCGTCGCTCTGCACGAGAAGCGCTGCAACCAGCTTCCGCACGCTTTCGCTCTGAAGGCGTGCCTTCAAAGCTTCCACGAACGCAGCTTCATTTTGGCACGTTTGAGTGCCGCCAGAGGGAACCACTAGGCTCAATGGATACAGGGTGATCGGGTGGATTACTAACACAATCCGTGCTGTATAGTTGTTGAGTGCTGGAGCACGTATGTCCAACGCGTAACGGAGATCGCCCGCGCTTTCCATTTGGCCGACGAATCCGACGAGAACCGACCTCGTCATTTGCGTCAGAAGACTCGCCTGTTCCTTAAGGATTTGGACGGGAGTTCTTTTCACTTCGCTAACGGGCAACTCGCCCCAGAGGTTTTCGTCACTCATAAGAGTTCTAGATGCAGTTGAAACACCAAAGGAAAATGGTCAGAAGCACCGGAGACATCCGGTATTGTAGCTTCCGTTTGCAGGTCCATCGCACCAGCTTTGGTCAATACTTTTAATTCTTCGTCATGGAAACACTTTAGAAGGTCTGGCCTCACAAGCACTTGGTCGAACGTATGCCAGAAATAGCACACCTCCTCTGCTGACCTGTAGTAATAGGTGCCTGGGGGCCCAAGCGTATGGTCTCCGAAGCGAGCCCACATGGGATTGTAGAAGAAGCGGTGAGCCTTTCCTTTCAGCGATCGGGTTTGGCCTTCCGCGATACGCCGGCTCATCACGCCATGGAGGGCACTTGCCGCCACCGCGCCGCTTTCAAAGGGATTTAGGTTGAGGTCGCCAACAACGACAGACCGATAATGGCCGCGGCTCTTTTCAGCCTCATCCACCAAGAGGGCCGTTTGTTGGCAGCAAACCATTTGATCCATCTCTTTCGCGTACAGCTTACTCGGGAGGTGGGCAACAGCCAAGATTATTTCATTGCCCACCACGGGGACAATAGCTCGCACGGAGACACCTAAAATAGGATCATCAGCTAGTGGAATAATCCGCCCTTCTGGCAATCTGCTCAACAGCGATACCTTCTCGTTCAGTTCTTGGTTATCCAACATGTACGGGCTCGTAGCGTTCCGGTTGATCGCGCCCAACAGATCAACCACGGGGATCTCATTCTCCACCAGCAGCAGAACGTCAGCATCATGGTCTTCGGCCAGAGCAGCCACCTGTTCCTCCAAGCGCTTGCCGCGCAGATTCCAAAACAAGAAGATCATGATTGGGCGGAGATCCGGACACCTCCGCAACAAAGCGTGCCCATGCCCGGACGGTATCTGACGGCGTGTCCGAAGGCAATCTTGACCGCTGCCCTGAGGCTTGGAGAAGATGAGGCATGAATGCTGCCGTTGACGGCGAGCCGTGCTAAGTGCCTACCCAGCTCGACAAACTCGTCTATGCCCTCTACGGCCCGACCAACACCGAAATCAAGATCATTGAAGGAAGCACACCATGATTATCGAAAACGAGATGCTGCATGGCCGCCTGCCGCGTGGCGCGGCTCGTCGCAGAGACCAACCGGCCCGCCGCACCCGAACCGTCCCTCGGCCGCTCCCGTCCCCCGGATCGGCCATCCAACACGCGCCTGAGTGGCAACCAGGCTTTGGGGCATGGGACATCAACATTCGGAGTTACCAGGCGTCCCAAGCCAAGGGAGCCGCCGGCGCCGCTCTGCCGCACCAAAGGCGAATTGCAGCCGAGACCGGAATAGTTCCCCAGGAAATGGCCGCTGCGGTTTGCGCAGAAGTGGAGGCTTGGCTCGGCGTCCCCATACCCCAGCCCTGGCGGGATGAACTCGCCGAGTACGGCGAACCAATCTATCAGCACAACGCCCGGTTCGCCCGGTTGTTACGCAGGCGCACTGGACGGGAATACCTTCTGGCCTTCACGCGCCACTGGATTTGCGCCATGCTCGACAGCCGCCGCCCGGACCTCGCCGCCCGCCTCCCGTCTTCCTACGCCGCCGGGCACGATTTGCCTGCGCGCGCGTAGCCCGCTCCACCGTCCGCACCCCCGCAGGAAACGACCGCACGGGAACGCCAAATCGCCGCCACCGACACCCAGCTCGACAGACTCAGCTACCCGTTACGTCCCCGTGACCACACCGTATCCTCCCCGTGACCACACCGTATATTCAATTTGAATATACGGTGTGGTCACGGGGAGGATACGGCGTGGTCAGGGCGTAGTGAGGGTGCCGGGGCGGTATCGGGCCCCGGAAACACTGCGGGGATTGGCCGTTGGGATTTGCCTATCCGAATGGCCCAGGGCTGCTTCCAGATTGGGCCGGAGCCGGCTGGCCCGGGGAAGGCATCCAATCACCCTGGTCCGGTCTTCTACGCAATTACCTATGCCCGAGTGATTTACGCTTATCGCAAAGCTTGCTCATCGGCCCGGCTCAGCCAGCAAGGTCCGTGAACCTCTCCGGCGACCCGTTGTAGCGTGTCGTCCTCAGCGTTTCGCTGCGCCGTTCTTTCTGGCGCGCAGATTCTTGATGCCCACTATGTGCAGCGGATCGAGGGTCACGATTTCACCATCGCGATCCAGCACGGCCAGCGAACGAGCGGCGATCAGGACCATTTCAGGGTGCCGAACGGCGTATTGGTGGCCATCAGAAGTACGGAGCGCGAACGGATGAAAGCCGCCCCCCGAAACACGGTGCCGGATGGCATCCAGATTCATAGCTCAAGCGTAGGGTCGAGGGTGGAGGCTGTCAACCATCCGCCAATACCAGGTCAGCACCGGCAAACGCAGCGGCATCACCAATGCCCCCAATCGCCCCGACGACCCGCAATACATCGTCCGCCTCATCGCCCAGGTCATCACCGTAAGCCTCGAAACCGTGAAAACCGTCAAGAAACTGCCACCCTTGCCTGCTTCGCCAGTCTAATTCGACAAGGCAAAAACTCCTCCTGTGACCATGCTTTTCCATCCCCTCGTCCTCAGGACCATCCGGCCCTCAAAAGCACCCCCTGCCAGCCCGCTCTTCTAATCCAAGGGGCGCTAAACGGGCCCAAACTTCGCGATTTGCAGCTCCCATAGCGCCTCCTCACGCCTTCACTCCATCGGAGTCCCTCCAGATCCTCTCCAGATGCACTCCAGACCCACACCGGAGGTTCAATTTCAACCTCCGGTGTGGGTCTGGAGTGCATGTGGCGAGGTACTGGAGGGGAGCCGGAGGAGCCGGACTGGGCGGTTCAGCTCCAAAACCAGCCGTTTCGCAGAAACCAGGCTGGTGGATTGGCTGGCGGGACGGCAACGATTTGACTACGGAAGACTACGATTTTTCGTAACGTGCAGTTTTAGCCCGCGTCATCCCTTCTAGCGCAGCCCTTCTCACCCGATTCGACCAGCACCACGTCGCCCGCGAATCCCTTGTCCACCAGCCCTTTCTGGACCTGCTGCGCGCCGCCACCGCACCAGCCAGCGCGGCTGGCGCCGTAGAACACGCAGGCCTGCCCGCCCATAAGCAGCGCCTGGCCGCGATTGGTCTGGATCGTAGAAAGGACTTGTCGGATCGAGGTCGGGATCAAGGCTGCCTCCCATGGCTAGGTATTCATGCCGCGCCTCCAAGCGGCGAGTAGGGCTCTTCCTCATTCCGCCATTTGCTTCCTTAGTTCCCTTCTGTGCTCGTCTGCATCGTTCCGTCCTGGGTCAATTTGCTTTTAGTCCGATCGCTGCTAGATTGAGCAAACCTGAGGGCCCAGGGGCCGCAAGGCTGCGCGTACACCACTCCATAATAACCGAGAAAGCCCTTGGGTTGCGCTCCGGAATCCGGGCGGCACAAGTGCGATAGGGCCACCCGCGATGTTAGGAACGAAATCAGGAAAGATATGATAACCAAACCAATGCTTCGATGGTCCGTCACACTGAGCTTCGCGTTGATCGCGCTCGCGACGCCAGCCGCCGACAGCAAGCCCAACTTCGTCCATATTGTTGCCGATGACCTGGGATGGAAGGACGTCGGTTTCAACGGCTGCACGGATATCAAGACGCCCAACCTGGATCGGCTGGCGGAGGGCGGTGCGAAGTTCACGCGCTTTTACGTGCAAACCATGTGCACCCCGACGCGGGCGGCGCTGATGACCGGCCGCTACCCCTTCCGTTATGGGCTGCAAACCATCGTCATCCCCACCGCCGCCGGATACGGCCTGGACACCAATGAATGGCTCCTGCCCCAGTGCCTGGCGGAAGCGGGCTACAAAACTGCGATCATCGGCAAGTGGCACCTCGGCCACGCCGACAGGAAGTATTGGCCCAAACAACGAGGCTTCGACTACCAGTACGGCGCCATGATCGGCGAGTTGGACTACTTCACGCACGACGAGCACGGCGTGCTGGACTGGTTCCGCGACAATAAGCCCGTCCGCGAGAAGGGTTACACCACGACGCTCCTGGGCGATGACGCGGTGAGATACATCGATGCGCAGGAGCCGGGCAAGCCGTTCTACCTGTATCTTGCCTTCAATGCGCCGCACACGCCCTACCAGGCCCCGAAGGAATACATCGCCCGGTATGCGGGCATCGCCGACCCCACCCGCCGCACCTATGCCGCGATGGTGGACTGCCTCGACGAGAACATAGGCAAGGTCGTGGCTGCCCTTGACCGCAAAGGGCTGCGCGACAACACCCTCATCCTCTTCAGCAGCGACAACGGCGGCACCAGGAACAAGATGTTCACCGGCCAAATGGCCGACGTCTCGAAGATCAATCTGCCTTGCGACAACGGGCCGTTTCGCGATGGCAAGGGCACCCTCTTCGAAGGCGGCTCCCTAGTTTGTGCTTGCGCCAACTGGCCCGGCCACATCAAGCCCGGCACCGTTGTCACCGGGCTCATCCACGCCGTTGATATTTATCCAACGTTCGCCGCGCTGGCCGGTGCGTCCACGGCCAGGTGCAAGCCGCTCGATGGCATGAACGTCTGGCACGCCATCGCCGAGGGCAAGCCGTCGCCGCGCACCGAGTTCATCTGCAACGTCGAGCCGTTCCGCGGCGCCGTGCGGGAGGGTGACTGGAAACTCATCTGGCGCACGTTCCTTCCGACGAGCGTTGATCTCTACAATCTCGCGGAAGATCCCTATGAGACGAACAATGTCGCGGCCGCGCATCCCGACAAGGTCGCCGCCATGCAGCAGCGGCTTGAAGCTGCGGCCAGGGAGTCCGCCAAGCCGCTGGCCCTCCTGTATCTCGTGCAGTCTGCCATGAAGGCAACCACGCCGCTCTTGCCCACTGACGAAGGGTTCTACACGGATGATGACGACGATCCCAGCCCTCCGAAGATCGGAACCCAGCACTGAGCTTCCGGAGGCAGGATGCGCCTGGGGATCGTCCTTGATGGTAGGGACGCCTCGCCGAGGCGTCCGTCCGGGGCGCAGCCGGACGCCTCGGCGAGGCGTCCCTACCAGATCAAGGACGATGGCAAGATGCAAACGGTTGACTGGCGTGGGGGGGGCAGTCAATTTGCTTTTGCTCCGGGGCATGCTAGATTGGCCGGTTCGCCAGCCTGGGGCTGGTCGGACGCGCATACTCCAAGAATCATATCTGAGGGAACAAACGAACTGCGCCCCGGACGAAGGCTGCAGGATGGAAAGCCTGTACCCTGTGACGCAACACGAATGAAGAATACAGTCCGAACACTCCTTGCTGCGGCCGTGGCCTTGGCCACTGCCGTAACGATGATCACTGGCTGCGCGACGAAGAACGATACCGTCGCCCAGGCCGACTACGGCCACATCGCAAACTGACAACATAACATCAGCACAAGACATTATATGAAACCCACCATGCGACGTTCATACAAACGAGTCCTGGCCAGCGGCCTTGCCGCGGCGGCCTTGCTCACCACGATTCAAACCGGCCAGGCCAAGGAGCCCGTTTTCAAGGCCGTGCCCGATGCGGTTGACGCCTATGTTTACGGCTACCCGCTGGTCACCATGGAGATGACCCGGCGGGTGATGACCAACGTCCGCGAGCCGGAAGCCACGCGGGCTCCCATGGGTCAGTTCCTGCGCGCGCGCTCGTATCCCAACGCGGCCTACCGCGACGTCACCGCTCCCAATGCGGACACGCTTTACACCACCGCCTGGATAGACGTCGGCAGGGAGCCCTGGGTCCTGAGCTTGCCGGATGCGCACGACCGCTATTACCTGTTCCCGATGCTCGACGGCTGGACGGACGTGTTCCAAGTGCCCGGCAAGCGCACCACGGGCACAGGCCCACAGACCTATGCCATCACGGGGCCGGGCTGGAAGGGCACGCTGCCGGCGGGCGTCACCGAATACAAGTCGCCTACCGCCATGGTCTGGCTGCTCGGACGTATCTACTGCACGGGCACGCCGGAGGACTATGAGGCGGTGCACAAGCTGCAGGACGAGAGCTCGCTCGTGCCGCTCAGCTCGTTCGGCAAGCCCTACACGCCGCCGCCGGGCAACGTGGATTCCTCCATTGATATGAAGACCGCGGTGCGCGAGCAGGTCAACGCGATGAGCGTGGAGGAGTATTTCACGTTGCTGGCAGAGCTCATGGTGGACAACCCGCCGAGCGCCGCCGACAAGAAGATCGTCAAGAAGCTGGCCAGCATCGGCATTGTGCCGGGCCAGCCCTTTGACTGCAGCAAGTTGGGCTCGCTGTCCAAAGACGCCATGTCCATGGTGCCCAAGATCGCCCAGGACAAGATCATGCGCTGGCTGAAGGAGGGGATCATAGTCGGCGACAGCAAGTTCGAGCATGGCTGGATGTTCACTACCGAAACTGGCACCTACGGTGTCAATTACATTCAGCGCGCCCTGGTCACCGCTATCGGGCTCGGGGCCAACCGCCCGCAGGATGCGGTCTATCCCACCTCGGAGGGACCCTCCGTTCTGCACGATTACACTGGCGAGAAGAGGTACGTCATGCACTTCAACAAGGGCGAGCTGCCCCCCGTCAATGGCTTCTGGTCGCTGACCATGTACGACAAGGACTACTTCTTTGTGCCTAACGTGCTCAACCGCTACAGCATCAGCCCGCGGCAGGACCTCAAGCCCAATGGCGACGGCTCCGTGGACCTCTACATCCAGAACGAGAGCCCCGGCACAGACAAGGAAGCGAACTGGCTCCCGGCGCCCAAGGATAAGTTCATCCTCATGATGCGGCTCTACTGGCCAAAGGAGCACAATCCTTCAATCCTGGACGGCACCTGGCATATTCCAGAGGTCAAGGTTGTGGAATAGCGAACTGCAGACAAGAACAGCCCCGGCTACTCCAATACGAGCCGTGATACACCTCTCTCTGTGCTATCGATTGCGAAGCCAGGCCGCGGCCTGCATCGGGCTTTCCGTGCTGTGCGCGGCAGCGGCTGAGCCGGAAACCGACTCAGGCTGGCCGCGCACGACCACTAGCGGCGGCAGCCAAATCCAGGTCTTCCAGCCGCAGTTGGAGAATTGGCGGACCAATTGTCTGCGCGCCCGCTCCGTGGTGCAGGTGACGCTCCAGGACGGGGCGCCGCCGCACCTCGGGGTGGTCTGGTTTACCGCGAACACCCGCGTGGATAAGACGAACCGGCTCGTGCGACTGGACGATTTTGCCATCACGCGCGTCCAATTCTCCGCCGCGGCGGAACAGGAAGCCAACCTGAAGGCTGTCCTGCGGGCGGCCTTGCCGCAGGGCGCGCGGACGATCGCGCTGGATCGGCTGGTGCTCGCGTCGGTCGCGGCCCAGGACCAGGCTAGGCGCGGAGCCATCTCGCTGAAGCATGACCCACCTACCGTGATCTGGACAACGAACGCCATCGCGGCGCTGGTGCTCATCGATGGGGACCCGGCGCTGCGGCCAGTCCAGGGTTCCTCGCTGTTGCGCGTCATCAATACGGCCTCGCTTATTGTCTTTGATCCAACTGGTGGGACGTATTACCTGGCCGGGGACGGGCGTTGGTTCCAGGCTGGAGGCATCGCCGGGCCCTGGGCAGTGAGCGCCAATCCGCCTGCCGCCGTCACGGCGCTTACGCCGCCAGCCGACGCGTCGAAGCCGGCGGGCACAAACGCCGACAGCCCGGTGGTTTTCGTGAGCACCAAACCTGCCGAGTTGCTGCACACGACCGGCGAGCCGAGCTACCAGACCGAAAGCAGTTCCGGACTGATGTATGCCGCGAACACCGACAGCCAACTGCTGTATGACCCGAAAGGGAGCGCCGCCTATCTCCTGCTCTCAGGCCGGTGGTTCGTCTCCCGGCCCGGGCTCACCGGCCCCTGGAGCTACGTGCCGCCGAAGCAATTGCCGGCTGCGTTCGCGCAAATCTCGCGTGCCGGACCTAAAGCTAACGTCCTGTCCGCCGTGCCGGGCACATCGCAGGCCGCCGCCGCTCGGGCCGCGAATTCGTTGCCCCAGACCGCCACGATCCAGCGCACCGGTACCAGCTTCAAGGTGCAATACGACGGCGCGCCCCAGCTCAAGCCCGTTGAGAGCACCGATCTGCAGTACGCCATCAACGCCTCGGAGCCGGTGATCCTCTGCCAGCACCAATTCTATGCGGTCGGCAATGCGGTCTGGTTTGTGGCCGATTCGCCCACCGGCCCGTGGGCGGTGGCGACCTCCGTGCCCCAGGACATTTACACCATCCCGCCCAGCTCGCCCCTTTACTATGTGACCTACGTGTATGTGGGTTACGCCGGCGAGGACACGGTCGAAGAAGCTTATTTGCCCGGCTATGCCGGCTCCTATGACGGCGAAGATGGCACCGGGCCTGTGTATGGCACGGGCTGGTCTTACACACCGTGGGTCGGGGATTACTACTACGGCTGGGGCTGGCCTTACGGGTATGACTACCAGTATCGTTGGTGGGACCAGAGCTGGCTGTGGCGCCCGGAGTGGAGCAACGTCGGGAACCTGTATGCCATGAACGCGAGGAACGTGTACGAAACGTGGCCTCGCGCCAGCGCCTACGCGAACGCCTACGAGGCGCGCTTCACTGCGGACCGGGCCACGGGTTATGGCTACCCGACGACCTACGGGCGCTTTGCGGGGGCGACTCGGCCAATTGCCATGCCGGTGCCGGCGCGCGCCTCCCTTGTGGATCCTTACGCAGCTCGTCCTGCGACCTCCGAGGCGGCTGCCGAAGGCCGGGCCGAGCAACTCCGCTCCACCCAGGTCGGCTCAGCGGCATCGCGCGACCTCTACGCCACACGCGGCGGCGACATCTATTTGCGGCAGGACGGCAATTGGTATCGAGCGGATGCCAATGGGCGCTGGGCATACGCGTGCGAGGCTGCGGGGCCGAAGACAGCAGCCTATCACCCCGAGACGGTCGCCAATTACGATCGTGCAACGGCCTATCGCCCCGCCGCGGCCCCGGCTGAGTATCATCCGCCGGAGGCTGCCAGAGGACTGGACCAGGACTACTACGCGCGGGCCGCAGGGGAAAGAGCGTGGCAGCAAAGCCGCTCTGCTTACCGAGGCCGGCGATAGGGTCCCAGCCCCGCCGGCTTTGGACGTTGCGTTACTTACGGATACACTATTACACTGGAACAAACACCTATGGGCGACAAACCGAACAAGTCAAAGGACGCGTCATGGCAACGGCGCTCGCC
>Ga0335069_10002086_pt1 | contig 31216 bp, 26 predicted proteins | sample Lox_Sample_11_FD_206714 | JGI IMG/M metagenome (GOLD analysis project Ga0335069, IMG submission 206714) | Soil microbial communities from Loxahatchee National Wildlife Refuge, Florida, United States - Lox_Sample_1.1 | ecosystem: Environmental > Terrestrial > Soil > Wetlands | place: USA...
ATTTCTTCCGCGGCGTGGCTCACCAGGCCAAGGATATGGACCGCGTCTCCGCCGATCACATGGGCATGCTGGCCACTGTGATTAATGCACTGGCATTGCAGGACGCGCTGGAGAAGCAAGGCGTCTACACGCGCGTGATGTCGGCCATCGAGATGAACCAGGTTGCTGAGCCATTCATCCGGCGCCGTGCGATTCGTCATTTGGAGAAGAACCGGGTAGTGATTTTCGCCGGGGGCACAGGAAATCCGTACTTCTCGACCGACACGGCGGCTTCGCTGCGCGCAATGGAGATCAAGGCGGAGGCGATTCTGAAGGCGACGAAAGTGGACGGGATCTACGACGCCGATCCGATGAAAGTCGATGGCGCCAAGAAATTCAACCAGATTACGTACATGGACGTGCTGAGGCTGGGCCTGAAAGTGATGGACTCGACCGCCATCAGTCTGTGCAAGGATAACGACCTGCCCATTATTGTCTTCAACCTGAACGAGCACGGGAACATCCGGCGGGTGGTGCTCGGGGAAAAAATCGGGTCGATGGTCTGCGCTTAATTCAGCCACGGTTTTCGCGGATTCAGACGGATGCAGAGAAGGGCATCCGTGAGAATCGGCGTGAATCCGTGGCAGCTTGTTTTTTGCGGGTTTATAATTCGACGTTTTGAGTGTGGAACGGGACGGGAGCTGAAATATGGCGATTATGGCTTCATTGGCGGGACTGAGAGAAACGTATGGGCAACTGAAAACGCGCATGGACAAGGCGGTGGAAGATTTCCGCAAGGCCATGGCGGCGGTTCGCACCGGCCGGGCCTCGGTGCACATGCTGGATGGAGTCACGGTAGAGGCCTACGGTTCGCAGATGCCGCTGAACCAGGTGGCGCAGGTGCACGCGCCCGAGGCCCAGTTGATCACAGTACAGCCGTTTGATCCATCGCAGTTGGGCGCAATCGAGAAAGCCATCCGAGGCGGGGATCTGGGCCTGAATCCGATGAATGACGGGAAGTTGATCCGGGTGCCGATTCCGGCTCTGACCCAGGAGCGGCGGCAGGAGATGGTGAAGCATCTGCACAAGGTCCTGGAGGAGCATCGCACGGCGGTGCGCAACATCCGTCGTGACGGGAACGACGCCATCAAGAAGGCGCTGAAGGACAAGAAAATTACCGAAGACGAAGAGAAGCGCTCGATGGAAGAGATTCAGAAACTGACGGACGACGAGATCAAGAAGATGGAAGAGATGAGCAAGGCGAAAGAGAAAGAAGTCCTGGAGTTGAAGTAGGTTCGTCTTTACCTCCTTTCCACAAAAGCAGGAAATCCTACCTGTCTCCGCAAAATGCGCGGAGACCGGGGTTGGGCACCCTCGGTTGCCCGTATAATCGAAAGACCATTATGAAGAAAGTAGTACGCGCTGCCTGTCCGCATGATTGTCCAGATGCCTGCGGAGTGCTGATTACCGTGCAGGACGGGCGTGCGACAAAGATCCAAGGGGACCCCGAGCATCCAGTCACGCGGGGGTTTTTGTGCGCGAAGGTGGCGAAGTACCTGGACCGGGTCTATTCGCCGGATCGGGTGCTGTATCCCATGCGGAGATTGGGGCCGAAAGGACCTGGACAGCCGGGGGCGGCTGTCCCTACAAAGGCTCGTGAGACGTGGCAACGGATTTCATGGGATGAGGCGCTGGAGGAAATCAGTTCGCGTTTCCGTGCGATCGCGGCAGAGTTTGGCAGTGAGGCGATCCTGCCTTATTCGTACGGTGGCACGCTGGGAACTCTGAACAGCGGGTCGATGGACCGGCGATTCTTTCACCGGCTGGGGGCATCGCAACTGGAGAGATCAATCTGCTCGGCCGCGGGCGAGGCGGGACTGAAATCCGTACTGGGCGCCAAGCTGGGAACCGAACCAGAACAATTTTCGCATTCCAAGTACATCATCGCGTGGGCTTCGAATATCCATGCGAACAATGTGCATCTCTGGCCTTTTATTGTGGAGGCACAGCGGCAGGGCGCGAAACTGGTGGTGATCGATCCGTATCGCACGCGAACCGCTGCCTGCGCCGACTGGTACCTGCCGATCAATCCGGGAACAGACGCAGCCTTGGCTTTGGGGATGATGCACGTGATCATCGGAGAGAATCTCTACGATGCGGACTACGTGCGCCGGTACACGGAGGGTTTCGAGCAACTGCGGCAAAAGGTTGCCGAGTATCCACCCGAGCGGGTGGCAGCGTGGACGGGAATTGCAGCCGGCGACATAAGCAAGCTGGCGCGGGAGTACGCGACGACGCGTCCGGCGGTGATTCGTTTGAACTACGGCGTGCAACGTTCCCAAGGCGGAGGGATGGCTACGCGGGCCATCACGATGCTGCCCTGCATCACAGGATCGTGGAAGGACGTGGGCGGCGGGCTACAGATGTCGGTGAGCGGAGCCGCGGAGTTCAACGGGAAGGGGCTGAAGCGTCCGGATCTCATGAATGCGGCCCTGGGGCGCGAAGCGCGGACCTTGAACATGGTGGAGTTGGGGCGCGTGCTCAACGAAGTGAACGATCCCCCGGTGAAGGCTCTGTTCGTGTATGGATCCAATCCGGCGGCGGTGTGCCCGCAGCACAATGACGTCGTGCGCGGCCTGATGCGGCCTGACTTGTTCACGGTGGTCCACGAGCAGTTTTTCACCGACACCGCGGACTATGCCGACATCGTGCTGCCGGCGACGACGTTTTTCGAGCACAAGGACCTGCAAAAAGGGTACGGGCATTATCATCTGCAGGTTTCGAACCAGGCGATTGATCCGCTGGGTGAGTGCCGGTCGAACGTGGAACTGTTCCGTTCGCTGGCGCAGAAGATGGGATTTGAGGAGGAGTGCTTCTCGGAATCCGTTGATCAGATGATTGATCTGGCGTTGGAATCGAGTGATCCGTGGATGGGCGGGATGACGCGGGAGAGTTTGGAGGAAGGTCCGCGGAGAATGTCGTTCGAGGCTTCCGGCGATGGGCTTCCGGCTGTAGGAACTGCGGATATTCTGAGGGGCCGTGAGATTGTCGGGAAGACTGCGGAGCTTCGCTCCGCTGGACAGCCGGGGGCGGCTGTCCCTACATGTTCTCACTCAGCGCCATTTCTGCCGTTCGCTGCGGGCGGGTTTCGGACGGCTTCCGGGAAAGCTGAACTCTACAATGAGTCGTTAAAGGAACTTGGGCTGGATCCGGTAGCCGATTTCACAGCTCCCGAGGAGTCGCGGCATGTCAAGGGAAACGGCTTTCCGCTGGAGTTGCTGGCACGCAAGGCCGATAATTTTCTGAATTCGACTTTCACGAATGTTCCCTCTGTGCGCGAGATGGAGGAGATGGGACTGCTTGAGATCTGTGCTGTTGATGCCCGGGCGCGCGGAGTCTCGGACGGCGACATGGTGCGGGTGTTCAACCGGCGAGGGGACATTCTTTTGAAAGCGCGCGTGGACGGAAAAGTCCAGCCAGGAGTGGTCTCGGCATCGTTGAATTGGGCCAAGATGACTCCCGGCTTCAAAAGTATCAACAGCTTAACCTCAGAAAAACTTACCGACATGGGCAACTCGGCCACGTTTTATTCCGTCTTGGTTGAGGTAGAGAAAATCAGTGGCCAGTGACCGGTGGCGAGTGGTCAGTCATTCTCTGCCCTGAAACGCAACTCAGCTCCAACAGTATTGAAAGGCGGCCGAGAGATAGAACATTAAGAGCCGCGATTTTGGACGCTTTCCATCGCACTACCGTATAATGGCAGTTTTCTTACATCCCAGAGGCTGAGGTCGTAGCGATTCCTTTTCGCGCTCATTCGGAGAATCCTGTTGTGCCCATGCGCGCGCTCCAGCGGCGCGCGGCGACGATGGCATCTCCTTTATTTCGACGGCTTTGGACGATCCCGCAGACACGGGTGTTGATCTCGAGTCTCATGCTGGGCGTGCTGCTTGTACTTGGCAGCGGAGCGTGGGCACAGTCGGACGTGATCTCGGAGATCGTGGTGAGCGGGAACCGTCGAATTCCGGCAGAGACGATCCGCGCCCGTATTTTCACCAAACCCGGGGATATCTACGACGAAGCGGCGCTCGAGCGAGACTTCAATTCGTTGTGGAACACCGGGTACTTCGAGGATATCCGGTTCACGCGGGAGCAGACGCCTAAAGGCTGGCGCATCCTCGTCACGGTTAAGGAAAAGCCGACGATCCGAGAAATCAACTATGTCGGCCTGAGTTCGGTTTCAACCAGCGATGTGCTGGACCGGTTCAAGCAGGCAAAGGTTGGATTGTCGGTTGAGAGCCAGTACGATCCGACGCGCATCAAGAAAGCGGAAGTCACGATCAAAGATCTGCTCTCGGAACACGGGCGGCAGTTTGCGACCATCCGCACAGAGATACGGCAGATTCCACCCGCCGCGGTGGGGATCACGTTCGTGGTCAAGGAAGGTCCCAAGGTAAAAGTTGGGAAGATCAAGTTTGAAGGAAACAAGAGCGTCAATACCCGGCTCCTGCGGGCGGCGATGAAGAACTTGAGGCCGATTGGAATTCCGCATTCCATCTTCCTGGAAAACATCTTTGCCAAGACCTACGATGCCACGAAACTGGAAGAGGATACGGAACGAGTTCGGGCGGAGTATCAGAATCGCGGCTACTTCAAAGTCATCGTGAACGATCCGAAGACCGATATCCACGACACCGGCGTGAAGGGATTCCATATCCCGCTGCTGCAAAAAGGGCCGGGCAAGGCCGTCGATATCACCATGCCCATCCAGGAAGGCGACAAGTACCGGCTGGGCAAGATCACCTTCAAGAACAACAAGGCGATTACGAACACGGCGGCATTGCGATCGCTGTTCCCCATCAGGGATGGCGACGTTTTCAGCCGCGAGAAGGTCGCCAAGGGCCTGGAGAACATCCGGAAGGCGTATGGCGAGGCAGGCTACATCAACTTCACCCCCGTACCGAATACGACCTTCGACGACGAGAAGAAGATCGCCAACCTGGAAATCGACGTCGACGAAGGCAAGCAATTCTACGTGCGACGCATCGAGTTTCAGGGCAACACGACGACGCGCGACAAAGTTATCCGCCGGGAACTGCTGCTCGAGGAAGGCGGCGTGTACAACTCGCATCTGTGGGAAATCAGCCTGCAGCGCCTGAACCAATTGTCTTATTTCGATCAGCTGAAGGCCGACGACCCGAACGTCACCGACAAGAAACTGGACGAGAAAAATGGCCTGGTAGACCTCACGTTGAAGGTCCACGAAAAAGGAAAGAACCAGATCGGCCTGAACGGCGGCGTGAGCGGTCTGGAAGGCGCATTCATCGGACTGAACTACTCGACCAACAACTTCCTGGGACGCGGCGAAACGCTGCAGGTACAGATCAGCCTGGGCAACCTGGCGCGGAGCGTTCTGTTCGGATATACGCAGCCATACATGTTTGACCGACCGCTGCAGTTTGGTTTCACCGTGTTCGGCAACAAGATCAGTTACGACCAGGCGCGGCAGTTGTCGATCTTCAGCGGACAGTCATTGAATCTTCCCAATGCTGTTCTGCAGAACCTGCAGAACTACTCGCAGTCGGCGGTTGGCTTCACAACTTCGGCGAGCTATCCACTGCGCAGCCGGTCGTTCAAGCGCGTGGGCCTCACGTATTCGCTGGATCGTTCCACGCTGCTGCCCTTGAGCACGGCGTCGAAGAACCTGTTCGAGTTCATCCAATTCCGGGGAATTTCCGGACCGAACGCGGTCAACGGAATCATCACGAGCAAGGTGTTCCCAAGCTTCTCCATGAATACCCTGGACAGCGGACTGTTTCCGCACAGCGGACGGCAGTTGACGCTCGGGGCTGAGATCGCGGGCCTGGGCGGCACGGTCAGGTCGATCCGCCCGATTGTTCAGTATAAAAAGTTCATCCCGGTGCAGAAGCGCCGGAACACCATCGGATACAGCGTCAACGGATCGTTTATTACCGGCTATGGCGGGCTGGTAGCGCCGCCGTTCCAGCGCTTCTTTATGGGCGGCGAGAACGACATTCGCGGATTCGATATCCGCTCGGTTTCACCGGTGGCATTCCTGCCCAGCGCAGGCGCGATCACGCTGACCAACAGCGACGGAACGCCGGTCCCGAAGGACCCGAGCAATCCGCGGCGCGGCGCGATCAGCGTGCCGATTCCCATCGACCAGATTGTTTTCCCTGGCGGCGATCTGAGCGTGTGGACGAACCTGGAGTACCGCATCACGATTGCGGGGCCGGTGGCGATCGCTCCCTTTGTGGATGCCGGTATCGATCCGATCATCCGGCGTTCCCAGTTGCAGATTGCGCAATCTCAGTACGACCAGGTGATCAGCACACCGTTCGGGTGTCCGAAGACGAATCCTGCATTCGCCAGCGGTTGCGAGCCGGGTTCGATCCTGTCGCCGACTCCTTCGCAATTGCTGCAGGTATTGAGTTCGACGAACTGGAAGCCGCGCATGTCAACGGGACTGGAACTCCAGATGTTCCTGCCGGTGGTGAATGCGCCCTTCCGAATCTATTGGGCGTATAACCCGCTGAGGCTGGATACGCCGGCGAACGCGCCTATCCCGATCACGCGCAGCATGTTCCCGGTGGGAGAGGCGGGGGATTACACGTACGGATTGGCGAAGGCGACGTATGCGCCGAACTTCCTGCTGCGCGAGCCGCGGAAAACCTTCCGATTCACGGTGGCGACTACGTTTTAGATCGGTTTGACGGGGCTGGAACGAGGTCACTATAATGCTAGTGATCCACGCCATCTAGGGAGCGTTGAGGGCTGGACGGCAAGCCCCGGAATCTCGGCGTGTGACGACGAAAATCGAGCGCACTTTCCGACCGCGGCCGCTACCGCAGCGGAGACCTTCATAGAGTGCGGCCCAGCGTTGATTCTGATTGAAGAAAAGCGATTTGAGAGCGAAGTTCATTCCCGGAACTCTGTTCCGACGAGCCTGTTCCAAGGAGTTCAACTGATCCAATGACAAGCAAGTTCTTGCGATTTTCCCTGAGCGTTGCGGTACTGATTGCAGTTTCCGCATTTGCCCAAACCGGAAGTGCCACTCCGTCCAGTCCGAGCGCCCTTCCCTCGGCGCCCTCCTCGAGCGCCGCCACAGCGGCTCCCGCAAACGCCGGACCGGGACCGATTACCGGCACCAAGGTGGGAGCTATCAACATTGAAGGCGCGATCTTCGGCAGCAACGAAGGCCGTCGCGATATCGAAGCCCTGCAGAAGAAGTTTGAGCCCAAGAACACCGAGTTGAAGAACCAGAACGACGAGCTCGAAGGGCTGAAGAAGCAGCTCAGTACGCAGCAGGACAAGCTCAACGAAGACGCCCTGGCCAACCTGAAGAAGCAGATCGAAGGCAAGCAAAAGAATTTTGACCGGTCGGTGCAGGATGCGCAGGAAGAATTCGGAAACGGGCAGCAGGAGATTGCGACGCGAATCCTGCAGAAGATGGCGCCGATGATCGTGAAGTACGCGCAGGAGAATGGATTCGGCATGATCATCGACACATCGAAGCCGTGGCCGCAGAGCCCTGTGCTGATGGCCGGCGAGGGTGTTGACATCACGAAGTCGGTGGTGGACATCTACAACCAGCAGTCGGGCGTGCCCGCACCAGCGGCGAGTTCGGGAGCCGCCAAGCCGGGCGTTGCCAAGCCGGGAGCAACAGCACCCGCAACCAAGCCCGCAACACCCAAGACGGAGACGCCGAAGCAGTAAGGTCGACACCTCGGATCACGAGAAAGTTCCAGCAGGCCGCGTGAAAACGCGGCCTTTTTTATTTGTGCGAGCGCGTGCCGCAAGGCATGGGGCGGTGTCCATACCTGCAAACTTATTTCGCAGTGGAGGACACCATGTTCGCCGATAGCATGCTGGAAGTTTCCTGGGCCCAACGTTCGCGAAGAGGATGGAGCACGCTGACGTCGTTTGCACTGGAGGCTGTGGTTCTGGCCACGGTGATCGTGCTGTCGCTTCTCCAGTCGACCGTGTTGCCCGCGATTCAAACTGTTTCGACACCGATATTTGCGGGAAGAGTGGGAGCGAGGCCGGTAACGCAGCATGCAGGCGGGCACAGCGCAGTTCACCCGGTTACTCCTCACGGGATTCTCTTTTTGCCTCATCCGGAAATGCGCCCGTTGCCTTCTGATGGAACGTCAGATGATTCTCCGACTGCGCCCGATGGGGTATATAGCGAGGGCTTTCAAACGGGTTTGCCGAACGGCCCTTCTCTGCCAATCAGCGGAAGCCGACCGTTGCCGGTCCTACCCACAGTTCCGGCTCCGCAAGTCCGGACCTTTCGTACGTCGAGCATGCTGGAGGGGATGCTGATCCGGCGGGTGCAGCCGGTCTATCCGCCGCTGGCGCGAGCGGCGCGGATTCAAGGGTCTGTCGTGCTTGCGGCCGTGATCAGTAAAGCAGGGACCATCGAAAATCTGCGGATGCTCTCGGGCCATCCCATGCTGGTGCCAGCGGCAATTGCGGCAGTCAGCCAGTGGCGATACCGGCCATACATTCTGAACGGCGAGCCGATCGAGGTCGAGACGCAGATCACGGTGAACTTCACCCTGAACGGCAACTGAAAGGGCCGCATGGGACGGAGTAGCCCCGGCGTAACGTCAGGAGGCGGGCGGGTGCCGCTATAATCGCGACTGTGGCAACGACTGCAGAAATCCTGAGCCGAGTGGCGACGCGTCCTACGTGGGCAGAGGTTTCGCTCGGCACTTTGCGGCAAAATTTCCGGACCGTGCAGAAGCACGTGGGAGCCAATACCACCGTGTGCGCGGTGGTGAAGGCGGACGCCTACGGGCATGGGGCCCTGGAGTGCGCGCGCGCGCTGGAAGCCGAAGGTGCGCGCTGGCTGGGAGTTACGTCGCTGGATGAGGCGATTCCGTTGCGCGATGCCGGAATCGAGGCCAACATCCTGCTGATGACCGGATTCTGGCGCGGAGAAGAGAAGGAAATCGTGCGCCTGAGGCTCACGCCGACGGTGTGGGAGCCGTGGCACATCGAATCTCTCGACGCCGCTGCGAAGGCGCAGGGCGTGGGCCGTCACCCCGTGCATCTGAAAGTTGACACCGGGATGGGTCGGTTGGGTGTGGCGATGGACCAGCTGCCGGCAGTGCTGGAAGCGCTGGTCGCGGCGAAGCACCTGATGCTGGAGGGGCTGTCGACGCATCTGGCGTCGTCGGAGATTTTAGACGCGCCTTCGGTTGCGGAACAGGAGCGCAAGTTCGAAACTGCACGGCGTCTCTTGCGCGAAGCCGGGGTAGAGCCGGTCTTCGTGCATATGGCGAACACGAATGCGATCATCTCGCGCAAGGAAACCTTCGCCAATGTGAGCCGTGCCAATCTGAAGGGCAACAGCATGGTGCGTCCGGGCGTCGCGCTGTATGGCTACTATTTGCCTTTCCAGCGTGCGGGGCGCGAGGTGAGCGGAGGGACGCTGCGCCTGCCAGTGAAGCCGATTTTGACGTGGAAGACGCGGATTCTGTCACTGCGGGATTTTGGAGCGAACTATCCTTTGGGCTACGGCGGAACCTATGTGACGAAAGCTCCGGCGCATGTCGCCGTGCTGCCGGTGGGATACGCGGATGGCTTTAATCGGCAGCTTTCGAACAAGGGACGCGTGATCGTGCGCGAGCATTACGCTCCGATCCTGGGCAGCATCTCGATGGACCTGACGCTGGTAGACGTTACGGGGATCCCGGGTATCGATGTGGGAGATGAAGTAATCCTGCTCGGCGGTTCGGAGGGGCTCAGCGTGGACGCGCTGGAACACGCAAGGCTGGCGAACAGTTCTCCTTATGAGATTCTCTGCAATATCTCGAAGCGAGTGCCGCGACGATACGTGAGCTGAAAGAAAATCAGGTTTCATTTGCTGTTCGTTTGCTCTTGCATGACCTCCAAAAATGGCTTGGATTGGCGTCTTTCATCCCAGGCCGGACCCGCGGAAGAACTTCAAGATCCGGATCCGACTGCGGATATAGGACCTGCCGACCGCCTTTTCCTACCATTCACTGCAGATCACGCCGAAGTCCGCGGCGTGCTTGTTAAACTAAAAGGTTCAGCATGCCTTCCCGCTACGCACAGTGGATGTACGACTGGGAACACCGGCTTACGTCGGTGGACAACAACCGTGTGGTGCGTCCGCTCGAATGGGGCGTGGAGTGGACGCGGGATTGGCCTTGCCGCAACGGGTATCGGCCCGGGCAGATGCCGGAAGACCCGGAAAAGTATTTCATCGATTACAACCGCCGGATTGTAGCGGCGAGTGACGAGTTCTACTCGTACGCGCGGCCGAGTGACTTCCGGTTGGAGCGTCGCGAGGTGCAGGTTTTCTCCACGCGGGAAGTACCCGATCCCAAGCTTGAGGCGAAGGTGAAGGGCACGTTCGGTGAGTTTGTGCGTTTTACGTCACCCGTGAAATCTCCCTATCCCGAGAACAACCTGGTCAATGCGCGTTGGTTTCCGGTACAAGGACGGCGCGCGATTGTGCTGTTGCCGCACTGGAACTCGGATGGGGTCGCGTACGTGAGCTTGTGCCGCGCACTGAATCTTTTGGGGATCGCGGTGCTGCGGCTGAGCATGCCATATCACGATATTCGAATGCCGGCCGAGATCAAGCGGGCGGATTACGCCGTTTCGGCAAACATTGGGCGCACCCTGGATGCCACGAGGCAAGGTGTAGTGGACATCCGTTGCTGCCTCGACTGGCTGGAAGCGCGAGGATACAGCCGGCTGGGTATCGTGGGAACCAGCCTGGGTTCCTGTTACGCGTTCATCGCAGCGGCGCACGATCCGCGGATACGGGTGGCGGCGTTCAATCATGCGTCCACGTATTTCGCCGATGTGGTGTGGCACGGGCAATCCACCCGGCACATCCGGCAGGGAATTGAGCAGCAGATTGACCTGGAGAAACTGCGCGCGGCGTGGCTGGCGATCAGCCCGATGGCGTACTTCCGGCAGTTCGCGCGCTGGCCGAAGAAGTCGCTGATCATTTATGCGAAGTACGATTTGACGTTCCTGCCGGAATTTTCGCAACAGGTATGCGATGAGTTTGCCCGGCACGGACTCGATCACAAAGTATCGGTGCTGCCTTGCGGCCATTACACTACCGGGGAAACTCCTTACAAGTACATGGATGGCTGGCAGCTGGCGACATTCCTGCGGGCAGCGTTTTGAGCGGTTATTTTTCCAGCACAGAGGCTTAGAAAACGCATTTTTGAACGCTCGCCTGGCGAATTCTGCGCTCGCGTTTAGAATAGTTGTGCTGACTCCCGGCCGCCCGGCGTAGTCCCCGGTGTTGTTTGGAGTCGATCCTTATCGAGGCCCCGCGATGACAAACCGCATGTACCGTCCACTGTTTGAATCTGATCCGCAGATTGCAGCCGCAATTGATAATGAAGCCCGCCGTCAGCATGAGGGCCTGGAACTGATTGCGTCTGAGAATTTCGTGAGCGAAGCCGTGTTGGAGGCCGCCGGATCGGTGTTTACCAACAAGTACGCTGAGGGATATCCCGGGAAGCGTTATTACGGCGGGTGCGAGTTTACGGATGTGGTGGAGAACCTGGCGCGCGACCGCGCCAAGCAGCTTTTTGGGGCGGAACACGCCAACGTACAGCCGCACGCCGGATCTCAGGCCAACATGGAAGCCTACGCAGCGGTGCTTCAACCCGGGGACACGATCCTGGGCCTGAACCTGGCGCATGGCGGACACCTGACCCACGGGCACCATCTGAACTTTTCGGGCAAGACGTACAAAGTCATCCCTTATGGCGTCACCAAGGAAACGGAGACGATCGACTACGACGAACTGGAAAGGATCGCCGAGAAGGAGCGTCCGAAGCTGATCATTGGCGGGGGCAGCGCGTATCCGCGGATCATCGACTTTGCCCGCATGCGGCAGATTGCAGACAAAGTTGGCGCTTTGTTCCTGGTCGACATGGCGCATTTCGCAGGGCTGGTGGCGGGCGGGGCGCATCCTTCGCCGGTGCCGCACGCGCACATTGTGACATCGACGACGCACAAGACGCTGCGCGGGCCGCGTTCGGGCATGATCCTTTCGAAGGCGGAGTTCGCGCAGGCGATCGACAAAGTCGTGTTCCCGGGCATGCAGGGCGGGCCGCTGGTGCACATCATGGCGGCCAAGGCGGTTTGCTTCCTGGAGGCGATGCAGCCTGAGTTCCGCGACTACGCGCGGCAGGTGGTGGCGAACGCGAAGGTCCTGGCCAAGAGCCTGTCAGATGAGGGCTTCCGGATCATCTCTGGAGGTACGGACACGCATGTCATGCTGGTCGACGTTTTCTCCAAGGGTATGCTGGGGAGCGAGGCGGAGAAGGCGCTAGGGGATGCAGGGATCACGGTGAACAAGAACGCGATTCCGTTCGATACCAACCCACCGCTGAAGCCAAGCGGCATTCGCATAGGAACTCCGGCGCTGACCACCCGCGGCATGAAGGAAAGCGAGATGCGGCAGATCGGCCGCTGGATCGCACAGGGCTTGCTGCAACGGGCTGACGGCGCTGTATTGGCCGACATTCGCAAGCAGGTGCTGGAGTTGTGCGAGGCGTTTCCGTTGTATGCGGAGCGAAGATCGAAGGCCCAGGCGGAAGTGCGGGCGTAATTCCTCTGTGTTCTGCTGCCCGGTCTATGTTTAAATTCCATCGGTGAAGATCGCCATCGACATTCGGCGGATGACCGAGTTTGGCGTCGGCACCTACATCCGCAACATTGTTCGCGCACTCGGCCGGCTGGATCGGGAGAACGAATATTTCCTGATCGGGCCGCCACCCAAAGTGCAAGAGATTGGTGCGCTCCCTCCGAACTTTCACACCGTGCCCATGACGGCGCCGGAGAGGAGCCTGCAGGGGTTCCGCGAGTTTCGGCAGGCCGTCAAACGCCTGGAATGCGATCTGGCGCACATCCCGAACCTGTTTTCGATCCCGCGCGCGATGCCTTGCCCGTACGTAATGACCGTGCACGACATGCTTGAGCACATGTCGCGGGCGCGGGAGCAAAGCGGGTTTTGGCGGTCTCTGCACTTCCAGTTGACGAAGCGGGTCTTGAGCGGCGCGGACCGTATCTTCGCGGTATCGAATTTCACCAAGACCGAGATCGAAAAATTGTTCGAGATTCCGCCCGATCGCATCGAGGTGGTGTACAACGCGATTGACGAGCGCTTCCTGCGCGGGCATGCGAGCCAGGCGGACCGGGAACTGATTGCGCAACGGTACCAGGTTACGTATCCGTTCCTGCTGTATGCCGGACGCATCAGTCCGCATAAGAACGTGGTGCGTATGATTGAGGCGTTCTCCGCGCTGAAGACGGAACTGGAAAAGGACCAGGTTTTTCCCGACCTCAAGCTGATCATCATCGGGGACGATTTGTCGGGCAATCCGGACTTGCGCCGCACCGTCGTACGGAGCGGCGTGCAGAATGACGTGCGCTTTCTGGGATTCATCCCGATTGAGGTGTTGCGCATTTTCTACGACGAAGCGAAGGTCTTCGTTTTCCCCTCACTTTACGAGGGATTCGGGCTGCCACCGCTGGAAGCCATGGTGCATGGAACGCCGGTGGTAGCTTCCAATGTGTCGTCGTTGCCGGAGGTCGTAGGGAAAGCCGCGGTGCTGGTGAATCCGGAGAATGTGTTCGAGATCATGCGGGCCTTGCACCGTGTCCTGACGGACAAAGCCCTGCGCGACCGAATGAAGGAACGCGGATACCAGCAAGCTACGCGTTTCTCGTGGGACAACTCAGTCCGCCGGATCCTCGACACGTACAAGCAGGTGGCCGGCGTGCGGGAAGCGGGCGAGCATACAGCGGCGGACTGACAGCGCTACTTCAGCAGGGGCTGGCCAGGCGAAGTGATGGCGAGCTTGTGCAGTTTGGCAGTGAGGCGGTTGCGATCGGCGTCGGTCTTGGCGGCTGCGAGTCGCTTGCGCAATTGGGTGATTTTTTCTTTACGAGTACGGCGCCGGCGAATCTCAGGCCGGCGGCTGGGTGCGGACATGCGTTGCTCCTGAATTTCTTTGATTTGTGAAAAGCGCGCAGGGCTTGCCCGCGTTCGCATAACTCACCTGATTATTGAAACGGAATGGCGCTGGCCTGTCAACGTGGGCAGGTTCCGCGCCGGCAGCAACATTGTTCGAGGAGGCTACAAGTGCGCAGGATGCAAAGGGCAACAAGACGGCCAAGCCTGACCGAAAGTCACTTTGACGGAATCGTTTGCGGGGTGGTCGCGATGCTGTTTGTGGTCGCGACGATCAGTGTCCACAGCCTGGCACAAGGAACGGACGGGGCGGAACGAGTCTTGTACAACGCCAAGGTGTTCACAGCCGTGCCCGATCATCCCTATGCGGAGGCGGTTGCGATCAAGGGAGAGAAGATCGTTGCCGTCGGCAGCCTTGCCGATGTCATTAAGGGAGTTTCGCCGGGCGCAGAGAGAGTGGATCTGCATGGACAGTTTCTGCTGCCTGGTTTCATTGATAGCCATTGTCATCCAGTGAAAGACGGCGTCGCCCTGATCTCCGCTGATTTCGGCGAGCGTCCGGCTGTCCTCGATGAACTGGTAAAGCTGGCTCGGGAAGCACGAAAATCGGGCAAAGGAATGCGCGGCAATGTTCTGGTGGTGAGCGGGATGCCGCTGGAGTTCTGGTCGAAGATCGACGATCTCAGCGCGATCTTCAACGGCAGCGAATTCAAGCAAGTTCCTGTATACCTGATCGGCGGAGATGCCCATACCGCGTGGGGAAACCGGGTGCTGCTGGATCGCGCGGGGATCAACCGGGAATTCCTGGCACACATTTCTGCGGCCGACCGGGCGTACTTCGGAGTCGACAAAAAAGGCGAACCCAATGGCTTCGCCGTGGATACCGGAAGAGATCGTTTGCTGACCGCAGTGCCTCCGCCGTCGGAAGAGCAGATGCTGGCGGGAGCAAGGGCAGCGATCCAGACGCTTTACAGCCTCGGCATCACGAGCTGGTTGGAGGCGTGGGCCGAAGAACCGATTTTGGCGACTTACAGAACTCTAGCGCAGCGAGGAGAACTGGCCGGGCACGTCGACGGCTTTTGGAAAGTGAATCCGCGGGGCGAACCCGCTAAAGAACTGGAAACATTTCACCGGCTGAACGAGAAATATGCCGTCCCGCCGCATTTTGTGATGCCGGGAATCAAGGTTTTTGCGGACGGGGTCGTGGAATTTCCATCGCAAACGGCGGCTTTGACCAAGCCATACAAGAATTCCGGAGCTTCGGGTGAGCTGCTGTTTGATCCGCCGCGCTTTGCCGAATTGGCAACGCTGGCCGATAAAGATGGGCTCATCGTGCACGTGCACGCAATTGGCGATCGTGCCGTCAAAGAGGCGCTTAACGGTATTGAAGCCGCACGAAAAGCAAATGGAAACAGTGGGCTGCCGCACACGCTTACGCACGTGCAGTTTGCCGATCCCGCGGACTTTCCCCGCTTCCAGCAACTGGGCGTGATTGCGGCGCTGCAGCTTCTGTGGGCATCGGCGAACGCAGATGCGGTGGACCTGGTGAAACCTTACATCGACCCGGAAATCTACCGCTGGCAGTATCCCGCACGATCCTTGCTGGATGCGGGAGCGACGATCTCTGGTGCGAGTGATTGGTTTGTTTCCAGTCCCAATGTATTTCAGGCGATCTACCAGGCCGAAACACGAAAGGGACCGGAAGGAGTGCTGGATGCGTCGCAGAGCGTGCCCCGCGAAGCCATGCTCTATGCCTACACACGCAATTCCGCGCGAGCCCTGAACCAGCAACAGATCGGCTCGCTCGCGCCCGGGATGCAAGCTGACATGGCACTGCTGGATCGCGACGTGCTGACCGTGAGTCCGGAACAACTGAGTGAAACGAAGGTGGTCTGGACGATGATTGCCGGCAATACTGTCTATAGGCAGAACTCGAAATAACTAGTGGAGTCCGAGAACGGCCAGTTTGCATCCGACCGGGTGCGACAATCAGCGGACAAGTGGGCACTCGCTGAAAGGATCCCCAGATGGCTGTTTTTCGCACCACTGCGCTGGTGACACTCGTTGCCTGCGCGATCGCATTGACCACAGCGGCCGTGGATCGAGCTACCCCCAAAATTGAAGGGGTTCAGTCGGTAGATCGTTCGATCCATCCCGGCGATGACTTCTATCGCTTCGCAAACGGAGGGTGGTTGAAAACGGCGGTTGTTCCAGCCGGGCAGTCAGCTTTTGATAACCGCGCGATGCTGGTAGCGAGAACCAGCCAGAGAGTCCGCGAATTAATTCAGGAAGCGGCGGCGTCGCCTGGCACTGAAGGCACCCTGTCGCAGAGGGTTGGCGACTACTACGCAAGTTTCCTGGATGAAAGAGCCATCGATGCTAAGGGAATGACACCGATCGCCGCGGAACTGTCTGCAATTGCGGCGATCGTGGATAAGACTTCGCTCTCGGCCTATGTTGGCGGAACTTTGAACAGTGAAGTGGACGGACTCACCGGCAATGGCGATCACATTTTCGGTGTATGGGTGAATCAGAGTTTCACGGATTCGAGGAATTATGTCTTCCACTTGTTGCAGGGTGGCCTGGGTATGCCGGACCGCGAGACGTATATCGACTCATCCGCGAAGGCGTCGGCATTGCGGGGGCAATATCAGGCGCACATTGCCGCGATGTTGAAGTTGGCTGGTTTCGCTGATGCAGAGTCGAGGGCGGCTCGAGTGCTGCAGCTTGAAATCCGGATAGCGCAAACGCACGCACCCGATGCGGACGCCGCCGATGTGTTCAAACAAAACAACGCATGGAAGCGGGTTGATTTTTCGGTCAAAGCGCCGGGGATGGATTGGCAGGCATTTTTCAGGACTGCGGGTGTCGAGGAACAGCCAGAGTTTATCGTTTGGCAGCCTTCGGCGGTCACGGGCACTTCGGCGCTCATTGCAAGCGAAAGTATTGATACTTGGAAGGACTATCTGCGGTATCACGTGGTCGAGCATTTCGCCAGCGTCTTACCGAAGGCGATTCGTGCCGAACATTTTGCATTCTATGGAACGACGCTGTCTGGCGAGCAGCAGATGCCGGAGCGCAGTCCGGACGCAATCGCCGCCACTAACGCCGCCCTGGGACAAGCAGTGGGCAAGCTCTATACGGAGCGTTATTTTCCACCCGAGGCAAGAGCCAAAGCGCAGCAAATGGTTGCTGATCTGATCGCGGCTTATCGGGCGCGCATTTCGAATCTGGCATGGATGTCAGAGCAGACCAAAGCGAAGGCACTGGCCAAACTGGCTGCACTGCGGGTTGACGTGGGCTATCCGGACCATTGGATCGACTATTCCAATCTCAAGATTGTGCGCGGCGATGCTTTCGGAAATATGCAGCGTACCGAAGCGTTCAATCGCTGGTACAACCTTGCCAAGCTGAAACGGCCGGCAGATCCTGACGAGTGGAGGATCGATCCGCAGATTGTGGGCGCGATCATCATGTTCAGTCCCAACACCGAAACGTTTTCCGCGGGTATTTTGCAGCCGCCGTACTTTGACCCAAAAGGTGATACGGCATCCAATTATGGGTCGGCTGGGGCGGGAATGGCACATGAAATCAGCCACAGCTTCGATGAACTTGGGAATCTATATGACGCGCAAGGGCGGCTGGAGAAATGGTGGACGAAAGAAGATGCGGAGAATTATCACGCAGCGGCGGCGAAGTTGGTGGCGCAATTCAGCAGCTATTGTCCCTTTGCCGACCTGTGCGTGAATGGGGAGAAGGTGCTGACGGAGAGTATCGCCGACCTCGCGGGCCTGGTCGTCGCGCACGATGCGTATGTGTTGTCACTACAGGGGAAGGGAGATGCGCTCGTTGACGGACTGACGGGCGAACAGAGATTCTTTCTGGCTTTTGCGCAGAGGTGGCGCAAACTCCAGGATGAAGCGGGTCTGCGAAGGCAGATTAAATCGGACACTCATGCGCCAGGGGAATATCGAAGTGATACGGTGCGTAACGTGGACGCCTGGTACAAGGCCTACGACGTTAAGCCTGGTGACAAGCTGTACCTGAAACCAGGGGAACGCGTGGAGATATGGTGACAATGTTGCGCATTGCGTTCGTCGAATGGCCCGAAGGATTGTCGACGGATCATCCGGACTGGGGTCAATTGGAGAATTCCATCAGAGATGCACGGCCGGACATTCTGATCACGAATGAGTTGCCATTCGGGGAGTGGATCGCTGAAGAGAGTGTTTTCTCTGAGGAGAAAGCGCGGATAAGTATTCGGGCGCACGAAAAAGGACTTGAGGCATTGATGGCACTCAACGTTCCCGCCGTGGTTTCATCGAGGCCCGTCTGGAACGGAAATCGTTTAGCCAATGAAGCATTTTTGCTTGAGAATCAGGCGGTTCGTCCGCTGCACCGAAAGCAGTATTTTCCTAACGAGCCGGGATGGTTCGAAAGGGAGTGGTACGCCGGCGATGATTCTGGTTTCGCTGTAGCGGAGGTAGGCGGAATCAAGATGGGGGTGCTGGTGTGCACGGAAGCAATGTTCAACGAGAGGGCGAGAACTTACGGCAGGCAGAAGGCATCCCTGATTGCAATTCCGCGTGCGTCCGGGGTTGATGTGGAGTCGTGGAAGATCGCGGGCGCGATGGCTTCCCTGGTGTCGGGGGCGTACGTTGTCAGTTCGAACCGTGCTGGCACCGGAAAAGGCGGCACGCAATTTGGAGGCGGAGGTTACGCGTATGCAGCGCACGGGAGGCTGCTCGCAGTGACGGATGCGACCCATCCACTCCGGACGTTTGAATTAAGTCCTGAGGCAGTGGCGTCAGCGCAGCGAGAGTATCCGTGCTACGTTGCGGAAGTGGAATGAGGGACGGAAAGCTTTGGCAGTGGTAGCGCTAATTGTTTCAAATCAGTCGGCGGGGAGCATGAATGACGTCAGCTTTGGCGTTGACGGCAGGTTTTGCCTTCACACCGGCGTTGCAACTGTGCTCTCGGTTATCGGGAACGGAGGGGCGTGGGTAGCTTCAGGTTTGCCCGTCGCTCGGGTGCAATCCAAACAGTAATCCGGGGCGCTAGGCTAGCCGACTCGTCATTCCAATCCCTCGATCACATACAAAGTTCCTAAAATTCTGCGAGTATTATAAATACAGATCTTGCTGCCTTCGGCGCAAGTCAAGCCCACGTTCAAATTTGATCCCGCTTTCTCAGCCAGTTCCACTCTTTGCAGCAACGTCCGCTTTCCATTCACAACGTCCACGCGCTCCATGTGCGCTTCCCATGGTGTTCCCGAGGACACCAACAGCGATCGTCCATCGTCGCTCCAGTTTTCGAATTCTTCATTGGGCCGCACACCCGGGATCACTTGTGTCCTTTGAGTCTCGGGAGTAAACACGACTGCGTCCCCAGCACCGTCGCGCCCCGCAATCTGCCTTCCGTCCTCGGAAATGGCCCTTCCAACAAAATCGGCAGGACCTAAGGGTTGCGGTTTTCCGCCTTCCAGATCCATCTCGAATGTGCGTATCTGCTGCCCTGCCATCGCACCCAATAGCATCAAATGTTTCCCATCCGGAAACCAGGACACATGTACCACATCGATGAGGTCTCCCACCGACAATTTTCGGCTGTCTCCCGTTCCGATCGGGTGCAAGGCGATCTGCGGCGGTCGCGAGAGAACCACCGCGGCCGCAGTCTTGCCATCTGGGGAAAACTTCGGCCAAGCGCCCGGTCCCAGCGCCACAGGCGCGGAACCATCCAGCTTTCGATAAGCCACCAGGTAGAACGGTCCTGCCGGTCCCCCGAATTCCACAAATAAGATTGCTTTCCCGTCCCGCAGAATGTCCACCATACCGGAGGCGTTGAACCATTCCAGCCCGCGGAGTTCTTTCCCATTGGCGGGGTCTGTCCTCACGATCTCCCGGCGATATTCCTCATTGGAAACAAGCACCCGTCCGTCGGGGGCTATGTCTAGAATCCTGGTACGTTGCGGTGTCTTGAGGATCGGTCGTTGCTTGCCGGAGAGGTTTACGGCATACAACTGGAGATCCGCTCCCTCGCCAGCAGCCGTGAACCAGATCTCCGTTCCGCTTCGCGACCATGCCAGCCCCTGTAAACTGCCGGCAAACTCCTGGGTCAATTTTCTGTGGTTCCCCGCCGCGTCAATCACGGCTACCCAACCGCGGTCATCGTCATATACGGGATGCTCCAGAAATGCGAGACCGTTTCCGCTTGGCGATATGCGCACATAGTCCAGGAACCCCGCGGTTGAGTAAATCACGTGCCCGGCGGGGTACTCCAATTGCACCTTGCCATTGGCGCGTCGGACAACTGCTGTGGTCTTTCCATCAGGAGCATAGTCCGCCGAAATGACTCCCTCTTGCAGGGGACGGGGAGAACCGCCGGCAAGGTGCGCCTGAGCCATCGTGCCACCCAGGAATCCTGCGCGGTAGAACGGATCCATTGCGACGCTTAATTCTCCGTTCTCAGAGAGTGCCAGCATGGCCGCGCTCGGCATATCCACCTTCACCGATTGCGGAAATTCCATCCGGACCGAGTAAATCCGCATGGGCTCGTTATTCCATTGGGCGCTGTAGACCACTGTTTCCCCGCCCTTGGCAAATCTCGCGTTCGAAACAAAGCCGTGCTGAAACGTCAGTCGAGTGAACGTTGGAGGCGCTTTGGCCCCAGATGAGTGTGCCAGTAGCCACAGAACTACAGCCAAGGCCGTCACGCCCAAAACAGTGGCAGCCTGCCTCCACCACGACCACCTGGCCTTCGAATGCGGCACACTTCTTCCGGTCGCGCTGCCCGAGTCGCCCACTGACTCGATGGCAAAGGCCAGATCGCTCGCTGACTGGAATCGGCGCTCGGCATTCTTTTCGAGGCACCGATCTAGAATCCGCTGCAATGTCGGCGGGCATGGCGAATCTGCCTCATTCAGTTGCGGCGGTTCCTCCCGCAAGACCGCCGTCATGGTCTCGGCCGAGGTTGCACGTTTGAACGCCCGTTTCCCGGTCAGCATTTCGTATAGCACGGCACCAAAACTGAAAATGTCAGATCGCGCGTCAATGGCTTCGCCCCGCACTTGCTCCGGCGACATATACCCGACGGTTCCCACCACCATGCCCGTCAAGGTCGCCGTCGCCTGTGTCACCGCGGTTTCGCTGCGCTCGGGGGCCACTAGTTTAGCCAATCCAAAGTCGAGGACTTTGACCCGGCCGTCCCGTGTAATGAAAAGGTTCTCTGGTTTCAGGTCCCGGTGCACAACTCCTTTATCGTGTGCCGCCGCAAGTCCCTGCGCAACCCCGAGCCCGTACTCGATGGCACGCCGCACGGGCAGGCGCCCGGCGCCGAGCTTTTCTCGGAGCGTCGCACCCTCAAGAAACTCACTGACCAGAAATGGCGAACCGTCGTTAGCACCAATGTCGTGGATCCCCAGAATGTTGGGATGATTGAGCGCCGCAATCATCCGAGCTTCCTGTTCGAAACGCCGCATGCGATCAGCGTCCCGTGACCACCCCTCGGGCAGTACCTTGATGGCTACATCGCGACCAAGTCGAGTATCACGCGCTCGGTACACTTCTCCCATGCCGCCCGCGCCCAACTGCGAAACGATCTCATAAGGCCCGAGTTTGCTGCCCGGGGTAAGCGCCATAAGTGCGCGTAATTATAGCCTGCCCCGGAAGTTGCGGCGTTGGGACAAATTGTCGGCTACGCGAAAAGTTATGCGCTGGGTATTCGCCTTGCTTCTTATGCGACGTCCCATACCTCGAGGATTGCAGTCTTGGGGACAAGACAGGTGAGGCGGCGCCATTTAACGCGTGCTCCCCCCACATTTTTCGAGAGATACCTGGATTCTCTATAATCTCTAAAATCCCTGTATATCTTGCTGGAACCCCACAGGTCGGGGCCAAATGGGCACCACGAAAGAATAGAAATCTGATTTTGTTCCCGCGCTCGAACCAGACTCCTGGTCACGGACACCAAACGGAGACCACGTCCGCTCTCATCTTTTCTGTTCTAAATTCCGAAAGTCGGCACAAATCACTGATCCTGAATGCGTCTCTTGAATACGAATGCTGCCAAATCCAAGATCGAGAGTGCTCTCGATCGTCGCCATCCTTAGTAGCAGCCACGATTGTGTGTGAAAAACAGACCTGCGATTCCCATCGGGTGGGGAGCGGAAGCGAATCCCACGACATCATTGTTGCATCCGCAACTCGGCGAGTGAGCAACTAGTCGGGGCACAATGCCTTCAAATGGTTGGCATGCTTGGATCCATTTTGCTGAAGGAGCCTCATCGTGAGATTCACTTATGTTTTGATTGCCTCGGCCGCGATGGCGAGTGTCACTGTTGTCAACGCGCAGAACCAGCAGCGAGAACCATACGGAAAAACGCCGGACCGAACGATCACGGCCCAGCCGAGTGCAGACAATCCGACGAAGAGCGTCGATGAAACGGACCAGAAATTCATGCAGGAGGCTGCGATCGGAGATCAAGCAGAAATTCAACTAGGCCAAATGGCTCAGGAGAAGGCGTCGAATGCTGCCGTTAAGAGCTTCGGGCAGCGGATGGTCAAAGACCACTCGGATGCTTCGGACAAGCTCAAGAACATCGCGCAAAGCCAGCACATCAGCTTGCCGGTGCAATTGGATCCAGAGCACAAAGAAGCAGCAGAGCGTCTCTCCCGACTTTCAGGACCTCAATTTGACCAGGCGTACATGCTGTTGATGGTGCAGGAGCACACGAAAGACGTCAATAAATTCAAGCAGGAATCCGCTAACGCTCAAGACGAAACGGTTAAGCAGTTCGCAACATCGACTTTGCCGATCCTTGAGTCACATCTGAATGAGGCGGAGCAGATCCAGCGGCAGGTGAACGCGAAGTAGCTTGCTCGGTTTCGGGCAGTCCAGCCTCTGCCGAGAGAGACAGGGCCACGTTTTTCGCGCGCAGCAGCTCTGCCTTAAGCGTTGCAGCAACCGTCCTCTCGCACACGTCAACCAGCACCGCAACCTCGCGGCGACCCAGTGATTGCTGCAGGCGTTGCTGGGCACGAGCCCAATAAGGAATCGCGCGGGCGAGCGCCGCTCTTCCTTGCTCCGTAAGCCGATAGATGCGTTCGTTATGATTCCGCCCGGTCACTGCAACTACCAGACCTTTTTTTCGAAGGACAGCCAAACGCCGGGACAAAGTTTCAACTGCGATCGCGTGCTCGCGAGCATATTTCCATTGCGGGAGTTCTCCAGCCTGCTCAATCGTTCGCAGCATAATGAACTGCGTCGCTTTCAATCCTGTGGGTTGTAGCACCAGATCGTACAACTGGGTTGCGGCCCTTGCCGCACTACGAAGTGCAGCGCATAGACAAGAGTCTTCCAAGTCACAATCCGGAATTCGCGTATCCATGGAATTCTCCTCTTTTTCGCAGCTGGTGATACCGAAAAGAGCTTTTTGGCGGAGAGTGTACTGCGGAGGTTTTGAAGTCGCCTTCCCGGCGGTCCCAAGCTTATAACGCGTTGATTGTAGCATGGACGATAGCTATCGAAACAACCAGCATCCTAACGTCTGCAGATCAGAAACACGAGTACGGTGCCTATTGCTGCCACTCCAAAGCTGAAGTACACCACATAGTCGCCAATCTTTCCGCTGTGCGCATTCCGTACAGTTGAAAAGGCGCGGGATAAGCGCTCCAGGTAAAGACGTTTACGATGCCTGCGAGGTAAGAGGGCAAGTATCGCGACGGCGACAGCCAACATCGTCGTGACTGTTGATGTTATAGCTGCGGCGAGTGGCTGCTCGGCTGCTTCCGATAACGGTGGTTCTTGCAGTGCAGTTCCATCCAGTACTTGTGCCTGGTAGGCTACAGTGTCAGAAAAGGCCGACGCCGAGCGACGAAAGTGAGCGACAGAACCCGGTACGCATCCCGACGCAATGGCTGACACAGCAAGCACTGCAGCGGGGATAAACATTACTACTGGAACGTGATCGTGGGGCCCTTTCGTCTCCCGGGCTTCGTCAGATGTTGTGGCCAACTCCTCTGTAGCATTGGGAGCACCCCGTCCGAGAAAGACTCGAGCATACACGCGGAACACAGCAGCGCCGGTCAATGTTGCTGCAAAAATGAATACAACCTTGACCCACCAAAATGATGTTCCCTTTGCCGCGACATCTATTCCATGTTCTCCGGCGAATGTACCAAACGGGATAAGCCCCGCGAGCCCGAGACCGGAGAATGCGAAGACCGCTCCAGTCCACTTCATGGATCGGCCCCGCCCATACAGCGAGCTTTCCTCGACAGAACCAAAGCGGTGGAGCAAGATGCCGGCCACGAGGAACAGTGCTCCTTTGGCCGCCCCGTGGCCGATTACGTAAAGCGCAGCTCCGGCAAGAGCTTTCGGTTTAAGCAGGGCGAACGCGACGACGAGAATGCCGGTATGGCTAATGGTCGAAAACGCAAGCATTCTCTTTATGTGTTGCTGGGCGAAGCACATCATGGCTCCGAGCAATGCGGTGATTGTCCCGGCGATGGCCAGCACACTTGTGATTGCCGCCTGATGTCCGCTCATGGGCCCTTCCATGGCGCTCCAGTACACTCGTGCAACGGCGTAAACCGCAAGTTGGACCATGATGCCGGAGAACAGAACACAGACAGGTGTCGGAGCAACGGCATGGGCATCCGCTAACCAGAAGTGAAAAGGGAATACTGCTGCCTTAACGAGGAAGCCGCACATCACGAACACAAATGCGCTCACAATCAATGCGTCCGACTGGTGCGACAGGGTGCGGCCGATCTGGGCGAGGTTGAGAGCCCCAGTGCGTGAATAGAACATTGCAATCCCGAGCAAGGCCAGGAAACCGCCGATGGTGTTCATTACGGCGAAATTGATGGCACCTTGCTGGGTGCTGGGCTCTTCGGTCTTATAGCCACACAGCGCGAACGCCGAGATGCTCATGAGCTCGAAGAAGACGAATAGATTGAAAAGATCGCCACTGGAACTAAAGCCGCACATGCCGGCTACAAACCCCAGCATCAGCACGTGATACAGGTTCCCAACGGAATCAAAGTAGTGGAGCGAGAAAATAAGTGAGCAGAGTGCAAGAAGTGAAATGAAGGCTGCCAGAACTGCGCTGATCGGATCGATATAGAAGTTGACGCCTACTGCAATGCCGGTTCGTGGCGTCCACCCGCCAAACCAGTAGACGATCGGAGCCGAAGCGGTCCGGTGCAAAAGCACGACGCTCATAATTCCGCTGGCGCAGACGGCCGAGATTGAGACGAAGTCGGCAAACCAACGCGCAGTGTGCTTGTTTATGAGCGCCAGAAAGACAGCGGCTGCGAGCGGCACGAGCACAGGGAGCGGGGCTAGCGAGTTGGCCAATTTAGCCTCGCAGCTCGACTATTTTGTCGGGCTCCAGGTTTCCCGTGTTTTTGTGGATGCGGATCGCGAGTGACAGTAGCAGCGCGACCACCGTCGCTTCAACGACAATGTCGGTCAACACCAAAGCATGCACCAGGGGGTCGACTGCAGGAGTGCCGACGGGCGCGGTCGCGAATACCGGTGGACCTCCACCGACCCGGTAGCCTACAGACAGCAGCAACACGTACGTGGACGATTGCAGAACTGCAAGGCACATCACCAGGTGGATGAAGTTGCGGCTGGTCACAATCCCGTAAAGGCCAATGATGAATAGCCAGCCGGCGACAGCATAGGGGAGAATGCTCACCCTTTTCTCCGTAAGCGAACTTCGATCGTGTGTTCGAGAAAGGCGTACAAAATACTGACCATTCCGGCGGCAACTGCGGCTCCTGTAAAAACGTTCAGCACTAAAATCGTTCCTCCTGAGAAGAGATGCCCGGTGGTTCCCAACGGGAGTACGTTACGGAGATAGGCACTACCTAGAACCATTCCTAAAAAGCCAGAGCTGAGATAGCCGCCAATGCCGAGCGCTTCCGTTATCTCGACAAACTCGTGGTTGGCAATGCGCTTAAACGTTTTCAGGTCTCCTGCCACGTACACCAGCAACGGAGCAGTCGCGAGCACAACGCCCCCTTGGAAGCCACCGCCGGGGGTGAGATGGCCGTGGGTCACAATGTACAACCCGAACACCACTAACGGGCCGACGAGCCCGAGGCTTGCGACTCGCGTTGCCTCGGAAGGAAGTGGTATGTCGTCGTTTGAGGTTGTGCCCTGCTCGTCCTTGTGTTCGGTTTCCCCATCCCCGGTCCGCAAGAGCACGATCGTGCCCACGACCGACAAAAACAGGATCGATTCTTCGCCCAGAGTATCAATCCCGCGCCAGTCAAAATTCACCGCACTTACCACGTCGGTAACGTGGCGTTCATACACAGTTTCCCGGTTGAGTACGTCCCCATAGGGTCCGCGATAATGGCCAAATTCAGGCAACTCGCGCACGGCCAGCATGAAGATTGCAAGAAGTGCAGCTCCGAACATGACAAACAGCCGTTTTCGCGTCGTAATAGTCATTAGGCCCCGCGTGCGCTTTCCGGATGACCTGAACTGCTTTTCCGCTGCTCTTGTCGGCGTATCTTGGCGAGAGCAAGCATGAACATCAGCGGCAGAACCACTGCTCCAATTGTGATCTGCGACAGCGCCACATCAGGCGCTTGCAATATAAAAAAGAACAGGCCAAGGATGATTCCGTAGAAGCTCAGGCCGATAACCTGGTGAATGGGATTGCGGGTCACAACAACCGCGGTTCCCGTGATGCCAACAAAGATCAGAATAGTAACTTGAATAAAGGCCATGTTTTTTTCGCTAGGATTTGGGCCCACTGCTCTGGGTCGTCGGAATATGCTCATCGGTCTGCGGCGACCAATGCCCATACAGCCTGATCCGGGCTGCTCTCGCCGTGGCGTGCGTAAGAACAGCGTTCACAAGCAAGAGCACGAAGAGCACGAGCACCGTTTTCCCCGTTTCGACGCTCCAACCCTCCCGAATCACGACCGCAGTCAACAACGCACACATTGTCACGCTGGTAATCGGCGCGAGATAGTGCATTCGACCAAACACATCTTTTATTGCTATGAGCGCGATGCAACAGGCCAGTGTTCCCGAGACTGAAATGAGCAGCGACACGCCGATTGCCAGTTGAGCAGCGCTCATAACCACCGTTCGAGAAAGCGTGCAAACACCAGACCACCGCCAAAGGTGAGAAAAGCCATGGCTACAGCCAAATCGTAGGTTGCCGGCCGGTGAAACGCCTCCGCGAGTAAGACAAGCAGAATGGTTTGCACAACCCCGGCCATCTCCAGTGCGACCAGGCGTTCGAAGGCGCTTCCACGAAAGGCTGCAACGCCACAAGGAACTAGCGCGAAAAGAGTCACCGCGGCGGCTATCATCCAGAGACTCATACGCGCGCTCCCAGTTCCCGCGCGATTTTTGGGAGTTCCTCGGAACCGAGGATGTGAAGCAGCGCAATCTCTCGCTTTGGGTCCAGGCCCACGACTATCGTATCGGGCGAGATGGTAACGTAGGCGGAAAAGAGAGCACGCCTCCCAGCGGCAGTTTCGTTTTGGCTGCCATATCTATAGGGAACTGTACGAAATTGAAAATGCGGCTGTCTTCCCACCAGGCTACGCGCGAGTTCCCGAAGGGCTAAGACTGTCCCTTTAATGACATACCAAGGCTCCCAAACGATCAGAGCAACGCAGCGGAACTGCGGTCGGAAGGCAGCAAAACCCTCCTTCTTGACGATGACATCCCCAACAGCGCCTGCCGCAGCCACTGCGACCCCCATCGCGAATTCCTGCCCACTCCAGTTGCCTACCAATAAGAGCCACAGGGCAAGAAGAACGAGAAACTCGATTCCTGAAGCAGCAGCGCTGGAAGCAAATCGCAAACGCATGGCCGACGATTAGAGACGAAAAGGAATGCACCGGGTTGCCCCAGAAGAATGGAGCGTCGGCGGTAAGAAATGGCGACGGACGTGAGAAGCAGTCCAACCCGAATCGGCAAAAGGGCTTCTGCAGCCGGCACCTTCAGTATCCTTGCTCATTTCAGCGGCTTGGCAAATAGCAGACATGCGGTGAGGTAGGTTACTTCGTTGCACCAGCAACACGTACCCATCACAACCGCTTCGCCCCACCGCACATCTACTTACCGATTTCGCGAAGAAGGAGTCATCACAAAGGACTCTAACGAAAGCGCACGCATGAGCACGGCCGTCGAACAACGCCTGATTGAGCTGTGGGAAACACCGAAGACTGTTAAAGGCTTACTGTCCACGGTCGATCACAAGGAGATTGGGAAGCGGTACATCGGGACCGCGATGGTGTTTTTGCTAATTGGTGGGATTGAAGCCCTCATCATGCGCATCCAACTGGCGCGACCCGACCAGGCGATCCTCGGCCCGGAAACTTACAACCAGATCTTCACCATGCACGGCATGACGATGATTTTCTGGTACGCCTCGCCAATTCTGTCGGGGTTCGGTGTCTATTTGGTGCCGCTGATGATTGGGTCCCGCGATATGGCGTTCCCGCGTTTCAATGCCTTCACGTATTGGACCTATTTGCTATCCGGAGTCCTCCTCTACATCAGCCCCTTCCTGGGACAGTCCCCGCACGGGGGATGGTTCGCCTATGTGCCTTACACCAACGTGCCGTTTTCCCCGGGTTGGGGAATGGACTTCTATAACACCTCTCTCGTTCTGCTCACCATTTCGACAACAGGCGGCGCCATCAACTTCATCGTCACCATCCTGCACTTGCGCGCTCCAGGGATGGCCGTCAGCAAAATGCCTCTCTTCCTCTACAGTACCCTCACTGTTTCCTTCGTGACGGTCTTCGCATCGCCCTCGCTCACTGTGGCAAACATTTTTCTGGAGCTGGATCGGCGCTGGGGTACTCACTTTTTCGACGTGGCTCATGGTGGCAACGTCGTTCTCTGGCAGCATCTGTTCTGGTTCTTCGGACACCCTTGGGTCTACATCATTTTCTTGCCCGCAACAGGAATGATCTCGTTGATCGTTCCCGTGTTCTCGCGGCGACCCATTGTTGGGTATGCCTACGTCGCAATTGCAACGGTCTTGACCGGAATCGTGGGATTTGGCGTGTGGCTGCACCACATGTTCGCCAACGGCGAAGGACACATGGGCATGAGTTTCTTCAGCGCTGCCAGCATGACGATATCGATCTTCACCATCGTGCAGGTCTGGGCCTGGCTGGCCACGATTTGGAAAGGCCATCCAGTACTGACGACGGCGATGCATTTTGCCATTGGGTTCATCGCCCTGATCGTTGTGGGCGGCCTCAGCGGAGTTGTTACGGCGGTGATTCCGGTGGACTGGCAAATGACCGACACGTACTTCGTTGTGTCCCACATTCACTACGTGCTAGTGGGCGCGAACATGATGCCGGTATTCGCAGCGTTTTATTACTGGTTGCCGAAAATGACCGGGAGGATGCTCGACGAGACGTTGGGCAAGATCAGCTTCTGGGTCATGTTCGTGGGCTTCAACCTGGCTTTCTTCCCGATGCACCTGCTGGGGGTGCTCGGCATGCCTCGCCGGATTTACACCTACAAGCCGGATCTCGGTTGGGATGGCATCAACATGCTGATCACGGTTGGCGCTTTCATCCTGGGATTCGGAATTCTGCTATCGCTCATCAACTTCTTCCGGAGTCTCACGAACGGCCGTTATGCCGGCAAGAATCCGTGGAATGCTGACACGCTGGAGTGGTCGACCGACTCTCCGCCCGCACCCTACGGCAGCGTGCATATTCCTACCATCGTTACCCGGCATCCCCTGTGGGACGAGCATGAGGAAGAAGACGATCCGAAGGGAGAACGAGTACTCGATCAAGACCGTCTCACGCTTTCCAGTACCTGGCTCGATGCGGACACGTTCTCGCTTTCAAGGATGCCCGAAGACACGATTCTGCCTCTACTCCTGGCGCTTGGCTTTTTTGTTCTCTTCATCGCCTTGACCTTCCAAGCGTACTGGGTTGCCCTGGGCTGCGTAGTGTACGCCCTGGCGATCACGGCGATCTGGCTCTGGCCCAAACCGCAAGAAGGTGAGCTTGCATGAATCCTGTTTTGATCGATAAACCGTCACCCACCACCCAGGCACCGCCGCCGGTCCGCCGTGTAGACAACAAACGCGGGACGTGGGGCATGGCGCTCTTCATTGCCACTGAGGCGTGCCTGTTCCTTGCCATGTTTTTTGCTTACTACTACACAGATAAGAGCAGTTCGCAGTGGAGAGGCGAAATTCCGCCCAAGCTTCACTATTCACTCCCCATGTTGGCAGTCCTTCTAATCAGCAGCGCGGTCCTCTATTGGGGTGAACAGCAGGTGAAAAAGGAACGCTATGCCGCGGGGCGTCTCGCGCTCATCGGCACGATCATTTTAGGTGCAGGGTTTCTCGTCCTCACGTATTTCGAGGACATGGAGCATCTGCAGCACCTGACACCGAGAACCGATTCTTACGGATCAATTTTTTATGCGATTACCAGCCTACACGGCGCGCACGTACTTTTCGGGTTGCTGATGCTGACGTGGGTGCTAGTAATGCCTCAATGGGAACCGGCCCTATACACGCCCCATCGGCCCTATCACAACGTGGCCATGTACTGGCACTTCGTCGACACGGTTTGGATTTTCATCGTGGCGCTGCTCTATGTCGCCCCGAATCTTTACAACTACGCATGAACACGAAAGCAAACTGTCCGGAACCTGATATCCCGAGCAAGCGTCTTTGGTTCGGCTTCTCGGGCGCCGCTCTGGCATGGATCATTGCCGGTCTTGCAGACGCGTGGCTTGCATGGGTGGCATGCATGGGTCACGAGGCTGGCTCCGGGGTTTTCACTTCGGTCGGAATGCGCGGCCTGCTGGGCTTAATCACCTTCGGACTGCTCGCGATCGCGACCGCCGGAGGTCTGGTCTCCTTCAACAATTGGCGAAGGCTCTCGCAGTCCCGCGACTTTATAGAAGCCGAGGGACGCGGCCGCCAGCAATTCATGGCTCTGGTTGGGGTCTTAATCAGCATTTCCCTCGGAGTCGGCATCGTCTGGTTTGCCATACCGATTTACATTCTCGGCATGTGCGTGAGGGCACGATGACAAGGCCGGTCGCACCATTCGCCATTGTGAGCTTCGTCGCAGCCTTCTTCATGACCGCTTGTACCGGCGGGAAAACAACGGCTGCTTACACTGTTGAAACAGGTGGTGACGCCCACCGTGGAGCGGCCATCATCAATCAATACCGTTGCGGCGCTTGTCATTACATCCCTGG
>Ga0335069_10002087_pt1 | contig 31206 bp, 26 predicted proteins | sample Lox_Sample_11_FD_206714 | JGI IMG/M metagenome (GOLD analysis project Ga0335069, IMG submission 206714) | Soil microbial communities from Loxahatchee National Wildlife Refuge, Florida, United States - Lox_Sample_1.1 | ecosystem: Environmental > Terrestrial > Soil > Wetlands | place: USA...
CAGCCACACCAGCTTGCGATGCGCTCCCGTCTTGCCGGGCGGACGCCACGCTCCTGCACCGAGTCCGAGACCGATTGCGACAACCACGGCGCGGGCCAGGGAACCGACGCTCGCGAATCCGATTTGTTCGACAACGAAACTCGCCACAATCGCGAAACCGGCTATACCGAAAGCGATCGCCTTGCGCGTCTCGCGCGGCGACGATCCCAAATCCGGCGGCGGCGATGCTCCGCCGATGAGCGGCAAAACCAATCCGCCGATTCCGACCGCGAGGCACAGGAATACGCCCTGTTCGACCATCAAACGTCCGAGGTCGCTGGTCCACGAGGGCAAGTCGACGATCTCGGGAGCGGCGATCAGGGCTGCGCCGACGAGACCTGTTAGCGCTGCAATCGGCACCAGCACGAAAGCCGCCGGCGGACGCCGTCCCGCCGCACGCCCGATAAAGCGGCGCATCGCAAACTGCGCCAGAATCGCGAACACCGCGGCGTACGCGGCCTCGCATACGATCCAGCGTTCGTAAAGGGCGCCGATCGTCGTCACGACGAGCGCCGCGACCATCGCGCCCATCTCGATCCGCGTGACTGGCCGCGTCTGTGTTCGTCGCGGGACCGCGGTCAGGAGGAAGCCCGCCGCAAACGCCATCATGAACGCCTGCATCTGCACCGATCCGTGAAGCTTGCACGAGTAGGTGGCGGTCAGCCCCGTCGTATACGCGAGCCAATGGCCCACGCCGACCCATGCGAACACAACGCCGAGCGGGAAGAAGATGCGAAACGGCTCGCTGCGCCATCGCGAGGCCGGGGCGTCGCGCAATGCGTGCGCATGTTCGATCGTGGCCATCGCGGCTCGGAAAACGACGCGACTCAGCGCCGGCGTGGCTCAGGGCTTTCCCAGTCGTCCGCTCAGTTCCTGAATTTTGAGTTCGCCCTCGCGGGTTTGACCGCCGATCTCCAGGAATCGGCGCATGTTGCGCCGACCGCTCTCGGTGCGAGTGAGCTGTTGGAAGAGGTAGCTCTCATCGCGAAGGCCTTCGGCCAGCGGTTTTTCGGCGCAGTTGATCGCTTCCTTGGTAAGCCGCACAGCTTCGACCGGAAACGACGCGATGCGATTCGCAAGCCACTCGACATAGGGCCCAATCTGGCCGGGCTCGAATGCGCGATTGAGATAGCCCCATCGCTCGGCGGCGTCGCAATCCATGTCGATTCCGCCCAGGATTACCTCGACCGCGCGATTTCGCCCGATCAGCCGCGGCATTCGCTGCGTGCCGGTTCCGCCGGGAAGGATTCCGAGCGGTACTTCCATCTGATTCACGATCGTTTTGCCGCGTACGCCGAAACGCATGTCGAACGACATCGCGAGTTCCGAGCCGCCACCTCCGACGCGCCCCTCGATCTGCGCGATCGTGACCTTGTTCATCGTGCGGAAACGCTCGCACATGTCGTGATAGAAGGCGTTGGCGTAATCCTCGCGTCGCGGGGGCTGATCGATCGGGAATTCGAGGATGGCCCCGACGTCGAAATGTGCGATGAAGAAATCCGGATGCGCGCTTCTGAGTACGAACACAAGCAGGTTTTTATCCGCTTCGAGTTCGGTCGAGAGCCGGACGAGATCGTCCAGAAGCGGCGCGGTGATCACATTGATTGGCGGGTTGTTGATCGTTCCGTACGCGACTTTTCCCTTCACTTCAACGTTGATGACTTTGTATGAGTCGTAGGCCATGGTTTTGCTCCTTCGTGCGCGATGAGCATCGATCATTCCAGGCCGGATGTAAAACGCGACGTATGCGCATGGCAGTCGACGGAAAAAGACATCCAGGCTTTGAAACCGGATGAATCTCACCGGGCCCGTGATATTCAGGCGCAACATCGGCCTCGCTGACCGCTTGCGCGCGCGAATGAAGACTCGGACTCTCGCGGATGGGGGGATTACGGACGGAAGCTGAGATGTCAGCGCCAGTTGCGCGGGCTGGAAGTCAGCCCGCGCAACCAGCGCAGCAATTCAAGGTCGTCAAGGGTGTACGAGTTTCGATCTAATACGCGCCAATATCGTTGTTGCCCTGCGTCAATCCTCTTAGTCCTGCTCCTACCAGCGGACTCCACGGCTCGAGGTGGAAATCCGGGGGATTGCCGTTGGGATTCAAGTAATCGGGGTTTACTCCGTTGAGATCATGCGGGCCGCGATAGAGGCTCGCGCACGGACCCTGACTGGCGCAGTCATCGTTGTAATCCCAGGTAAGGCTCCGATTTGAGCAGGTGTACGCAACGTAAGCCGTGTCAGTGGTATCGAGGATGTTGTTGCGTACGTCCCAGTTGATTGGCTGAGAGCAATCCGAACCGGTGACGATCCCGCTCTGGGAGCCTAGATAGGCGGTATTGTTGTAGGCTCGGCATGTGACTGACTGGGTTGATGCGCCGCCTCCGCCTTCGCATTCGAATCCGTTGGGCACGTTGTACACGATGTTTCCGATCCAGGTCACGTCCGCAGCGGGAATTTCGGTGTTCTCGATATAGAAAGCCGCACCCTGGCTGGCGGGACCATGCACGAGATTGTTCTGGATTACCGCCCCCGCAACGCCCTTCACATCGATGCAGTTATGGTTCCACCCATAGCAGGTGTTTCCCGCTACCACGGGACCACCCATATCCATCTGGACCTGAATGCAATTGTGGCCACCGCACGAAGAAACGCTGTTGTTGAGCATCTGCACGCCGTCCGCGCCACGGTTCTCGTCGAGGAACATCAACTGGTTTCTGTAATTGCCGTCGTCAGCGAGCGGGCCTGTGTTGTGGATGTTCATGTTCTCGATAACGATACCAGGCATCCCGGCGCTGCCTCCCTGATTCTGGTAAAAGAGCACGCCGTATTCGGTAGTGTTACGGCATTCGAAGCCATCGATGGTGATGTACGACCACAGAGGCGACGAGCCGACTCCTGTGGCTCTCGCGTAAAAGCATGCGATACTTAAGCCGCCGCCGTCGATTACGGGGAGAGCTCCGCTGCCGTAATTGGCAAACCTGATCGGTGCGCTTGCGGTACCGTTCATCGCGCTGGGGAAGGTCAGCCCTCCGCTCCATACCTCGCCGCGAGCGAAGAGCACGGAATCTCCGTGCTTCAGGTTGGATAGGAAGCCCTCGACCTTTGCGAGGCTGCGCCACGCACTTGCGGGCGATTTGCCGTCATTCGAGTCAGCACCGTTTACCGAGTCGACGTAGTAGGCCGTCCCAATCGGTGTCGGAGTGGCCGTTGGCGTCGCCGTAAGGGTCGGCGTACGGGTCGCAGTGACGGTCGGCGTCGCGGTTCGAGTCGGGGTCGCCGTGGGCGTCCGCGATGGCGAAATGGTTGGAGCCGGATTCTGTAAGTTGACGCTTACTGCGCTTTGACCCAACAGTGCGCCGGACGAGGCGTACGCCTTCGCGGTGATGCTATGCGTACCGTTGGCCGAGGAAGCCGAGTTCCAACTGAAGTTATATGGCGGCGAGGACGCGAGGTAGGCGCCGTCGACATAGACATTAATCCAGGTCGCCAACGCGCTCACTGACGTGCTGATGCCGACGACACCCTGGACGGTGCTTCCATTCGCGGGCGCCGTAATAGTAACCGGCGCGACATTCGAGACATTCACGGTTATGCTCGAGTAGCCAAGCATATAGCCGTTGAACGCAAATGCTTTCGCCATAATCGTGTGACTGCCGTTCGAGACCTTGGTGGAGTCCCATGTGAAAAGGTCGGGAGGAGTTGATGCGATGTAAGCCCCGTCGAGGTAAACGTTCACCCACACGACGCTGGTCGAGGCTGTGACCCCGATTGCAACTGAACCTGAGACCGTCGCCCCGCCGGTGGGGTTCGTGATGGCGACGACACTTGACGACCGTGCCACCCCGCAGTCAAAGCTCAGCAAAATTAAAGCAAGAAGGAAGTATTCGAACAGACGAAACAAAACCGTCGGACGCATTGTCCAATCGCTCCTCTCCGCCCGGGCGGATGAGCCCGTCTCGGCGGATAACCGGAAATCTGTGAGGTGCTGATTGGATTTCCCGCGCTAAGAGCGGCGGAACTTCAGGAGCTAACGGACGTGGACTCGGGGCCGGAAGATTGGCGAGAAGCGTTACATTCCAATAGAAAAACTCTTGATAGGAAGGTCCCCCTTCACTTCCAAAGGCAACTCACTTGGGCAATGAGTAGCAGGAAGCGCGGGCAAGAAGCAAATCCATCGCGGCTCAACGCAGTGAAAGGAGCGGACGCCCTGTCCGCCGAAGCTTTGCAGGCTTAAAGCGACCCGGGCGTCGCTCTGTCGCGTTGCCGACTGTGAAATAACTTCACACGATGTTGTCAAACGCGGTTCGCGATCACACGGGCGCGTGAGGGTCACGATTTGATTCTCGTAGCGCTGCGCGATCGAGTTTGAAAAGCTCCTGCGAATGACACCGGGCGGGACGTTGCGCGGGTGAGGCGTAAGGTGATGAAGCTAAGAGTACTTACCGACTGACAACAGAAGCGAAAGACAGTCGAGGATGGAACTTCAGCATTTTTTGCACCCCCGCGCTATCGCGCGTTCGTGTAACTCTTACCGAAAATCATCTCGGCGTCGCCGGACAGACACGCAGCTTTGACGCGACGCAATTTGGTGTCACGCGACTTTGCAATCGTACCCATATCGTTGATTTTGCTGCGCTTGCCTCGAAACAAGGCTGATCGATCGACCGAAAAAAGCCGCGCGTTACAGCGCTTTGGCGGCGACGGCACGCAAGTTGCCACCCGCATCATCAGACGATTTCGCGTTGCGCAATGTTAAGATCGGTACCTGCGCGCAAATGAGGCAGCAGCGCGCCAACATCTGACAGAGCAAACCCGCAGGCACGAAGCTGCGAAAAGTACGAACCGCGAAGAGGCGGTCAATTGGGGTTGTTAAGGGATGAGAGCTCGATTGGAAATCGGTTTGAGATCAACCGCAAGTGTGATGATGAGGTGGGTTGCTGTCACGATGCTCATTTGCTGCGGTTGCGCTGCGAACTCATCGCGCGGCGATCTTGCGAAAGGCGCGATCGGCGCCAAAGGCTCTGCGCTTTCGCAGGAACAGTGCACCGCAAACGCGGAAATCGAGCATGCAGCGTCGGCTGACGAGAGCTACGTGATTCAACCCGGAGATCAGCTGACGATCGATTTCTATCTGAACCCCGAGTTCAACGATCAGGTTACCGTGCGTCCCGACGGGCAGATCACGCTTCGGATGGTCGGCGATCTGCACGCGGCGGGTGAAACGCCGGTCGTTCTGAGCAAGGCGATCGACCAGAGCTATCTGAAAGAGCTCAAGTCGCCTGATGCGGTAGTGCACGTCAAGAACATGCCGAGCAGACAGATCTTCGTCGACGGCGAAATCAACAAGCCTGGTGCGTTTCCGCTCGATCCGGGAATGACCGTGTTACAGGCGATAAGCGAAGCCGGCGGTCTGACGAAGGATGCCAACGACGTTGCGCTGCTGATCCGACGCGATGCGTGCGGCGTGCCGCAAGCCATCAAGATTAACGTCGCGCAGGCGACCGCGAAGCCCGAAGGCCAGGAGGACGCGGGTCTGATGCCGCGTGACATCCTGGTGGTGCCGAAGAGCACGATCGCGAACATGGATCAGTTCGTCGACCATTACATCCGAGGCTTGATTCCGATTCAGCCTTACCTCCCGGTGCCGCTCTAAAGGACTGTCGACGGCAGACGAGGTGTCCGAGGCAATGTACGAGAGCGATCTCAAATACTGGGCAGGACTGGTGGTTCGGCGCCGCAGCAGGGTGCTGCAGGTCACGACGGTGCTGTTCGCGGTGGTTGTGATGGGCACCCTGCTATGGCCGCCCGTATACCGCTCGACGGCCAAGATTCTGGTGCTCGACAATCGCGCCCAGTACCTAATCTCACCCGACCTCCAGCCCAGCGCGGATAGAGCGCCACTGACGGTCAAACCGGTGAGCGAAGAGGACCTCAACTCAGAGGTCGAGCTTCTGACGAGCACATATCTGATCAAGCAATCGATTGTCGATCTGACGCCGCCGTCGAGTTATGGCGGCCCTGCTTGCGCAGGCTCTGGGCACGCTCAAGCTTAATTTGGCGATGGCAGGGCTGGCCTCGGTGTCACGCTCGGCCCTTATGCGCAAAGAAGGGTCAAGTCTCAACCGCAAGCTCCGCTGATCCGCGTTCCATTGCCGCCGGTGCTTTCATTATTTCCAGGGCAATTCCCACTTGAGAGGTCGTTGCGTTTGCAGGCTTCTTCGGGCGCGCTCACCCCCCTAAACGCGATGTCTTGCCAAATGAAAAACGAAGATCGAGAGGCTGCGAACGGCACTTGAAAACAAAAGGCTTTTTTCGATTTTGGTGCCCCGGCCGGGAGTCGAACCCGGACTTGAGGTTCCGGAGACCTCCGTGATGTCCTTTTCACTACCGGGGCCGTCGAGGACAGACCTGCTTAATTAGCAGTCCCGTCGCGCCAACGCTACACGGGTCGGATGGCGAGCGCACGTATTCAGAAGCTACGCGGCGCGGCCTTCAATGCGTGCAAGCTCGGTGTGACGTCGCTCGGCTTCGGGGCGTGTCGTGCGGATGACCTCGATCATCTCGTCGTGGATGCGGCCGTTCGTCGCCAGGATATACCCGCCGGCAAGATCGAGCGTCGAGCCGTCCATGTTGGTGGCGCGGCCTCCGGCTTCGCTTACAATCAACGATCCAGCTGCGACATCCCATGGTTTGAGTGAGAATTCCCAGAATCCGTCCGTCCTTCCGCTTGCGACGCAGCACAAATCGAGCGCCGCCGAACCCGTACGGCGCACGCCCTGCACGCGCGTCATGAACTCTTCCCAGAAGCAGAGATAAAAACGCCGGCGTTCGCGACGATCGTATGCGAACCCTGTTGCGAGCAGCGCTTCAGCCAGCGTCGTGACGCGGCTCACACGGATCGGAGCGCCATTGAGGAACGCGCCACGTCCGCGCCACGCGGTGAAGCATTCCTTGCGCAGCGCGTCGAATACCACCGCAAACTCGATCCGCTCGCGATGGGAGTACGCTATCGATACGCAGAAGGCAGGAAACGAATGGACGAAGTTGGTGGTGCCGTCGAGCGGATCGATTATCCATCGATGTTCGCTTTCGTGTCCCGATGCTCCGCCTTCTTCGGCAAGGATGGCGTGGGTCGGGAAGGCGCGCTGGATGATTTCAACGACCGCGTCCTCGGCATCGCGATCGACCGTGGTTACGAGATCGATCGCGCTGCTCTTGCGGCTGACTTTGGCGCGGTTCAGTCCTTTGAGATGAATGCGACCGGCGGCATGCGCCGCACGCATCGCAACCTTCTCAAGCTCGCCGCGGATCACGACGAGAACGATAGCCGAGGCTTGAACTTGCCGCCAGTTTGATGCGCCCGATCTGTGGAAAGATCACCAGCGCGGAAGTTCCGCCAGACTGATGCCGAGCGAACTTTTTCCGATCAGCTCGCGCGCGCGCGCATTGGAAAGCGGGTGATACATTCCGGCGCGAACGTCGCGGACGTAGCGCTCCATCGGGAACTTGCGCAACAATCCGTGGGCGCCCACGGCTTCCGCCAGTTGATCGACGGCGCGCACGGCGTTGTTCGTGCCGACGTATTTCGGCATCACGGCGCGCGCCAAACCGGCCTCGCCCTTGAAAGCGGCGCGATTGGTCATATATTCGCGCGCAGTCATCAGCCATAGTGCCCGCGTCTGCGCGATAATCGCCTCGGCTTCGGCGACCGCGAACTGAATTCCGGGCAGATACTTGATGGGGCGGGGAAGCGCCAGCGGCCTGTGCCGATTGGCGAATTCGCGCGTGAATTTCAGCGCCGCCGTCGCGATACCGGTGTAAATCGCAGCCACCGACAAACTGAACCACGCGAACAGGCCGATTGCGTCTTCATCCAGTGGCCCCGATGCGCGCGAGTCGCCCATCGCCATCGAGGGTACGCGCACGTCCTTGAGAATCAGGTCGTGACTCGCCGTCGCCCGCATCGCCATCGCGTCCCAAGTCTCGACCACCTCCATCCCGGGCGTTCCGCGCGGGATAATGAACGCGGCGGAGCGCAGCGGGTTGGTATCCGCCAGCGTCGCCATCACCATGAAAAGATCGATCGCCGGCGAGAGACTATTGAACGTCTTGCGACCGTTAATGATGTAATGGTCCCCGTCCTTGCGCGCGGTCGTCGCGAAGATTCCCCAGTCGCCGCCCGTCTCAGGCTCGCTGATGCCGCCGCCGAGAAGCTGGCGCTGGCGTCCGATTGCCTCGAAGAAAAGTTTCTCGCGGTCGAGTCCGGTGGCGTGCTCGACCATCGGTCCCAGGCCGAACAGATGCATGTTGATCGCGAGCGTCGTCGAGCCGCATCCTTGCGCAAGCTGCTCCTGGCAGAGAATGAAGTCTTCGAGGTCTGCGCCGAGGCCGCCGTAAGATTCCGGAATCAAAAGGGCAGTGTATCCGGCATCTTTCAGCTTCTGGATGTTTTCCATCGGGAAGCTGGCGTTGCGATCGTGTTCGGTCGCCCGCGTGGCGAAATCGGCGGCGAGTTCTGCGGCGAGTGCGACTAGTTTTTCGCGCTTTTCGGACATGTCATCTCCGGTGGCTTTAAAGTTTCACGCAATGCGATTGGGCACTAGACAATCTGGTGCGCAGGTTTGAAGCAACGGTTGCAAAATCACTTGGCGCCCTGCGCCATCAGGAGGCGCTGCGCGTACGGCATGATGGTCGAGAACAGATCGACGCGCGAATCGAGGCTCTTGCCCAGCCCCGACAGCAGGCCCATCACGCGGCTGACAAGGAGCACATCGCCGGGAACTTCGACGACGGGATTGCGCTTGAGCTTCTTCGGGAGTTCCTCGGAAAATTCCTGGATCAGCTCCTTGTCGGCGTAAGCTTTGCCGCGCTTGACCGTCGATCCTAGAAAGCCCTCGGCGAGCGCCAGAAGAGTGTCCGGCGATCCGTCGCGCGTGCGAAATCCCAGTTCGGTGAACGCCGCCACCATCGCGTCACGATTCCCGCTCAGAATTGCGAACGTGAGCCGCACGATTCCGTCGCGGAACGCGGGCGGAAAGTCCTTGGCGAGACCGAAATCGAGCAGCACGACGCGAGGCCCGGGCTGCACAAGGATGTTTCCCGGATGCGGGTCGGCGTGGAAGAAGCCGTCGCGCAGAATCTGCTCGCAGAATATGTCGACGAGCTTTTGCGCGACCGCATGCTTGTCTATTCCGGCGCGCTCGATCGCGGCGATATCCGTCACCTTGATGCCTTCGAGAAGCTCCATTGTGAGCACGCGGCGGGTCGTGTACTCGCGATACACCTCGGGAACGACAACGTCGGGATCGGTGGCGAAATTGCGGCGCATCGTCGCCGAGTTCTCCGCCTCGTGGACAAAATCCAGTTCCATCGGGATGTACTTGAGCGCCTCGCGCGCGATGATCGTGAAGTCAAAATCGGGCTCCAGCTTCGCGAGGATGCGCAGGACGAAAAGCATGTTGCGCAGGTCCGCGCGCACGATTCCGTCGATTCCGGGATACTGAACCTTGACGGCGCATCGTCGTCCGTCGCGCAACGTCGCGCGATGGACCTGCGCCAGCGATGCGGAGGCGAGTGGGGTCGGGTCAAATTCGCTGAAAGTTTCTGTCAGTGGCTTGCCGAGTTCGCGCTCGATCTGTTCGCGAATCATCGCGAACGGCCGCGCGGGTACGCGATCGTGCATCCCGGACAGCGTCACCACCCACTCGTCGGGCAGGACATCCGCGCGCGTGGCGATAAATTGCGACGCCTTGATCAGGAGTCCTTCCAGGCGCAGCGCGGTCTTACGCAGCGCCTGCGCTGCGCGAAGGTCTTGCCGCCGGAATATCTCGTCGGGATCGCGCGCGCCCATCCGTTTGCGAAGCTGCGCGGACTTGTATCCGACATAGACGCGGGCCGCGAGCCATACGACTTGCGAGAAGCGGCGGGCGCGCTCGATGGCGCCGGGATTGCGCGTCTCGGGCGGGAAATCGATCTGAACGAGACTTTGATCGATGGCGGCCATCGGACCCAACTCGACTCTAACGAACGTAAGGCCGCGAATGAAACAGCCGTACGCGCAGCGAAAGCCCTTTAGCTTGACTGTGATTGAGCGCGCAGATATTTTCATGGCTCTCGGTCAGGCAATCGATAACGAATGGGAATCAGGATGACGTCTCGAGCTAAGGGTTCCGCCGGATAGATCCGGATATCGATGTGCGGCTCGGAAAGGCCTCGGGTGCTTCAAGAGCCCCGGGGCTTTTTCTTTGATGGCGAAAGCCGAATGTGACGCGATCCAATGCGTGACGAACTGAAAAATTTCAACGCGTTCTCGCCCGCGATCAAAAACATCCTGCGCCGATACTACGGCGTATGGATGATGTATTCGCTCGCCGGCGGATTTCTGTTCGGCGTGTATCCGATATTCCTGCGCTCGCGGGGACTCTCGCTGTTCGAGATCAACAGCGTCCTCGCAACGTACTTCCTCGTCCTGTTCCTGACCGATGTTCCGACCGGCGCCTTTGCCGACGCTTTGGGACGCAGACGCTCATTTGTGCTCGGCACGATGCTCAGAGTGATTGCGTTCACGATCTACTTTTTTTCGCATCATTACTGGCAGTTCCTTATCGCGGAGAGCATCGACGGAATCGGCACCACCTTCGGCAACGGCGCGATCGATGCCTGGGGTGTCGATGCTCTGGACGACAACGGTTTCGATGGATCGAAGGACGGCATCTTCTCACGCGTTTCGCAAATAACCGGCGTCGGCTTCATGATCTCGTCGGTCGTCGGCGCTTACATCGCGAATATCGACATCGCGTGGCCGTGGATGGGAGGCGCGGTCGGCTATCTGATCAGCGCATCGGTTGGAGTGCGCATGATGACGGGCGAGCATCGCCATCAGGCGCACCTCGATTTGCTCGGTCTGCCGCGGATGATCATCCGGCGAACGGTCGAGGGTTTCGGCGTCGGATTTCGCAATCGTGCGGTGTTGATGCTGAGCATGGCGGGCGCGCTGCAGTTCGCGGCGTGGGCGCCGTACTGGATGCAGTGGCCGATCCTGATGAATCGCAGCTACGGAGTGGGCGTGTGGATCATCGGATGGATCTACTGCGTGCTCACCGGCGCCCGGATGATCGGCGCTGAAATCACCACGCGTGCCGCAATCGACGATTCCGCGCGTGCGATGCGCGTCAGTCTGCTGGTTGCGGGAGCGAGCTTCACGCTGGCGATCGCGGGTGCGCTGGAGGGGCATGCGAACATGGCGCTGGCGATGCTCTTTCTGATGAACATCTGCACCGGTGCGATGACGCCGCTGACGCAGAGCTGGCTGAACGAGCAGATCGAGCCGCAGCAGCGCGCGACGATGCTCTCGTTTTCGAGCACCTTCGGCACGCTCGGCGGTTCGATCGGCCTTCTCGCGAGCGGTCGTATAGCAGATACGGTGGGAATATCGACGGCGTGGCAGGTGGGCGGTTGCCTGTCGCTGATATCGGTGGCGTTCTATTTGGCGCTGCGATCGCCGACTCCGGCGATCGTCCCGCAGACGGCGAAATAGGGAGCAAACGAACTCGGTTGAATGCACAGATTCTCGTTGCGCGCGCTCTACTAGCGGGCAATTGCTGCGTCGGTTAAAACTGATTGAACCAACCGCGTGAGGGCGCGGTCGCGAGGCGGTAAACGAAGAGGCGATGGATTTTCCCAGGATAAAGCGGCTTCCACCTTACGTGTTCAACGTAATCGGCGATCTGTGCCTCAAGGCGCGGCGCGAAGGCGAGGACATTATCGATTTCGGGATGGGCAATCCCGATATGCCGACGCCTCCGCACATCGTGGCCAAACTCATCGAGGCCGCCGGTAAAGAGGCTAACCATCGCTATTCCGTATCACGTGGCGTTTTCAAGCTGCGTCTTGCGATCACCGACTGGTACCGCCGTCGCTATGGGGTCGAGCTCGACCCCGACAGCGAAGCGATAGTCACGATCGGATCGAAGGAGGGTATCGCCCATCTCGCGATCGCAACGCTCGATCAGGGCGATGTCGTCCTCGCGCCGACCCCCACGTATCCGATTCATCAGTACGGATGCATCATCGCGGGCGCGCAGGTGCAGGGAGTTCCTTTGCACAACGGGGAGCAGTTTTTCGACGAGTTGATGGCAGTGTTCAGCCGAAGCTGGCCGCGGCCCAAGCTGATGATCATGAACTTCCCGCACAATCCGACGACCTCGATCGTCGATCTGAATTTCATGAAGCGGGTTGTGGACTTCGCGAAGGAGACGGGAATCCTTGTCGTGCACGATCTGGCCTACGCAGACCTGTGCTTCGACGGATACAAGGCGCCCTCGATGCTGCAGGTGCCGGGCGCGAAAGACGTCGGCGTCGAGTTCTTTACGTTATCGAAGAGCTACAACATGCCCGGATGGCGGGTCGGATTCTGCGTCGGAAATCGTGAGATGATTGCAGCGCTGACGCGGCTTAAGTCGTATTTCGACTACGGGATGTTTACGCCCGTTCAGGTCGCTGCGATCGCAGCGCTCAATGGTCCGCAGGATTGCGTCAGCGAAATCGTCGAGACCTATCGCAAACGACGCGACGTTCTGGTGGAGGGACTCAATCGCGCGGGATGGCCGCTCGAAAAGCCCAAGGCAACGATGTTCGTCTGGGCCCCGGTGCCGGAGCCGTTTCGCGCGATGGGGTCGCTGGAGTTCGCGAAGTTCCTGCTTTCCGAAGCCAAAGTTGCCGTGTCACCGGGAGTCGGTTTCGGCACCGACGGTGACGGCTTCGTGCGTTTCGCGCTGATCGAAAACGAGCATCGCACTCGTCAAGCTCTCCGCGGAATCAAGCATGCTCTCTCGCGAGCTCCACAAGCCGCGCCGCGTCGCATCGCCCGGGCTTCGTAGAATCCGGAACAGGGGGACTTGGGCATGAAGGAAGCTCCGGTGCGAATAGCACTGCTCGGCTGCGGTACGATCGGAACCGGCGTCGTCAAGCTGCTGCGATCGAACGCGGCTATGCTTGAGGAAAGGGTCGGCGCTCCGCTCGAACTGACCGCGGTCGTCGACAAACTCGTCAAGCCGAACCCGGCGTTGGGAATAACCAAGGCGCTCCTGAACGACGATCCGCACACGCTCGTTACGCGGCCCGATATCGATATCGTCGTTGAGCTATTCGGCGGAATCGAACCGGCGCGGACCTTGATTCTCAAGGCGCTCAACGCGGGTAAGGACGTTGTCACCGCGAACAAGGCGCTACTCGCCGAGCACGGCGAAGACATTTTTCATACCGTCGGCAAAACCGGTCGCGCGCTTGGTTTTGAGGCGAGCGTCGGCGGCGGAATCCCGATTATCAGGACGCTGCGGCAGGCCCTGGCCGGAGACCGTCAGCGCGCCGTGTACGGAATCGTCAATGGCACATGCAATTCGATCCTGACTGCGATGACCGAGCAAAACCTCGATTTCGACGTCGCGTTGAAAGACGCGCAGCGTGCCGGACTCGCGGAGGCGGACCCGACTTTAGACATCGGCGGCCACGACGCCGCGCACAAGCTTTGTCTGCTGGTAACGCTCGCGTTCGGCGCATTAATCAAGCCGAATCAGGTTCATACCGAGGGAATCTCGGGCGTGACGCAGGCGGATATCGCCTACGCGCGCGAGCTTGGATGCACGATCAAGCTGCTGGCAATCGCCAAGGACGACAACGGCGTGATCGAGGCTCGCGTGCATCCCACGATGATCCCGTCGCGCCACGTTCTCGCCAGCGTCAACGGCGCGTACAATGCAATCTATATCCACGGCGAGGCGCTGGGTTCGACGATGTATCTCGGCTTGGGCGCGGGGCAGATGCCGACGGCGACTGCTGTCATGGCGGATATTATCGAAATCGCGCGCGATCGCCGCTTCGGCGGAGATTCGCGCTCGCACGCGCTGGGCTATCCCTTCGAGCGAATTCGCCGCGCGCGTGTAAAGCCGATGGCCGACGTGGTATGCGAATACTATCTGCGGTTTACGGCGGCTGATAAGCCGGGCGTGCTCGGCAGGATCGCATCGATTTTGGGACGTAACGGAATCTCGATCGCTTCCGTTATTCAGGAAGAAAGGGCGGGAGAGGGAAGCGTCCCGGTCGTTATGCGCAGCCACGAGACGCGCGAGAAGAACCTGATGAAAGCCCTTGGTGAGATTTCCCGCAGTCGCATTATCTCAGCCGCTCCCGCATACATAAGAATTGAGGAGCGGCTCTAGGTTTATGGCCGAGCAACATGATTCTCAATCCGGCATGCGCCTGCGGCGATGGCCCGGCCTGATCGAGCACTATCGCCGCTTTCTTCCCGTTACCGACAAGACCCCGGTCGTCACCCTGAACGAGGGGAACACGCCGCTAATCGAAAGTCCGATGCTCGCGGATCGGGCCGGACAGAACATCAAGGTTTACTTGAAGTTCGAAGGCGCCAACCCTACCGGTTCCTTCAAAGATCGCGGCATGACCGTCGCGATGTCCAAGGCTCTTGGCGACGGCGCGAAAGCTGTCATCTGTGCTTCGACCGGAAACACGGCGGCGTCGGCGGCGGCGTATGCTGCGCGGGCGGGACTTCGCGCCTTCGTTTTGATTCCGAAGGGCGCCGTTGCGATCGGAAAATTGTCGCAAAGCGTAATGCACGGGGCGCGCGTCGTCGAAGTGATCGGAAACTTCGATATCTGCCTGAAGGTCGTCCGCGACCTTGCCGAACGCGACCCTATCCGAATCCGGCTGGTCAACAGCGTAAATCCTGATCGGATCGCGGGTCAGCGCACTGGCGCGTACGAGGTATGCGATCAGCTCGAGGACGCGCCAACTCATCATTTTCTGCCCGTCGGCAATGCGGGCAACATCACCGCGTACTGGGCCGGCTACAAGGACTACAAAAGGGAAGGCCTCTCGACGCGCCTGCCCCGGATGATGGGGTATCAGGCCGCGGAGTCCGCGCCGATCGTGCTTGGCCATCCGATCGATGATCCCAAGACTGTCGCGACCGCGATCAAGATCGGGAATCCGGCAAGCTGGAAGGGCGCGACCGACGCGCGCGATGAATCCGGCGGAATTATTGATATGGTTACGGATGCCGAGATTCTGTCGGCGTATCGGCTGATTGCGGCATCGGGAGTTTTTGCAGAGCCGGCGTCCGCAGCCTCGGTCGCGGGCCTTCTCAAGTACGCGGCAACCGGGGGACTCAAGCCTGGATCAGTAATCGTATGCACCCTCACAGGTCACGGTCTCAAGGACCCCGATACTGCCCTGAAAAATCTCAGCAACACGATCGTCGTCGAACCGGACCTCGAAAAGGTGCGCAAGCTGCTGGAGATCGATTGACGTGAAATACGTGATCATCCACGGCGACGGCATGGGTGACTGGCCGTGCGACGAGCTGGGCGGACGAACTCCGCTCGAAGCCGCGCGCAAGCCCAACATGGATCTGATCGCCGCGCGCGGGACGCTCGGATTGGTTCGCACCATCCCGGACGGAATGCCGCCCGGAAGCGACGTCGGAACGATGAGCATGCTTGGCTACGATCCCGCCCGCTATCACACCGGGCGCGCGCCGATCGAGGCCGCGAGCATGGGAATCGAGATGGGTCCAACCGATGTCGTTTTTCGGATGAATCTGGTTTCGCTCGCGACCGATTCAAACGGGGCGACCGTGATGAATGATTTCACGTCCGGGCATATCAGCAGCGAGGAGGCAGCGCAGATCGTCGATTCGATCAGACGCGAGCTGGCGGGCAATGGAATCGAGTTTTTCGCCGGCGTCAGCTATCGCCACCTGATGATGTGGCGCAATGGCGTGCGCGGGACGAAGCTGACGCCTCCGCACGATATCACCGGTAAATCGATCGTCGAGCACTTGCCGACAGGCGAGGGCGCCGACCGACTGCTCACGCTGATGAAGCGTTCGCAGGAGATCATGCGCGACCATCCCGTGAACAAGGCTCGCCGCGCTGCTGGGAAGACTGACGCCACTTCCGCATGGTTCTGGGGGCAGGGGACTCGACCCGCCGTTCCCACATTGCAGGAACGGTTCGGCGTTCAGGGCTCCGCGATTTCCGCCGTCGATCTTGTCAACGGTCTTGGACGCCTCGCCGGCCTTGAATTGATCAGAGTCCCTGGTGCGACGGGCTATCTCGATACCGACTACGCCGCGAAGGGACGCTACGGACTGGAGTCGCTCAAGAGCAGGGACTTTCTGCTGCTTCATATCGAAGCGCCCGACGAGGCGGGACATATGGGGCGTGCCGACCTCAAGGTCGACGCGCTGGAGAAGATAGACGAATTGATTCTCGGCCCGATGCTCAAAGGGCTTGGCGCGATGGGCGAGTTCAGGCTGCTGCTGCAACCCGATCACGCGACGCCGTGCAAGATCAAAACGCATTCTCCCGATGCGGTCCCGTTCGCCGTTATCTCGAATCGCAGCATCGCTCGCGCGCCGCATCCGGATCGCCGCTATACGGAGGCGTGCGCGAAATCTGCTGGCATCAAGGTCGATAACGGGTTCCAATTGATTGACACATTGTTTGCGCGCCCGGGTGCGCAGGCCGCTGATTAAAGGAAACCAACCGGATGGAACGAAACCTCGCTCTGGAAGTCGCACGCGCAACCGAGGCCGCGGCTTTGGCCGCGGCGCGCTTCATAGGCAAAGGCGATGAGCGGATGGCTGACCGAGCGGCGTGCGACGCGATGCGCAAGGCGCTCAACGGCATCGCGATGGACGGGAAGGTTGTTATCGGCGAAGGCTCCCGCGCGGAGACCGATATTTTGTACATCGACGAGATTGTCGGCACCGGCGCCGGCCCGGAAGTCGATGTTGGGCTCGATGCCCTTGAGGGCGCCTTGATCTGTGCAACGGGTGGCCCCAACGCGCTCTCATGCGTGGCGTTGGCCGAGCGGGGCAAAATCCTGCGCTGCCCGGATACGTACATGGATAAGATCGCGACCGGAGCGGCCGGCGTCGGCGTGATCGATCTCGATCGCTCGCCCACGGATAATCTGAAGGCCCTTGCCGAGGCCAAGAACGTTTATGTCGAGGATTTGCGCGTCGCGATTCTCGATCGTCCGCGCCACGAAAAGCTGATCAACGAGGTTCGCAAGTCGGGGGCGGGGATAAAGCTGCTCTCCGCAGGCGATCTTTCCGCCTCGATCGCGACCACCCGTCAGGAAAGCGAAATCGATATGCTGCTTGGGACGGGAGGCGCGCATCAGGGCGTGCTCGCCGGCGTCGCGATTCGCTCGGCAGGCGGCGAGATGCAGGTGCGCTTCGCGCCGCGCAGCGAGGCCGAGGCTGAAGAGTGCCTCCAGATGGGCATCCTGGACCTAAAGCATCGCTTTACATTGGAGGAGATCGCGGGCGACAACGTAATGTTCGCCGCCACCGGCGTGACTACCGGCGATTATTTGCGCGGCGTGCGATTCTTCTCGGGCGGGGCCTACACTTACAGCGTCGTGATGCGCTCAAAGACGCGCACGGTCCGCTTCGTCGAAACCACGCATCACTTCGACTTCAAGCCCGAATACTGAACCAAGACGCCCGCTACTTCTTCTTCCCGAAAAGCAGGCTCGACAGGACGTTACCCGACTGGGAAACCAGTCGTCCCGCCGCGTCGTGCGTCTTGTCGGTCTTCTTGTCGTAGCGTCCAACCAGACGGCCAGTAGCGTCGTGCCCGAGCTCCTCGCGTTCGGTCTCGTCGATTCGACCAATCAGCCTTCCTGCCGCATCGCGGATGCTTCGCGTTTTCATGAACATTGATCTCCGTCGCGATTATAAAGGGTTGCGGTCCTCGGAAGGTAACATCGCCGGAAGGTTGACATACCGTGCCGTATCGCGGAATTTCGCTGCATCGACTGATTCGCGAGAGGTTTTCCATTCATGCAGCTCACCGACGTCATTTTTGATAAAGCTCCCATTTCGACTCTGACCGTAAATCGTCCGACCGCGCTCAACGCGCTCAATCGTTCGGTGCTTGAGCAAATCACGCATGTTATCCGGGAAATCCGCCACGATTCATCGGTACGCGTGCTGATCGTAACCGGCGCGGGCGATCGCGCGTTCGTGGCGGGTGCGGATATCGCCTCGATGTCCAAGATGACGACGGTCGAGGGGCTGGAGTTTGGCCGATTGGGCCATCGCGTCATGTCGTCGCTCGAAGACCTGCCGATTCCGGTGATCGCAGCGGTGAACGGATTTGCCCTCGGCGGCGGATGTGAGTTGGCGCTCGCCTGCGATCTTGTGATTGCGAGCGAGAAGGCGCGTTTCGGCCAGCCCGAGATCAATCTCGGAATTATTCCCGGATTCGGCGGGACCCAGCGTCTGCCGCATCGGATCGGCCACGCCAAGGCGCGCGAATTGATCATGATCGGCGACATGATCGATGCGAAGACGGCGCTCGAGCTCGGGCTTGCGAACCAGGTGGTCCCACCAGATCAGCTTATGGATACGGCCCGCAAGGTCGCCGAGAAGCTCGTGTCGAAATCCGCGATGGCGCTGCGTCAGGCGAAGGCCGCCCTGCGCGCATCGTTTACGATGGAAGAGGACGCGGGGCTGCGCTTCGAGCAGGAGGCCTTCGGCCTGACGTTCGCGAGCGCCGACCGCGTCGAAGGAACGACCGCATTCGTCGAGAAGCGTCAACCCGCGTGGAAGCATAGCTGAGTCTTCAGACGCATACTCTTTCTATCGACCCAGTTCAGGGTCTAGGCTAAAAGCAATGGGGCAAGGATGCTTTTCGAGGGCATCCTTCTGCGCGTGTAGATTCGTCAAATGGACCTTCAAATTAGCGAAACGCAGCGCCAGTGCCGCGATACAGCGCGTCGCTTTGCGCGCGAAAAATTGTCGGCCGCCGCTGTCGAAATCGATCGAAACCATCGCTTCCCCGCTGAGATAATCGCCGAACTTGGCAAGCTCGGAATGATGGGCATCTTCATCCCGAGCAAATACGGCGGCGCAGGACTCGATCAGGTCGCGTATGCGCTCGTGGTCGAAGAACTGGCGGTCGCCTGCGCTTCGACGGCGGTTATCGTCTCCGCTCATTCGTCGCTGGCTACGTGGCCGATCCTCGGACTCGGAACGGAGGAGCATCGCGCGCGCTTCATGCCGCGGATGGCAACCGGCGAATGGCTGGGATGCTTCGCGCTTACCGAACCGCAGGCCGGCTCGGACGCAGCGATGCAGAAGACGCGGGCCGTTCGCGACGGCGATTCCTACGTCATCAATGGCACGAAAAATTTCATCACCAATTCGCCCAACTCGAGCGTCGCGATCGTGTTTGCGATGACTGCGCCGGACAAGGGCCATCACGGAATCAGCGCGTTCGTCGTCGAAACGAACACGCCCGGATGGCAGATGGTGCGCATCGAAGACAAGATGGGGATTCGCGGCGCACATAGCGCGCAGCTCGCGTTCACCGATATGCGCGTGCCGCGCGAAAATCTTCTGGTGGGCGAAGGGCAGGGGTTCAAGGTCGCGATGAAGACGCTCGACGGCGGACGTATCGGAATTGCCGCGCAGGCCGTCGGAATCGCGCGAGCCGCGCTCGAGGATTCACTCAAGTACGCGCAGGAGCGCAATGCTTTCGGCGCTCCGATCGCGAACAATCAGGCGATTCAATGGAAGCTCGCCGATATGGCTGTCGAGGTCGATGCGGCTCGTATGCTCACACTGCGCGCCGCTTCCATCAAGGACGCGGGCAAGACCTGCACGAAAGAATCCTCGATGGCCAAGCTGTTCGCGTCGGAGACGGCGATGAAGGCTGCGACCGAGGCTGTGCAGATCCACGGCGGCTACGGCTACACGAAAGAGTTCAAGGTCGAGCGCTATTTCCGCGACGCGAAGATTACCGAGATTTACGAGGGTACCTCCGAAATCCAGCGCCTGGTTATCGCAGGGCAGGTGCTCGAAAGCCGGTGAGGAGACGCTGTGGACAAGAAACAAAACTGGCGTGAGACGACGTACAAAGATGCGCGCGAGCGCGACGTCAAGTTCTCGACTATTTCCGATATGGAACTCGCGTCGCTCTATACACCCGACGATGTCGGGAATTCCTACGACGAGTCCGTCGGATACCCGGGCGAGTATCCATACACGCGCGGACCGTACGGTTCGATGTATCGCGGGCGGCTTTGGGCGATGCGCCAGTTCGCCGGATTCGGTCTTGCCGAGGACACCAACGCTCGATTCCGATTTCTGCTGAGCCAGGGTCAGGACGGTCTCTCGACCGCTTTCGATATGCCGACGCTGATGGGCTACGACGCCGATCACGGGCGCGCCCAGGGCGAGGTTGGCCGCGAGGGGGTTTCGGTTACCTCGATCGACGACATGATGCGGCTGTTCGATCGGATTCCGCTGGATCGCGTGACCACGTCGATGACGGTCAACTGCTCGGCGTCTGTTCTGCTCGCGATGTATCTCGTGGTTGCCGAGCGTCAGGGCGTTGCGTGGGATCGCGTTGGCGGGACAATCCAGAACGACATGCTCAAGGAATTCATTGCGCAGAAGGAATGGATTTCGCCGCCTGCGCCCTCCGTCCGTATTGTGACGGATATGATCGAGTTCTGCGCGCGCAACGCTCCGCGATGGCATCCGGTATCGATTTCCGGCTACCACATCCGCGAAGCCGGCTCGACCGCCATTCAGGAACTCGCGTTTACGGTCGCCGATGGGATCTGTTACGTCGAAGACGCGATGAAGCGCGGCCTCAACGTCGACGAGTTTGCGCCGCGCCTGTCGTTCTTCTGGAACCTGCACAACGATTTCCTCGAAGAGGTCGCCAAGCTGCGCGCGGCGCGCAGGATGTGGGCGCGCCTGATGAAGGAACGCTTCGGCGCCAAGAGCGCCCGCTCGATGACGCTGCGATGCCATGCGCAGACGGCGGGAGCGTCGCTCACGGCGCAGCAGCCGCTTAACAACGTGGCGCGTGTCGCCATTCAGGCGCTCGCGGGCGTCTTCGGCGGGGTTCAGTCGCTGCACACGAACTCGATGGACGAGACTCTCGCGCTGCCGACCGAGCAGGCCGTGATGGTCGCGCTCCGAACGCAACAGATCATTGCCGAAGAGACGGGGGTCACCAACACGATCGATCCGCTCGGCGGTTCGTATGCGATAGAAGCGCTGACGGATCGGATGGAAAAAGAGGCGCTCGAATATATCCGCAAGATCGACGAGATGGGCGGGATGCTGCGCGCGATCGAAACTGGATATCCGCAGCGCGAAATCGCCGAGGCCGCGTTCCATTATCAGCGCCAGCTCGAACGCGGCGAGAAGGTTGTTGTTGGCGTCAACAAGTATGCGCTGCCGGAAGAGATTCCGATCGAAACGCTGAAAATCGAGCGCGAACTCGAAGAGCGCCAGATTCAGCGCGTGCGCAAGATGAAGCGCGAGCGCAATTCCGCCGCCGTCAAAGAGGCGCTGCGGATGGTCGCCGAGGCGTGCCGCTCCGGCGAAAACGTGATGCCGTCGATTTGCGAAGCGGTGCGACGCAACGTCACGGTCGGCGAAATCTCGGATATTTTCCGCTCCGAATTTGGCGTATACACCGATCCGGGGTGGATTTAACCGGCCAGCCCCGCCATCAATCGAGAAACGATCAGGATCGCTGAAGCTAAATGACTGAGAAACGACTACGAATAATTGTTGCAAAACCCGGCCTTGACGGCCATGACCGCGGCGCCAAGATTATCGCTCGCGCGCTGCGCGACGCGGGCTTCGAGGTCATCTACACGGGCCTTCATCAGACGCCCGAGATGATCGCCGAAGCCGCCGTTCAGGAAGACGCCGACGCGGTCGGACTGAGCATCCTTTCCGGCGCGCATAACACGCTCTTTCCGGAAGTGATGCGCCTGCTCGAGGAAAAAGGCGCAGGCGATGTCGCGGTGTTCGGCGGCGGAATTGTTCCCGAAGACGATGCAAAGAAACTCAAGAGCGCAGGCGTCAAGGAAATCTTCACGCCCGGCGCCTCGACCGAAGACATCGTGAAATGGGTTCGCGAGAACGTGCATCCACGTTCCTGATCCCGGTCTGCACGCGATGGATTTCGAACTTACCGAAGAGCAGCGCCAGATTCGCAACACGCTGGCGGAATTCGCCGAGCGCGAGATGAAGCCGCATTCCTCGCGCTGGGATCGCGACGAGATTTTCCCGCGCGAAGTCATAACCAGTCTCGGAGAACTCGGTTTCCTCGGCGTCTCGTTTCCCGAGAAATGGGGAGGCGGCGCGGCTGATACGCTGTCACAGGCGCTGGTCGTCGAAGGACTGTCGCGATACGACGCCTCGATTGGACTGACCTGCGCGGCGCACATGTCGCTCAGCACCGGACATATCGCGGCGTTCGCCTCCGACGAGATTCGCGATCGTTACGTTCCCGATATGCTGCGGGCGGGCAAGCTCGGCGCGTGGTGTCTCACCGAACCGGGTTCAGGCTCCGATGCCGCCGCGATGAAGACGCGGGCGCGTCGCGACGGCGACGACTATGTCATAAGCGGCTCCAAGATGTTCATCACCAACGGCTCGGTCGGCGATGTCTACGTCGTGATGGCGGTGACGGACGCGTCGAAAGAGCGCTCGGGGATCTCCGCTTTCGTTGTCGAGCGCGGCGCTGCGGGTTTGAGCAACGGCCGCAAGCTCGAAAAGCTCGGCTTGCGCGCTTCGGATACTGCCGAAGTCATCTTCGATAACGTCCGCGTTCCGGCGCGCAACCTGATCGGCGAGGCGGGCGACGGTTATCGTCAGACGCTGAAGGTGCTCGAAGGCGGACGGATCGGCATTGCCGGATTTGCCCTCGGCATCGCGCGGGCTGCCCTTGAAGACGCGCGCGAGTACGCGCTCGGACGCACGGCGTTTGGAAAGAAGATTTCCGATTTCCAGGCGATTCAGTGGATGCTCGCGGATATGGCGACGCGAATCGACGCGTCGTGGACGCTGATGTGCCGCGCGGCGGAGCTGCGAGATCGCGGCCAGTCGTTCGGACGCGAGGCCGCGATGGCGAAGCTCTACGCCTCGGAGTCTGCGATGTTCGCGACGATCAAGTGCGTGCAGATTCACGGTGGCTACGGGTTCGTCACCGACTTTCCCGCAGAGCGCTATATGCGCGACGCAAAGCTTTCTGAGATCGGCGAAGGCACCAGCGAAGTTCAGCGGATGATCATCGCGAAGTCGCTGCTCAAAGAAGGCTACGCTCCCGCGTGACCGCTGGTTACTCCCTGATTGCGGTTACGAAAGCGTAATCGCCGCCATTGTTGCGATAGAATTCTGCGATCTCTTTGAAGCGACCCGATTTGACGTCATCGTCGAGCCGTTTCAATCCGCGCTCGATTTCGGCCGCGTCCGTATAGCTGGCGAAAGTGGAAATTCCCGCTCGAATGACAGGGTCGAGATAAATTTCCGGATGGAACTTGCCTCCGTAAAGGAACAAATCTTCAAGCGTTTCCGAAACCGACCACCGCTCGACTTCGATTGCCGTAAAGCCCGCGCGATGCAGGTCGGCTTCGACCACATCTATCGGCGGCATCTGCACGATTCCCCGCGCCATCAGCGAGGGGAAATACTCGTTGAGCCAATAGCCCTCCATCTGGTCGCGGTCGGCGGTGAAGATTACGAAGCGCCCCGGGCGCATCACTCTGAACACCTCGCGAAACGCCGCTGACGGATTTCGCATGTGATGGATCGCGAGCGTGCACATCGCGCCGTCGAATCTCTCGCTCCCAAAGGGCAGCGCCTGGGCGTCTGCCATCGACCAATCGACGCTTCCGCCCTTGGCGCGCGCCTGCGCAAGCATCGTCGCCGATAGCTCGGCGGCGATCATCCGCGCGCCACGATTCGCAAAGGCGATGGTGTAGTTGCCGGTCCCCGACGCGACATCGAGATAGCGGGCGCCGGGCGTGAATCCTATCAGTCGTGCGAGTATGTCGGTGATTTCCGGGTCGGCGCGACGCGTCGCGTCGTATGTGCGTCCGATCGCGTCGTAAAGCGCCATCCCCGGCGCGATCAGTCGAGCAAATCCCGACGGATCGTCTCAAGCTCGCTGTCCGTCAGGCCGATAACGTTGCGCATGAATGCGTTGACGCCGCCGGCGCGATCGATCAGTTCGAAGATCGGCTCCAGTTGGCGCTCGCTAAGCGGCGAGCCGGGAAACGTATGATTGCTTTCGAGAAAATCTCCGACGATTCGTTTGCGCTCGACTCCCAGCAACTCCAGCAGTAGCGCCGCGCCCAGGCCGGTCCGATCGCGTCCGGCAGAGCAGTGAAAGAGAAGCGGGTAGACGTCGCTCTCGGCGAGCAGCTTGAAAAAACGCTGCCAGTCGGGAAGGCAGCTATTGAGCATGTTGAGATGCTCTTTGCCGGGCTCGATCAACGGATTGAACGCCGCGTCCTTGAACCAGATATCCCCCATCGGGATATGTTCCCATCGCACGCCGCGCAGCACGTGATCGTGAGGACGGCCCAGATGTCGCACCTCGATGCGGCTTTGGAGAGTGACGAGCGTCTTCAACGGCACTGAGCGCACCGGATGTTCGTGCGGGACTTCGGCGAGATGCGACGATCGATAGATGGTCTTTTTCCGCACGTGCCGGCGATCGCGGGTCGGATGACCGCCGAGGTCGCGGAAATTCTGCGCGGCGATTTCACGCAGGACCTTGAAATCAACCACCATCCCGTTGGCTGAAGCATTGGCGACGGGGTCAGGAGAAACGGTATTCGATGACTGCGCAGGATTTTTCGAGGCGCTCATCCAAGAACATTGTATCGATGCCGAATCAGCCGGAAAAGTACGGTCGAAGCTCGCACGAGGCCTGCATCGATGAAATCACAAAATCGTAACGCGCCCCTCATTGACGCTTTGCCGGCGCTATATTGAGCACCAGCATTTTGGGATTCGTCATCTCTTCCATCGCCCAGCGAATTCCCTCGCGACCCAGTCCAGACGCCTTCATGCCTCCGAACGGGTAGGTGTCGACGCGAAACACTCCGGTGTCGCCGACGATGATCCCGCCGGCGTCGATATCGCGGAAAGCCTCGAACGCATGCTCGAGATTTTCGGTGAACACTCCCGCCTGAAGCCCGTACGGAGAATCGTTGGCAGCGGCAACGGCGTCGGCAAACGAATCGACGGCCTCGACCGTCGCAACCGGCCCAAAAACCTCCTCGCACCAGACGCGGAGCTTTCGATGCTCGCGGTTGCGCAATTCGATCGCGGTGGGCCACAGCACGTTGCCCTCGCGGCGGTTCCCGCACAAGATACCCGCGCCGGCAGCTTTTGCCTGCGCGATCCATTCCATCACGCGATCTGCGGCGGCGCGATTGATCATCGGGCCGACGAGGGTTTTTTCGTCCATCGGATCTCCGACGCCGACCTTTTCCGACGCAGCGACGAATAATTTCACGAACGAATCGTAGGCGCGGCGGTGCACGAAAATACGCTGAACCGAGATGCACACCTGGCCGGCGTGGAGGAACGCGCCGCGCGCCGCACGATTCGCCGCGTACTCGAGGTCGGTGTTCTCGTCAATGATCAGCGCCCCGTTCCCCCCGAGTTCCAGCGCCACACGCTGACGCACGGCCCGCGCCTTCAGCGCCCATCCGACGGCGGCGCTTCCCGTGAAGCTCACCATCGCGACGCGAGGGTCGGTCGCGAGACGCTCGGCGATCGGCGGATCGGCAGAAATTACGTTGAGCGTGCCGTCGGGTAATCCTGCGTCGCGTGCGAGTTCGGCAAGGATCAGCGCCGGCGCAGGACACTGCGGAGGCGGCTTGGCGATTACCGAGTTGCCGGTCGCGATTGCAGGAGCGATCTTGTGCGCGAGGAGATTCAGCGGGAAGTTGAAGGGACCGATCGCCGCGATCGTTCCAAGCGGAAAGCGCTCGACGATCCCGCGTGCGTTCGGGCAAAGCGGATCGAAATCCAGCGGCTCGTACGTTGCGCCGAATCGCGCGATTTCTTCTGCCGCGAGGGCAAAGACGGAAATCGCGCGACTCACTTCGCCGCGCGTGTAGTCGATCGGCTTGCCGGTGCACAAAACGATGGCGCGTTCGATTTCGGCTCGCCGTTGCGCGATTCCTCGACTTATATAGTGCAGAGCGTTGGCTCGCGCTGCGCGGCTGAGCTTGCGCGTCTTTGCGAACGCCGTCGCCGACGAAACGAGGGCCGCTTTTAGTTCACTCTCGCCCGCGCGCGCTACCGTACCAACGACGTGCTCGTCGTATGGATAGCGGGTGTCGTATCTGTCTGAGCTGTCGACGAACTTGCCGTCGATGAAAAGCCGCTGGTGTCCTAACGTTTCCATGGGAGCGCTTCTCGAATTGGGGTTGTTTGATTATCGCTACGCAAAAGATCTGAAGGCAACGTCCGGCATCAGGAAGGCTGGGGGTCAGCGGGTTCGTCCGCCTCCATCGCGAGATAATCGCGATATTCGCCGCAGGTGCGAATGAGGGCTTGGTGGGCGCCATCCGCTCGCAGTGTCCCATCGCAGACGAATAGGACTCGATCGCATGAGGCGAGGGTGCGCGGGCGATGCGCCACGATGAGCACAATCCGTTCGTTGGCCAACCTTCGCAGGGTGTTCATGATTGCGCTTTCAGAATCAGGATCGAGCGGCGCGGTCGGCTCGTCGAGGACCAACATCGAAGGTTTTCTCAGCAGCGCGCGAGCGATCGCGATACGTTGCTTTTGTCCCACAGACAGCCGCGCGCCGCGGCGTCCGAGCATCGTCGCGTACTTTTGCGGCATCGATTCTATGAACTCAGCCGCACCGGCCTCGCGCGCCGCCGCGTGAACCTCGCTGTCTGAAACGTTCGGCGACCCGTATTTGATATTGTCTTCGAGCGAGCGCGAAAAGAGCGCCTCTTGCTGGAAGACAAAGCCGATACGCTTGCGCAAGCAGGAAAGCGCGACGGTGCGCGTGTCGAGACCGTCGATTTTGATTTCTCCGGCGGACGGTTCGATGAATCGCGGAATCGAAAGAATGAGCGTGCTTTTGCCCGCTCCGCTCGGTCCTGCGACGCCGACGATCTCACCCGAATGCAGGTCCAAATTGACGTCTCGCAGGACCGGCGAAAAACCGTATCCCACTGACACATCGCGGAACGAGACGGTCTCGATTTTGTCCGGAGCCGTTCCCTCGTCCGCGCGCCTGCTGTCTTCCGCCGGCGTGTCGAGCACGCTGAAAATTCGCCGCAGCCCTGAAATCGGCCCCTGCAATTCAGCCCAGGTCGCGCCAATCACCCGCATCGGCCACGCCATCATTCCTGCGTAGCTGGCGAGCAGGACCAGATCGCCGCGCGAGAGCTTTCCTTCGATCACGTCGAGGCCCAGATGGTAGACGGCGGCGCCAACCACGGCCATCGTGAGCGGCGCGACGACGAGAACAAGCGCCATGATGATTGCGAGGATGCGCAACGTCGCGGCGAAGGAAGCCCAGCTTACGGAATCGACGGCGCGACTTTCGCGCTGCTCCTGCCCGTATGCCTTGATCAGTTGGACGTGGGCGATGCGCTCCTCGAACGCGGCCATCACGTCGCTGCCGCGTTCGCGCATCCGCTGGGCCTGATCGCGCAGAATTCGCCCGAACGCTCCCGCGCCGATTGCGACAATGGGCAACGACAATGCCGCGGCGATGGGAATGAGCGGTTGATTGGAGAACTCGGAGGTAATGATGACAAGCGTCATCAGAAAACCGACCACCGACATCGCGGGCGCCAGCACGCCCCGATAAAAGACCGCTCCTACCGAAGCGCTGTCATGCATCACCCGGAAAACCGCATCTCCCAGCTTTTGATCCGAATAAAGACCGAGCGGCGAGCGCAGGAATTTTTCGTACAATGCCACGCGCACGTCCTGATTGATGCGCTGGGTTAGATCCAGGGTAACGCGCGTCTCGACAAAACCGAGTAGTCCGTTCCACAGGCTCCAACCCGAGTTGGCCTGGTTGGCGGTGAAGCCCGCCTGGTCAAGTCCTCCGCTTGCGACCTCGGTCGAGAGTCCGGGCGTATCCGAACCGACGACGCCGATCAGGAGCCCCGCGATTGCGAGAAACACAACAACGGAGACGAGAATCGAAGCGCCGTCGCGCGCGCCGATCGCATTGAGCAAGTGCGCGACGATTCCGGTCGGAGGAATCTGCGATACGACATTGTCGATAACTATCTTGAGCGGCCACGGCGTGAGAACGAAAAACACCAGCGACGAGACCGCGATCGCGCACTTGAGCGCCACCAATTCTCGATGCGCCGCTATGAAGGGCCAGCTTCGAACCAGCAGGCGCCACGATTCGCGGACCGAGAGCGATCGATTTTCACCGTCGTAAAGATGCGCGATGCGCGTGTCCGGCTGGGACGGTGTGCGAGGCGCTCCGTTTGGACTGAGGCGCCGGATACCGCGGCTGCTTTCGGACTCATTCATGGCGGCCGCCGATATTTTCCGGACCGTTTTGAGCATTCAGAGCCACGTGTTCTACTCGACCGTCAGCAATCCGATACACGCAATCCGCCATCGCGGCTGCGGTCATGCGATGTGTTGCGATAAGAGCGAGTCGGTCGCGTGGGCGTTCTTCGATCCAGCCCCTGATTGCGCGCATCACGTGCGCTTCGGTCGCGGGTTCGAGCGCCGACGTCGGTTCGTCAAGCACAAGAATCGGCGCATCGCGCAGAAACGCCCGGGCAAGCCCGATTCGCTGCGCCTGACCGGTCGATAGTTTCGAGCCCTTCTCGCCAAGCATCGTGTCGAGCCCGGCGGGCAGCGACTCGACGAAATCGGACAGACCGGCTCGTTCGACAGCGTCGGCGATGCGCTCGGCGCCGCCGTCCGCGCATCCGTAGGTGAGATTGTCGCCCAGCGAGGCGGTGAATATCGGATTCTCCTGCAGGCCGACAGCCAGAATTGCGCGATACGCGGCAAGATCGAAAGTTCGTATGTCTCGATCATCGACAGTGACGGCGCCGGATGCCGGATCGAACAAGCGCAGAATGAGAGCAATAATTGTGCTCTTGCCTGCGCCGCTTGGTCCGACCAACGCGGTGATTTCGCCGACTCGCGCAACGAACTCGACCGACGACAACACACTGCGATTCGGATCGTAGCTGAAACTGATATTTGTGAAGGAGAGTCCTCGTCGGACCGGGCCCGCAATGAAGCCTCCGCGGTTGGTCTCCTCGCCGGGGCGCTCCATTATCTCCAGAACACGCGCGATCGCTGTAACAACGTCCTGAAGGCTCGCCCAAGTGTCGGTCAGGTCTCTGGTTCGGCCGCTGAGCCGGCCCAGCACCCAGAGCGTGCCGAGGAACAATCCGAGAGTCTCTGCAACGTTTGCGGCGCCGGTGCGTCCGCCGTGAACGAGATGCATCGCGCCGAAGTAGATCGCAGCGGTAATCGCGAGAGCGCGCAAGGAATTCGTCCATACACGGTACGACGCGATCAAAAGCCGCGCTCGTCGAGCCGCAAGGAAAGCGGTCCAATTGTCGCGCGCATAAATTTCGGCTTCCGAAGCCTCGCGCCCGTATGCCTTGACCGCCTTAATCGATGCGAGAGTTTCCTCGATTCGCGTGGTCGCGTCAGCAGCCGTCTCGCGCTCGGCCCGGAAAGCCTCGCGCAATTTCTTCCCATAGCTTGCCGCAACGATAAAGTTTGCGGGAATCAGCACCGCGGCGATCGCGGCCATGGGATAGTCGAACAACGCCAGCCAAATCACGTTGCCGATCGCACCCGGAAGCGAACTCAACGGGGCGAGTATGAGGCCGCTGATTACAGAGGGCACCGAGGCGGAATCCTGGAACATCCTGAAGATCGCGTCGCCGATTTTTTCCCGGCTGTGAAACGAGATGCTCATCTCCTGAAGGCGAGCGTAAAGATTCACGCGAAACAGGTTGGTTACGCGCTGCAGTATCCACACCGCATAGCCGAGCAGCAGCATCGCGAGCGGAACCAAAACGACGAGCGCTATCGCGAGGACGGCGAATTCGCGGCGCAGGATAACCTCGCGCGACGCGGTGGGCGGAAGTCGAAGCAACGCAGCCTGAACGGGCGTCATCGGGTTCGCGCCGAGGACCACGTCGAACAGGATTCTGATGAGCACCAGCGCGAGCAGTCCGCCGGGGACGCCGGGCAGAGCCAGGAGGAACAGATAAATCAGATGCTGCTTGAACGGCCTGACCAGCGGCCATACGCGCGGAACAAGCCGCAGTACATCGGACGGGAGCAGCGCTGAGGATCTCGAGAAGCTGCGGCTCGGCTGTGGGAAAGAATCCACTTACGTTACGGACGCGGCGGTCCGTTGCTGGTTACGTCTTCGGCGCGAAGGGCTTTGCGTCGGATACGGAAAGCAACTCGTCTTCGAGCGCGCCGGTCGACTTGCACGCGACTTCGATACGATCGTAGCGAAACTCGTAGGTGGCGTTGAAGTCCGCGCTGACGGTCACGAACGTTCCTTTCTGCGAGGGCGCGAGCGTCACTTTCACCTTTATCGAGTTGTCGACCATTTTATAGACGAGATGCTGAACGTCGGTCTGGCACGCAGCCCATCGGCTCCATCGCCCGGAGTCGACGCCCATCTGCTGAGCGGTGATCGTCTTGCTCGATTCGTCAGCCTTGTCGAGCTGAAATCTGCTGAGCGATGGATCGGAAAGGTAGTTTTTGTAAAGCCCGTACACTTCAGAGGGCGATTTCGGCGATACCGCCGAATGCGGGATAACCCGCGGTATATCGACCGCGGCGAGCGTGGTCGAGAAAGCGATGACACAGGCGGCGAGGATCATAGTTTTGGCGGTTGTGGGCGTCATCTTGGGCTCCGCGGCGTGAGTTCGATTGCGATGCGATCATAACGGCATCACAAATGGCTGGTAAAGACACTTCCTGATAGATTGCCGGGCAATTGAATCCCTGCGTTGAGGAGAACTGGACGATGCCTGCGCTGCTTTTCGAGAAACGAAATCAAATCGGATATGTGACGCTCAACCGTTGCGAAGTCCACAATTCGCTCAATCCTGAGATGCTCTGCGAGTTGACCGCGATGTGGCGCGAGGCGGAGAACGACGACGCGGTGCGAGCGGTCATCGTGACCGGAGCGGGCACGGTCGCATTCTCAGCGGGCGCGGACCTCGGAAAACTGATTCCGCTGTTTACCGGCGCGCGTCAGCCTTCCGACGATTGGGATCGCAAGCTGCTGGCGGACAGGCGTATCGGAGACGTCG
>Ga0335069_10002088_pt1 | contig 31205 bp, 35 predicted proteins | sample Lox_Sample_11_FD_206714 | JGI IMG/M metagenome (GOLD analysis project Ga0335069, IMG submission 206714) | Soil microbial communities from Loxahatchee National Wildlife Refuge, Florida, United States - Lox_Sample_1.1 | ecosystem: Environmental > Terrestrial > Soil > Wetlands | place: USA...
AAACGCCGCCACTTCCACAACACCAAGCGCTCCTTCTTCAGCCAGGTCAACCTCAACGACGCCGCGCCGCACGATGCGCTCCTCGACGATTCAAAGGAGTCTCAGGTTCGCGAACTCGGCAAGGGCATCGAAGAGATCGAACTCTTCGGAAATTACTTCGGGCAGTTTTCGCTTACGGTCGTGATCTACGACCGGGACCTCGCCAAGGTCGAGCGCGCCTGCGCGGACTTTTATAAAGTGTTCAGCGTCCACGACGCCCAGCTGTATGAAGAAAAATACAACCTCCTAAACGCCTTCCTCGCCACGGTTCCCGGCAACCACGTCTTCAACCTGCGTTCCCTGTATCTGCTCAACACCAACTACGCGGACTTCTCGTTTCTCTTCACCCTTCACTGTGGCGAGCCTCAGAACCGCCATCTGCGGCAGGAGTACCTTGGGGTCCTGGAAACCAATCACGGGACGCCATACTTTCTAAACCTGCACTACCGCGATGTGGCGCACACGATGGTGCTCGGGCGCACCGGCTCCGGCAAAAGTTTCCTTTTGAACTTTCTGATCACCAATCTGCAGAAATACGATCCGTTTACCTTCATCTTCGACCTGGGCGGCAGCTTTGAGAGTCTGACCCGTCTCGTCGGCGGCACTTACCTCCGTGTCGGCCTCGAGTCCGCGGACTTCACCCTCAACCCATTTTGCCTGCCGCCGACCAAGGCGAATCTCGACTTTCTGGCGCTCTTCGTCAAAGTGCTCCTCGGCAGCATCGCCGCCACGCTCGATCCGGCAGCCGATCGGACGCTCTACGAGCAGATTGAGAACCTGTACTCTCTCGATTCGGCCCTCCGCACTCTGGATGTGCTGGCCAACACCCTGCCCCGTCAACTGTCCGATGCGCTCGCCAAATGGATGCGCGGCGGACAGTTCGGATTCCTCTTCGACAATGCGGAGGACACCATCTCGTTCTCCCGCTTCCAGTGCTTCGACTTCCAGCGCATGAGCAAGTATCCGGAACTCTTGGAACCGCTGCTTTTCTATATCCTCTACCGGGCCAACGAAATCATCGCGAACCGCGACCTCTCGTCGACGTTCAAAGCGTTCTTCATCGACGAGGCCTGGGTTTTCCTCCGCAATCCCACCATCCGGCACTACGTCACCGAGGCTTTGAAGACCTGGCGCAAGCACAACGCTGCCATGATCCTCTCCACGCAGTCGCTCGACGAAATCAAGCGCTCGGAGCTTCTCGACGTCATCGTCGAGAGTTGCGCCACCAAGATCTTTCTCGCGAACCCCGACATGGACCGGGACCTGTACCGCCGGCAGTTTCACTTGAACGACACGGAAGTCGAATGGATCTCTTCCCTGATTCCCAAGCGCCAATTCCTCATCAAGACCCCCGAACTCGCCAAGGTCGTGAATCTCAACGTCGATCCCCGAAGCTATTGGCTCTACACCAACGATCCCTACGACAACCGGAAGCGACAGGAAGCCTTCGAAGCGCATGGGTTCGAGAAGGGGCTCGATCTTCTGGCCGGAGTCACCCCGTGATTCCGACCCTCGTGGAATTGGCGCATAGATTGGGAGTGAATGCCGCATTTCTACCCGTCGCCCTCGCCATCGCGCTTACGGGGATGGTGTTCCTCGTTCCAACGGTCTTTCGATGGCTTGAGGACCGAAAGTCTTAGGAGATACCCAGTTCGAACAAAGGAGAAATGCCGATGAAGTCTTTTTCTTGGAAGACCGCAAGGAGTCGTTTCGTGATTGTCCTGCTCGCCGGGTTGATTGTCGCGTTCCCGTGGCAGCCGTCTGCTGCCGCCGACGGCGCCCGCGTCGTTAAGTACGGAAAGGAGGACATCGTACCCGTCCACGCCAAACTCCGCTTCTCGACGCTCATCGTCCTGCCCGATGACGAGGAGATCCTCGATTTCACCACCGGCGACCGCGAATTCTGGATCATCAATGGCTCGCACAACCTCTGCTATGTCCACCCCGCCCAGGCCGGGACGCGCAGCAACCTGAATCTCATCACCGCGAGCGGCCACGTCTACTCCTTCCTCCTGACCGAAATCAGTAGCGAGCCGGCGGGCGAGCCCGATCTCAAGATCTTTGTGGAGCCAAAGGAAGGTTCGGGGGCCGCGAACAGTTCGTTGCGCGGCTACGTGAAAGCCGGCGAGGCCGAGGCATACAAGAAAGAACTCGACGCACTCCGCGTACAGACCGCTGAGCAAGTCCGCGCCGCCCAGGCTGAGTCCGCCGAACAGGTCAATCGCTTTCGTTCCTCCTACGCCTCGAAGCTTCAGTTTGATTACGCTCTCAACCCCAAGGCGGCGCGAGAACCCTTCCTCGTAGCCGCGGTGTATCACGATGACCAGTTCACCTACGTCAAGTGCGCGGCGCGAGAAAAACCTTCGTTGTATGAAATCAAGGACGGCAAACCCAACCTCATCCACTTTCAGTTTGAAAACGGCGTCTACATCGCACCGAAAATCATCGACACCGGCTACCTCGCCATCGGCAAGAAGAAACTGACGTTCGCACGCCGCGCGGCGGCGAACTGAGGGCCGATCCATGACCGAAACAGCCCAAGTCCAGGAAAAAGCACCGAAGCCGCCCGGGTTGCTGCCGAAAAACGTGCAATCGTGGCTACTGGCGAGCCTCGCGTTGCTCATGGTCCTCATCATGTGGCTGACGGGCAGCCAAAGCGCGCCTAAGCCGTTGAAGGCGGCACCCCCGGCGGCCGTAGCCGAGCCTCCCGTCGAAGTCAACGAAACGAAGATCGCCGAACTGCAAACCCGCATTCAGGAACTGCAGCGCGAGCAACTCGTCGCACAAAGCGCGCTCGCGCAGCAGGCCCATCTCCTCACCGGCGGGGCCCCGAACCCGCCGCAACCAGGACAGGCGGCGGCCTCAGAGAATCCAAGCGAGCCGAAGCCCGAGGATGTCATTCAGGCGGAACGGAAGAAGCGCGCCTACCTCTCGCTCTTTTCATCGAATGTCGCCCTGTCGTACCGAAAGGCCCCCGCAACTGCTACGGTACCGGAAGCTGGTCCCCCCGCATCGGGCCTCGCTACGCCGGGACCGGACCCGGCGCAAATCGCACAACTGTGGAAAGAAATGCAATCGGGCTCCGTTCCGGGAACCCTTCCGGCGCGCAATGATTCCGCGGAAACAACCCATGACCGAAAGGAGGAAGCCAAAAACCCTGCCGCCGTATCGGCCGCCTCCGCCAACGCGGCGGCAGGGAAAACCTACGTCCTATTTGAAGGAACCATCCTCGAAACCGTCCTCATCAACCGGCTCGACGGCGCCTTTGCCGGCCCGATCGAGTGTTTGCTCTCAACCGACGTCTATTCCAACGACCGCCAGCACCTGCTCATCCCCGCAGGATCCAAGTTGCTGGGCGAAACCAAGAAGGTGGACACCTTCGGCCAGACCCGACTGGCCGTCGTATTCCATCGCGTCCTCATGCCCGACGGGTATTCCGTCAGCCTCGACGGGTTCAAGGGGCTCAACCAGATCGGCGATGCCGGGTTGCGAGACCAGGTCAACAACCACTACCTGCGCATCTTTGGCGTGTCGCTGGCCGTCGGTGCCATAGGAGCCGTCGCCCAGGGCGGGACGGCGGGCACTCTCACCGCCGGCGGTGGCGACCTTATGCGCCAGGGATTCGCGCAGAGCACCGCGCAATCTTCCGCGCAAATCCTCGAGAAGTTCCTGAACGTCATGCCCACGGTGACCATCCGAGAAGGCCACCGGGTAAAAGTCTATCTCGCGGGCGATCTCGCCTTGCCTGATTACAGAGACCACAAGATGCCTTCCGATCTTTAGAAGGCACGGAAAGAAAGGATGAACGATCGATGAGAAAAAAAGCTTTACTCCTTGTGCTCGCCCTGGTGTTGGGCGTCGCTACCGCCTCCGCGCAGTTTGGAAGCGGGATCGTGTACGACCCGACCAACTACCATAACGCGCTGCTGCGCTACTACCAGCTCCAGCAGCACCTCATTCAGCTGCAGAAGAGCTACGCCCAGATCACCAACCAGCTCAATCTCGCCAGGCAAATGGCCACCTACCTCCGCAACATGCCGGCCCGTTACCGTGCGCTCTTTCCGCAGTGGCGGAACGTCACTTCGCTGAACACTTTCGGGAAGACCGGTTCCTGGGTTTCCGGAATCAACTCCGGTCTACTTCCTACCATCAACACGGGCTACCAGAAGGCCACAACCCAACTGCTGCCGTACAACACCGTTCATCTTTCCGGGATGGATTCTCTTGAGCTTGAGCGCGTGCAGTCGCAATACGCCTCCGTTCAACTGGTGGACGGCGCGAATGTCAACGCCATGGCCACCATCGGCTCGATCCGGGGTAGCGCCCAGCAGATCCAGACACAGATCGGCAACCTCGAACAAGACTCGTTCTCGGGTGACTCTGGTCTCAACAGTGAGGTCTCCGTTCTTAACAAGATCAACGCGGCGGGAGTTTTGACCCTTCGCACGCTCCAGGATTCCAACAAACTCCTGGCGTCGCTTCTCGAACAACAGACCATCCTCGCCAAGCAACAGCGCGAGTCCACCACCAACGCCATCAATGCCGACATCCAGCGCCAGGCCAGCCTCGCAACGAACATGGCGCAGGTAACCGGCAGCCTGACCGATTCACTCCAGAACTTCCGCATGCCGTAGTCCATTTCTTTCCATCCCATACGCCGAAGGAGCCGATTCCGCTATGCAGACCGACTATCTCCAGTTTGTTTTTCAGGCCATCCGCCAGCTGCTTACCAACAATCTCGGCTTCTTCGACGCTATGGGCCAGAACCTGTTCCGTTCCTTCGCCACCATTCTCATCGTCTGGTATGGAGTCAAGTCGGCGCTCGCCGCCGCAGGCGGCCGCAGTCCGTTTCACTTCGACAACTTCGCGAGCCTCCTTCTCACGATCAGCTTCGGCTTCGCCATGGTGAACTACTACAGCACTCCCATTCCCGGTGTGGGCACGAGCTTCCACGCCCTGGTAACCGACGAGGCGCAATTTCTGTCGAGCAAGATCGACCAGGCGCAACTCCAAACCGTTGTCGCGCAGATCGCCGACTTTGAAACCCGCATGGACTCCCCGACCTGGGGGGACTTTCTTGGCACCGCCATCTATGTCCTCGTCATCCTTCTCCTCGCCGCGGCCCAGGCTGTGGCCATTGTCATCATCGCTTACGGCTTCATCGCCACCGCCGTCTGCGTCCTGGTCGGCCCAATCTTCGTCCCGTTCTTCATCGTGCCCAAGATGGAGTGGCTGTTCTGGGGATGGTTCCGCTGCTTCCTTCAGTACGCCTTTTACCAGGTCATCGCCGCGGCCGTCGTCTTCGTCATTGGAAACCTGATTGTCGGTGCACTCCGGCTCCCTCCTGCGGGCGCTCTTTCGACCGTCCAGCTTCTGGCCTGGTTCCCGGTTCTCCTTATCACCTTTGTCGCCTCCATCTATGTCCTCCTCAAAGTGCCCGCTCTTACCAATCACATCTTCAGCGGCACCGCCGGCGGCTCATCTGTCGGACTCCTCGAGGCTGCGGTTGCCTCGATCGCCAGGTAACGCCGATGAATCGCGATGCCAGCTTTGAAAACGCCAAGCGCTTGTACCTCGAATCCTATGGGGATCCCATGGTGACGAACACCTACCTGAAAATCGCACTCGCTCTGCTCTCCAGCGTTTGCGTGGCTCTCGCGTTGATCGATCTGCGGACAATTCGGACATTTGAAAACTTCCGGCCCCTGGTCATCCGGATCGATGACCTTGGCCGGGCCGAGGCCATCAATTACCACAACCTCGAATACCAACCGCAGGACGCCGAAGCGAAGTATTTTCTCTCCCAGTTCTGCGCGCTCTACTACCGCAGGAACCGCTATACCATTCACGACGATTTCGCGAAGGCCCTGTACTTCCTCGACGGCAAGCTCGCCGATGGCATTTTGGACGCCTACCGGAAGGACGATACGCTCCGCAAATTCCTCACGAATTCCTCACTGCCTGAAATTGATATCGAAGTGAAGAAGGTCGCTCTTGAACAGATGCAGAACCCGCCCTTCCGTGCGCGGGTCGACTTCTACATGGTGTATTACTCCCCCACCGATCATAGGGAACTGAAGCGCGAACTCTACACCGCCAATTTCGTGTTTGTCTTCAAGTCCCATGTTGCAAACGAGCTGATTCCCATTAATCCGCTGGGCCTCACGGTCACCTACTTCCGCGAGGATCAGGCGTTCAAATGAGAGGGCAAATCCACATGCAAACCCAAGAGGTCGCGGGCGGACGCCTCGCAGCCTCGGCCCAACCTCAGCTCGCCACTTCTTTCTATCACCCGCCGCACTCCTCCTCTCACACGCCACAGCCCTTCTCACAGGCGCTCGCCCTGCGAACAAACGGCAAGCTTCGGGAGGGCCTCCGGTGCTTTCCGGCTAACCGCCCGCTCCCGGCAACTTGTTCCGACAAAACCCGGAAGACATCCGATCCTGGAGGCGCCGAATAGGCGAGGATTCATGATCGCCAATACATTGCTCCTTACCCTCGCCATCTTGCTCGCTTATGGCTTCTGGCTCCTCGATCAATTGAAGTTCATGGCCCGTTACAAATCGGTCCTCTTCGAGGCCTACGGCATGACGATTCTTGTCTGTGCCGGCATTCTGTTTCTCAACGTGTTTGCTGCAGCTTTTGCCCTCCAGCGCCGCTTCTTCCTGAAAGACACCGGCCGTAAGCTTTCGCACCTCGACAAACAGTTCCAGACAGGGGAGGTCCACATGCCGGTTCCCGAAGACAGCGAAGAGGGGGAGTGAGATGTCGCGTGACCCATTTTCCTACGATTCGCAAGACACCCGGGACACACCTTCCGAGCCCCGGCAGCAAGGACAATTGCCGCAGCACCGTCCTGATGCACGAGTTGTGGAAGTTGGGGACACCGAGCGGGACCTGCCCGGGCGGAACGCTTGGCTTCCCGAACGCGAGGACTCGCCGCGCGCCTACACCCTGCGCGATCGCACTTTCCTTCTCCACGACTCCGAACTGCATACGCTCGGGGAACTCGGCAAGTTTCGCGTTGTGGCAGCGCCAGACCTTGCGCGGCACGCCTATGCAGGCGACCGTTCACGCATGGAACGCGACCTCCGCCGCCTCGTGCGGCAGTCGCTTGTCTCCGACCGCACGCTCGAAATCTCGGGGAAGAAAACCCTGCGCGTCCTGACCCTCACGAAGTCCGGCCGGCGCCTCCTCAAAAGCACTGGACACCTGCCCGAAGACCAGGTCATCTACCACGGCCTCGTCAAGCCGCGGGAAGCCAAGCATGACACGGATCTCTATCGGCTCTATTACAAGGAATCTGCGCGCATCGAGCGCGACGGGGGCAAGCCCCTTCGCGTCGTTCTGGACTTCGAATTGAAGAGGGTTCTGTATCGCGAACGCCTTGCGCTCGGCCCCAAGAAAAACAATCCGGAAGAACTCGAACGTCTGGCGGAAAAGCACGGCCTTTCGGTCGTCGACGGAAAGATTCCCCTGCCCGATGTGCGCATCGAATACCAGACCACGGAAGGCGAGCTCCGCCACCTTCATCTCGAACTCGCCACCCGCCACTACCGGCCCGAGGGACTCGCTCGAAAAGCAAAGGCGGGCTTTCTGCTCTACAGCTTCCGGGAAGACGCCTCGCGACTCCGCCGCATTCTGGACCAGCGTGAACTCACTGCGGGGATTCTCGCGTTATGACCGTTGCTCCCATCCATATCCAGGCACTCACGGCATTCGGATATACGGAGGACGAAGCTCGGTTTCTCTACCTGGTGGCCACGCATTCGGGCTATTTCGTGGCGCGCCAATTCCTCGCGTTTACAGGTGCACACTGGGGCAAGCGCACGACGTTGTTCTGGATGAAACTCCACACCAACGAACACGCTCGCACGGAACATTTTCCCAAGAGCGGCGTGGTCTACCACCTGTTCGCCCGCCGCCTGTATCGCCAAATCGGGCGCGAGAACATCCGCAACCGCCGCGAGCACGAGATTCAGTTCATCCATCGGCGGATCGCCATCCTCGATTACGTGCTCACCAACCAGCACCGGAACTATCTCGAGACCGAACCCGACAAGCTCGCCTATTTCTGCGGCCACAACATCCCGTCCCATGTTCTCCCTTCGAAGACCTACCACGGCCAGCCCACCGCGCAACCCACCGTTCGCTACTTCGTCGATAAGTTTCCATTGTTCCTCGATGTCGATGGTCTCTCCTCTCCTGTGGCCACGTTCTCCTACGTCCAGGGAGCCGAAGCAAACCTTGGGGAATTCGTGCGCCACGTTGACACGTACCTACCCCTGTTCCGGGAACTGCCGGAGTTCGGCTTCCTCTATCTGGCGCGCACCGATTCTCATTTCGCGAAAGCCAAGGAATTGTTCGATTCGTTGGTGACCATTCCGCTCGAATCGAATCCCGCCGATGACCTGCTTCGCTATTTCGAAATCCGCAAGGCCTGGGACCTCCGGCAGTACGCCTCGGTCACCGATGCGGACCTGATCTTCCGCAATCAAGCGAAGAGCCGCTTTGCGGCCGAGCGCTTCGAGCATCTTTATCGTGCGTGGAAGGCGGGGCGTCTCGCGGAAGCGGAGATTCGTGGTGAATTGGGCAGCAACGCGGTGCGGCACACCGTTCGTTTTCGGGCGGAGGTGCTACGGCCCTTTGCGGGAAAGCGCGAGGATTCCGAGGAGGAACGGTGAAGAAGGTAAAAACGACATCCTGCACCTTCTCCTTCTCCGGCTTCCGCACCCCGTGGCAGAGGCATTTGCCGGAAAAGAGACGAGATGGGCGGAAACCCCAAGAAAAAACCCGCCGCAGAAAAAACACCAAATCGGGCGGGAGCGACCCCGTTTTTTTGGGCTTCCGCCGCCCAAAAAAACGTTTCGGGTCGCTCCCGCCCTGCGGCACAGGTAACTGTGCCGGTTGTTTTTTCCGCGGCGCAGAGAAGAGTTTCGAAACCCTAAAAAAAGGAGAAACAACATGCCCCTGATTAAGAAAGCCCCTGGACTCGTGACCCTGGAAGTGAAGATCGAGGAACCCGTCAAAGAGCTCCTCGAAGACTACGCCAGGTTCATCGACAGCACTCCGGATCACGTCGTCAACATCGTGATCAAGAAAAACCTCTGGCGTGACCAGGACTACCGCAAGTGGCGGGAAGACCGCCGCGGGAAGAACGCAGAAGCTCCGAAGCCCATCGCACAGGCGCGAGGGTAAGCCCATGATCCGGCGCATTCTGTATTCCCGGGGCTTCGTCGCCGCGCTCCTCGCGATCGGTACCGGCGCGTTTCTGTTCTATCGATACCCGTTCCCGGAAGAACAGATCTTCCTGCGTGTTATTTCCCTCCGCGCGCCCCAGGCCTTTCTCAGTTTCAAGTACATCTACGCGGTGTGCCTCTTCACGACACCATTCCTCCTCTATTCGAGCGTTCTTTCGGGGCTCTACGTGTTCACGCTGAAGGCTCGCCGGCATGTCACGGCGGGTCGCTTGCCCCGCTACCCCGATCCCCCAAAACGCGATGACCTGTTCATCGTTGTCGGTGAGGTCCACAACGAACGGAAACCTGGACCCTCCGAAAGCCCACGGTGGCTCACGGTACCCGAGCGCGGGCTATTCACGGGCATCGCCATTTTCGGAGCCGTGGGATCGGGGAAAAGCAGCTCCTGCATGTACCCGTTCGCCGAGCAAATTCTCGATTACCGCGCTTCGGATAAGGATGCGCGGATCGGTGGTCTCGTCCTCGAGGTCAAGGGGGACTTCTGCCGCAAGATCAAGCAGATTCTTGACCGCCATGGGCGGGGCGAAGACTACATCGAGGTTTCTCTCGACTCCGAGTACCGTTACAACCCGCTTCACAATGACCTCGACGCCTACGCACTGGCCTTCAGCATCGCTTCCCTGCTGAACAACCTTTTCGGCAAAGGCAAGGAACCCTTCTGGCAGCAGGCCTACACGAATCTTGTGAAGTTCATCATCCTTCTCCATAAGATCGCCTATGACTACGTCACCTTATTCGACGTCTATCAGTGCGCCATCTCGCCACCGCTCCTCGAACAACGAATTTTCGAGGCCGAAGAGATCATCCTGGGCCGACACTCCGTGGCCCTTGCACCGAAAATCTATGGGGACCGCGCCGAAGATCTGGCTGGCCTCGGCTTCGTGCATGACTCCAAGGAAGATCGTTACCTCGCGCCCGCCACGCCCGAGTTGCGGCAGACGTTACGCAAGAGAGGCATTGCCTTCGAGTCCCGCTCCCTGCTCGACCCCTCCCAAGCAGACCCCGATAAACTCGAGCAGCTTGAAGCCGTCAAGCGCTGGTTCAACGAGGACTGGCGGCGCATTGAGCCCAAACTGCGCACCTCCATTGTCGAGGGCATTTCCGTTTTCCTCTCCCTTTTCGACGACAACCCGAAAGTGAAGAAAGTCTTCTGTCCAAGCAAAGACTGTTATGACCAGAAAAAGAATCCGAATAGTGAACTCGGAAAGCCCTTGCCTTCGTTCTCCTGGCTCGTCGACCAGGGCAAGGTCTGTGCCCTGAATTTCCCAATCGGAATGAACCCCGGTCTCGCCAAGGCTCTCGGCGTCATGATGAAGCTCGATTTCGAACGAGCCGTGCTCAACCGGGTTCCAGAAATCGAGGCCCATCCCGAACGGCATTTCCGCCAGGTTCTCTTCCTCTGCGACGAATACCAGCACTTCGCGACCGTGGGCGAGAGTGACCCTACAGGCGACGAGAAATTCTTCAGCCTGTCACGCCAGCCAAAATGCATCCCCATCATCGCCACGCAAAGCATCAGCTCGCTGCGCTCGGCTCTTCCCGGCGACAGCTGGCGCACCCTGCTGCAGACCTTCCGGACCAAGATTTTCCTGTCGCTTTCCGACGACTTCTCCGCGCGCATGGCCAGCGAACTGTGCGGTAAGGAAGACCGGCTCAAAGTCAACTACAACCTCTCGGAAAGCGGGCACGATGCACGCGTCAGTCTGCTGACCGGGAATGCGCTCTCGCACAAGGCCAACATCACCGCCTCCAAGAGCTACAACACCCAGAGTGACTACCGTTTTGACACGAAGACGTTCACCGAGTTGCGCAACGCCCAGGCGGTGGTCATTGCCTACGATGGGCTCAATCCCCTGCCCCCGACGTTCTGCTACCTCAAGCCCTATTACAACGACCCGAACAAGAGCTATTTCCAGCAGCTTGACGAAGGACTCCTGTGATGAACGGCTTTGAACTCATTCTTCCGTTTCTCAAACCCATTGAGCACCTCGTCCTCGACGACTCGGTCAGCGAAATTATGGTGAACGGCCCGGACCGCGTGTTCATCGAGCGGGCCGGCTTTTTGGAGCGCATTGAGGGTGTGTCGCTCTCGGACAAATCCCTCCTAGTCGCCGTAAAAAATATCGCGCGGAGGTTGGGCAACGACATTTCGGAAGCCAAGCCCATTCTCGACTCGCGCCTGCCCGACGGAAGCCGCGTAGCGGTGGTGATCCCGCCATGCAGCTTGGGCGGAGTAACCCTCACCATCCGCAAGTTCAATGCCCGGCACTTCGAAATGGAGGATCTGATTCGCGTGGGAACGCTCGATCGTGCTCTCGCCAATCGCTTGGAGGATTATGTCCTCCAGCGAAAAAACATATTGATTGCCGGCGGCACAGGCACGGGGAAATCGACGCTGGCGGGACTACTAGCGCGGTTTATTCCCGAGGAAGAGCGCATCCTGCTCATCGAGGACACTGCGGAGTTGCACCTGCGCCAGCCAAATCTCGTCCGCTTCGAAGCCCGGCAAGGGCAAAACGGGCTGCCGGAATTGGCCATTCGGGACCTCCTGAAGGCCGCCCTCCGCCATCGTCCGGACCGGCTGATCTTGGGCGAGATCCGCGGAGGAGAGGCATTCGATCTTCTGCAACTTCTCAACACCGGTCACGCCGGGACACTATCGACGATTCACGCGAACTCTGCGAAGCAAGCGCTGGCGCGATTCGCAAGCTGCGTTCTGCAGAGTGGAGTCGACCTACCGTACCGCTCGGTCAAGACAAACATTGGCGACTCGGTAGACGTAGTCGTCTACGTCGAACGCCGGCCTGGTCGGCGCTTCATCTCCGAAGTCGTCGAAATCGACCATTACGATCCCGACACGGACCTGTTCGACCTCCGCACGGTGCAAGCCGCAAAGGACCATCGATCATGAGCACACCCGCGAACTTCACGCCCAAATCCCTGACGGCTTCGGAGTATGTCCTTGCGCTCTTCGAGCCACAGGATAACGTCGCCGTCCTGCTTCGCGACCGCTCGCGCCATCAAACCCTGCAGCACATCTCGACGGCCGAGACAGTGTCCGGCCCTGACCTCCAATCCTGGCTCGCTGAACGCAACCGTTCAGGTGCCGACATCTTCCTCGGCATGAACCCGCTTAAGGATGGAACGACGAGCCGCACCAAGGGAAACATAAGAGAAATCCGCCATGTTTACCTCGATCTCGACGAAAACGCTGCGGACTCCCTCGCAGCCATTCGGGATTCCCTGCATGTGCCTCCGCCGAACTTCGTGCTCGACACCTCGCCCGGCAAGCATCAACTCGTGTGGAAGATCGAGGGTATCGACCAGGACCAAGCTGAGTCCCTGCTGCACTCCATGGCCCATGAATTTAACGGCGATCCTGCCGCGACCGACTCTACACGCGTCCTCCGCATGCCCGGGTTCGTGAATCGTAAGTACTGCCCCGCGGAAGACTTCATCGTCCGCGTGCGTCAGGAATCGGATCAGGTCTATCACCTCCGCGACTTCACGGTTCAGGAAGACTCGCCCGACGCCCCGCGACACGTCGAAGACGGCCACGTTCCGAATCGTACGGTGGCCCGTGGTCACAGAAGCCAATCCGAACAGGATTGGGCCTATGCCAAACGAGCCCTCGCCCGGGGCGACGATCCGGAGGCTGTCATCCACCGCATTGCCGACTACCGAGGTGATGAGAAACATCCCGGCTACGCCCGGCGCACCGTTGAAAAGGCTCAGAAGGCATTGCAAAGAGAAGCGTCCGGCGGGCGATCCAGGAACACAAGCGCAGCCGACCCGACCGGACCCACACGCGAATCTTGAGGAATCATAGGGACTAACGCGTTCACGATGCTTGAGAATCACAATTCGGAATATCCTTCAGCCTGCGAGTTACTTGGCAACGGTGGTACTATTTACCCGCCGCCAGTTCAATCGAGAAAGCGGGGAAAGTGCATGTCTCGAAGAACTGGTCAGAATCCGAAGGTGCGCGTCGGTAAGCGCGCCAACGGAAAGAAGTATTTCTTCTTCCAGTACTGGGTTGATCTACCAGGGCGGGAAGAACGAAAGCGCATGACAGAAGTCATCGGGCTAACAAGCCAGATGACCAAGAGCGAAGCAAATCGAAAGAAACTGGCGTTCATTTCGAAGCTGGAGCTGAATTCGAGTGAGTATCAGATTCCTTCGTCGCAGTGCTTCGCGGACGCGGTTAAGCACTATCGGGAGGTGTTTGCTCCCAGGATGCTTCGTGAGTCCACCCAGTCGGTTGCAGAGGGGAGGCTTAAAAATCATCTCGAAGCTGATTGGAATGACGTTCCGATAGAGCACATCACCATGGACGCGGTAAATGAGTGGGCCTGGAAGAAGCGGGATGCAGGTCTCTCGTGGGTGACGATCAAAGACGCGCTGCGTACCCTGCAGCGGGTCCTATCGGCATTTTCGAAAGACAAGAAGCCTCCGTTCTCCCAAAGCGGACTCGCGATTCCTGAACGTGACAAGCTGACGATGAAGATACAGAGCCGTCAAAAGATATCGTTCTCCTGGGAGCAAGCCGTAAAGATCGCCGAATACGTCCGAAAGACGGATGGCCTAGGCGACGCCAGGCGAGAACAGTATGCGGTCCTGTTCCTTCTTGCGGCAGCATCGGGGTTGCGATGCGGTGAGCTTCTCGCATTGAAGGTCAATGACATTGACTTCGCTGCGAGCACCATTCGAGTGGAGGAGTCCTCAGACCAGCGAAGCGGCGGGAAGATCGGGCCGTGCAAGAATGTGACGGCCTACCGGACAGTCCTCTTGCTGGACCCTGAAGGCAAGGTAGCGATGCGGGAATTGAAGCGGTTTATTGGAGCCGATTCGAGCCCCAACGCCCTGGTATTCCACTCGAAGCGCGGGGGCCCCCTCCTGGGGACAACCGTACTTAGCCAGGGCCTACACCCTACCCTGAAGGTATTGAAGTTCGATAGGGGCGGCATGCACGCTTTTCGTAGGGGGTGCAACCGCCGATGGGAACTCGCCGGTATCATTCCAGCGGTCATCCGACAGCAGATGGGACATACATCCGCTGCCATGACGCGGCTTTATACCGGCGAAATACCGCTCCAGCAGATCCAAGCCGAATTTTCCTCGAAGTTTGGTTCCAAAATTGATGTTTTGGAAAATAAGGAAAAAATGGAAAATGAGGCGGCTGCGTAACTCGTTGATTTAAATGGAGCGGCCTATGAGAATCGAACTCACGCCTGAACCTTGGCAAGGTTCCGTACTACCATTATACTAAGGCCGCTCAGACTATCACTTTTATAACACGCTTCTCCCCGAAACAACAAGGCGTCGCGCCAAGAATCACAAATGCAAATGCGAATCAGGAAACCTGCGTCACGCGCGCGGATTTGACGATCGGCGACCGCCGCTGCCGCTCCGCAAACCGCGTGGCCTTGTCCTTGTCCGTATATACACGCCCAAATGTCTCCCCATCGGCGTAATTCACGCTCACCAGATAATGATGATGCTTCCTCCGCCGGTCTTTCCCGAATTCCGACTTCTCATCGCGCACGGTCTTCCTGGAAGCTTTGGAATTCGTTGACGATTTAGCCACGATAACCTCTGTTTTGTAGGGTTCGTAAATGCTAACTATCGCAAGAACGGATTCGAGCCGCAAGCAAAAGTTGGACTGATTCTACACTTCCGGAAAAATCCTGGGCTCAGCGCGCCGGCAAGGAAATAGAATCGGAACGTGCGCTCAAAAATGGAAGGAAACCCCGACTCGCCTTCACCAGATATTCGATTCCGCGCCGCCCACTGTTATCGAACGCGTCCGCGTCCCGGGGACGCAAGGAGATCGTCATATTAATTCCCGCAAGCTGATCCGAAGGCGGCGCGTGCATGGCAATGAAGGCATTGCCGAACGCGCTCAGGTTGTGCAGCGAACCCTGGCCCGGGAGCCCCAGCACGAAGTTCGCGGTCGTGACATCGCTCTCAAAACCAGTAAGTTTCACACGCCCGTTCCAGAACGTCGCCAGCGGCAAGCGCACCTGATCCACGAACGGCGTATCGTTGCAGTAAAAAGCCGCTTCCATCCGGTCAATGGTGTTCGGAGAAGTTCTCCATCTAGTTCTTGCGAATCCACTGGGCACACCGTTGAGCCGCAACGAAATGTAACCCGGCGCCGCCGCAGGCATCAAAAAGCTGTGCGAACGAAAGGTGTTTTGTAGAGAGGCCACATCGGAGGGCGTCACCAGATTTTGCGCGGGCAGCAGAAAGGGTTGTTGCTCCTGCGCGGACTGCAGTTCCTGAGCCAGAAGCGGCAGATACCCCAGTAAACTGCAAACTAAGGCCAGCCTTAACAGAAACTTAGCAACCATCGAGACACTCGGCACGACGTCATCCAGTCGCTGCGGAGCGGCAGCTAAGCGGGAACATATCCGAAAGTTTTGCACTTGTCTACAGGTTCGCGTGCACCGCGCGAAGCACCGCCAGCGCTTCGCCAAGCTGTCGTTTTTCCGATGCGCAACACGCAAATTTCGCCGTGCTATTCATGAAACATTTGAACATCTTTTACGTCTCTATCTGTGAGGAATGACTATGATGCTTTCGAGATTTAAAGAGAGAACGATGGCAAGTAGCAACAAACAGCCGCCCATTCTGGAAGACCTGCGCTCGCACTCGGCCGAGCAGGTGGCGGAGCTGCGCGTGCTGCTGGGTGCGGGTGTCACCGGACGCCCCGACCCACGCCGGCCTGGATTTTTTGAGTTGGATGGCGTGAGCAACGTTTACTACATCTTCCGTTATCCCACGGGATACAAGGTTTTGCTCTTGGCTGCCTGGCAGCGCGAAGTGGATCCCGTTGCCGAGATGGTCGCCTATTCCTGCCCTGCCGCATAAGCCTGGGAGTGCGGAGGCCCTGCTTTCGCTCTTACGGTCTAATCCGAATCCCAAATGCCGGCCGTCAGCGCGAATGCGTTTAGCGGCTCTGCGCCAAATTCCCGTCGCATTTATTTCTTGTCTTTATCCAAATTCAGCGAAACGGAATTGATGCAGTAGCGCAGGCCCGTGGGATCGGGCCCGTCTTCAAACACGTGGCCCAGATGGGCGTCGCACCGGCTGCATTTCACTTCCGTGCGGATCATCCCATGCGACGTGTCCGTCTCTTCGTCTATTGCTTGTTCCGCTAACGGTGCCGTAAAACTCGGCCATCCGCATCCGGAATGGAACTTCGCCTCCGACCGAAATAACGGCTGCCCGCAACAAATGCATTTATAGGTACCCAGGGTCTCCGTGGATTCGTATTCCCCCGTGAAGGGCGGTTCGGTACCCTTCTGCCGGGTTACATAGTATTGATTCGGCGAGAGTTGCTCGCGCCATTCCCCATCCGTCTTTTGGATCTTTTCCCCCATGTTTTTCCCTCCTGTCCCTCATACTCTCCGTTAGTATCAGATTCAGCGCACTGCCTTGACGTTTCGGCCCCTGCCCTCAATGATGAAGTAACCCTACTCGCTCTAGGGTCTTTTTCCATGCCGGACCAATCAGACTCTCAGTATCCTGAAAAGCGGCGGAGTCGGCGCGCCAAAATCGCCAAACCGCTGCGTGTGCGCCCGTCTGAACCCCGCGACGAGCACTTTGAGGATATCCCCATCAGCATTAACGCCTCGAAGGAAGGAATCTATTTCCAGACCCGTCGCGAGAATTATTACAAGGGAATGCGCGTCTTCGTGACCTTTCCCTTCACTTCTCCGCACGATCCCATGAATATTGAATATGTCGCCGAAGTCGTGCGCGTCGATAGTTTGCCCAACAATCGCTTCGGCGTCGCCTTGCATCTGCTCATGACCGTGGGTCTCTCCTCGAACAAAACCCCAGGTTCAGCCACTCGCGCCTGACAGGTATTTCATATCTGTTATCGCGGAATTCGGTTGGAACTACTACTTTGGCCACTGAATGGGAAACAGTTTCCCAGCCTCTTCCGAGGACAGTTCGCCACCCGCAAGATGCACAGCATAGGAGAGCACTACGTCACGACTAGCGGCCAGATCGCTCGCCGTCGGGATCATTTTGGTATCGGGAATAGCCCCGGTGTGTTCCAAACTTTTCCCATCCGGCATCAAGATGTCCGCTTCTCTAATGTTCGCTCCATAGTCCGGTGGAGCGCTGTATGAGGTGTTTTGGAAGCGATGCGGGTAAAAGCGCGCTTCCATAACGCTGCCCTCTGTCCGGTCTCCAACAACGGTTGCTCGATGCTCTGACTGCATGATTCGTGCAAAGATCTCTGCAGCGGAACCCGATCGGCTATCCACTAGCACAATGATCTTCCCTTGATACGTCTTTTTGCCGCGCGACTTGGCGACCAACGAAGTGTTCCCCTTCCGCATTACCTTCGTGCCGACAGTCACATCGTGATTCATGACATTCCCGATCAGGCGAAGCATGGTCTTTTCCGCCCCTCCGGGATTTCCGCGCAAGTCCAGGATCATTGCCGGATAGCTTTCTGAATCTGCGACCAGTTTGTCTGCGCCCTCCTCGCTTACCATGAAGGTTGGGAAATTCCAGATGATCACTGAGTTACCAAGTGCGTGCGAGCGGAAAGAAAATTCCTGCGGGGGCCTATCATACCAAGAGGAGTCGTTTGGTGCGATGCTGTAGTGTTCCGTGGTCATCTTGGGACTCAGCATCAAGGTGCGTTGCGTCCCAGACGAGGCTCAAAAGGACGAGGTCGTCAGCCGCCTGTGGGCGCAACACACGGAACAGATAATCGATCTCCCAAAGATTGTCGTGCGCGGGAACAATGCTGTTAAAGGAGAGTATGCGATCCCCAACCTTCAATCCCTGTTTCTCTGCTTCACTGCCGGGTTGCACGGCAATGACGTAACATTCGTCACCTATCATGGCGTAGCTATATCCATAGATTCTCTTGTGCGCTCGGCGAGGCGGTATCAGGAACGTGTGCGAATCATCCAACTGCCTTAACACCCACGCGACTATGGCCAGGGCTTGGTTGTAGGACTTCGCTGCTTTGACGCGTTCTTTGGCTTCCTGGAAAAGAGCATCCAGGTCAACGCCGTGATATTTCGGGTCGTAATAGTTGTTCTTTACGTCTTTTACTACGTCCCCAAGGACGGTTTCGACGACGCGGCGCTCTTGCGGATCGATAGGGGCCTCTTGCCCTGCGGAGTGCGGGACGGACACCACAAATGTTGCCAGCAGTACGAGGAAGACATAAAACGTTGTGGCGGATGAATTTCGCATGTCACGAGCATAGCTGAGAGGCCGCTTCGGCTCGCAAGACAAAAAGGCCTGACGCCTGATTAGCTAGGCAAGCGGACGCTGACCGGCCACTTTTGGAATCTTCTGATTGACACTACCTCCCTACTGCGTTAGTTTTTCAATGAGATGAATTTCCGGGCGCATCGACACCATCATCATCACGGCCACAAGTCGCGCCCGGGGAGCCCTGCCTAGACTTTCTATCCGTAATCGTGAAGCAGGAACTGACCCGCCGGCGCTCAAAGCTTTGGCGGGATTTTTGTTTTTGGGAGGCTGTCGTGGAACTCGCATTCGATAAGCAAGGCGAATTGCTTCCGGCTATCATTCAGGATGAAACGAGCAAGCAAGTCCTGATGCTCGGCTACGTGAATCCCCAAGCGTTGGCCGAAACCTGGAAACAAGGCGAGGTCCATTTCTTCAGCCGATCCCGCAACCGCCTTTGGAAAAAGGGTGAAACCAGTGGCCATGTCCTCCGCCTCAAGCAGATGCTTGTGGACTGCGACGCCGACGCCCTGCTCTTGCTCGTCGAACCCGTCGGCCCCGGCGTTTGCCACGAAGGCTATCGCAGCTGCTTCTTTCGCGAATTGCGCGCCGACGGCGCCGCACGTTTCATCGCCGAGCAGGTCTTTTCCACGGGAAGAGTTTACGGTCGTCCGGAGGGCCAATGAGTCTCCTGCAACTCGGAATCCCCAAAGGCAGTTTGCAGGACGCCACCCTGGATTTGCTTTCGCGCGCAGGCTGGAAGGTCACGATGAGCTCGCGGAGTTACGTCCCCTCGATCGATGATCCCGAGATCACCTGCCTCCTCGTGCGTGCGCAAGAGATGGCCCGCTATGTCGAATCCGGCGCCCTCGAAGCGGGCATCACCGGCCACGATTGGGTCGTCGAAACCCGGGCGGATGTCCTGGAAGTCGCCGAACTGGTCTACGCCAAGCAACGCCTCGCCCGCGTAAAGTGGGTGCTCGCCGTTCCCGAGGATTCTTCGATCCAGTCGCCAAAAGATCTCGAGGGCAAAGTAATTGCCACTGAGGTCGTCGGCATCACCGAAAATTATCTGGCCAAGCATGGCGTGAAAGCTCGCGTGGAGTTTTCCTGGGGCGCCACCGAAGTGAAAGTGCCGCAGCTTGCCGACGCCATCGTCGAAGTCACTGAGACCGGTTCTTCGCTGAGGGCTAATCGCCTGCGTGTTCTCGACACGGTCCTGGAATCCGCGACCGTTTTCATCATGAACCGCAAGGCTGCGGCCGATCCCGCCAAGCGCGAAAAAGCCGAAAACCTGGTGCTTATGCTGCAAGGAGCCATCGCTGCGGCAACCCGCGTGGGCCTGATGTTGAATGTTCGCCGCGAAGATTTGGACGGCGTGCTGGCAGCACTCCCCGCACTGAAGAATCCGACGATTTCTTCCCTCAGCGATGCGAATTGGGTCGCGGTCAATACCATCATCGAGGAATCCGTCGTCCGCCAGATTCTTCCCCGCCTCAAAGCGGCAAAAGCGCAGGGGATTGTGGAATATCCCCTGAACAAGATCGTGCTCTGATGCGCATCCTGAAACTCACACCCAAGACCGAAGCCGCTTTGCTGAAACTCCGGCAAACGCACGATCGCGAAGCCTACCGCATCGCCTCCCGAATCATTGCCGACGTGCAAAAGAGAGGCGGCCACGCGTTGCTGGCGTGGAGCGCAAAACTTGATGGCGACGACGTTCGCAAAAAGGGCCTCTGGATCAGTAAGCAGGAAATGGCGAATGCAAAGCGCCGCGTCGACCGTAGATTCCTGCGAGCCGTGGAACACGCTGCAACGAATGTCCGCCGCGTCGCCGAGCAGCAACTCCCGAAGGATTGGAGCCTGCGCGTCGAAAACGGCGTCACCATTCGCCAACTTGTCCGCCCCCTCGATTCCATCGGCTGCTATATTCCGGGGGGACGCTTCGCCCTGCTTTCCACTCTAGTGATGACCGTCGTTCCCGCGCAAGTTGCCGGCGTGCCGCGCATTATTGCTGTTTGCCCGCGCCCGAATGACGAACTCCTCGCCACCGCGGCCCTGCTGGGCATCCGCGAATTCGCGCGCATCGGTGGCGCGCAAGCCGTCGCCGCCCTCGCCTATGGCACCAGGCAGATTGCTCCCGTCGAAAAAATCTGCGGCCCCGGCAATCGCTTCGTCACTGCCGCGAAGCAAATCGTCAGCCCCGACTGCGCCATTGACATGCCCGCCGGCCCAACCGAAGCCGTAGTGCTGGCAGACCGCGGAAATCCCGCGTGGCTCGCCGCCGACCTCCTCGCGCAGGCCGAACATGCACCCGATGCCGGAAGCTATCTGGTCACCTCCTCGGCCACATTCGCCCGCAAAGTGCAGCAGGAGGTTTCGTTGCAACTAGAAAATCTGCCGAAAACAAACCTCGCCCACCAATCCGCCCGCAAAACCGGCGCGATTCTGCTGGCCAACACGCTGAACCAGGCCTGCGAATTTGTGAACCACTTTGCACCGGAACATCTGAGCCTGCCAACCGACGGAGAGAAACTTCTCCCGAAAATCCGCGCCGCGGGAACGATCTTTTTGGGGCCGTTGAGTGCCCAACCTTTCGGCGATTACGCCACCGGCAGCAATCACGTGTTGCCCACAGGCGGCTGGGCGCGCCGTCGCGGAGGCCTTTCCGCCGCCGACTTCGTCAAATGCATCATCGCGCAGGAAGTGACCCTGGCCGGCCTTCGATCCCTGGTCAACGACGTGGAAGCACTCGCCTACGCTGAAGCCTTGCCGGCACATGCCCGCGCCGTTGAGGTGCGCCGATGAAAATCACCTTGCCCGTTCGTAAGGCAATCCTGAAACGCCAGACCTATGAAGCCCCCGCCGAAGGCCGCTGGGGCAAGATCCGCCTCGACTTCAACGAAAACACCACGGGTTGCAGTAAGGCGGCCCTGCGCGCGCTCCGAAAACTCAGCGCCAAGGAACTCGCCCTGTACCCGGAGTACGAAACACCAACGAGAATCCTCGCGCGCTATTTCGGCGTGAAGCCCGCGGAACTCTTGCTTACCAACGGCGGCGACGATGCCCTCCGCGTTTTCTTCGACACCTTCGTCGAGCCCGGCAGCCACATTCTCATCTGCGAACCAACCTTCCCGATGTATCGTTACTACGCCGAAATCGCCGGTGCCCAAATCGAAGTCCTGCGCTATTCACGCAACATGGAATTTCCCCTGCAAGCTGTGCTGAAGGCGCTCCGCAAAAAGCCCCGCGTCTTTTTCCTCGCCAATCCCAATAACCCAACGGGTACCCTGGTGGACAAGCGCTCCATCGAAAAAATCCTGAAGGCCGCGACGCACACGGTCGTCGTCCTCGACGAAGCCTATTCGGATTTCTCCGGATTCTCCGGCGTCCCCTGGATTCGCCGCTATCCGAATCTCTTTATCGCCAAGACATTTTCTAAAGCAGCAGGCTTAGCCGGTCTTCGTCTCGGCGCCGTGATTTCTGAGCAAAATTCCCTCGCACTGGTCCGCCGCGCCATGCCTCCCTTCCCCGTAAACACAGCCGCACTGGCCGCAGGTGTGGCCGCCGTACAGGAGCGCCGCACCATCGACCGCTACATTCGCGGCACAAAACTGCGTCGCTCCTGGTTTGCCAAAGAACTCGAGCGCCGCAACCTTCGCGCCTTCCCCAGCGCCTGCAATTTCCTCCTGGCCGATTTCGGTGCCCGCGGCCCCGCCTTTTTTCGCCGCCTGACAAAGCACAGCATCCTGATCCGCGAACGTAGCAAAGATCTGGGCCCCGGTTTCGCTCGCATCACCATCGGTACGCAGGCTGAACTGAAAAGTCTCTTGAAAATTCTGGATCACACCGCATAGGGAGAACATGGCTCGCATCGGCAAAATTCAACGCAACACCAAGGAGACGCAAATCGCGCTCCGGCTCAATCTCGACGGCTGCGGCAAATCCGAAATCGCCACCGGCATCCCCTTCTTCAATCACATGCTCGACCTCGTCACGCGCCACGGCGGCTTCGACCTCATGCTAAAAGCCACCGGCGACCTCGACGTCGACCAGCACCACACTGTCGAAGACGTCGGCATCGCCCTCGGCGAAGCCGTCCTCGCCGCGCTCGGCAATAAACGTGGCATCAATCGCGCCGGCTATTTCCTGATGCCCATGGACGAAACACTCGCCGCAGCCGCCATCGATCTCGGCGGCCGTCCCTTTTGCGTCATCAAAGCCAAATTCTCCGCCGCACGCATCGGCAATTTTCAAACCGAACTCGTCGAAGACTTCTTCCAGGGCTTCGCGCAATCTGCCAAAGCAAACGTCCACCTGCGTGTTCTGTACGGCCGCTCGACCCATCATCAAGTGGAAGTGCTTTTCAAAGCCTTCGCGCGCGCCTTGCGTTTCGCCGTTTCCCGCGATCGCCGTCTGCGCAAGGTCCTGCCAAGTACAAAGGAACTTCTGTGAAGGTCACTTTAATCGACTACGGCGCAGGTAATGTCCCGTCGGTCGAACGTGCTTTCCGCCGCCTGGGCGCGGAGGCGGAAACAACCAACAGCCGGGGGAAGATTGCCGAAGCTCGCTGCCTGGTTCTCCCCGGCGTTGGCCATTGCGCAGCTTTGATTCATTCGCTCGATAAACACTCACTGCGCCAGCCGATCCTGCAAGCCGTCCAGCGCAGCATCCCATTCCTCGGCATCTGCCTCGGCCTGCAAGCCCTCTACGAATCCAGCAAGGAGGCCCCGGATTTGCCCGGCCTTGGCATTTTTCCCGGCGAGGTCACTCGCCTTCCCGACACCGTGAAACTCCCGCACATGGGCTGGAACACGCTTCAAATTATTCATCCCAGCCGCCTCCTCGATTCCATCGCGCCTGGATCTTACTTTTATTTCGCCCACTCCTTTGCGGCGCCTGCGGCTGGCCCGGAGAACGTCGCTGTCTGCGAACACGGCCGCGAATTCGCCGCCGTTATCGAACGCGGCAACCTCTGCGCGGTCCAGTTTCATCCGGAAAAAAGCGGCGCCGCTGGCGCACAAGTCTTACAAAACTTCCTGAAGGTGGCCGCATGAGCCTTGCCCATCGGATCATTCCGTGCCTTGACACCGACGGCGCCCGCGTCGTCAAAGGCATCCACTTCGAAGGCCTCCGCGATGCCGGCAACCCCGTCGAACTTGCCGCGCGCTATAACGCCGAGGGCGCCGACGAACTCGTTGTCCTCGACATCGCCGCCGCCCGCGACAATCGCCCCACCTTCCTAGAAACCATTCGCCGCGTCGCCGAACAACTCGCCATTCCCCTCACCGCAGGCGGTGGCATCCGCTCCCTCGAGGAAGCCCGCGCCGTCGTCCGGGCCGGCGCCGACAAGGTCACCATCAACACCGCCGCCGTCGAACGTCCCGCGCTCCTCACCGAACTCTCCGCCGAATTCGGCGCACAAGCCGTGGTCCTGGCCATCGACGCCACACGCGAGGCCGATCACTGGCAGGTGCGCGTTCGCGGCGGCCGCGAAGCCACTTCACTCAGCGCCGAAGGCTGGGCACAACGCGGCGTGGAGATGGGTGCGGGCGAAATCCTGCTCACCTCGGTGGATCGCGATGGCACGCAATCCGGCTTCGACCTTGATCTAACCGCGGCCATCAGCAAAGCCGTCTCCGTCCCGGTGATCGCCTCCGGCGGCGCGAAACTCCCTTCGCATTTCCTGGACGTCTTCACGCGCGGCGCGGCCGACGCCGCGCTCGCCGCCTCGATTTTTCATGACCAAGTCCAATCTATCCGTGCTCTGAAGGAATTCCTGCACGCGAACCACGTCGAGGTGCGCCTCCCTTGCTGATTCCCTGTATTGATCTCCAGGGCGGCCAAGCCGTCCAGCTCGTTCACGGTCGCCGTCGCGAACTCGCCGTCGCCGACGTGATGGGCTTGCTCAAGAAATTCGCGCACTACCCCTGGCTGCACGTGATTGACTTGGATGCAGCCATGGGCAAAGGCAACAACCGCAAACTAGTCCACCAAGTCTGCATTCGCGCCAAACGCGAATACGGCATGAGGGTCCGCGTCGGCGGCGGCGTTCGCACCGTGCACCGCGCTGCGCAACTCACGCGCCTTGGCGTAACGCAAGTCATGATCGGCAGCGCCGCCTTCAAAAATGGTAAGCCGAATTTGCGTTTCCTGAAGCGCCTGCGCAACAGGATTGGAAGAAAGCGCATCCTGCTTGCGCTCGATACCGGCAGAGGCAAAATCGTGGTTCACGGCTGGCGCACTTCGCTGCGCATTTCACCCCGCGAAGTGATGCGCCAGCTGGAGCCTTACTGCGGCGGCTTCTTCTGCACGGATGTAGATCGCGAAGGAACCATGTCCGGCGCAAACCTGAAATGGTTCCGCGAGCTACGCGCGGCCACGCGCCTCCCCATCGTGGCCGCTGGTGGCATCTCTACGCGCCGCGAGATTCGCGCTCTCGAAAAACTCGGCATGGACGCCGCCGTTGGCATGGCCCTCTACAAAAATCGCATCCGCTAAGCAGCACAGACACTTCTGTCTGTGCACTCGATCCAACTCCTTCTCACCCTCCTCCCATCTCTCCCCACAGCTTCCGCGCCAAATTCATCTGCACTTTCCGCCGCCTCCTGCTTGCAGTACGATACTTGCGATGCGATTCCTCCTCCGTTTTTCTTTCATTGCAACTCTTTTCACCGCAGCGGCCCTGGCCCAAACGCCAAGCGCGCAACTGCCCTTCGAACTCAAGCTCATCGGCCCCAACATCTGGGCGGCGATTGATGATGCCAAGGGCGATGCCGGTGCTAACGCCGGCTTCGTTGTGGGCGACGACGGCGTCGCCGTGATTGACACCTTCGAAAACGAAGCCGCCGCCAAGGCCTTGCTCGCGCAAATTCGCAGCCTCACGCATCAGCCCGTCAAATTCGTGGTCAACACCCACTACCATCTCGACCATGTCGCCGGAAATCGTGTCTTCGCCCAGCAGGGTGCGGTCATCGTCGCCCACCACAGCGTGCGCGCTTGGATTCACACGGAAAATCTGAAATTTTTTGGCGACAAAATTACCACGGAAGAAAAAGCCATGGTCGCCAACCTCCTCGCGCCGGAAGTCACTTACGACACTGGTGTCACTCTCTTTCTGGGCTCGCGCCGCATCGAAGTCGCCTACATGCAGGGGCACACCGGGGGCGATTCGGTCGTGTCTATTCCCGACGCCGGCGTCGTGTTCTGCGGCGATCTGTTCTGGCGCAAGACGCTTCCCAATCTGATTGACGCTACCACTTCCGACTGGCTGGCCACTCTTTCCCAATTCACCGATCAGCCCAAGGATTACACCACCAACTCCGGCCTTCCGCGCGCGCAAATCTTCGTCCCGGGCCACGGCGATGTCGGAAATCTGGAAGATGTGCAGGAGTTTCAAGGGTATCTAAGGTGGCTGCGCGGCGCGGTCCAGAAAGCGGAAAGCGCAGGCAAACAAGCGGAAGCGTTGGTCGAAGCGGTCCTGCCCGATCTCACCGAGAAATACGGCGATTGGGCATTTTTCCAGGATTTCTCGCGCTCCGATATTCTGGACATGGGCGCGGAACTCAAAGGCACGAAACGCATTCCTCCCCGTGAGAAAAAGTGAGGCTTTATGCTGGTTTCCTTCCGTTCCTGCAGTCCCAAAGATCACAAAGCGCTGCTGAAACTGGTGATCGCCTACAACCGCTTCGAGAAAAATCCCGCGAATCGCAAATCGTTAAGCCAGGGACTCGACGTGCTGCTGCGCAACCCTTCGCAGGGAAAAATGTGGCTGATGGAAATCCACAAGAAACCGGTGGGCTACGCGCTGCTCATCTACAATTTCGAATTGGAATACGGCGGCGCGGAAGGCGTGCTGCGCGATTTGTTCGTCGAAAAGCGCTACCGCAACCAGGGCATCGGCTCGTTGGCGCTCTACGAAATCGAGGATTACTGCCGCGAACGCGGCATGCGTGCCTTCCAATTGCAATTGCCGCGCCGCAACCGATCCGCCGAGGTTTTTTATCGCAAAGCTGGCTTCCGCGAACTTCCGCGTCGCGTAATGATGCTGCAGGTCCGTCCGGAGAAAGTGGTCCAGGCGCGCCGCGCTAGCGCAAGTAGGCGTCGGTAATGTACTGCTGCACCATGCGCTGCGTGTTGAAGAACGAACCGTTGATGGCAATGGCGTGACGCATCACGTCCAGGTACCGCTCGCGGCTCCCGTAGTAGAGCGGAAGAATCACAGCTTCGAGCTTCGAATATAAACTCTCGGCGTCCAGCGCATTGTCCACGGGCGTCTCCGGTCCCGGCTCGCCGCGATGCGTTTCGCCGATCGACCATCCCGTCACGCCTTCGATGTGCCCTTCCACCCACCAGCCGTCGAGAATGCTCAGGCTCGGCACGCCGTTCAGGGCCGCCTTCATGCCGCTGGTTCCCGAAGCCTCCAGCGGATACTGCGGCGTATTGAGCCACAAATCCCCGCCCGAAGTCAGTTTCAGACCCAAATCAAGGTTGTAGTCATCCAGAAAAACAATCGTGACCGCTTTCTTCAATGCCTTTTTGGCCTTGAAAATCTTCTTGATGATCTCTTTTCCGCCGCCATCCCGCGGGTGCGCTTTCCCCGCATAAACAATCTGGAACGCGCCCACGTTTTTTGCGATTTGCCGCAAACGGTCCAGATCGCTCAGGATCAAATCAGCTCGTTTATAGCCCGTCGCGCGCCGCGCAAACCCGATCGTGAACGCTTGCGGATCGAGTTTCAGTCCGGTCTTCTTCCGCACCGTTTCCAGCAAATCATGCTTCGCCAGCAGGTGCGCCGCCCAAACTTCCTCCGGCGGCAAGCCCAAGGCTCCGCGCAAACTGTAATTGTCCTCGCGCCAGGAAGGAATCATGCGGTCAAACAGCTCTCGGAACGCCGGCGCAGCCCATGTCGCGGCGTGCACTCCATTTGTGATTGCTTCAATCGGAACGTTCGGAAACATCTTCCGGGAGACTTCGCCATGCAGCTTGGCCACCCCGTTCACGAAATTGCTCAGGCTCAGCGCGAGATAGGTCATGTTGAGCGACGATCCGTGCCGCGCCGCTTCCTGGATATCAGGGTAGTTCTGTTCCACCTGTAAAACGCTGCGCACCAGGTCGGCCGACGATGCATCCTTCACGTCAAAAAATCGGATCTGGTCCGGGAACAACCGCGTCATGTACTCCACGGGGAATTTGTCGTGGCCCGCGGGAACCGGCGTATGCGTGGTGAACACGCACTTGCTCCGCACTTTTTCAATGTCTTCGCCCTTCACCGACGCGCGTCCAGCCCGCCGCGATTCCTCTCCCAGCAGTTCCAGCGTCAGCAAGGCCGCGTGGCCTTCGTTCATGTGATACCTCATCAACTCCGTATGGCCCAGCGCGCGTAGCATTCGCACGCCGCCGATGCCCAGGATCACTTCTTGAGAAAGCCGGTAATACGGATCTCCGCCATACAACTGCCCGGTCAGTGCCCGATCCTTGGGATCGTTTGTTTCCAAATCCGCATCCAGAAAGTAGACCGGCACCTCATACCCGCGGACGCCTTTGACCATATACCGCCAGGCCCGCAACTCCACTTTGCGGTTCTCCAACGTCACCGCAACACGCGGCTCTTCTTCCTTCAGGTACTTCTCCGTTTCCCATTCGACATCTTCCTCAGTCTGTGCCCCCTCTTCGGAAAGCCGCTGCCGGAAATACCCTTTCCGGTAAAGGAGTGAAATCGCAACCATCGGCAGCCGGATGTCCGCCGCCGCCCGGATCGTATCCCCCGCCAACACTCCCAGCCCTCCGCTGTACGTCGGTATCTGGTTTTCCAGGGCAATTTCCATCGAAAAGTAGGCGACGAATCGCTTGGGCGGGTGGGTCACAGTCTCCATCGTTCCGGGGTCTCCATTCGGCGCAGTGAGATGCGCCGCCACAGGTTTATTCTCTTTCTCGGTATTACTCATATTTTCCGGGAAGCACGCCTTTCAGGCAAGGCGAGAGCGATTTTCCTGTTACCCATTTCACCGGCCAATGTTGCTGGTGAATGTCCGCTATAATCCTCTTCCATGAGTATGGTCCTCGACGGAATCCGGGTTGTTGAACTCTCCGAAGCGCTGGCAGGTCCCTATTGCGCCATGCTCTTGGGCGACCTTGGCGCCGACGTCATTAAAGTGGAGCGCAACGCCGGCGGCGACCAGTCCCGAAGCTGGGGTCCCCCCTTCGTGGGCACCGAATCTGCCTACTATCTCGCCACCAATCGCAACAAGCGATCCATCGCTTTGAATTATGATCACCCGCTGGGCAATGAAATTTTACAGCGATTGCTCGCCACCGCGGACGTTTTTATCTGCAATCAACCTTCCCTTCGCTCGCTCCAGCGCCGTGGCATTGATCCACAAATCTTGCGGGACACCCATCCTCGTTTAATCTACTGCGCCATTTCAGGTTATGGCCTCTCCGGACCCAATGCCGAGCGCCCCGGCTACGACATTCTGGCGCAAGCCGAAGCCGGCGTCATGAGCTTCACTGGAGAGCCCGACGGCGGCCCCGTTCGCTTTCCGATTGCCATTGCCGATATGACCACCGGCATGTATTCGGCCATGGGAATCCTCGGCGCCTTGTTCGCCAGGGACCGCAACGGCCGTGGCGACTATCTGGACATGGCTCTCTTTGATTCGCAACTCACCTGGCTGGTGAACATTGGCAGCAACTATCTAAACGCCGGCGTGTCTCCCGTGCGTTGGGGAAATGCGCATCCCAGCATCGTCCCCTACCAACTCTTCCGCGGAAGCGACGCGCGCTTCTTCGTCGTTGGCGTGGGCACGCAAGAACAGTGGCTGCGGTTGGTCAATCTGCTAGGAGTGGAACAGTTGGGCGCCGATCCGCGCTTCCAAAGCAATCCCGCGCGCATCAAGAATCGAGATCAGCTCATTCCCGTCCTCCAACAACGCTTCGACACTCAACCAAGCTTCGCCTGGCTCAAACAATTGAAGGCCGTTGATATTCCTGCGGCCGCCATTCAGACCGTCGGCGAAGCCCTCAACGATCCCCAAACCCTCTCCAGGGGTCTGGTCGTGGAAATCGAACATCCGACCCTGAAGTTCGCCCGCAGCATCGCCAATCCGATCCACTATGCCGAGCGCCCGGTCGCTTATCGCCTGCCCCCGCCCCTGCTGGGAGAGCACACTCGCGAAATCCTTCAGCAACTTAAATATTCTGACGCAGATATAAACATGGCCGTGCGCGAAGCATGCTTCGCCACAACCACCCCCGCCCCATTTTATCCTGATTAGCTATTGACATAGTTACTAGTTAGGTACTAAAGTGCCTTTGCCCGACCCAGCGAGCCTTCGGAATGTGCCGCTCGCTAACTTGCCCGCGCTGGACTGCAGGGGTCCCATGCTGCATGAAATTACTTCCCCTCGGGTCGTGTTTCGTAATTTCAATTTGTGTCCCCACTGCGAACAACTTGGCGAAGACCCGCTGCTGCTTCGGATGTCGGAAAGCATGCCGATGATCTCCCGCTCCGACGGGAAAGACTTCCATCTTGTCCTGGCCGATCGCCCCATGCCCTACCCTGCGGAACGCGAGACGCGCCTCGCGGAGCAGGTTTCGCTATGCTTCTGGTATTCCTATGGCGGTAACAAAAACGCGACCAGAAGCTCCCTGGTCCTGGTGCCCGCCGATGAGGCCAAATATGGCGAGTTTTATCGTTCGATTGAGTGGGTTGCGGACTTGCTCACGGCAAGGCTCATCGATGAACGCTCCTTGGCCGTCTGGTACTCGCTCGAAGGCGACTCCCTCCGTGAAGTAAGCTACTAAAGCCTGGAATGGCCGGCTCGGGATTCCGTCTTCTTGTCTTCTTCTATCGCACCGCCGTGTCCCCGATATAAACTCTAGGCGAAGCGGGCAGGCCCGGATGGCGGTACCGTGCCTGATCGCCGAAACCGCCCATGCAACGGAAGATTCCCCAACTCGACGGCGTCCGTGGTGTCGCCATTCTCGTCGTCTTGGCTCACAACCTGCACGGCTTCCATTCCTTTCCCTTGTCGTATTTGACGAACTACGGCTGGATGGGTGTGGACCTGTTTTTCGTCCTGTCGGGTTTCCTGATCACCGGCATTCTCCTCGACACCAAACCCTCCCAGAATTACTTCCGGAATTTCTATGCCCGGCGTTGTCTGCGCATCTCGCCCCTCTATTATTCCGTGCTCGTGCTGATGTTTCTGCTGATTCCGCATGTCAGGCCGCAGGATGCTGCGGAAATCTTTCAAAGGTCTCATCCCTGGTGGTCGTATCCCTTTTATCTACAGGATTTCTTTGTAGGAGATCCGTCTGCTGCCGTCGGTCCTCTGGGAGTTTCCTGGTCTCTTGCCGTCGAAGAGTTGTTCTATCTCTTCTGGCCTTTGTTCGTGCGATTCTTGGCGGTTCGGCGTCTCGCAGTGTTTGCCTTCGTAGTTTGCGTTCTTTCTCCCGTCGTCCGGCTGGTATTCCTTTCGCATGGCTGGCTGATTTACTCAAACCCCTTTTGCCGTCTGGATGGATTGATGGCGGGTGCTTGGCTAGCAATCCTGATTCGCAAATCTGATTTTGCGCCAAAACAATATCTGGCCATGGCATGGTTGGCGCTTCTTCTTGCAGGTCCCCTAGCCCTGTTTTCCGAGATCCATGAAATCCACTGGTTGACGTTTA
>Ga0335069_10002089_pt1 | contig 31201 bp, 29 predicted proteins | sample Lox_Sample_11_FD_206714 | JGI IMG/M metagenome (GOLD analysis project Ga0335069, IMG submission 206714) | Soil microbial communities from Loxahatchee National Wildlife Refuge, Florida, United States - Lox_Sample_1.1 | ecosystem: Environmental > Terrestrial > Soil > Wetlands | place: USA...
CGAACAGCTCGTTAAGGTGCCCTGCGTTGACGAAGAAATGCGAGGCGCCTGCCCCATCGCGCTTATCAACAATCGCGAATTCCTCTTCAGAAGCTCCCGTGGGCTGACTGTAAATCACCAAGCGGTAAGCGGAATCCGGCTTGTCGCGGGGTACCAGGAAAACCGCATGCGATTGCCGGTGCTTCTCGCGAAACTCGCCCGTGGCAATTCCCGGACATCCAGTGTAGTAACCCCCAGCCCACCGGGCTGCCGCGGAGGTCGAGAGATCATGAAGCTCCTGAATTTTCCAGGAAGCGAACTGCGCCGCCAGCTTCTTTTGAAGTCCCTCCGGAAGGCTGCCGGATGCACAGGTGGAATCCTGATCTGGGGCTTTCGCCTGCTGGCTCCAGGTCGTTTCTGCCAGAACAGACCACATCGTCACCCAAATCAGGATGTAAATCAGACTTCGTCTGCACGTCCCAGGGCTCACACTGTTTTGTCTTTCGAATAGCAGAGGGATTCGAGGTTGCACTCAGCGCACTTGGGCTTTCGGGCAAAACACACGCGGCGTCCGTGCCAGATGAGCTGGTGTGAAAACTTGACCCAGCGCTCCCTCGGGATCACCTGTATCAAATCCTGCTCGATCTTCTTGGGATCGGTGTTGCGCGTCAGGTCGAGTCGCTGCGACAAGCGCATGACGTGCGTGTCCACCACAATGCCGCTGGCGATGCCGTAGGCCGTGCCGAGCACCACGTTCCCCGTTTTCCGTGCCACCCCCGGCAGCGTCAGAATTTCTTCCATCGTGCGCGGCACAACACCGCCGAATTTCTCTACCAGCGCCTTGCTTGCCCCCATGATGGACTTCGTCTTGTTGCGGAAGAAACCGGTTGGCCGAATCTCCTTCTCCAACTCGGCCGGCGAAGCATACGCAAAGTCCTCGGGCTTTTTGTATTTCTTGTACAGCTCCGCGGTCACCTGATTCACGCGCACATCCGTGCATTGCGCCGAAAGAATCGTCGAGACCAGTAGCTGGAACGCATTTTCGTGCTTCAGCTCGCAATTCGCGTCCGGGTAAGCCGCATCGAGCCCCGCCAGAATCGCCGCCACTCGCTTCGGATCGGTCCCCGCCGCTCCCGTTACTTTCTTTGCCGCCGATTTCTTTCTGGTCGTCTTCGCAGGCTTCTTTTTCGTGATTACCTTTTTCTTCGCTGCCATATCTCTGTTCCCCCTGCGGCTCCTCTGTGACCTCCGTGGTTCAATCTTTATCCTACTCCAGCGCCTCTAATAGCCGCCGAAACGCCTTGCCGCGATGGCTGTATTCGCTCTTCTCTTCCGCCCGCAACTCCGCAAACGTTTTGCCGGCGGGACGAAAGAAAAACACCGGGTCATAACCGAATCCGCCGCTCCCTCGCGGTGCATCCAGAATTGCCCCATCCACCTTTTCCGAGACGATGGCTAGCGCCTGCCCTTTCCGCGCCGCTGCAATCACGCAAACAAAGTAAGCGCCTCGTTGCTCTCCGGCAAACCCTTTCATTTCCCCAAGCAGTTTCGCAATCCTTTGCTCGTTACTGGCACCCAGCCCCGCGTAGCGCGCAGACATTACTCCCGGGGCGCCACCCAGCGCTGGCACTACCAATCCCGAGTCATCGGCGAACACAATGCCATCACAATGCCGCGAATAGTAAAACGCTTTGCCTGCGGCGTTCTCTGCAAACGTGGGCGCCGATTCTTCAAACTCCGAGATATCCGCGAATCCCGGCAGAAGTTCCAAAATCCAATTTCGCCCAGCAGCCTCCGCCAGCACTTGAAACTCTTTCAGCTTGCCGGCGTTGCCCGAAGCCAGATGCAGCTTCCGCGATTCTCCCTTGTTCATTTTGTTTCCGTTTATCTCGCCTGGAGTGCGCAGAAATTGTCTATCGCTTGCGGCCCAGAAATCCAGCGGGCAGCACCTCGCGCTGCCCATCACTCAGGCGGCGAATCCCGGCCGCCGCCAACGCCAGCAGGCCTTGCATCTCGCCGCCGGAAAAAGGCCGGCCTTCGGCCGTGGCCTGAATCTCTACGAAGTCACCGCTGCCGGTCATCACCACATTCATATCCACTTCCGCGCGCGAGTCTTCTTCATAGCAAAGGTCCAGCAGCGAAACATCGTCCACGATTCCCACGCTCGTCGCCGCCACCGAATCGATCAACGGCGAACTCTTCAGCATTCCCGCGGCGACGATCCGCTCCATCGCCAGCGCAAACGCCACAAACGCTCCCGTAATCGAAGCCGTCCGTGTCCCGCCGTCCGCCTCGATCACGTCGCAATCAATGAAAACTGTACGTTCGCCCAGCGCTTCCTGGTCGGTGATGGCTCGCAACGACCGGCCAATCAACCTCTGAATCTCCAGGGTGCGTCCGCTTTGCTTGCCGCGGGCCGCTTCGCGCGGCGTCCGCTCTTCCGTCGCCCGCGGCAACATACCGTATTCGCTGGTCACCCAGCCCTTGCCGCTGCCCTTCAGGAAACTGGGCACGCCATCTTCCACCGTCGCGGTACAGATCACCCGCGTCTTCCCCAATTCGATCAGCACGCTACCCTCGGCCTGGGAGATAAAATCCGGCGTGATCTTAATGGTTCGCAACTGGTCGGCATGTCTTCCGTCGCTCCGCATTCCTGGCCTCTTTGTCCTGCCTGCATTCCAGGTTAAACGATTACCGCCGTGTTACCCCGCGTACTTTCTCGACGGCCTTTTCGATTGGCGCGGGAAGCAGGGAACGTGGCGCCGAAGGATACTCCAGTTTCACGCCGCTCGCATCTTTCGAACTCACGCTGAAAGCTTGCGTCAGGTCCACGTGGCCCGCCAATGTATCCACTTCCTGCCCGTGAATCAGAATTTTCAGTCGCAATACCTGCGGAACATTGGCTTCCAGTGTACGCACAATCGATTCCACGGCCAGTTGCTCGCTTTGAATCCCCGAGGGAATCGACGTCCGCAACTCGTCGGAGAAATCCGCGACGCCGGTTCCATCCGGTAAGATGTAAAACGCCAGCAGCGCCGCGTCCGGCGGCAAGGTGCGCGATTCGGCATCGACAGGCCCGGCAAGCAAGGTGTTCAGCACCTGCTTGGCGCGCAGAACCGGATCGCTGGATAAAGGTAGCTCCACAATCACCGGATTCAGCGCGCCTTCCTGGCTGCGTGAACCCCAAAACATCTTCACTTTTACTTTAGGCTCGCCACTCGTCGGAGGCGCCACGGGCAGCAGTTCTCGCCTAGCCTGTTCCGCGGTCTTTTCGGTTATATCCTTGGCCTTGTTTACCTGGCGCCTCAGCGCAGGGAAGTAGAGCGCCGCCGCAATTACCGCTGCCAGGAGCGCTCCGGAAAGCCACACCCGCCATTTCACACTCATGGGTGGGCGCTCCCCTCTGGCATGGGGCTGCCGGGCAGGACATACAAAGGCCGAAACGCAGCAACACCTCGGGCGATCGCGTCCGCCACGCCGGGCACCATGCTCTCGAGATCGCTCCGGTTCTGCACCGACACGCTGGAAATCTCCACGGCAATCGCCGGCGCGGCCGTCGTGCGAAGTTGCCGAACCGGCGCCGTTTGCATCGTATCGGGCGAACCCTTGAACCGTTTCGCCAGTTCCTGCTGCACCTGGTCGCCGAGTTTCCGGCTCAAGTTCAAAAAGGGAAGTTGCGCCTGGTCCCACAGGATTAATCCGGTGATATTTGGCGGCACGGGAGCTTCCGGTTCCACGTAAACTCGCGCCGTACCCGGCAAACCCGTCGAAGCGATATGCAGCGTGATAAAGACGGAGCCGCGTTGCGCGTTGGCGCGCGCGGAGCGGTCGTCGAACGACGGGTTATCGTTTGCTTCGCGGGTCATGATCACTTGAAAGCCTTGCGCTTCCAGCGCCTTCCTGGTGGCGGCGGCAAACTGCAGGACTTCGTTGCTCTCCGCGATTCCTTCCGTGCCGTGTGCGCCTTCATCGGTGCCGCCGTGCGCCGGGTCGAGCACCACGATATTGAGTCCGGCGTGCTGTGCAGCTAGAGGGGGAGGCGCCTGTGCAGGAGCATTTGCTGCGGGACTTGAGGCTGCGCCACTCGGCGCCTGGGTCTGTTGTGTCGCTCCGGACACAGTCACGGCAAAAACCGCCCCGGCGACAATCCCGGCAGCCAGAAGTTGAGAAGCACTCGGAAGGGATTTCACATCCAGCAGGATATCAAATCTGCAAGACTTCTTCGTGGCTGGGAATCAGCAATCGAACCGAAAAAGAGACCCTTTTGGAGTGCGGGAGATTGCTCCCGCTTTTGCGGTGTGAACCTCGGCACAAAAATGGGATTGGGGAGACACGTTTCGAACTCAAAAGCGGCGGCGAACCGCCGCACTCCAAAAAAAAAGAGCCCGGCTCGTCCGAGCCGGGCTTGGAATCTGCGATTTGCGGAAAGGTTAATCCGCCGCGGCGCCTTGTGGAACCGTCTGCGGAGCAAAGCGCGCCCGGATCTTCCGCGTGGCGTAGTACATCCCAAAGCCCACCAAAATGATCAGGAAGCCGAACACTAGCCCGTTCATGCCCAGGATAGTCTCGCGCCCGCTCTCGACCAGCGAGAGCAGAAGCAGGGCCAGCGGGAACAAGCCGCAGGTTACTGCACCGGCCATGCCGCCCGGAACGCGGAACGTCCGTCGCAGCCTCGGCTCGCGGATGCGCAGCACCACGAGGGTCACGAACTCCAGCATCAGCGCGGCGCCATAGAGCATGATGTCCAGCGTCACCAGTCGCTTGAAGCCCAGCCCCAGGCACAGCGCCCAGCAGCTTGCCAGCACCACAATGGCCACCCAAGGTGTCTCATTCTTGCGTGTCACCTTACCGAAGATCTTCGGCATCATGCCGTCCTTGGCCATGGCCAAGGGCAAGCGCGAGTAGCTCATCACCAGTGCATTGAACATGCCAAACGCGCTCATCATCCCGCCGATGGTCACCATGAAGCGCAGCCACTCGAAGCCCATTACCTTGCCACCAAGTTGGCCGGCGATAGCCGCCCAAGAACCATCTTCATTAAATGCCGAAGCCGGAATCCCCGTGAAATAGACCGCCAGGAACGGCAGCACATACGTCAGCGAAACCAGGATCACCGCGGCGATCATTGCCCGGGGATAGGTCCGCTGCGGCCGCTCGACCTCTTGCGCAATCGTCGAAGCGTTGTCCCAGCCCATGTAATTCCACATGGCCACCAGCACCGCGCCCAGCAAACCAATGCTGGCGCCGGACGCCGCCACATGCGCGTCGCCGGTAAATGCTCCGAGGCGGGCCGGTGTCAGCAGCACAATCAAGCCGAACGGGAGCGACAATAGGAAGAACAGCCAGAGCGAAGTGATTCCCACCACCCGGATGCCCGCCAGATTCAGCGCGGCGCAGGTCACCACCACAAACAGTCCGGCGTAGAGGCCGTGATTCCCCTCGCCGAACCACGGCGACATCTGCTTCAGGTAAAACACGAACAGCGTGGGGTAAATCGCCATATCAAAGATGCTTGCGGCCAGCGAAAGCCAGGCTTCCTGGAAGCCCCAGAAATTACCAAGGCCGCGGCGGACCCACGCGTAATAACCGCCTTCCTGTGGCAACGCGCTCGACAGCTCGCCGATCATGAATGCCGTCGGCAAGCACCACAGCACCGGCAAAAACAGCAAAACCAGAATTCCACGCCCATAGCCCGCACCGGAAATGATCGCCTCGGTGCCATACGTTCCGCCGGACACCATAAAGAAAGTGGCAGCGACCAGCGGCCAGAGAGTCAGCTTGGCGGTCCTCTTTTGGGAGATTGGAATTGCTTGGGAAGGAATTTGTGTAGGCAGGGATGCGGTACTCAATTTTTTCCTCTCGTCCTCCTCAAGTGACTCTCGCTCTCACGCTGCACGGAGCAAGCTCACCATTTGAAGAATACAGTCTCTACAACTGCATGCAAGAAAAAAATGAATCTCAGCGAATTTTTTTCACTCCGCCAACCGTACCAAGGTACTAGCAGCGGACAATGCCGCGGCACGTAGCGCTGGTGGCTCGCCGCCTGTGATAAACTCCGCCAAGTTTTGTTCGTACCCATTTCATTCTGGAGTTTTTCGCATGAATCTTCGCTGGTCCGCCCTGCTCGGATTTTTTTTCCTGGTAAGTTCCATTACCTTCGCGCAGCAGGCGCCTGCGCCTGCGTCACTCACCGTGGATGACCTCTTCGGCGTGAAGGAAGCGCGCGACGCCCAAAATACTCCCGACGGCCAAGTCATCGCCTACACGGTGACTTCCACCTCCCTCAAAGAGGACAAGTCCGAAACTCGCATCTGGATGATTCCCGCAACCGGCGGCGACCCAATCCCGTTGACCGCCGAGGGGATCTCTTCGTCGCATCCGCGCTGGTCACCTGATGGGAAGTCCCTGGCTTTTCTTTCCTCCCGCAAAGACGCCGAGGGTAATGAAGGCAAAACGCAGGTCTACCTGCTCAGCCGGATGGGCGGCGAGGCCCAGCGCCTGACGGATACGGTGCAGGACGTGGATGCGTTTGAATGGGCGCCGAACGCCAAGCAAATTGTCCTGGTTCTCCGTGATCCTTCGCCCGAGGAGCTGGAGGCCGCGACCAAGAAGGCCAAAGACGGGGAAGACGGCTTCGATAAGAAGTCCAAAGCCCAGCCGCCTTGGGTGATTGATCGGCTCCAGTTCAAAATGGACACCATCGGCTATCTCGACCGCCGCCGCACCCATCTTTACGTCTTCAATTTGGCCACAAAGACGCAACGCCAAGTGACCTCCGGCGATTTCGACGATTCGGAGCCAGCGTGGTCCCCCGACAGCAAGTTCCTCGCCTTCGAAAGCAACCGCACCGCCCCGGATCCTGACCGGACCTACAACTCGGACATCTGGGTGGTTGCCGCTGACAACAACGATCTCGGGGCCCATCCCACGAAAGTGACCAGCTTCGACGGCGAGAAGAGCCACCCCTCCTGGTCTCCCGACGGCAAATGGCTTACCTACGAAGCCTCCACCGACCTGAAGCTCTTCTACTACGCCACCAAGCACGTCGCAGTCTCCCCTGTCGGGGGCGGCGAAGCCAAAATCCTGACGAAGGCGTTTGACCGCATGGCGACCCTCCCGCGCTTTGCACTGGACGGCAAATCCATCTATTTCATTGCCGATGACGATGGCACGCAAACGCTGGCCCAGGTCAACATCGCGGACAGCAAAGTCTCTCGGGTCATTGGCGGGCGGCTGACCGTCGAAAGTTATAGCTTCTCCAAGGATGGAGCCCTCGCCGCGACAATCTCCACAACGGACCGCCCTTATGAGTTGTTTGCGCTTCCAGGCGGTCAGCTAACGCGCCTCACACACTTGAATGATGAATGGCTGACCAAGCACAAGCTAGTCAAGGCGGAGTACGTCTCCTTCAAGTCGCAGGATGGCACAGTGGTCCATGGGTACCTTTATAGGCCGCCCGATTACGTCCCGGGAAAGAAATACCCCACCATCCTCCGACCTCACGGCGGTCCGGTCGAGGAATACACAGACGAATTCTTCGACATTCCCCAGCTTTTTGCCGCTAACGGTTACGTGGTGCTGCTCCCCAATCCCCGGGGCTCTTCCGGCTACGGGGTGGATTTCTGTAAAGCCATCTTCGCTGACTGGGGCCGCAAGGACTACCAGGACGATGTGGCTTTTGTGGACTGGGCCACCGCGCAGGGGTTGGCTGATCCGGACAAGCTAGGCGTCGGCGGGTGGTCCTACGGCGGCATCTCCACCGACTTCATTATCGGCCAGACCAACCGCTTCAAGGCCGCCATCTCCGGCGCCGGCGCGGCCAACTTCACCAGCCTCTGGGGGCACGACCAATACCAGCGCGAATATGTGATCGAACTGGGCTACCCCTGGGAGAACCGCGAGCTTTGGGACCGCATCGCGCCCTTCTACCGTGTAAAGAACATTCTTACCCCGACGCTCTTCGTCGGCGGCAACATCGATTGCAATGTTCCCATCCTCGGTGGCGAGCAGATGTACCAGTCGCTCAAGGAACTCGACCGGGAAACCATGCTGGTCGTCTACCCGGACGAATACCATGAGTTCAAGACGCCCTCTCACAATAAGGATTTGTACGAGCGCTTGCTCGCTTGGTACGCCCACTACGTCAAAGCCGACGGCACCCCCGCCCGGCCGGCAGAAAATAAAAAGAAGAAAGCCGCCGACTAATCCAAGAGCGGTCCAAATGGAAAATGGCCGACTCCCGGAGTCGGCCATTTCTTCTCGTGTTCGATTGTCTCGATAGCCTTTCGGCCGGCTACTTTCCGATCTTCTGGCCGATCACTTCGCCGGAGACGATGATCTCCACGCGGCGGTTCTGCTTGCGGCCGGCGGCCGTGGCGTTATCCGCGACCGGATTGTCCTGGCCCATGCCCACCGCAGTAATGGTGTCCGCAGACAGGCCCTGCGCAATCAGGAAATTCCGGACGGCGTCAGCGCGTTGCTGCGATAGTTTCATGTTGAAGTCAGGGGTTCCCGTCGTGTCCGTATGTCCTTCGATCGCCAGGTTGAGCCCCGGATGCGCCTGGATGATGCCGGCCAGCTTGGCAAGTTTCAGTTGGGCATCCTGGCTCAAGGCATACTTACCGGTCTCAAAGAGCACATCGGCCATATTCACTACCAGGCCACGCGGCGTGTCCTTCGTGTCCAGAACGCGGTTGAGCTGATCCAGAAGCTGCGCGCGAAGTGCCGCGGCTGCTCTCCGCGCTTCTTCTGCCTGCTGCTGCTGGCGTTCAGCCTCCGCCTTGGCGGCGGCTTCCTTGGCCTGCAGCGCCTCTTGCTCGGCCTTGGCCTTTGCGGCCGCTGTGTCGGCTTCCGCCTTGGCTTTGGCCGCGGCAGCTTCTGCTTCCGCCTTCATCTGCGCTTCCTTGGCGGCGGTCAGTTCGGCCTGGCGTTTGGCTTCCTCGGCGGCCTTGGCTTCGGCTTCCTGTTTGGCCTTGGCTGCTGCGGCCGTTGCTGCGGCTTCCTTTTCCTGCTGGATGCGTTCCTGGTCCGCGCGATAGGTGGCCATGGCTCGCGAATCCTCAGCGAATTGGATCGTTTGCCGTGCCGTGGTAATGATCTGGTTCTTTTCAGACTTCCCGGTGATGGCATTTTCCATCATCTGCAAGCTGGCCGTCGCCTTCGTGAAGATCTCTGGCGCATACTTGTCCGCCCCACGATCCTTCGCGATAGCCACCGCATTTCGGGCCTCATAGACATCAAGCGGGGTTTTCTTGAGATCCGGCGTCAACGCCAGCGGATTCCCGGTCCGCGCATACTGGTTGCGGAACATCAGCTTGTAATTCGTATCCGGAAAGACTTGGCCCTTGGTGTTCTTCTTCTTCTCATTCTCCAGGACCACTAATTCGCTCGGAAGGCGCACGGCAAAATAAGGCTCCGCGGTGACAATCAGGGAAAAGGTCTGCGAAGGCGCGGTCGCTGTCAGCTTGCCTTCACCATTCTTGTCGATCGGAATTTCGCCGAGATTGTGCGCCCCGCCATCGGGCGAAACGTTCCACGCCACGTACGTCAGGAATTCCGGCCCCAGGGCCGTCGCTTGGGGCATTCCTTTTACTTTGACTTCAACGGTTGTCCCGCCCTTCTTTGCCTCCACCTTGGCCTCTCCGCTGGCCCCGCTGGCCGCGCTGGTTGCCACCAGATTGATCTTCGTGGCCCCCGCGCCGATTTCATAGCCGATCGCCGGCACGGACTTCGTTGTCAAATTCGCGGCAGGTTCTTCCTCTTTTGTCTGCGCGAAGAGCAGCCCGGTGGTCAAAAGCAACCCGATGGAGACCAAGAAAGTGAAATAGTTCTTTCGCATGTTTTTCTCCCACAGTTGTAAGCACATCCCCGAAATGAAGCGATTTGGACGGACCCTAAGTCTATACCAATCCCGCAAGTATGTACTGTGATGCATCGCACTTGGGCCCAATTGAGATTTGCTCCGCCTGCAACCTCGCGTTATTCTCCTGTGTCTTCTGGAGAATAGAAAATGTTTCGCTCCTTTAAACCGGCCGCCTTGGTTTGTCTCGTATTCTATGCGTCTTCCTACATCCCAGCCACTGCGCAGCAATACGATCCTCACCTTTACTCGGAAATGCGCTGGCGTTGCATCGGGCCCTTCCGCGCGGGCCGCACCGTGGCCATTAGCGGCGTTCCCCAGCAACCCAATGTCTTTTATATGGCTGCGGTGAACGGCGGCGTCTGGAAGACCACCGACTTCGGCAACACTTGGTTCCCGATTTTCGATGAGCAAACGTTGGGTTCGGTCGGCGCGCTGGCAGTGGCGCCCTCCGATCCCAACATTCTCTACGTCGGCAGCGGCGAAGGTCTGCAGCGTCCGGATCTGGCCGTTGGCGACGGCTTTTACAAATCCACCGACGCCGGAAAAACCTGGACCCATCTTGGCCTGCGAGATGCACAGCAAATCACCGCAATCGTCGTCGACCCGAAAAATCCCGATCGCGTATTCGTCGCCGTGCAGGGTCACCCTTATGGCCCGAACCAGGAACGCGGTGTTTTCCGTTCGCTCGACGGAGGCAGAACCTTCGAGAAAGTCCTCTATAAAGACGAAAATACTGGCGCCGCTGACTTGGTGATGGACCCCGGCAATCCGCAAACGCTCTTCGCTGCGCTCTGGGCCGCCCGCGTGGCTCCCTGGGAAATCCGCAGCGGCGAATCGTTCGTCATCCAGGGCAGCGGCCTCTATAGATCCACCGACGGCGGCACCACTTGGCGGCAGATCACCAAAGGGCTCCCGGGCGCAGGCGACAAAATCGGCCGCATTGGCATTGCCATCGCTCCCGGTAATCCCAAGCGTATGTACCTTTCTCTCGAAGCTGACAAGGAGCCAGGCATCTACCGCTCCGACGACGCAGGCGAAAGCTGGCAGCATGTCAACGAAGACCACCGCATTGGTGGGCGCGGCCCCGGCGCCATGGGCATTGCGGTCTCGCCCGACAATCCCGAAACTCTTTATGTCGCGAACACCACGACGTGGAAATCTACCGACGGCGGCAAAACCTTCGCGGGCTTCAAAGGCGCGCCGGGCGGCGACGACTACCAGCGCATCTGGATCGATCCGCTGAACGCCCAGACCATCGCTTTATCGAGCGATCAGGGTGCGGTCATCAGCGTCAATGGCGGCCAGACCTGGAGCAGTTGGTACAACCAGCCAACCGCGCAGTTCTATCACGTCACCACGGACAACCGTTTTCCCTATTGGGTCTATGGCGCGCAGCAGGAAAGCGGCGCAGCGGCCACGCAGAGCCGCAGCGACATGGGGGAAATCACCTTCCGCGAATGGAGCCTGCCCGGGATCGAGGAGTACGGCTACATCGCCGTGGACCCGCGCGATCCCAATATTCTTTACGGCGGCCGCATTACGCGCACCAATCAGCAACTCAACGAATACGCCAACGTCTCGCCCGAGCCCATCCGCACCGGCCAGTATCGCTACAACCGCACGCTGCCCATCGTCTTTTCGCCCTTCGAGCCCGGCACACTCTACTTTGCCGCCAATGTTCTCTTCAAAACCACCGACGGCGGCCGCACCTGGCAGGTGATTAGTCCTGACTTGACCCGTGAGAATCCCGAAATCCCCGCCAACCTCGGCGCATTTTCCGCAGGCGACCCGGAGAAAGGGAAGCATCGCGGAACGATCTACGCCGTGGCTCCTTCGTTCAAGGAAGCCGACACGATCTGGGCGGGCACCGATGATGGCTTGATTCAGCTTACGCGCGATGGCGGCAAGACCTGGAAAAACGTGACCCCGCCACAGCTCACTTCGTGGAGCAAGGTCTCGATTCTCGAAGCCTCGCATTTCGAAGCAGGCACAGCGTACGCCGCTATTAATCGCTTCCGCCTTGATGACCTGATGCCGCACATTTATCGGACGCGGGACTATGGAGCGACGTGGCAGGAAATTATCGTTGCGCTTCCCGACAATGCGCCCGTCAACGTCGTCCGTGAAGATCCCGTGCGGAAGGGATTGCTCTACGCCGGCTCGGAAACTTCCGTCCATATTTCCTTCAACGATGGAGATTCCTGGCAATCCCTGCAGCTCAATCTGCCGCACACTTCCATGCGCGATTTAACCATCCACGGCGATGACCTGATTGTCGGCACGCACGGGCGTTCCTTCTGGACTCTCGATGACGTCACGCCGCTCCGGCAGCTTACGGAGCAGGTCGCGCATTCTCCGGCGTTCCTTTTCCAGCCCGAGGAAGCTATCCGCTGGCGCTGGAACCGCAACCCGGACACTCCGCTTCCTCCGGAAACTCCCGCCGGGAAAAATCCGCCGGACGGAGCCATCCTCGACTACTACCTTGCCTCCGCCGCGAAAGATCCGGTCATTCTCGAAATCCTGGATTCGGCAGGCGCCACCGTTCGCCGATATTCCAGCGACGATCCGCCGCTCAACATGGAAAAAATCGCCGGCGAACATCCCATCCCGATGTATTGGGTCCGCCCATCGCAGATTCTCTCCCGCGAACCGGGAATGCACCGCTTCGTATGGAACCTGCGCCGAGCATCTCCCAGGGCGCTCAACTACGAATTTCCCATCTCTGCCATCGCGCACGACACACCGCTGTTGCCGCTTGGTAGTTGGGTTGTCCCCGGCAATTACACCGTCAAGCTGACCGTGGATGGCAAGAAGTATACGCAGTCACTCGCCGTCCGCATGGACCCCCGCATCAAGACCAGCCTGGCGGATCTCGAGGCGAAGGCGAATCTCGAAAACGGCGCGATCTCTGGCATGAATCAAAGCTACGACGCCCTGGGCCAGGTGGAGTCCGTGCGCGCGCAGATCAAAGCAGTCTCACCCAAAGCAAAAGGGAAGTTGGCGGAATCCCTGGAATCCTTGGATAAACAATGCGCCCAGCTAGCGGGTGCCACTGTCAGCACGTTTTTCGGTACTCCGCCCAACGGCAAGCAACCTGAGAATCTCTCTTCCCTCAATCAGCATTTCGGTCAATTGCTGGCCATCGCGGACTCGGCCGATGCGGCTCCTACAACCCAGGCAAGCCAGGTTTACGCGGAACTCACGGCCCAACTCAGCGAAGTCTCTCGGCGCTGGGAAGAAATCCGGGAAACGCAAATACCCGAGCTCGACAGGCAACTCGAAAAAGCAGGCTTGCCGACAATCGACTCCAAAAAGGCCCTCGACCACGAGATGGGTGGTGCCGGAGAGGGTGACGGCGAGCCATAAGCCTTTGGGTCCTATCGTCTTCGGAATAATCCGGCCTGCCTATTTAAGATATTTCTGAAAGAACGCAGAGCTCCGCTGCATCGCATCGGCGGCCGCTTCCGGCCGGTAGCCCTGCTTGTTGTTGGGGTTTTCAAAAGCGTGCCCCGCGCCGTCATAGATCTTGATATCTGCGGTCTTTCCGTCTGCCTTCATCGCGGTCTCAAACGCCTTCACATCCTTGGGAGGGATTCCCTGGTCCTCGGCTCCGAAATTTCCCAGCACCGGTGCCTTGATTTTGGCAATCAGCGCCGCATCTGATGGAAGCCAGCCATAATTCACCACGCAGGCTGCGAGTTTCGGCTGATCCACGGCGAACTTGATGGACCAGCTTCCTCCCATGCACCACCCGATCGACCCGATTTTCGCGGCATTCACATCCCGGCGCGAACTCAGGTAAACAAATGCTGCCTCCAGATCGCGCATCCCGCGGTCGTCGGGCAGGCCCCGCATCAGGATATGCGCATCATCGGGAGTCGTCGCTACTTTCCCGCGGTAAAGGTCTACGGCCAGCGCCACATAACCTTGATCCGCGAATTTCTGCGCCTGTTCCTTAACCCAGTCGTTCAGTCCCCACCATTCATGAATCACCACGATGGCCGGGTGCTTTCCGCCTCCACTGGGCAGCGCCAGGTAACCGCTTACGGTTTCGTCTCCGCTCTTGTAACTCACTGTTTCCGTTTTTGCCGCCGTGGCGCCCCAAACCAGCACGGATACACTCGCGAGCAATAGAAATACAGCCACTGCCACCTTCATGTGTTTCATCGAGTCGTCCCTCCCCGTGGGTAATTCTAGTCAGGCCTGCGAAGCGAAGCCAGCAGTTGAAGCTTCCTCCCGATGTTCGGCCAGCAGAGAACCGCCAGTATAAACCGAAGTGAGCCCCGCCCTAACTGCTTTTGGCAATTGACAAGAAAAGTACAGCAGCGCACAATCCAGCCGTTAAGCCCCTGACCATGTTGCGGACTTGGCCCGTCTCGACTTGTCTCATCGGCACTCTCTGTTTCCTTGTATTTGGGAGCGCACTCGCGCAGGCACAAGAATCAACACCTTCCCCGCCGCCTGCCCTTGCCACAACTTCTCCCTCGTTGCCGGCGGCTTCTGCGGGCGCCATCTCAGGGTCACCCGGTCCAGCAAAGTCCGCTCCCGCGACTCCCTTCGAACAAGGTCTAGCCTACTTTCACGGCCAGAATTTCCAGGAAGCCGCCCCGAAATTCGCCGAGGCGGGAATCCCTGCAAATTTTCAGGGCGCCATGGCCCTCGCGTGGCTCGCCCGCACCAATTTGCACTTGCGCAAAACCGAAGAGGCGGAACACGCCGCCCGGAAAGCCATCGAAGTGGCTCCGAATTCCGCCGCGGCGCAGTCCGCCCTGGCCGAGGTTCTCTTCCGGCAGGCCAAGTTCAGCGAGGCCGAAGACATTGTCAAAAAGCTGGTCAAGCAACAAACCTCCGAGGCTCGTGTGTACCTGACGTTTTCCCGCATCTACACGGTCACCGGGAATTACAAAGCCGCAAAGACCTGCATTGACATCGCGCACAAGCTCGACGAAAGTGACCCGGACATCTATGCCGCATGGACAGATAGCCTGCCCCGCCGCGAGCGCCTCGAGGAATGGAAAAAGCGGCTCGCTGCTGGAATCTATGAAGACGAGCGCGCGCGCGCGGATTTGGTCTCTGCTGTGACCGTGCTGGAGGAGGAAGAGATGCAGCCACGGCGTTCCTGCGAGCTCGTCGAAAAGAAGCTGCCGATGGAGACCAAATTCGAGTCGCTCCTGGTGGACGCCAAGACCCTCCGTGGCTACGGCCTCGCCGTGAAAATCAATGACACCTCTTCCAGGCTCTTGGTGGACACGGGTGCCAGCGGCATCCTCATTAACTCCAAAATTGCCGAAAAAGCGGGCGTAGTTCGAGTCGTCGATCAGAAAATTGGAGGCATCGGAAACAAAGGCGACTCTTCGGGCTACATCGGCTTTGCCAACCGGCTGCAGATCGGCAGCCTGATCTTCGAGAATTGCTATGTGGACGTGGTGGACAAAAAAACTCGCTCGGCGAAGACGGGCTGATCGGGACCGATGTGTTTTCGGACTTTCTCGTGGAGCTCAATTTTCCCGATGCGGCGCTGCGGCTCTCTGAACTGCCCGCGTACCCCGATGAGCCCGCCTCAAAACCCGGCCTGACGCTGGGTCAGGCGGAAAAGGCCGATCTTCACAACCGCTGGATTCCTCCCCAGTTTTCGGAGTATGAAAGGGTCTTTCGCTTCGGCCACATGCTACTGGTCCCCACCATGATCAACAAGTCCGCTCCGATGATGTTTCTCGTGGATACGGGTGGCTGGGACAATTTCGTTACTCCGGCTGCTGCCAAGGGCAACGTCAAAATCCACGGCGATTCGGACATCACCGTCAAAGGCCTGAGCGGAACAGTCGACAAGGTCTATACCACCGACCGCGTCACCCTGACCTTCGGGCATTTCAAGCAGGAACGCTATGATATGGTCGCGTTCGACCTTACCGACATCAGCAACGACGCAGGCACGGAGATTTCTGGCTCCCTGGGTTTCGCCATGCTCTATATGCTGGACATGAAGATTGACTACCGGGACCATCTGGTCGACTTCACCTACGACCCCAATCGCTTTCACTAGATCGCCAAGAGCTCGCCGCCCTAGCCCGCCGACTTCTGAAGCTCGTCGATAGCCGCCAGCACTTCGTCGCTGTGCTTCTTTACATCCACGTCCGTCCACACCTTGCGCACCGTGCCCTTCGGATCGATCAGAAAGGTGTGCCGCGAGGAAAGCTTCATCACCCCGAGATTCATCACCGAATCGTATTTCTCTGATACCTCTTTGTTGGTGTCGGCCAGCAGTTTGAACGTCAGGCTCTCTTTCGCGCAAAACTCCTGATGCGATTTTGTATCCTGCACGCTGACGCCGAGAATGACCGCGTTCTTGGCCTCATATTTCGCCAGGTCGCGCTGGAAGTTGTGGGCCTCGATCGTGCAGCCGCTGGTCATGTCCTTGGGATAGAAATAGAGCACCACCCACTTGCCCCTGAAATCGTGCAGGCTGACGGGCTTGCCTTCCTGCGAATTCAGCGTGAAATCCGGTGCCGCCGTTCCTACCGCCGGCGCTTTGTCCCCTCCGCGAAGTTTCGTTGCCAGCACCGCCACCAGCACGACACCCATCACGATCCCGCACAAGGCTATCCACATAACTTTTGTCCTCATCGTACTCCTCGCATCAAATGATCCAGGATTTCGGGACTGGGCCCAACTAAAAAGATGTGCACGCTCGCGATTTGGGTACGTCAAACCGCTTCGAACCAGGCCCGGGAAGGATTATTTCTTGGGCGACGGCGCCTTGACCGCATTCGTCTGCGGATTTCGGCTCGAGGAGTAGCGCTTCGCTTCCGGACTGCGCGCATTCCAGTCTGCCGGCGGAAAGGAAACTCGCCAGAACCGGGGATTTGCATCGGCAAACTCGATGCCCACTTCCGGCAACCCGTTCTGCCCTTCGTTTACGTCGACCACCGTGCAATGCTCCTCTTCCCCTGTAGCCATGTTGCGCAGATTCAACGGTTGTCCGACATGCACCGCTTCCCGCAATTGGATCAGCGCCCCGTGTGCATTCACGATCAAAGTACTGGTGTGCTCCGTGAATGCGCTCCCGTTCATCCGCTTTCCGCCAACGCGCAGCGGTACCGAGAGCAGGATGCGCTGGCTGCGGCGCTGATTCGCAAACGCACTGGGCCGAAGATTGGGTGTGCTCATATTTGGCCCCCTCACCTATGGATGTCGGCATGCATGGCAAGAACCATTAGCGAAAGTGTGAACAAAAAGGTTGGAGAATTCTCAGTAATGCGAAGTTTTCAGCCCCGAACAAAAGGCTCTTCCCGTTTTGCCAGGCCAACCTTGCCAAATCCCAGTGCGCTGAAAACAAACAGGCTTGCAAACAGGCGGCCGCAGCGCTTTTTCCGGCTCCGGGGGTAAACGCTACTTCGTCGCGCTGGGAAGGCACCTGGGCCCGCAATCAGTTCGGTAGCCACTTTGACTTGTTCAACTTCGAAGCGTGCTGTTCCAGTTCAGCATTCTTCCTTGCTGGCCCCGGCTCTCAGCGCGCCAAATCCCGAACGCTCTCCGACTGTTTTCCCATCATGAAACTCCGCCCCAAAATGCTCCTCGTCTTTGCCGCCACCGTTGCGGGAGGCATGATCGTTCTCTATTTTCTTTCGCGCGATCTACTGCTTTCCAGCTTTCGCCAGCTCGAGATCCAGCAGATGGAACAAAACGTTGATTACGCCCTCAATGGTCTTGGCTTGGAATACAGCGGTGTAGTCCGGACGACGAGCGACTACGCGTATTGGGATCGCACTTATGAATTCATGCTTGCTCCCGGGCACAGCGAGGATATCGGTAAGGAATTTCCAAACACGTCCATGGAGGGGCTCGGCCTCAACCTGGTGGTCCTTCGGGATCCGCTGGGGAAAATCGTCTATGCCAAGGCCTACGATTCGGAGAAACGCCAGGAGATGGCCGTCCCCACGGAATTTTTGGAGGGCCTCTTCAGCCGAACCCCTATGCGGCTGTGGAAGCCGTTGCCTACCACCATCATCCGCGACGTGTCCCGGCGCATGGGTTGGACATGGTCCTGTTGGTTTATGTCGTTAATCTGCTTGCGCACGAGCGGGAAGCCCTCGAGCAGGGGACACCGACACCGGCTTTCGACATGGAACTCCTGGAACAGGCCGGCATAGCGGACAAACTGCCCGAATGGCGCAAAATTGCCGAAGCCGCGCAATTCAGCTCTGCCCAACTTGCGGGTAAGGTTTGTTCTTCTTTCGTTTACAATTTACATGTCCTTCTGCGACATCCGGTTTGGCCGGATGATTCCAGGCAAAGGTGATGAATCTCTCCGCCCATTCATGGTTCTCCGAACCATACGTTACGCTTCTGTTCGCGCTACTTTTCCTTTTACCCGCCCTCCTGCTTCCACGCGCCTCGGAGCGATTCTTCCGTCTCTTCGAAGAGTTCTTCTCCAGGCTGGCCGCTCACAAACTTTTGGCCGTCTTCTTCTTTTTTATCCTGGTCATTACCTTGCGGCTGGCCCTCCTCAACCAGTTGCCCGTCCCTAATCCAGGCATCCACGACGAATTCAGCTACCTTCTGATGGGCGACACCTTCGTTCACGGCCGTCTTGCGAACCCCACGCATCCCCTCTGGCAGAGCTTTGAAACCTTTCACATCCTTTGGTCTCCAACCTACGCTTCGAAATATCCTCCCGCTCAAGGCGTGGTCCTCGCCATCGGCCAACTCCTCGGCCATCCGTGGATCGGGGTTTTGCTCGCTGCGGCTGCTATGGCCGCCGCGTTTGTCTGGATGCTTCAGGCCTGGATTCCCGCGCACTGGGCTTTTCTGGCCGGAATTCTCGCGACAATCCGAATTTGTGTGGCGTCCTACTGGATCAACAGCTATTGGGGTGGCGCCGTCGCGGCCGTCGGAGGCGCGCTTGTGCTCGGCGCATTTGGTCGCTTAAGGCGCAGGCCGTCGCTCCTTTCGGGAGTTCTCCTGGGCTTGGGGATTTCCATTCTCGTGAGCAGCCGGCCCTACGAAAGCTTGTTCTTTTGTCTTCCAGTCGTCATCGCGTTGCTTTTATTTCTGCGCGGATTGCCCGGCGCCCAACGCAAACTTGCGTGCAGCAAAGCAGTCCTTCCGGCAACCGGCGTTCTGTTGATCGCATTTTCAGGGTTGGCTTTCTACAACTGGCGTGTCACCGGGAATCCCCTAAAGCCTCCCCTCCTCCGGCCCAGCCGTCTTCCAAATCGCGAGGCCATTTTTCTTTGGCAGGCCCCCGGGCCTCCGGTTCACTACGGCGTCGCTGAATTGGATTATTTCTACAACCAGTCCGATGCAGTGCGCTACGACCGGACCCTGCGAGCTCTCCGTGATGCCTTTCAAGATAAGCTTCAGCGATGCAAAGCCGTGTATTTCTGGCCGGCCTGCTGGCTGCTTTTGCCCAGCGTCTTTTTTCTGTATCGCGATCATCGCCTGCGTCTCGTTTTTCTGGCGCTCCTCGCCACCGTCTTCGGGTTTTGCCTCGTCGTTTGGCCCAACCCGCATTATCTTGCCCCGGCAGCCGGCGCGTGGTTTGCCTTGCTCGTGCAGGGTATCCGCCATTTGCGCACCTTCCATCCCTTCGGACGCCCCATCGGCACGGCCCTTTCCCGCGTGGTTCTTCTCGCGCTTGTTTTCGATGTTTCGCGACTTGTAGTGCAGCAAATCAGCGATCCGCAGGGTTGGGGCGGCTGGGGAATTTATGACCGCGCTCAGCTGAAGGACACCCTCGAATCCACTCCCGGCAAGCACGTTGTTCTGGTTCGCTACGGTCCCGGCCACAGCGTGCACGACGAATGGGTGTTCAACTCCGCGGACATCGACGGGTCCAAGGTTATTTGGGCGCGCGACCTTCCCGGGGAACGAAACGATCGGCTCTTCGCCTACTATCCCGACCGCACCATCTGGCGGGTCACGCCGGAAACCAACCATGTTTCCATGCTCCGCCCTCCGTTGGCTCGCCGTATCATCGAGACCAAATCGTCGGATGCTCGCAAGCCGTAAGCGCTCGGCTTGTCGTCGCCCAGCCCTGGCCCTATACTCGTTTTGCGCTGTTTCCGGGAGAAACGCTTGTGACCCACCGCTGGCTTTCGTTCGTTATCCTCCTTGCTCTGTGTTCCGCGGCCGCTTTCGCGCAAAAACAGTCTGCCGCCCAGAACGACCGCGAAGTGCTCCAGGAAATCCTCCAGCAGACCTATCAGCCCTCTTTGGTCGGCAAACAACTGTTGGGTTTCGGTGGTGAAACGGATATTCGCCGCGCCGGCACCATCGTAGTCGTCCAGCGCCCGGGCCTCTACGGTTCGCTGCTCCACAGCGAACCTGCTTCCAGCGCCATCACCGGCCTGCATGCCGAGCTTTTTCGCGGCCACAAGGATTACGAGGTTCCTGTGGGGGAACGCTATTACGTCACCGCTGTCGCCGTTTCTTCCAGCACCGTCGTTGTTGGCTTGATCAGCGCCCGCAGCGTCCCTACCCAGGCGGGCGTCGGCCGCCTCTGGACCACGCTCTCCTTCAATTTTCCCGATCAGGTTCTGGCGACCGCGGACAAGGAAACCGTCTTCCGTGCGTTCGATCAGTGGTTTGTTCCGGAGGGGCGTGGGGCAACCACGCCACCGGTCGCAACTCCGGTTGCCACGCCCGTCGCATCGCCGGCTGCTGCTCCCGTTGCGGCTGCGACGCCAACCGCTCCCGCCTCTGCTCCTCCTGCCGTCGCGCCGCAACAGGCGGTCGCACCCGCCCCCGTTGCCTCGGAGAACGCGAGTTCGCGCGTAAACATTCAATCCGATCCTATGGGGGCCGAAATTTATCTCGACGACCAGATGGTCGGCTCCACGCCTTCCGCCCTGATGATTCCTCCGGGCCACCATACGTTTCGCGTACATGCATTCGGGCACCCCGATTGGACGCGCCAGGTGAACATCCTTCCCGGCAGCGAAATCACGCTTTCCGCCAACCTCGACAAAAACTGATCGTTTCTTCCATCCTCGAATCTCTTTCCTCAGAGGGCTTTGCCGCGCCATACTAGCGGCCACCCGTATGAGCGAACGCTTTCACTTTTCCGATTTGCGCGAGCTTCTCGCCAAGGCCAACGAGGAAAAATCCGGCGATCAGCTTGCCGGCATCGCCGCTTCTTCCGAGCGCGAACGCGTTGCCGCCAAATGTGCTCTGGCCGATCTGCCGCTGATCGACTTGCTCAACCATCCGGTCATCCCTCCCGAAACCGACGAAGTCTCACGTCTCATTCTCGATTCCCACGATCCCTCAGCGTTTCAACCCGTCCGCAGCATGACCGTCGGCGAGTTCCGTGAATTCCTCCTCGACCAGCAAACCACGGAAGCCGAACTCAAGCCTCTCCAGTGGGGCATCACACCGGAAATGGCCGCGGCGGTCGCGAAGCTCATGAGCAACAAGGACCTCGTCCTCGCGGCCTCCAAAGTCCGCAATGTCACGCGCTGTCGCAACACGGTTGGCGAACGCGGCGTCCTAGGCATTCGCCTCCAGCCAAATCATCCGTCCGACGACGTCGGCGGCATCCTCCTTGCCGCCTTCGATGGCCTGCTTTATGGCTGCGGCGACGCGGTCATCGGTGTAAATCCCGCCACGGATTCCGTTCCCGCCGTCTCCACAATCCTGCGCGCGCTCGGCCGTCTCATCACCGCCTTCGGCATTCCCACGCAAGCCTGCTGCCTCGCGCACATCACCACGCAGCTTGCCTGCCTCGAGCAAGGCGCTCCCATCGATCTCCTCTTTCAGTCCGTCGCTGGCACGCAGGCCGCCAACGCGAGCTTCGGCATCAATCTCTCTCTGCTCAAGGAAGGCCGCGAACGCGTGCTCGAACATCACCGCGCGCGAAACATTCCGTGGGTCGGCGACAACGTCATGTATTTCGAAACCGGGCAGGGAAGCGCCCTTTCCGCCGAAGCGCATCACGGCATCGATCAGCTCACGCTTGAAGCCCGCGCCTACGGTGTCGCTCGCGTCTTCTCTCCTTTTCTCGTCAACACCGTCGTTGGCTTCATCGGTCCCGAATATCTCTACGACGAGCGCCAGATCATCCGCGCCGGCCTCGAAGACCACTTCATGGGCAAGCTCCTCGGCCTGCCCATGGGCTGCGACGTCTGCTACACCAATCACGCCGTCGCTGACCAGAACTCCGCCGACAATCTTCTCCTCCTGCTCGCCGCCGCCGGCTGCAACTATTTCATGGGTGTCCCCTGCGCCGACGATGTGATGCTTAACTACCAATCCACCAGCTTCCACGATGCCTTGGCCGTCCGCAAAATCTTCGGCCTTCGCCCCGCGCCGGAGTTTCTCGCATGGCTCGAAGGCGCCGGCATCTATCGCAACGGCCAGCCCCTGCCGCTCGATACCGGCCACCGGCAAAAACTCTTGCGCGGCCTTGAAGGCGTCCTCGAATCGCCCGCCGCCCCGGCTTAGAGGTTACGGAAAGGGAAGGGCTCTGGGGGTCGGAGCTTTAGCTCCGACATAGGTGCTTGGCAATTAATGGGGCTTTAGCCGCTGAGGAATTGTTTTTCGGCTTTTTCCGCAACCTGCTGAATCACACCATGAGCGAAGACCAGCAATTAAAGTCTCTGCCCGTTTTGCCGGAAGCCATCCACAAAATCCGCGCCCGCACGCCTGCGCGCATTTTTGTCGACCGCGGCGCTGCCTACTCTACTTCCACACAGCTCGAGCTTCGCAACGCCCACGCTGGTGCCGTGGATGCTGTCTGGTCCGAATTCGATCTGGAGCGCGATTTCTCTGCTGAATATGTGGCGCAATGGAAGTTATTTCAGGTCTCCAGCAAGGCCCAATCCAAATCCCAATTCTTGCTGCGCCCGGACCTCGGCCGCGCGCTCAGCGACGCCGCGAAACTCGAAATCGCGCAACGCTGCCCCAAATCGCCGGACGTGCAGATCGTCATCGGCGACGGCCTTTCCTGTGCTGCCGTTGCCGTGCAAGTCCCGGCCCTTTTCCCGTTGCTGCACGAAAACCTGCGCGTCCGCGGGCTCTCTGTCGGCCAAACCTTCGCTGTCCGCTATTGCCGCGTCGGCATCATGAATTTCATCGGCGATCTGCTCGCCCCGCGTCTCATCGTTCTTCTTATTGGCGAACGCCCCGGCCTCGCCACCGCTGAAAGCCTCTCCGCCTACATGGCCTTTTCTCCCAAATCCGGCCAAACCGATGCCGACCGCAATCTCATCTCCAACATTCACGCTCGCGGGGTTTCCCTACCCGAAGCCGCGTCCCGCATCGCCAATCTCGCTTCCCAAATGTTCGCCCTCCGCCGCAGCGGCACCTCCGTCAAAGAAGAAACGCCAAATCTGTTGTCCTAGGTCACCTCTGGTTCATGCAGTATTCAAACAAGCTTAACTTCTCCGTATCGCTCTCATGAGAATCTCCGCCGATGCAAAGACGGAGGAGAATGAGAGAAACTCATAAATGAAGAAGCTGGTCCCGGTAGTTGTAGTAGCTGGTCTGGCAGTTGCTGTTGCAGCAGGACTCAAAGCCCGCGCTGCCGATGACGATCACGGCAGGTTCCATTTTGTTCCTGATTCAATCGTACTTTCCCGCAGCGTCTACGTCGGAAACGCCGACACCGTCACCATCGGGGAGAATCTCCCTCCTGGTTGTGCCGGCGGCGCCAATGGCAGTTCCAACGTAGTCGTTCCCACCATCTGCGGCGGCTCCATCACCGTCAATGTGCCTTGTGGCATTGCCACCGATAACGGAGAGTTCCCCAATCTCAATGACAGTCACAACGTCTGGAACAATGCCGCCTCCGACGGCAGCTTGGGCATCACCTCGCCGATCTTCCTCGACAACCTCACCGAAGACGGCTGGTACCTCGGCACGCTTCCTATTCCCACCAATCGCATCGTCACCAGCTTCAGTTCCAAATCCGAACTCGCCCTCAACCGCTCCGTGGATGGAAAATCGCTGACGTTCATGGGCTACCATGGCGGACCCGGCTGCGGAGGCGGCCCCGTTTCTCCCACCGCTGTCAATTTGATTGATGTTTCCGGCTCCAACACCCCCGCGGTCTGCGATCCTACAAACCCGGTCATCTCCAACACCCCGAACACGCCCAACGTTCCTACAGCGTATTACCGCGCCGTCGCGGAAGTTGACGCCGAGGGCCACCTCACGATCTCCGATGGAAATGCTTATAGCGGCGACAACGGCCGCGCGGCCATGAAAGGCGCGAACGGCGTCTACTACATGGCCGGAAATGACAACAGCGGCAATCTTCCCAAGAAACAGATGCTTAGTACCCAGATTGGCATCGACCTGGCCATTTCCACTGGCGCCGAACTGCTCACCCCTGGCCAGACGCCTCCTGTTCCGCCCAACATCGGCATGATTGGCCGCCTGCAATTCGGCAGCGACAAGCCGGGCAAGGACACCAACTTCCGCGGCCTCACTATCTTCAACAACACGCTCTATGTCACCAAGGGCAGCGGCGGCAACGGTGTCAACACCGTCTACCAAGCCGGCACTCCCGGCACGTTGCCCACCGGCAGCGCCACCGATCTCGCCGCTGTGCCACTTAACATTCCTTCCGGCTTCCCCAACACCACGGACAGCACCAACACGAACTTTCCCTTCGGCATGTTCTTCGCCAACGCCACCACTCTTTACGTTTGCGATGAACGCGATGGCACGCTCGTTCCCAATCAGACTATCAATGGCCAGACCAACGTCGCTGACACGCAGAGCCTCGCCACGGCCGGTCTGCAAAAGCGGGTCAACCAGAACGGCACCTGGACGATGATCTATGTCATCCAGGCCGGCCTCAACATCGGTGTGCCCTACGGCGTGAACAACTATCCCGCTTCGCTCAGCCCCGCCACCGGCGGCTGCCGCAACATCGCCGGACGCGTCAATCGTGACGGCACGGTCACCATCTGGGCCATCACCTCCACCCTCAGCACCAACGGTGACCAGGGCGCCGATCCCAACAAACTTGTCAAGGTCCGCGACGTAATTTCCGCCACGAGCCTGGCCACCGGTGACGGCGACAACGACCGCGATGATCGCCTCGACGTCTTCCGCACCATCCGCACGGCCCGCGCCGGCGAAGTCTTCCGCGGCGTCGCCCTCGCTCCCACCGGCGATCACGACGGTTTCTGGCGCGATCACCACTAGCTCCACGTCACACTTCCAAACACACAGCGGGGCCGGATCACTCCGGCCCCATCTTTATAGGTTATCCGTTAATTTGAGCGCGACGGCTTTCCCCGAAAGCACGGCGGGACAAAATCGAGATCCGACGCTTCGCTGACCGCAAGGCCGATCTGGAAGGACATTACATCGGATGGAATAGGACTCTGATAGTCCGTGAGGCAACTCCGCACCACATCTTCCAACTTCCCGGATTGCGTGCGCACCTGCCGGTAGATCTTCACCGCTAGCGCCTCCGCGGCGCCCCCGGCGTCATCAGGGAAGGGATGTTGGCTTGCATTTCATCGTAGGCGGTCTCCCCGATCTCGAACCCCCTTTTGTGGCATAGCATGCGCAATAAATCAAGTCCTTCACGCAGAGTCGTGGTTGGAAACAATGGAATTTTCACGTCCACACGTCCCGGGCGTTTCAAATCCACTTCGATCAGGTCCGGGCGGCTGGAAGCCAGCACCCAAATCACCTTGCCGCGATTCGTGCTGCTCCCCATCTCTTCAGCAAGCATGGAATAGAGCCTTCCGCTGACACCCGAATCCCCGGAAGAACCTTCGCGCCGCCCCAGCGATTGATCTGCCTCGTCAATGAAGACGTAGCAGCGCCCCAGTGCGTGCACCAGCCGGAAAATCCTTTCCAGATTCCCTTCGCTGCTTCCCACCCACTTGTCCCGGAAATTCTTCAGCTACACGATGGGCACGCCCGCTTCGCCTGCCAGGCACTCCACCAAATAGGTCTTGCCCGTGCCAACGCGTCCGCACAACAGATACCCTTTCGGCAAGGCGGCCGTGTCATTTTTTCGCCAAAGCTCCACATCCTGCCGCAGCCACGCTTTTATTTTCTCGAGGCCGTAAATCTCTTCCAGTGTGCGCTTTGAATCGATGAACTCAATCAACCCGCCCGTATCTTTTTCCACCAAATCCCGCTTGATCGCCGATATGTCTACGGGCGTCACCGCCGTCTTCGTGTGTTCCCGGGTCTTGATCACGCTTTCCAGCGCCCCAAGCGTGCTGCCGGCCAGTTGCGCGCCCACGGCAGGGAAGTCCGCCTTCAATCCGCCCAGCGCCGTTGGATAAACGCGGTTAAGCAATTCCAGCGCGTCGGAGAACTGGTCCACGTTGGGCAAGTCAATCTTGATCTGCGCCGCGCGCGGATTTCGCGCCAGTAACGGGTGCAGATCGTTGAGATTCTCCGTCACCAGAAACGTCGCCAGCGAGTGATTCGCCAGCAGCGCGTCGCCCGCCCAATCGCGAATCAGGCACGCCAGGGCGTTCAGGTCGTAATCCAGTCCGCCGGCCAGCGGCGGCACCAGCAAATCCGCGTCCTTGATGATGCAGCCGATCTGAATCGAAACCTGATTCAACCGCGTCAGATTCGCGCAGTAGCGGAAATACCGCGTCAGCGTCTCGATTGCGGGACGCGGCACTCTCCAGTCTCTCTGGCTCTCCTCGAAGTGCGGCCACTTCGCGAACATCTCCGCGCCTTTCTCCACGCGGATTCCGTTGCCCAGGTCGTAGCTCAGCACGACGTCAAATCGCGAGAGAAGCGCGCTCAGCAGAAATTCCGGCAGCGATGCCAGCCGCGAGGCGGAGGGCGCCGGAAGCAGCATCCGGTCTCCGACGTTCCCATAAACGATAAATTGTCCCGCGGCGTTGCTCTCGTAAAGTTCGATGAGCGTTCGCGCCCAATCGGGCAGCTTGACTGCCGCGCCCTGTGCGGGTGGCGCCGTCTCCGTGGGGGCGGAACAAACTCGATTCTCCGTCATGCTGTTTCCCTCGCCGCCGGTTTACTCGGTGTCCGAGTCTGCCCGAAGTCCCGGTCCAGATCGGCCACCGCCGATTCGGCATCTCCGAAGATGCCTCCGCTCACAAGGTCGCTCGCCAGCTCGATATCGCTCGAAATCGTCTGCGGCTTGCCTTGCATGGCCGCGTTGTCCAGCAGCAAATCCACCTGGGATTCCACGCGAGTGAGGTCGCTCTCCACTTCCTGCAACGACTGCTCGCGCCGTTCCAGGCTCGCCTGCCGCCGCTTTAAAATGTCCAGCGTCGCCGTCTTCGATTGGCGCAAAGCCGGATTGTCGCCCGCGTTCTCCAACCCGCGCTGCAACGTCGCGATTTTTTCGGCGAGGCTCTGCGGCGTGTCTTCCGTTCCCGCCGTCAGCAGATGGAAGCGTGCGATCAGCAGCTTCAAATAAACCCATTTCAGATTATTCAGCACTTCGCGGTTCGTATCGATCACAAACGCTTCGGCCTGCGAGCTCCGGTAAACATCCAGAATTTTTTCGCATTTCTTTTCGAGATCGCCGAGCCGCTTCCGGTATTCCGCCGGCAATCCGTCAATCAATCCCTTGCGCTTCGCCTGCGCGTCGCCGTCCGAATCCGCCCGGTCCGACGCATCCACATAATTCTGGAATCGCTTGTTGAAAGCCAATGTCGGAAGGATCGTAGCTTCGGCGGCCAGCCCCAGCAGCCAGAACGCCGGGTGCCCGAATCCGAGAATCGCGAAGGCACCCGTCAAAAGTGCGTTTACCGGGAGGCGGCCTAGCAGCGGGACGTCCGCTCCCACCAGAAATGCTGCCTTTAGATAGCGCAACACAATAGTTTCATTCTACCGTAGTGTCAGTTCTTTTCCGTTTGCGGTCCCATGGTCTTGGCCGGCGTCGCGGGCGTGGCGGCGCTCTGCCCGGGCCCCGCGGCTGGTTCCAGCGCAATCCCTTCCTTCGCCGCAAAATCCGCCAGCGCTTGCTCGGCCAGCGCGTTCTGCTCCGCCTCTTTCAATTGCACGCCGGACATGTCCATCGAATCTTTCGCCACGCGCGCCCGCCCGGCCGCTTTGTTGCGCTCTTCCTCGACCATCGCCTGCAGCCGGTCCAGCGTGTCGCCGGAGCCTCCGATGGAGGTAATCATCCCCGAGGCCATCTCCGTCAACTCGGCCATCGCCTTCTTCATCTTCATGTCGCTGATGCTCGATTTCAGCGACGCGATTTCCGCTTTCGCGCTGCTCACGGCCACGTCGCGCGCTTTCAGCAAATCCTTGTACGTCGTCTCCGCCTGTTCTAATTGCTTGCGGTTTTCCGTCAACTCCCGCTCCACCGTTTGCAGGCGCAACGCGTATTGTCCCGCCGCTCCCCGGTTGCCCGCTCTCAAATTCGCCGTGGTTTTAGCTTGCAGGTCGTGGTCTTCCCCTTCCAGTTTCCGCACCTGGCTCATCAGGCTCTCGCAAAGTCCCGCGTGCGAAGCCAGTCCCTGGTTGTATTGCGCGATCTGTTTGCGCAAGTTCTCCGTTTCCACTTCCAGAAGCGCTTCGGGATTCTGCCGTTCCAGTCCGGAGATGAACAAACCGAAAAAGCCGCGAATCAGATTGGCAAGTCTCTCAAACATGGCTGCGTTGTTCCCCTTTCCCTCTGCTGTAATCCATCATGTTCCAATCCACGAGCGAACTCACCTTCCCGCCTGGCTCCGTTGCCAACTCTCCAACAGATTGTTCACCACTTCCGCGCGCGGCGCTTCGCAAATCTTGGGCAGGTCCACGCGAATCCCATAGTCCGCGTACTTCACAAACGGGCTGTCCGGAAATTTAATCGCCACGTTTGGATTCGCTGGCCGGAACCCGTGATTCAGCGATTCCTTTTGAATCGGTTCGCTCAGCAGAAACGCAAGAAACGTCTCCGCGGCCTTGCGCTGGTCCTTGCTGCTCCATGGAGCGTCAATGATGTAATAGGGATTGTCGTTCCACGCGTTGTACTCGGGATAGACAACGCGCAACTGTCCCCACCGCCCTTCCGCGTTCTTTAGATAATCGATCGCCACGTGTGCTCGTTCAGAATGATTGATGACACTCGGTAGAGTGTCAGGATGAGCAAAATGCGGTGGTATGAGCTTCCCGAGGCTCGCCAGCTGGCGAGCCTCGGGAAGAGGCTGAGCAAGGCGGCGCGGCAGCGCCTTCAGTGGATGCTGTTCTATTCCTTTAACGGGCGGAACGTGGCGAGGACCTGCCGGCACTTCGGCATCAGCCGGCAGACGTTCTATCGGTGGAAGGGACGCTTCGACCGCCACGATCTCACCACTCTGGAAGAGCATTCGCACCGTCCGCACAAAGTTCGGCGGCCGACTTGGACGCCACAACTTGCCGAGCGCGTCCTGGCTCTGCGCAGGCAGTATCCGCGTTGGGGCAAGGACAAGCTGGTGGTGTTGCTGCGGCGCGAGCACCTCATCGTTTCCACTTCCATGGTAGGGCGTATCCTTGGGGACCTGAAGCGCCGAGGCGCTTTGCATGAACCACCGCGAGCCGCCGTGTTGCGGCAGCGACGCCGCAAGCTGCGCAACCGGCCATGGGCCATTCGCAAGCCTAAATACTGACGAATTCAGCAACCGGGAGATCTGGTGGAGATCGATACCAAGGAGCTTCGTTTGCGCCGCGGGGTGATCCTGAAACACTTCAGCGCACGCGACGTTGTCTCGCGCTGGGATGTGGTCGAAGTGCATGGCCGGGCCACTTCACTGGCCGCCGCGCGTTTCCTCGACACCCTGCTCGACCGCTTACCATTTCGTCCCGGCGCCCTGCAGGTTGACGGTGGCAGCGAGTTTGCCGCGGAGTTCGAGCAAGCCTGTCAACAAAAAGCTTCGCGATGCTCCGGCGTCACCCAGTCCCGCTCCACGATGCCCACCGGATGGTCGCTCCAGAATGTGCCTTCCTTCGGGTAAATCGCCACCACCGGAAAGGCCAGATTCTGTTCGCCGTACGACTCCACCACCATGCTCTCGTAGAGCACCGCCGCCGAAAGATACTCCGGCCCGTTCGCGAACATCTTGCGCCCGAAAAATCCCGTCGAGCTCCCGTAGTGCACCACGCTCTGCTCGACCCCGCCGAGAAATTCGCGCGCTTGTGGCTTCTCGAGATCGGCCAGCTTTAGTCCCGCCGTCTTTCCGGAGGCCGCATACGCCTCCGCAATCAGCGAAATCAATCCGCTGTTGCTGTACTCCGGATGCGTTTGCCCGAACTTGAACTTTCCCCATTGCGGGTAACCGTATGCCTGCCAGCCTTTGTTGTTGCGCGCCAGCGCCAGAATCTCCGCCCATCCGATGGGTTTCTTCCCCCAGCCGATCGCCTCCGCCATCGGTTTCCACATCGCAATCACAACCGGAGACAGCACCAGGTTGTCCGTGCTGCCGATCAGATCCTTTCCCGTCTTCGATCGCGACTCCGCGTTCCCCAGCTTGATAAAGGCCGCCGACGCCGGACTCGCCAGGTGCGCCTGCAATCGGCCGGAAAGAATATTTTCGATCGTCTCGCCGGAACCCATTGGAATCGCCCGCACAAAGATAGGCTTCCCGCTCTGCGTCCTTACCCTTCTCTGGTTGAATTCATTCGTGACTTCCGTGATCCATTTTTCTTTTTCCGATCCGTACGGAAAAACCAGCTCCAGCGCCCCCTGTGGAGCGGACACACCGGCCTCCACCTCCGGCGACGCCTTTCTCTTGCACCCCATCCCGAGACACGCCACACCCAGAAGCGCGATCAGGAAAAGGCTCAACGGAGGAACGGCAAAGGAGCGGATTTGCGCCCGCGGGTTGATTCGTTCAGCGGCGAGTTTTGGCCGACCGGGGAAAATAGTGCCTCACGGCCCAGCTTGTATCGGTTTGGGTGAACCCATACCTGAGTACGCGCCAAACTTCCAAAAATTTCATTGATTCCAAACCGAAGCCTACACGCGGATTGTTACAAATGCGTTACATGCTCCTCCGGCAGGGCCCGGCTTTTTGCCCCTCCTGCAAGCCGCGCTGCTGCCACGCGCCCAAACGGCTGACGTGGTAAAATAACAATTCAGGGGGCGACACGGTTTCGACGGAAGCTGTCGCGTCCCGGAGGCATGCCGGGGGCCAACCGCCCGTAACTGGCTGGAAACTAGAACTGCCAACAACAACTTGGCACTTGCTGCTTAATTAATTAAGCACACGCTCCACCGGGCTTTGCTCATGGGCCCGGCCAAGAGCGTCATACAGTGAGCTGGCCCAAGCCTTTCGGTCCGTAAGGCTTGGGCGAGATCCATCGGACTAGTCCGCTGCGTTTCTTGCTCGTTCCAAGCGCGGAGGGCGAACCTAACGAACTGAGATAAGCATGTAGGCTCCGCGGCGTAGCGCTTTTCGGACGGGGGTTCGACTCCCCCCGCCTCCACCA
>Ga0335069_10002090_pt1 | contig 31178 bp, 26 predicted proteins | sample Lox_Sample_11_FD_206714 | JGI IMG/M metagenome (GOLD analysis project Ga0335069, IMG submission 206714) | Soil microbial communities from Loxahatchee National Wildlife Refuge, Florida, United States - Lox_Sample_1.1 | ecosystem: Environmental > Terrestrial > Soil > Wetlands | place: USA...
CCTGAGGCTCATCACTGGCCCTCAGCGGCTGAAGCCGCTGTCCCGAAGGCGCCGCCTCGGCACGGCTAAAGCCGTGCCCTGACAGCCGCTTAGACCGAGTTTTGCAACAGCTTCTAGTCTCCTGATGCGCTCGTCTGCCGTCTGGCGTCGCGTTGACCCGGTGTACCCATTCCACTAGAATCTCGTTGAGAGACCGCACGCTCTTGGACGGCGAGGGTTGCCGTGTGAAGCCCGCACGGCGTAGTGAGGTCAGCCAAGGAGGATTTCGGATGAGAGATGCTTGCAGGGTTCCGCCTGTTGGCAGTCTGTCCGGGAGAGCTTTCCGGACGATGCTGGTGGCTTTGCTGGGTACCGCATTCCTGGGAACTTCCACTCTTCCGGCATTTGCCCAAGCGCCCCCAACGCCTGACGCTTCCGCCGTGGCGAGTCAGGTGAAGAAGTTCGGAGTGGGCAAGTCCGTCAAGGTGACGCTGATCGGAGGCGAGCGGCTCAGCGGGCATATTCGGAGCATCTCTGCCGATTCCTTTACTGTGAAGGTTGCGAAGACTGCGGTGGAAAGGCCTATCCCCTACGATCAGGTCGCGGAGATAAAGGACCCGAGCCCACTGTTCTGGATGGTGGTCGGCGCGACCATCGTCATCGTAATCATCATCATCGCACACCATTGAAGCGCCCTGCGGAAGGCGCACGCTGTTCCAAAAGTGGCGCGGCCGTCCCGACTGCTGTGGCGCGGGTGCGGTTTCAGTTTGAGGTGCAACGCCGGGCTTCAGCCCGGGCATGTGCCGCCCTAAAGGGCAGCGCTACTTAGCTGCGGGCGGGACGTCCGCAGCACGGTTATATGTCCCAACTTTTATGCTGCGCACCCCGGTGGTGCTCGCGCGTTGACCCTGGGCATCCGTTCCGATAAAATTCGTGTTCAAAGAATAAGGGACGGCGAGAGGACGTTGAAGCTGCAAGTTCCCAAACTCCGCTTCAGAACCCGGCTGACGTTGGTGTTGTTCCTGACCATGGCGTGCACCAGCGCGGTGTTGATGGTGACGTACATGAGCCACAACCGCCGCGTGAAGGCCTACGTCGCGGGTGAGACCTCCAACCTTTTGCAGATTATCCAGGTCGCCCAGGAACGTATACCGCAGAACGCCGACCGCAAGCAGGTCTTGGAGCTTTACCAGAACGCACTGAAAGACGCTGGCCTGTCGAGCATCACCGTGGCTTTGCCGTCCGGTGAGGTCGTGGCCAGCACGAACCCCGCCCAGGTCGGGCAGAGGATTCCACTGAAGAAGCGGCGCATCCCCAACCGCAAGAATCCCATCCAGATTTCCGCGGAATTGCGGGATGTGGACACGGATCCCAGTATTGACCAGAAGCCCTACACGATTGAATTTCCCATCGTGCAGGGCGACAAGGTGCTCGGTTACGTCCAGATCAGAGGCGAGATGGACGAAGTGGGTGAACTATTGCGCCGGATCTACGTGGTGCGCCTGGCGTGGATTCTCTGCACCATGCTAGCGGGCATGTTCGCCGTGGCGTATCTGACATTCCGGTTCACTAAGCCTGTTGATCTCCTGGTGGCGGGTGCGCAACAGGTGTCGGAGGGGAATCTCTACGTCAAGCTTCCCGTGATCGGAACGGACGAGATGGGGAAGCTCTCCGCGACTTTCAACCAGATGGTCGAGCGCCTGCGGCAGAACCGCGAATTGCAGCAGCGGTTGAACGAAGCCGAGAAGCTCTCGCTGCTGGGGCGGTTCGCCGCGACCGTGGCGCATGAAGTCCGCAACTCTCTGAACTTCATTAATCTCAGCATTGACCAGATTCGCGCCAAGCACACAGACGGTGACGAGCGAGCCCGCGGCGAGTTGCAGCGGAACCTGCAAAACATCAAGGAAGAAATCGCCCGCATGAATCACCTGGTGAGTGATTTCCTGGCGGCGGGGCGGCAAATGCCTCCTGCACTTGCGCCCTGCGACTTGCGGGCTACGCTTGAGGAAGCGGTGTCTTTGGCTTCGAAGCAGGGCCGCCGGCAAGGCGTCAAGATCACTCCGGCGCTGCCCGTGGATCTTCCCGTCTTCCTTCTGGACGCCGCGCAAATCAAGACTTGCTTTCTGAATATTCTGACCAACGCCATCCAGGCCATGCCGGGTGGAGGCGAGATCGATATCACCACGGAAACCCTCCGGGATAGCGCAGGAGCCGAACGCCTGCAGTTGCGTTTTCGCGATACCGGCCCGGGCATTCCCCGGGAAGACCGCGAGCGAGTCTTCGCGCCATTTTATTCGACCAAGGCCACCGGTTTTGGATTGGGACTGGCCATTACGAAGAAAATCGTGGACGATCACGGCGGGCGCATTTTTGTGGCCGATGGTGAGGCGCCGGGGACGGTGGTCGTCCTGGAACTTCCTTTGCCCGGCGCTGCGGTTCCGCAAGTTGCGCCACTCACCACAACTCCGGCCGCTTGAGGATGTCTCTTCATGCCTGAAGGTGAAATTCTGGTTGTTGACGACGAAGAACGCCAGCGCGAAATCTACCGCGACATCCTGGCGGGTGAAGGCTATGGCGCGGAAACTGCCCCCAGCGGTGAAGTCGCTCTCAATCTGCTGAATCAGAGCCGTTTCGACCTGGTCATTACTGATCTCAACCTGACAGGGATGACTGGCCTCGAGTTGTTGAGCCGGATCGTGGACGAAGACCCCACGGTCGCCGTGATCCTCATTACCGGCTACCCATCCATTAAGTCGGCCGTGGAAGCCACGCGCAAGGGGGTTTACCAGTATCTGGAAAAGCCTGTGGACCGCGACAAGCTGCTGGAAGTTGTCGCGGAGGTCTTCGATCGCCAGTCCACGCTGAAGCGCACCATCCTGGGTGACGCGCCTGCCACCCGGGCGATGATGCGCATGATCCTAAAGGTGGCGCCCAGCGCGCACACGGTGCTGATCCTGGGCGAAAGTGGCACGGGAAAGGAACTGGTCGCGCGGGAGATTCACCGTCACAGTCCCCGCCGCGACCGGCCGTTCCTGGCTGTGAACTGCGCCGCGCTCACTGAGACGCTGCTTGAAAGCGAACTCTTCGGGCACGAGAAGGGTGCCTTCACCGATGCGCACCAGATGAAGCGTGGCCTCTTCGAGCGCGCTCACCAGTCCACGCTTTTCCTGGATGAGGTCGGAGATACGAGCCTTGGTATGCAGGCCAAGATCCTGCGTGTGCTTCAGGAACGTGAGTTCTTCCGTGTGGGAGGGACCGACCCCATAAAGACCGACGTGCGCATCATCGCCGCGACGAATCGCAACCTGGAGCAGCGCGTCAAGGAAGGGAAGTTCCGGGAGGATCTTTACTACCGCTTGAATGTGATTCCCATCGTTTGCCCGCCCCTGCGCGAACGTGGCGACGACATTGATATTCTTGCCCATCATTTCATGCGCAAGGCGGCGCTGGTGTCGGCCCGCGCCGTAGATGGAATCTCCCCGGAGGCGCTGCGCGCCTTGCGGGCCTACGCCTGGCCCGGGAACATTCGTCAGCTCGAGTGGGCCATGGAACGGGCCGTGGTGCTGGGGGAGAGCCAGTGCATTGAAGTGCGTGACCTGCCACCCGAAGTTCTTCAGCCGGGCGCGCCGCCCGAGAGTGCGGGACGCGCCGAGGAGGCCCCGGAGGGATCTCTGCCGCCGGTCATCGAGGAGGGGTCCTGGGAAGAACACGAGAAGGCCAAAATCGTTGAGGCCATGCAACGCTCGAACTGGAACATCACGCGGGCTGCGGAATTGTTGGGCATGACCTTCCGTACCCTGCAGTACCGGCTGGAAAAATTCGGGATCAAGAGACCGTAGAAGTGCTGTGGCTTCTCTCGCCACCTGTGGTGCCTCTTTCGTCTCTGCTGGATTGCCAGAAACTCGGGCTTCCACCCCTTGAAACGGGTTATCCCGTTGCCAAAAAAGCCTAGAGACAAAACGCATGGAGTGGAAGTAAGATTTCAGTAGTTGGAATGACATTGCGCCAGATGAAATGCGCTTGGCGCCGGATGAACAAGGTCTTGGGATGAAGACGAGCAGAACATTGCAGTTGAGCAAGCCGCCCGCGGATGGCGCGCCGGCGAGCACGCCAGGGTGGACGCTCTGGGCACTTTCGTGGGCGGATTGTCTGGCCCTTGGGGACGGCACGTCGGAAGACCTCCTCACTGCTTCCGCTGCGGTCGATTCCGTCGAGGATCTCACTAGGCCCGGCGTCGATGTCGTCGCGGTGCTTGACCCCGGGATGGCGCGCTTGTTTCGGGAATCCGCTGGCAGCCTGTTCCGCGGTGCTTCCCCGAGCCAGCCCTGGCTGACCGTTCTTCTGCCGTGGCGCGAACCGCCCACACGAACCATTCGCCGCGATGGAATGGTGAGATCGTTCTGCTGTTCCGCGCGGGTATTCTCGAAGGCTCTGGATAATGCGTGTTCCCGCCAGCCGGAGAGCCTTTGTTACTGCCTGATGGATCAGGTCATGAACGGAGAGGTAGAAGTCGAGCGGTTGCAGGTGAAGCAACTGCCGCTCCGCGGGCCCGTGGAGGAGCCCACCACGCTCGCGCACGACGCCGCTCTCATTATGGCCCACCGCGGGCCTCGGTCTTATCTCTCCGCAGCCTTGGGTTTTCTCAAGCGCGCGGAGGGAGCTTCGCAACTTGCCATGCGCGTGGGCCTCGACGTCGAGGACGTTAGTGAGTATCGGGACATGATCAGCGAACTCGCGGGCGTGGAGTTCTACCAGGTGGACACTCCGCCGGTTGGGCCCTATGTGATTCGCCAGGCGTTGATTGATCGCTCCCGCGAACATGCGCTGGTGTTTCATGATTCCGATGACGTCTCCTGTTATGACCGCCTGACGCGCCTCGCGGCGGAGATTCGCGACCGGCAGGTGGAAATCGTCGGCTCGCATGAACTCCGCCTGGACGAACTGGAGCGAACCGTCTGCGCCTACCGTTTCCCTCTGGACGCTTCGGCGGCGCTGGGTCTGCCGGGCTCCACCGTGAGGAACGACCGGGGCAACGAACCGCTGCTGCATCCGACTGCGATGATCGTGCGCAGCGGCATGGTGCGGGCTGGCGGTTTTTCCACCGACCGGAAGATTGCCAATGACACTCAATTCATGCTGCGGGCTTACTTCAGTCTGCGCATGAGGAATGTGGATGATTTCCTCTACATCCGGCGGCGTCACTCGGGTGCCTTGACCGTCGCGAAAGAAACGGCGCTCGGCATCCCCCTCCGCAAATACCTCGGATCGACCTGGGGAGCAGCGTTCGAGGCCGTAAGAAGCGGTAAGGCCAAACTTGAAGAGACTTCCCTGATGCCGCATCTGTGCCCCGTCCCTCACACGCTCACCCGCCTCTAAGCGCGGGCGATGCTCTAGCCCGGATACGGTTCACTTAATCGCTGCCGTCCTCCAAGGCGCTTTGCGCCGGTGCCCATGAGCGCGAATGTGGGCGCAGTGAACGGCATTTCTAGCCGGATTTGCCATACGAGTTGGGCTTCAAACGGACAGTATTGCGACAGCCAAGAGCAAGCGCGGGGCTCTCCGCCCTGGAAAGACTGGACAGCGAGTACACGGAGCGTACCGGTGATCTCTGTCTCAGGTGTTTCCTGACCACGGAAAACGCTGAGAACCGCTCGCAGGTGCGCCAGCAGCGGCCGGTGCCGCTCTTGGCCGAACTGCGCCAGAAACCACTCGGTCAGAAAGAGCAACTGTTACCCAAGCGCCCCCTGGCCGAGGCGGTCGACTACACACTTGGCCAGTGGATCGAACGCATTGCTTTCTGTCCCGAAGGCGCCGTGCCCATTGAACACGGCCTGAGCGAGCGGGGGTGAAGCGCGTCGTGCTCAATCGCGAGAATTCTCTGTTCGCCGGCAACCCGCGCGGCGGCCGCAGCGCCGACATCCTCGCCAGCCTGACCTTCACCTGCCGAGGGCATTAGGTCGGTCCGCAAATCTGCCAACCGCCATGCGCACACGCTTTAGTGGAGATTACTATAGGTTTCCCACTGAGCCAGGGTCCAGGGCTGGTTCAGCCAGAAGAAGTAGTTGTAGGTGGCGGAGTTGGTCAGGTTGAAGGTGTCGTTCTGGAAGTGGTTGTTCCAGCTTGAGTAGACGAGGCTGGTGTAGGCTGAGTTGGCCACGATGCCCTCGGCATAGCCGCTACTCTGGGTGATGGTGTTGTCGTGGACGCTCAGGTTCATAAGCTGGTAAGGCTGGCCGTTGGATCCGGTGCCGCGGTCATCCTGGCGCCCGACGATCCCATTCGCACAGTTGATCACCTTGTTTCCATAGACCTGAACGTTCGCTGAGTCATAAACATCAATCCCCGCTCCATACCAGGGCCCGGTGCCTTGCGGGTTGACCCCTTCGTTGGTGATGGTGTTGTTCTTGATGACGACGTCGTAGCTAATCTCGTGATAGATGCCGGCTTCCTGGTTGTTGCTGGCGGTGTTCGAATCGTAGGTGATGTACTGGCTGCCGCAATCGGTCATGAAGCCGGGCCCTTTGTTGTCGTGGGAATTGCAGTACTGAATGAGTGCGTAATAAGCCTGGGCCAATTTGACTCCGCCGGCTTCCCAGCCGAAGGCGTATCCAGCGGTATTGTTGTTGCTGATTTCGCAGGACTGAATGCAGATATTGGAACCGCCACCGCCGATACCAAGCTGGCCGTTGTTATGCACGTTGCAATTGGTTATGGTCATTCCATTGCCGACTCTTATCCCAGTCCCGTGATTGTTCCGCACCTCAGATGTGTCGACGGTCCACGACGTACCGTTAACAGCATGTATGGCTCCCTCCTGGGCTTGGCAGGCGTATTTCTCGACCGTGAGACCCTGGATAACAACCGACGTGGCCGAACCCGAGAACGCGTGCGAGACAGTACTGATCTCGACGGTGTGTCCCGTGGGATCGTCGCCCAGGTATGCCAGTCCTGCCGTGTAATCGAGATACCACGTTCCCGGCCCCACGGAGGCAAGGCTCGCGACTCGCACCTTGGGGTTGCCGTCGAAGAATAGGTCCTCGGGGAACGTGCAGGCAGGGTGGGTAGAATCGCATACGCCATTATAGGAAGTGAGCTGGGTTACTTGGACTTGCACAATCCAGTAGGAACCGCTCTGGTTGAATACGGTCAGCAAGCTTGCGCCATTTAACACCGCGCCGGCGTCACCGACGAAGGTGTCATAGTCTTTGGGAACGGCCGACTGAAGGCGATAGGTTCCCGCCCCGAGAGAAAATGTGGTGCCGGCCGGATTTTGATTCACCAGGCTCTGAAGATTGTTCCCGGGACTCACATTAATCACCTGATTAGCCGTGCTGTTTCCCGAGAGACTTATCGTCTGGGGGCTGGTGGGAGCATTGTCGATAACGCTGACGGAAGCCGTGCTGCTGCGTGCTGCCGTGGGTTTGTAGGTGATGCTGATTGTGCAGTTGGCTTGGGGTGCGAGCGAACCGCCACAGGTGTTTGTCTGTGCAAAGTCGGTGGAGTTGGCGCCTGCTATGGATAGGCTTGTTATGCTGAGTGCCCCACCGCCGGTATTGGCGAGTGTGATCACCTGCGCCGCACTGGCAGTTCCGACGGTCTGGATGGGGAAAGACAGGCTGGTTGCGGAAAGACTAACGCTCGGAACCGTGCCCGCGCCGGTCAGGTTCACCGTTTGCGGGCTTCCCGCCGCGTTATCGTCGATGGTCAGAGAAGCAACCCGGTTGCCGCTGGCCGAGGGCGTGAATGTGATGCTGACGGCGCAGCTTGCACCAGCCGCTACCGAACTGCCACAGGTGTTTGTCTCGGCGAAGTCGCCGGCATTCGCACCATGGAGTGCCAGAGCCGTAATGTTCAAAGCCCCATCGCCGGTATTCGTGACGGTCATGGTTTGTGCAGGGCTGGTGGTGCGGAGCGACTGATTTCCGAACGATAAGGTCGTGGCCGAGAGGTTCGCCGTCGGAGCGGTGCCTGTCCCCTTTAGCGCCACCGTGTGGGGACTCCCGGCCGCATTGTCGGTTATGATGACCGACGCAGTCTGCACGCCAGTGGTCGAGGGGGCGAAAGAAATGCTGATGGTGCAATTCCCCCCGGGAGCGACCGAGATCCCGCAGGTATTGGCTTGAGAAAATGCGGCGGCATTCGTGCCTGAGAGTGCCAAGTCTGTAATGCTCAGTGTACTGTTGCCGGTATTTCTGAGGGTGACGGCCTGCGTCGAACTGCTGGTGCCCACCGGCTCGGAGTCGAAGTTCAGGCTGGTAGCTGACAGGCTTATGGCGGGAGGCTCCGCTACGGCCGCGACTGTCCCTCCCCCGCCTCCTCCACAGGCAGCGGAAATAACGCCAAGTAAAAACACAGGAGCGAACGGGATAAGTGCTCTCCAAACCGGTGGCTTCTGCGTGCTGCTCAAAACTGAAAACTCCTCAGCGAGATCGCCCACTGCGGCCCCACCCTTGTTTGTACCGCTGTTTCAGGAGAACGGGCAGAGCACTGGGGTACTGCCCAGCAAGGTATGACCGTACTAGGCGACAGAAATTCCCTGTGTGTGCTCCCAGAGGAAAGGACACTTTCGGCACCGTCGCCCTTGCGTATAGAGGTGTCGGTCTTGAACGGATTGGCGCTTATGGGTCGAAGGTCAAATGCACGGACAGGATGCGAACCCTACCTCCGGGTGCTGACGAGGACGGGGGATTGTCCGCAGGCATGGACAGAGATGATGGGTGCGGGTCTCCGGGCTGGCCGGCTGTCGCCAGCCTCCGTTCTTGGGAGGTGTGCGCTCTCGCGAGCAACGTCCACCGACGGCGGCTCTAATGCCTTAGGGTCGCCACGCGCGCATTATGGCGCCAAAAGGGCGCATACGTCCCGACAAAGAGCGGTCAAAACGCATGCGCCACGCGCGCAACAGGCGCCTGCGCCAGCTGGTGGGAGAAGGCCGATTTGGCGATTTCGCGACGAACTTGAGCTGGGTCAGGTAACCACGGTAGGCCCTTTCTGCTCTGGGCGCTTGGACGTTCGGGACACGACGCTGCGTGCCGTGGCTACCATCGCTGCACTCGAGCGCCGGCGGATGTAGGGGCGGACGGCGTCCGCCCTTTGCGCAGGGCAATCCGAGCCCCTACACCACACCAACTGTTTGGGCGATCTCCACAGTCGGCGCCCTCCATCGCCGTAGATTGCGCAGAGCGCCGCCCCGCGGTTCACGCGTTAGGCTTGGGACGACCGCAGTGCTTGATCCAAATCGGCGATGATGTCGTTGATATCTTCGATGCCTACCGAGAGCCGCACATACTCGGGAGTCACGCCGGTTTGTAGTTGCTCCTCCGCGGTGAGTTGCGAGTGAGTGGTCGTAGCCGGGTGAATGATCAGTGATTTCGCGTCGCCGATGTTTGCCAGATGGCTGAAGAGCTTGACGTTGTTAATCAGCTTCGCTCCGGCTTCTTTGCCGCCTTTGATGCCGAAGCCGATAATCGCCCCCTGTCCGTGTGGCAGGTATTTCTTGACGTTGGCGTAATCGGGGTGGCTGGGTAGGCCGGGATAGTTGACCCACTCGACCGCTGGATGCTTGTCAAGGAACTGGGCAACGGCAAGCGCATTCTGCGAATGGCGTTCCAGCCGGATGTGCAGGGTTTCCAATCCCAGCAGGGTCAGGAACGATCCCCACGGACTCTGCGTGCCGCCCGTGTCGCGCAGCCAGTGGGTACGGATGTAAAGGATGTAGGCGATGTTGCCGATGGGTCGCAGTGCTTCTTCGAACACGAGACCGTGGTAGGCAGGATCGGGCGCGTTGAACTCCGGCCATTTCTCCGGATCCTTAGCCCAAGGGAACTTGGCACTGTCCACGATGGCGCCGCCGATGTGCACTCCGTGACCGCCAATGAACTTCGTCGTGGAATAGACCACGATATCGAAGCCGTGTTCGATAGGACGGAACAACGCCGGCGTCAACGCGGTGTTATCGACGATCGTCGGCAGACCGTGGCGGTGCGCAATATCAGTGATCTTGCGATAGTCCGGCACATCATTCTTAGGGTTGCCGGGCGTCTCGAGGTAGACGGCCCGGGTCTTCTGGTCGACGAGCTTGCTGATGTCTTCGGGCCGCTTGGGGTCGAAGTAGCGCACCTCAATGCCAAGCTTGGCGAGGGTTTGGGAGAAGAGTGCCCAGGTTCCGCCGTAAAGGCTGTTCGCGGAGATGAAGTTCTGTCCGGCGTGGACAATCGTCACGATCGATGCCGTGATGGCCGCGGCGCCGCTGGCAAATGTCAGGGCTGCCGCGCCACCGTCGAGCGCCGCCAAGCGCTTCTCGAGAACGTCGTTGGTCGGGTTCGTCAGACGGCTGTATATGTTTCCGAATTCACGCAGGCCAAAGAGATTCGCGGCGTGTTCGGTATTATGAAACACGTAGCTGGTCGTCGAATAGATGGGGACGGCGCGTGCCGTAGTTGTGGGATCGGGCACCTGGCCGGCGTGGAGCGCTAGCGTACCCAGTTTGTAGGTCGGTTCGTTGTTTGACATCTTACTCTCCTGATTTTGGATTTGTACGGCACATCAATCCTGCAGTTTGGAGGCGCGGGGCGGAATCGAACCGCCGATGAGGGTTTTGCAGACCCTTGCCTTACCACTTGGCGACCGCGCCCCGATTCTTTCTGACGGCAACCCCTGCGCCACGGGTCCGGGTGCCGTGGCTCAAGACACATAGGCCCAGGGAATGGCGCTGCCCTGACTTGTCTGTAGCGCCGGCATCTTGCCGGCTCCCATTGAAGCGAAAGGAGTTGCCGGCTGGAAGCCGGCGCTACGTCAGCCCGCTGCAGACTTTTTCCGCAGCCTGTTAAGCCCGGCGCTACTTCTCAAATTGGGACAGCACCAGGGGAATACTCCTGTTTAGCCAGCGTGACTACAAACCGTAAGAGATGCCGAGCGCAAACTGGTGCCTCGCATAAAGATTGACGCCCGGTTCGATCTCGCTAGCCGCCTGCGCTACACCGAAATCGACGTTGAACTTCTTTTTCGCCAGCGGGACAATCCGAGCGGCGTAAGTGATCGTGGTGGGCACAATCGCTCCTGGCAGGTCCTTGACGTCGCGCGGTTCCTGAAGAAGCTCTGATCCCAGGATGATCGTGCTTTTCGCCGGCCCCGTGAATACGAAGGCTACGGCACCAAAGGCTCGGCCGCGGTAAGCCGGGGCATTGCCGGCAAGGCCGAGGACCGAGGCATTAGTCGCTTTGTAGCCTGCGCTCAAGACAATGGGCACCTTCTTTGTTTGTGTGACGGTTTTGCTGGCCACCACGTAAAAATCAGCGTTATTCGTGCGCTTGCCTTCAATCCAGCCGCCCACGTTGTGGACCTGGGTGCGGGCTACGAAGCCGGCGGAAATGGCGGGAACCCATTTCTGCTTCGCGAAATTCTCCGGCAGGATATTCACCTTGCCATGGAACGAATTGAAGCCGTTGCCCCATAGCGGGCTGAGGCCTGCCGTGCTGCCTTGCGAATGGAAATCGCGCGTGTAGCCAAATTCCGTGTGGCCCAGCGCACCCACTGTCACTGATGCGGTGTAGAAGTTGCCGAGGACCTTTCCGCCATTCAGAAAGTGAAAGGCCACGATAGGCTTGCCGAAACCGTCTTTGCTGGAAGCCGCGGTATAAGCGAGCGGGGTTACGAAAACACCCGTTTGTCCCTCCCAATTTAGGCTTTGACCCCAGACCGGACGAACGTTCGTGGCCGCAGTTAGCAGCAGACCGAGCACCGTGTATTGAATGACTGTGCGAGCGCGTGAGATGAAGCGTTGGGGAGGATGAGTTTTGCCTTCTCGATCGAATCGGTACGACATGCAGGAATCTCCTTTGATCTTGGGATATGCCCTAAAACTGCGCCTCCGGCCGGCCCACGGCCGTTCCGACGCAGGTCGGGGAGTACTGCCACTGCTGCTAAGCTGCGGATGAATTGCTATCCGGTGGGATCAACAACAAGCGATGTTAGGGGTGGTTTGCAGAAGCCCTTGGATGTGGGACAAGTCGAAGGGCGCGGTGCGGTAGTGCGCGGTTCCAGAGTCACGTGCGTTGAGGGCCCCTCCCCACTTGGACACGGTTTGAGCCAGGCTTTCGGAGACATCGGCCGGAAGACCCAGCAGCACGATTCGTAGACTAGTTTCACGTTCTGGAGGCATGGCCTCTTCCCTTTCAGTTCGTTATTCCCCCGACGCATGGAGGACGAAAACAGTGCCGCGCACGCGATACAACCAGACACGGCCTTTATGTAACACAACGGTTCTTTCTTCTACTGTTGACGGATGAACGGTTGATTGCCTGACATGCAGGGTGGCGGGTGGCGCCGGCGTTGGCCAAGTTCAAATGTTGTCAGTGGCCAAGAACAAAAACGCCCACTCGCCATGCTGCTTTCTGACAAGTGGGCCGTTTATCGTTCTGATCTGTGCTCTATCGCCCAATGCCAGAGCTCGCTGGACACCTACCGTGGAGGCGACAACAACACGAGTTCTGGTGAGGCAATAGACGCATAACTATCGTCCGACGCTTGGACTTTCGGGGTTTCAAACTCAAAACTGAACAACCTAGCCTAATACGGTTCTGGGATTTCTTCCAATCACTAGTTTTTATGGTGTGGATTGCAGGCGTTTATCGGTCGTCTTGCTTCACGCCGAGCATAAGCTCTTTCAGCACCGCCCCAGACCGCCGCCGTCGGCCATTTAACGAGTTTATCGCCAAGGCGATCCCCTGGACTGCCGCCTTCCCGAAAATTTCTCTTGACATGTAATCTTAACTGTCCTACTGTCCTATGACAGAGAGTGGCCTATGCTTGTTCGCATCAACTTCAAGTCCGGCATGCCGATCTACCTGCAGATTGTGGATCAGATCAAGGCGGCCGCGGCCTCGGGAGCGCTGCGGCCCGGCGAGGCGCTTCCTTCCATCCGTCCGCTTTCCGAGGAACTTCGCGTCAATCGGAACACGATTGCCAAGGCTTATACGGCATTAGAAAGCCAAGGCGTGATTGAAACGCAGCCGGGGCGCGGTTGCTTCCTCAGGGAAAATCAATCGGCCTTGAGGAAGGAAGTCCGGCGCAAGCTGCTCACGGAAGTGGTCGACCAAGCCATTGTCCAGGCGCACCATCTGCAAGTGCCGCGCGACGAGTTCCTTACTCTGATTCACGAGCGCCTGGCTGTACTCGACAACCAACGGCGCGCGCACGAAGACCCCAAGGAGGATTGACGGCCATGGATTCTTCCCGTCCTGCCATCGAAATCGAACATCTCCATTACTCCTACGGGCGTGCGGAGGCGGTCCGCGACCTGAGCCTTACGGTCGAGGCCGGGCGCTGCTACGGATTCTTCGGGCGTAACGGCGCGGGCAAGACAACCACCATCAAGTGCCTGCTTAACCTGCTGCGTCCACAGCGCGGGCAGGTGCGAGTCTTCGGCCTCGATCCGGGGAAGCAGGAAGTGGAAGTGAAGCGGTTGCTTGCCTATGTGCCGGACCAGGTGGCCTTCTATCCGTGGATGAGTATTCGCGAGACCCTCGACTACCTTGCTTCGTTTCGCGCGAATTGGAACCGGAAGATCGAGCAGGAGCTTTTGGCGCGTTTCGGGCTTAATGCGGCGCAGCGGACTGGTAGCCTTTCGAAGGGCCAGCGAACCCAGGTGGCACTGGTCGCGGCTGTCTGCCCGGAGACTGACCTGCTGGTGCTGGACGAGCCGACCTCGGGTCTCGACCCGATCGTACGCCGCGAGTTCATCGAGGCAGTGATTGGCGCGTACCAGCAAGGTGTACCCGGCCGGCGGACGATTTTCGTTTCGACCCACCTCATCAGCGAATTCGAAGGATTAATCGACGAATTCACGATTGTCGATGGCGGCCGCGCCGTGCTGACACTGGACGCCGACCAGGCCCGCGAACGCTTTCAGAAGATCCGCGCGCGATTCATCGAACCGCCGCTGGAAATCGATCTTAAGGCGGCGTTGCGCGTGCGCCGCGACGGACGTGAACTGGAGTTGATCGCCAATGGGTCCGGCGCAGAACTCATGGAGCGCTTGCGACAGCACCATCCCGAAGCGCTCACGACCGAGTCGCTCACGCTTGAAGAAATCTTCGTCGCTACGCTGAAATCATAGGGGAGCAATGAATTTGACAAGGAGGGAGAAATGATGCGAACCCGGAAAGTTGCCGGCCTGGCGGGCCTCGGGTGCTTGCTTGCGCTCTCAATTTCGTTGACGAGGTCCACGTTTGCGGGGCAGGGGAGCGCGAAATCGAATTTCGAAGGCGACCAGCAATTAGCAGTTGGTTCCATACGGAGCATCAACACCGCTGAAGCCTACTACGCGAAGGAGTACAAGATGGGCTGGAGTCCGACGCTGGCGGCATTGGGTGTTCCCCAGGATGGAATGAAGCCTTCCGCCACGGCCGCCGGTCTTCTTGACGACTCCTTGACCCGTGGCAAGAAGGCCAACCACATCTTCACGTACCGGGCTGGTAAGCCGGACGCAACCGGCAAGATCACTACCTACACGTTGAGCGTGCGCCCTGTGAAGTGGCACGAAGGCCTTTGGAATTTCTTCGACGACGAGACGGGGATTATCCGCGGAACCACCGAGAATCGCGCGGCTACAGCTTCTGACCCGCCGATCCATTAGCGGCGACGGCACGCTATGCTTCGATGCAACGGGAATTGCCTGCTCGCTATCGAGAAATCCTTTGTCGCTACGCTGAAGTCGTAGGAGACCGGAATGAACGCCAAACGAATCCTCAAGGAAGCTCGCCCTCTGTTCTGGCCCTGGTGCGTTGTGGTCCTGGCGGCGGGCGTGGTGCCCCTCCTGCCCACGCCGTACTCGTTTGAGTGGGTTAGCGCTGCGGGGCTTTTCCTTGGTGTTCCGCTGCTCGCCGCCCTGCCGCTCGGCAACGAGTTCGAATACCGCACGCTTTCCCTGCTGCTTTCTCAGCCTGCGGGCCGGATGGAAATCTGGCGAGAGAAGTTGAGTGTCACGGGAGTAGCCGTCGTGTCAGCCGTCTTGATTTTCGTTCTGGCCTGGGGGACAAGGTTTCCGCACAGCTCCCGGAGTTTGGTGCTTGCCGGAGCAGTAATTGCCGCCGTGACCCTCTCGGCGACGTTCTGGACGCTTGCCGCGGGGTCAACGCTCGGCGGCGTCGTGCTGAACACCGCCGCCTGCCTTTTCATTATCCTGTCTCTTAGTCTCATGCTGTGGTTTCAGTCCTGGGCTGTACGGAGCCGCTTTTTTGCTCCGGCTGTCACCTTCGTATTCCTCGGCTACGCCGGGATAATGCTCTGGCTGGGAGGGCGGACGCTGGCGCGGTTCCAAGCGGTCGGAGGCGCAAGCAGCGACGACTTGCTCCTCGCCGGTCCGCGCGTGCTGCCCGGAGCCTTTCCCGGCTGGCTGCGTTGCCGTCCCACGGGCGCGGTGCTCAACCTGTTTCGGAAGGAAGTTCGGCTGCTGCGTCCGGTCTGGCTGCTCACCCTGCTGGCAGCAGTTGGTTGGACTTGCGTGACGGTGGTCTGGTTGTTGCATCATCGCGGCGCCACCACAAGTTTCTCGACCGCCGTGGTGAGCGTGGGTGTGATCTGCACATTGATGATTGCCGTTCCTGCCGGGAGTTTGTCGCTCGGGGAAGAGAGAACGGCGGGAACGCATGCCTGGCACCTGACGTTGCCGGTGCCCCCTTTCCTGCAATGGGGTGTGAAGCTGTTGATGGCGCTCGTTGCGGGCGCGGTTGGCGCGTGGCTGCTTCCGGCTTTGATTGGGGGCCGCTGCCTATTCACGTCGTCTCACGTGTGGGGGGACAGGCACTTCGGAATCAACCTGCTGGTCGGAGTGTTACTTCTGACCTTTGCCGCCTTCTGGTGCGCGTGCGCTGTGGAGGGAACGATAGCTGCGGTGCTGTGGATGGTTCCGGTGTCGATTGTTGTTGGCTTGGCGACTTACTTGTCGGGGAAGGCTGCCGATCGGTTTCTGGACTTTTTCTCTTCCTGGGCGTACAGCCCCATTCGCAATCTCCGACTTGACTGGTGGGTCACAAGCGCCCTCGACCGTCACCTCATGACGTTGCTTCCACTCTATACATCGGAGTTCGAAGCGGTGCTGCTGGGCGGGCCGGTCGTGATCCTTGCCCTGGTCCAGAGTTACCGGATGTTTCGTACGCCACAACGGGAAGGCGGACGGTCGCTCGTAGGTAACCTGATGCCTCTGGCCTTGCTGTTGTTTCTGTGTGGGTTTCTTGTGACGGTGTTCGAGACCTTGCCGTGGGTTGTCGGGAATCAGGTGCCGATGCTCGTGGGTGTAACTGACCACGCGATCCAAAGAGAGTTGCCGGCTGCGGCGCAAAGGGGTGCGAAGCCTCCGCTACGACTCACGTTGGACGATGTTGCCAAAGCCTGTGAGATCCCTCTGGCCGAAACTACGCGCGGCTGGCTTACTGGCGCTCGCATTACGGTCAGTCCTGACAAGGCTCATCCCGGCGGCTTTTACTGCCAGGAAAATCAAACAGGATATGGAATTCCCAATTCCTGCGCCTTTTCCGTCACCATCCAACTGGCAGACGGCACTGAATTGATCGAGTCCTACGATCCTCTGCTGACCGGTCGACCTGGATCTCTGGGTCGCGGGCACCTTTCGGTGTACGTCCGCTGGCCCGGCGCCACCGGGGAAGAATCACTGTGGGACCGGTAGAGACGCCGAGCGGCGCACACCTTCTGTAGTCGCGATGTTGTGAGATTTGACAGTGGGCCAGAGGCGCACAGGTCCGTCCGGGCAAACCTCATCGTGTTGGAGTTCATGCCGTGCCTGACGGCCTCATCAGGCACCGTAAACACCCTGCCCGTTAGCCAGGTTTGCCGGACGATAGTGTGCGTTCCGGCGAGGGCGCCTGCTGACTTCTTCCAACGCGCATCGTAGCGGCGCTCTGTGAGCGCCGAAATCGTCGGTTTTCAGTCAACGACGGTCATAGACCGCCGCTACAATGCGCAGTCACACAGACTCCTCGGGGAAGGCAAGGTCATCACTTTCGGCGGTCTTGCGTATGACCAGAGACCTACAGCTCGGGCTTGCGCAGCACCGCTCCTGTGTCGGCACTGGTCACTGCGGAGGCGTAGCGGGCCAGATATCCGTAATCAATCTTCGGACCAGGCCGCTTCCACGTCGCCTTGCGTTTTGCCAACTCTTCATCTGAGACAAGCAAGCTGAGCTTCCGCGCTGGAATGTCGATTTCAATGATGTCGCCGGGACGAACAAACGCGATGGGGCCTCCCGCCGCAGCTTCCGGCGACACATGGCCGACCGAGCCGCCCTTGGTGGCGCCGCTGAACCGGCCGTCGGTGATAAGGGCCACGGAATCACCCAGGCCGCGTCCGGCAATCGCCGAGGTGGGCGCCAGCATCTCCTGCATGCCCGGTCCGCCTCTCGGCCCTTCGTAGCGGATCACCACCACATCTCCGGCCTTTACCTTTCCGGCGAGGATGCCGTCGTAGGCCTCTTCCTGAGATTCGAAGATGACAGCCGGACCCTTGAATTGCATCATCTCCGGGGCTACTCCCGCCGCCTTGATGACCGACCCCTGCGGAGCCAAGTTCCCAAAGAGAATTGCCAACCCACCCTTGTTGGAATAGGCGCGGTCGAGCGGCCGGATCACGTCCGGGTCGTTGACCTTGGCATCCGCGATGTTCTCTCCGAGCGTCTTCCCGGTCACGGTAATGCAACCCAGGTTCAGGGTTCCGGGCTTCCCGGAGATCGTCTTGAGAATCGCCGAAATGCCGCCTGCGCGGTCAACATCCTCCATGTGATGGACTCCGCTCGGTGCGACCTTGCACACGTGCGGCACACGTTCCGCCACCTCATTGAGGTGCTGCAGGTTGAAAGGTGAGCCCGCTTCAATGGCGACCGCCAGTGCGTGGAGCACGGTGTTCGTCGATCCGCCCATGGCCATGTCCAGCGCGAACGCATTGTCGAAAGCTGCGGGCGTCAGAATATCCCGCGGCCGGAGGTTTCTCTTCACCAGTTCAACGATTGCCTTGCCGGCGGCCTCAAACAGCGCGTCCCGCCGCGGGTCGGTGGCCAGAATCGTTCCGTTCCCCGGCAGCGCTAGCCCCAAGGCTTCGCACAAGCAGTTCATCGAGTTCGCGGTAAACATGCCCGAGCACGATCCGCAGGACGGACAGGCATTCTGCTCGATGGCTGTCAGCTGTTTCTCCGAGAGCTTGCCCGCGGAGTGCGCGCCGACGCCAATGAACACACTGTTCAGATCCAGCACTTCTCGTGTCTCGGGATTCACCCCTGCTTTCATGGGACCGCCCGAAACGAACACGGCGGGGATATTCACTCGCGCCGCCGCCATCATCATGCCCGGTACGATCTTGTCGCAGTTCGGGATGCAGACAACGCCGTCAAAACAGTGCGCGCGCAGCATCGTCTCCACGCAGTCGGCAATCAGTTCGCGGCTCGCCAGCGAATACTTCATTCCGGCATGCCCCATGGCGATGCCGTCATCGACGCCGATCGTGTTGAACTCGAACGGCACGCCGCCGGCCTTCCGAATCGCTTCCCGAACCTTGCGCCCCACAACATCCAGATGCGCGTGACCGGGTATGATCTGAACGAAAGAGTTCGCTACGGCAATGAACGGCTTATCCCAATCCGATTCGGACTGGATAACTCCCGTCGCCCGCAACAGAGACCGATGCGGAGCCCGGACGGTGCCCTTTTTGATCGTGTCTGAAATCGCCATCGCTGCTGACTCCTTAAAGAACAAGTTGAAAGACTATCTTACCATTGTTGGCGGGATGTGTGTTGCCGCGACGCGCCAGGTACTTAGTGCACAGTCGCAAGGCTGCCGGCGCAGGGTGGATCGACGGAGGGCCGCGTCCGGCCGAATGCCAACTGCACAAGGGCTGCGGCTCCTCCAAAACAATCCAGCGGCAAAACTATGGTTCAGGCCGCATGGACGAATTCTTTTGGTCCCTCCGCAAAAGCCGCCTTGGGAGCAGAAACCCTCTCGCGCCGTTCGGCGGGATGCCCCGCGAAAAGCGGGAGCAGAAAACGGAGGATTTTTTCATGTACGAGAATTCAGTTCATCCAATCGGCTTTCTAGGGGCTGATGCCCAGACCCGAACGATCCGGGACGGCGTCCCGCTAACCATTTTTTCGCTCGCCACCAAGCGGTTTTGGAAAGACAGAAACGGCGCGTGGCAGTCCCAGACAGAGTGGCATCGCATCAGTTGCTTCGCTGCGGTCGCAGAGTTCAGCTCTAGTTTGCGAAAGGGCGCCCGCATTTGTGTTAGCGGGTATCTCCGCTCACGCGGGATTGATAGGCAGGCTGGCCGCGGCAAGAGCAACGGTGCGAGAGCACGTGCGTGGGAAGTGCGCGCAATCCGGATCGCGAAGCTCGACCGCGCCGCTCAAGAAGATCCTTCCAACGACATTCCCGCCAGCGATCCCGCCTCGTAATTCCCGCCTCTCGGACCTCGCCTCTGAGCGAGGCCCTCCTTCCTTAGCTGGAACGGATACGCGATCGGATGTGCTTCAAAGCGTAATTGGTCCCGCTACCACAGCGTAAGCCCGTCCGAGGCTGGCGGAAGGCACCTCTATCGAGTCCGACAGAAGTAGAAGCCGGCTTAATCAGGCGGTGGTGGAAGCAGCCATTGCCGGAACAGGACCATGCGTGATGGCGGTGACATCCGCCATCACGTCGAAGACCTTGGCGCTCAAGTCGTACAGGGCAGGATGGCCCTTGACCTGAGCGACCAGCGGGCCGGAGAGATAATCAATCACAGCCTGGTCGCTCTCGAAAAGATAGATGCCTCCCGCCTCCTTTTCCTGTTCGTTCAAGAGCCAAATCTTCCAGCGCAGGCCCGGAAGTGCGGCAAAGGCTTCGGCAACCGATTGACAGAGATTCTGGTAATCCGCCGTACTGGCGCCGAATTTGAAATTGATCTGAAGGATTTTAGCGGACATGGGTTTTCCTCCTATAGTGATGTGGACTCGTTTCTGACGAGTCGTCGTAGCACGAATTTCCGTTTTCGATACTGAACCCTGGGATCTTGATAACCCTGGCCTCTTCAGAAGGCAATGGCCAGTCAGGTTTTCCATGTTCAGCGCCCCCCTGACCACCGGAAGCACACGAACGATAAGTGTCTCCTTACACGATAGCTGGTGGCCGAAGTTCAGGGACCCTTGTTGCCTGCTCGCAGCTAACGCCCCGGCGCTCCGGCCGCTAACGAAACCTTCGGAAGAAAGTCCGGATGTCCGCGGCCAGAGCGTCCGGCTCCTCCATCGCGGCAAAGTGTCCTCCGCTTGCCATTTCGGTCCAGTGCTCAATGTTGTAACCGCGCTCTATCCATGTCCGTGGCGGGAACGGCGCTTCTTTCGGAAAGTGTGCAATCCCGCACGGCACTGCGATACGCTCTCCCGGTTCAAGGTGCAGGGGAGCGATTCGCTGCTCAAAATACAACCGGCACGAGGAATTGATCGTCTCTGTCATCCAATACAGAGTGATGTTGGCCAGCAACTCATCCCATGTAAACCGCTTTTCCAGGTTCCCGTCGCAGTCCGCCCAATCGCGGAATTTCTCCAGAATCCAGGCGGCCAGCCCAGCAGGAGAGTCATTGAGTCCAAACGCTGCCGTTTGCGGCGTGCGATACTGAATGTGACTGTACGCACCAAAATCCTGTTCCCACTGTTCCGCATCCTGGAGGAACCGCTCCTCCTCCGGACGGATAACCGCGCCCGACGTGAGGCCCGGCCGGTAAGAGCCCGGAATGTAGTTCAGATGGATCCCGATGATCCGGCCGGGATGACGGCGTGCCAACCAACTGCTCACTCCGGCGCCGAAATCGCCGCCATGGCAGGCGAAGCGTTCGTATCCCAGTTCCCTCATTAAATCGGCAAACAGGTCGCTTATCCGCGCCGTATTCATGCCCCGGTCGCTGGGCCGACTGGAGAAGCCGAAGCCCGGCAGCGACCCGACGACAACGTCGAAGGCGTCCCGCGCGTCTCCACCGTGTGCCGCCGGATCGCACAGTCTGGGCAAGACTTTCAGCATCTCCATGAAAGATCCCGGCCAGCCGTGGAGCAGCAAGATCGGGATGGCCGCCGGTCCCTTTCCGCGTTCATGAACAAAATGAATTGACTGTTCGCCCGTCCGGTATTGCAGGTGATGAAGATCACTCAGCTCTTTTACCTCTGCCCTCCAGTCGAACTGTTCGCGCCAGTATCGGCAGATGCACTGCAAATGTTCAAGACTGAAGCCGTACTCCCAGCCAGATCCGGGAATTGTGTCCGGCCAGCGCGTCCGGGCGAGTCGCTCGCGAAGATCCCGTACGGCGCCCTCGGAATAAGGCAGGTCAAAAGTCTGCATCGCCATAGTGTGTCCGTAGGTTCATGGTTTTCAGCGGTGCCTCAGGGTTTCTCTACAATATCGTTCTTGTATTGCTGAAAGACTGCCAAAAACTCTGCCTTCTCCTTTGCGGCGAGTCCGCATCTCTCCAACGCAGCCGAGGCGTGTTGCAAGGTGGCCTGCCACTCCGCCTCGACGATGTCGAGGCCTGCATGTGAGGTCTTCATATTGCGGCCCGTGTACACACAGGGGCCTCCGGTTAGCGAGCAGATTTGTTCGACAATCAACTGACGGGTGCGCTGGCGGGAGTTCAGACTTCGACCCCCGCCAAACCGCGCGAGCCCAGGGTCGCTCCCGAAGCGACTTAGGAACTCGTCGATGACGGCAGCGATCACGTCGTATCCACCAAGTCGCCGGTAAAGAGTGTCCTTCGTTGGACTATTGAGAGGCTTCATGGATTCCTGCCCCTCCCTCCCTACGTGCGTGCCATTGATTTGGCTGCTGCAACGAGACTTGGTGATGAAGGAGGATAGCTTCTATCTCCTCCAAGGTGAAATAGTTTAGCTTTACAATTTTGGCTTGGGACCGCATCGAGGGGGGCAAAATGCCACGAGCCTCCTCTTTGCCGGCAACCTCCGCAATGATCCAAGCTTTGTGCTCGCCGTCCGTGCACCCAAAGTCCGCATGTGTCAGGAAATGGGAGCCGGTCTTGAGAAGGATTTCGATGGCCCGAGCGCAGGCAACGAGCTCGGGCTCGTGCGGAACTTCAATCAGAAATCTCGCCATGGGATGAACCTCCTTTGAGGGACTGCTTGGGCGTGATCTTGCCCGCGAACGACTGAACCACGATCTTGCCATCCTGCACGATGAACGTGTCGGTGCCCAACCCGTACACGTTGTCGGCAGTCTCCGCCGTCCACAAGATGTAGCCATAATCGCCCTCGACTGACTGGTGTTTGAGGCTGAAGGCTGCTCCAGGTTTTCCAAACTCCGCGAGCAGCGCATGGAAGAACAGCTTTATCCGATCTCCCTTCAGCGGTCCCTCCGGTGTGAAGAAGACGGCGTCCGGAGCATAGTCCGACAGAATGCCTTTGAGGTCCTGCTCACCAAATGACCTCAAGTGGCGGTCGAGAACTTCCCTCGTTGAGCTCATACGTTAGCCCTCCTATGTGATTCAGGTTGTTTGATTCGATGGTCAGCGCGCCCTAGTCCCCCTCCGGCGGAAAACGTTGAACGCCCCTCCTGGGTGCCGCGAAACGGGCAGGCACAAGGCCTGCCCTACGCCAGCTACGCCGGACGAATGTTCTGATTCATGTGGAAAAGGTTCTTCGGGTCGTAAGTAGCCTTGATCTGAGCCAGTCGCGCGTAGTTATTGCCATAAGCTGTTTTGACCAAGTCCTCACCCTCGTCCATCACCATATTGACGTAGGCCCCGCCCGCCGAGTAGGCGTGCAGCGCCAGCCAGTAATCCTTGGCCCACGCGATCATCCGCGCGTTTTGGGAGGGATCAGGATCCACCCCAACGATCACCTGGGCAAAGTTCACGTCGCGAAAGTTAAACGCGGTGTCGGCAGTGCCGACCTTGTGCGCCGCGCCGTTAATAGGGTAGATATGCATAGTCGAATGCATCGTCGGAAGTTGCGCGCCATACTTGACATGCAGATCGATCGCTCGGTCATTCAATTCACGGAAGAAGTCGGCCTTCCAATACCATTGCAGGCCGGCTGGGTAGAGCGCGTCGAAAATGCTCTGCAGCGCCGGAAAGGGAATCGGTCCGGCGAAGTCCACCGCGGGGGGGCCGAAAGCGCGGATGGGTTTGAAGCGCTCCTCCGCCTGGTCCATGGGGCCGGTGTAGCACCACACCACAGCGCACATCTTCTTCATGTGGAACTGCTCTGGAAATGGTGGAACGGGCGGTACCGTGATGAACGCGAACCAGCCATTAATATCCTGCGGTGCAGCCATGATGAAGTCGCGCCAGAATTTCAGCAGATCGGTTGCCTGTTCCAGGGGCCAGATCATAGGACCGCCGTAGACTGTACTGATCGGGTGGAGTTTAAACAGGAAGGAGGTTACAACACCAAAGTTGCCACCTCCCCCGCGCACGGCCCAGAACAGGTCAGAATTTTCCTTGGCGTTTGCCGTCACGAAACGACCGTCCGCCAGCACCATATCTACCTCCAGCAGATTGTCAATCGTCAGTCCAAACGTTCGACTGAGATAGCCAATGCCGCCGCCCAGCGTCAGCCCGCCTACGCCGGTGCTTGAAATAAAGCCACTCGGAGTAGCCAGCCCGAAAGCGTGCGTCGCATGGTCAACGCTGCCCCATGTGGCGCCGCCCTCGACCCGCACGGTGCGCGTGGCCGGGTCGACACGGATACCTTTCATCCGCGATAAGTCGAGCACTAAACCGTCGTCGCAGATACCGAGGCCCGGGCCGTTGTGCCCGCCTCCACGCACCGCCAGAGTCAACCCGCAGCCGCGTGCAAAGTTGACGCCGGCCATGACGTCTGCCACGTCGGCGCAACGTGCAATCAACGCCGGATGTTTATCGATCATGGCGTTGTACACCTTGCGCGCGGAATCGTAGGTGGCATCACCCGGCTGGATCAGTTCGCCCCGCAGGCGTGATGCGAAATCCTGAACCGCCGTCGCGGTCAGTTTGCTTGTAGTCTGTTGCTTTTGGACCATCATTTTCCTCCTGTCTATGTGGATATGGGATATCAATCCGTCGAGTGGCGCATTTCTTGAACAGGCTTTCAGAGCTCTACCCACTCTTCGAAGAAAGCTGCCACCTTGAAGCGCCGGGACGCTATCAAGTCGTAGTAGTCCGACCACCGGGTTACTCTTCCATTCTGGATTTGTGTGATCGATGTTCCTCGCACGGAAATTGGCTTGCGGAGTTGCGTTGGGCCAAACGGCACATTCTCCGTTGCGTTGAGCTTCCATTCAGCAACGACGCGGTCCCCGCATTCGAAGATCGAATTGACTTCCACTGCTGTATCCGGGAAGTATTCGCGACACTTCTCAAAGAATTCCTTCAAGCGCCCCTTATCAGCAAAATCGAGACCGAGCGCGTGGTCGTTGAATGTAAGGTCGTCGTCAAACAGGTCCACAGCTTGTGAAATCCTGCCTTGGTTGAGCGCCTCCAGGACGGACTGCAAAATATCTTGAGGAACTCCCACTCTGGATAATCCGTTCTCTCGTTCGGTACAGGTGCTTATCATCGTTCGACCTCCTTAGTTGATCTCCCGCACGCGCTCCGGAATGTTTCCTTGCGGGCGCGGCGGGATTCACGTTTCACTCCTCATGCTGATGCGGCGCCGGTCAGCAAAAGGAATCTCATCAGGTTGTCGAGTTAAAGATAACAAGCGCGGTGTTACCAAAGCGTTCGTGCGAGCGAGACTACAGAAATTGTTTGAGGCAAAACAGGCGGCAAAAGGCAGAAAAACGTTAATTAGGCGTTATGCTCACATCGACGCTCCCCTTACATCTTGGCGAGCAGTGAGGCGGCGGCTTGGAGGTCGGGTGAGTCCAAGCCTTCGGTAAACCAGGAATAAAGGTCCTGCAGCAAGTGCAACGCTTTCCCGGCACGACGCTGCCCGGAATGCCGACGCACGAGGCTCGTCGCGGCGCGCAGCTCCAGCGCGCGCGCCTGCTGGCTGCGTGCGATTTCAATGGCACGGCGATAGGCCGCTTCGACGTCGTTGGCGTCCGCGCCTCCGGCAAGTAGTAGCTCGCCCCGGAGACGGTGCAGTTCGGCGTCCCACCAGCGCTCGTTGTGCGCGCGTGATGCGGCCATGCCCTCGCCAACAGCGGCAAGCCCGTCTTCGACAAGCCCGGCATGGCCGCACACCTGCGCCAGCAACCCGAGATAGTAAGGTAACCGCAGTCGTGCGCCGCTTCCTTTGAACGCTTCGATCGACTCACGCAGGCTGGCAATCGTCGTTGGTCCGGGTTGTTCCCGGGCCTGGGCGTAGCAGGCCAAAATGGAGGACCAAGCGCGATAGTATGGCGTCTTGTACTCGGTCGTGAGAGCCAATGCATTATCCGCACTCGCTTTAGCGGTCGCCTCATCCGCGCATAACTGTTGCAGCATCGCGAGATAGGTTGCGGCCAAGGCCTGGTTGAAGGGCTGGCCCAGATCGTTTGCCAGTCCTACGCCTTCAAGAGCGCGGCGCAATGCAGACTGCGGATAGCCTAGCAACCATAACGCGTGCGCCTGCCAGGCGCGTCCGTGCACGGCGAAGTTCCAGCCTTGCTCCTCGGAAATGCGATGAGGCTGCGAGGGGTTGGCGGCGTCCAGGATGCGCTCCATCGCCTCGTTCGCGTCAGCAATGCGCCCGAGGTGTAATCGGGAGCCAATCAGCATCATGTCAGCTTCTAACGGCGGTGGGGTGGCTTGCGCCCGCTGGTAGAGCTTGTGCAACTCATCCGAGGCCAACTGCACTTTTTCAAGCTTGGCCTGAACCACATATAGCGACTCCAGCCCGTAGAACATCTGCGCGCGCTGGGCGTCGTCCCCAACCTTGTCGCATAACTCCATGGTGCGATCGAGCGATTGTTCCACCTCGGGCGATGTCCACCCCTTCGTCATCCGGTAGAGCGGCGCCAGCGCCAGCTGAAGGTTCAGTTCCTGGGCGTCGCGTTTGGCACCAGCCGGCAAGTGCTCCAGCAACGCCAAGCCGCGCGAAAGCAGGTTAACCGCGTCTTCGTTCGCATACAGACGCCGTGCTGTTGTGGCGGCATGTTGGTAATTCGCAATGGCCCGGTCGAACACGGCCGCGCGCTCATATTGCCATGCTATCTGGCCGCTAATTGGGGAGAGATCATCGGCGTTCATGACTTCCAGTGCCTGAGCAATGCGACGGTGCAACAGCCACCGCTGGGGGCCGCTGATCTCTGTGTAAGCGATCTCGCGTAACTTGTCGTGGGTGAAGTCATAGTTGTTCGGAGAATGCTCCTGCACGATGCGCTTCTGACAGAGTTCCTCGAGCGCGCGGACAATACTTTCGTCGTCCGTGTGGCCGGCTTGAATCAGCAGATCGAGAGTGAATGCGCGTCCAATGGCTGCCGCCAGGTGTGCCACTTCCCGGGCGGGCGCCGACAATTGCGCCAGGCGGCCCGAAATGATCGCCTGGACTTTGCTCGGGATGGGAATTACCGGTTCTGAAGGATCCGACTGTCCCCCTTCTTCGCTTACTGAAGCTCCCTCCCCCTGTGACCGAACAGTCTCGACGACAAAAAGCGCGTTCCCTTCCGTTTCACGGTAGAGTCGCATGACCGCGTCCACATCCAGCTCACGGCCGGCCACCTGAGCGGCTAGCTTTGCGGTTTCCGCTGCATCGAGCGACTGTAACGTCAACTCTGTGACTTGAACGGTGCTTCGCAGGTGGAGCAGCAGGGATCGCAGAGGATGCTGTGGCGGCACCTCTTCCCACCTCGCAGTGCCGAGGATCAGCATTTTGTTCTCCCGGCCGAAACGTAAGAGAAAATGCAGCCACTCGAGGGTCTCCTGATCGCACCATTGCAGGTCGTCGATCAGCAACAGCAGCGGCTGAGGTGCGGCAAGCACCGCGCGGGCGAGTGCTTCGAAGAACCGCTGCCGGTGTCCGTACTCCGTAATCGGCTCGTAAGCCGGTAGTTCCGGATACTCGGACACCAATTCGGGGAGGATGCGCGACACTTCGGTGCGCCACACCGGATCGAGCTTGGCAAGATTCCTTCGTAGGACATCAGTGCGGAGCCAATCCGCCGCCGGAGCAAGTGAAAGCTGACCCTCCGCCGCGTACGAGCGCGTCCTCGCAACGGTCATGCCCTGGCCGTCGGCCAAGCTCAGCAGTTCCTCCGCCAACCGCGATTTCCCGATCCCCGCTTCACCGGTTACGAGCGCGAAACCGGCTGGGCCCTCTACTGCCTGGAGCCAAGCCGCGTGAAGCCGCTCCCACTCCCGCTGGCGTCCGACAAGACGAAGTGCGGTCTCGAGAACGGGCCGGTGCTCCGCCACCCGCATCGGCCGCGGTTCCACGCGCTGCAGGCCCTCATACACTTCGCGTGTGGCCTGGCTCGGCTCCGCTCCAAGCTCCCGTTGCAGACTAGTGATGCAGCTCTGATAAACGCGCATCGCGCCGGTGCGGTCGCCGTTGAGCGCCAGCAGTCGCATCAAACGGCGATAAGCATCTTCGTCCGCGGGTTCGTCCCGAATCAGGCGTTGTGTATGGCGGCTGGCTTGAGCGTAATCGCGTCGCGCCTCCAGCAGATCCACGAGGCACCCGAGAGCGTGTCGATGCCGCTGGCGCAGGCGGTCGCGCTCCGCGCCGATCCATTCGTCATAACAGCTCGGCAGCAGATCGGCGCGATACAGGTCCGCCGCGCGCTCCAAGGCTACCCGCTTGTCTTCCGGCCGCTCTGCCGAATCAGCCGATGCCAAAGCGCATTCGAATTCGTGAACATCGAAGGAGAACGGAGCGTCGCTTCGCCAGCCAAGCGTGCGAGCGTCGACGTGCAGAAATTGATCGGAGTCTGGCAGTGCGTAACGAAGTTGGTGCAACAATTGGCGCAGATTGTTGCGGGCTTGCGCTTCGCTCGTATCGGGCCAGAACACAAACGCGACGTGCTGGCGAAGCTGTGGGGCGTGACGATGGAATAACAGGTACGCCAACAGTGAATGCAATCGTGAAGTATTGACGCCGGCGACCGCCTGGTCACGGTAAGTCAGGGTGAAGTCACCGAGCAACCGTATGTGCAGCGTCGGTGAAATGGTTGCTTCCTTCGACGTGACCACAAGACTCTCCTGTCCGAACACGCTTCCAGGCAGTACTCCATTTGAGAGAAGTATTGCCCCTGTTAATGTATTGTCGTGGGACGGAGCCCGTATATGTTCCAACACGATTGTAGCGCCAGCCTATAGCTACATCAACTTCATTTGCCGCGTCGGAAGCTGCTGCAACATCCCGTCGCAGTCAGCGCTAAAACCAGCGCAGCTTGATGGAGTGGTAGAGGCTGGCTCCCGTGCGTGATTGCAGTAATCGTGGCTGCGGGTACGTTCGCATTGGCTTCGTGCATACAAGGTTCGCTGCCCGATTGCTTTTTTCCCTCTTGGTCCGATCGGGGTCAATCTTTTAGCTGCACAAGCTGGGAGAGTTTTCTCGGCGTCGGTCCGGCGGGGGTTGCAACATCGGCCAATTTGTTCAAGAGGTACTCATACGCCTGGATCCCTTCGTTTGCCGCTGCCAATTCCTCGTCGGTCAGCGGAATCTCCTGTCGTAGCCTCAGAAGATTCGCCTTCGCCCCAAGCGCCTGCCCTTGCGCCGATGCCCTGGGAGCGTAAAACGAACAAAGGGCACAAGCCATACGATGGGGGCACTGATCAAAGAAATCGTGTGTACAGTACCCATGCCCCAAATCGAAAACTTTCCAGGGCTCCTTATCCCCTAATCCTTTCCAGACCACTGATCGGACCGGCCTTTTTTGTACCAACCCTAGGGTGAGTTTTCGGCGGTTTGCACCCCCATGAGATCGCGGCTATTGATTCCTGCATAATAAATGTCCTATACTCCGACTGGGAGGTGAATCATGCGCCCGGCCGGAACCCCAGCGGAACTCGAACGACGGCGCTTGCGTGCCGTCGAATTGTTGGCCCAAGGTCACCCACCCGTAGAAGTAGCGCGAATGGTCGGCGTGGATCGACGCAGCGTGCGTCGATGGAAAGCCGCCTATCGAAAGAAAGGTCGGCCCGCGCTGGAGGCGCGGCCCGCGTGCGGACGGCCACCCAAACTGCCCGCGTCCCTGACCCGCCGATTGGAGCGGGAGTTGCTGCGCGGCGCGCAGGCGGCCGGATTCGGCACTGACCTGTGGACCTGCCCGCGGGTAGCGAGGTTGATCGAGCAACGTTTCCGTGTCCATTATCATGTGGACCATATAGGTCGCTTGCTTCACGCCCTCGGTTGGAGCCCGCAAAAACCCACCCGGCGGGCGGTCGAGCGGGATGAAGAGGCCATCCGGCAGTGGGTCAAACAAACTTGGCCCGCTCTCAAAAAAAAGCCCGCCGACTGAACGCCTGGCTGGTTTTCCTCGATGAAAGCGGCCTGCTCATGGCACCTCTGGTACGCCGCAGTTGGCAGCCTCGGGGACAGACGCCGGTGCTGGTGCAGAGGGGGCGTCATCTCCAGAAGGTTTCCGCCCTTGCGGCCTTGGCGGTGCCTCCTCGCCGCGATGGCGTGCGGCTTTACTTTCGCCTGCATCCACAAGCCGACATCGGAGCCACGCGCGTCATCGGCTTCCTTCGCCATCTGAACCAGGAACTGCGGGGGCCGTGCGTGCTGGTCTGGGATCGCCTTAACGCCCACCGCGCTAAACGTACGGCGCAGTTTGTCGCCAGCCTCCCGCACCTGCATACTTTCTTCCTGCCCGCCTATGCTCCCGAACTCAATCCAGTGGAGTCCGCCTGGAGCTATCTGAAGATGAACCCGCTGGCCAACCGCCCCGCCTTCGCCATCGAGGAGTTGGCCACCATGACCCGTCGCTCAACCCGCGCTCTGCAGAGGAACGAACCGCTGCTGCGCTCCTTCCTCCGCCACAGTCCCCTTTTTTTGCGCCTGACATAGGACCTTTCTTATGCAGGAATCAATAGCCGCGACCTCATGGGCGTCCCAAACTGACCGGGACTAACTCTCAGGTTGGTACAGAAAAAGGGGACCGCTCAAACTACCCCGGAACTCGCATTATGATTGGTACAGAATACGGGGGCAGGTCAGGGCAAGTGAGAACCGAAATAAGACCTGCGGGCCGCTCAAAGACGCTGGTCGAGTAACCGGGAATCAAAGTTCAGTTCGCGTGCTGAGCCGAAGCTATAACTCCCTATTACAGGTGCTCCATCGAGTGCTGTGTTGGTTCGCATATTCCACAAAGGGCGTTTGAACTCGCGCTTTTCGTTACAAATCCGCCTTTACAGTTGATTTCACCTCCCGCCGCCTTCGGTGGTCGGGTGCCCCTCCTCCTTGACTGCCAGGGTGGCCGACCGGAAAGGTAAGCACAAATTCTCATTGGCCAAGGTGCGCTGGTACAATGGCCGCCGTGCCTGACTCCACGTCCAATATTGGGCAAACGCTTGCGGAGGTTCCCATCTTCTCCGGGCTAACGGAAAGCGAGTTGGCTTTCCTGACCCCGCGTACCATTCCCCGGAATTACTCGGCGGGAGAACTGGTGTTTGGCGAAGGTCAAGCGTGTTCGGGACTTTACGTGGTTGAGTCCGGAAACGTGCGCATATACAAGAGCTCTCCCAACGGGCGCGAACAAGTACTCAGCATTGATGGCCCAGGCGGCTCGATCGCCGAGTTGCCGGTCTTTGATGGGGGGAACTACCCGGCGTCGGCAACCGCAATCGACAACGTAACTCTGCTTTTTGTGAGCAAGCAGGATTTTCAGGCACTCTGCCTTGCTTATCCCCAGGTTCCTCTTAAGGTTCTACGGGTCGTGGGCGCGCGTCTTCGTCGCCTGGTGGGAATTATCGAAGACCTGTCGTTCACTACTGTCCGCCACCGGCTTGCTTCCTATCTGCTGCGCCTCGCGCAAAAGTCCGGCGCGCGCACCGCTGCGGGCGTGGAAGTTACTCTCCCCATCACCAACCAAGAGTTGGCAGCACAGATTGGCACGGTCCGCGAATTGGTATCCCGTAATCTCTCTCGTTTTCAAGCCGAAGGAATGCTGAAGATCGAGGGGCGCGAGGTGGCCATCTGCAATTTGAAAGCCCTCGAGGAAGAGATCCAAAAGGCAGTGGATAGTGGTTAGTGGCAAGCAGCCACCCACTCGCCAAACAACCTGCAACCAGCGACAATTGAAGAACCGAGGAGAAACACCTGC
>Ga0335069_10002091_pt1 | contig 31166 bp, 31 predicted proteins | sample Lox_Sample_11_FD_206714 | JGI IMG/M metagenome (GOLD analysis project Ga0335069, IMG submission 206714) | Soil microbial communities from Loxahatchee National Wildlife Refuge, Florida, United States - Lox_Sample_1.1 | ecosystem: Environmental > Terrestrial > Soil > Wetlands | place: USA...
TTCGCGCCGACAAGGGCGTGGCGTTCAAAGACATTCCCACCGGCGCCAACAAGTAGCGATCATTCCCGCAGTCACGCCAGAAAGGGCGCACCGAGGTGCGCCCTTTCTGTTGCCACCCGCGGCTGATACAGCCAGCGCGATCGATGGCATCCGAGCACTCCCGCGCGTTGCGCATTCTGTTTCTCTGTCTGGTCTGCATCGGCCTCGGCCAGTCGATGTTGTTTTCGATCTTGCCGCCGGCCGCGCGCGAGATCGGGCTGTCACCGTTTCAGGTGTCGACGATCTTCGCGACCTCGGCCGCGTTGTGGGTCTTCGTCAGCCCGTGGTGGGGGCGTCGCAGCGACATGGTCGGCCGCCGGCCCATCATTCTCGTCGGCTTGCTAGGCTACGCGCTGTCGATGTCGCTGTTGGCGACCATGATCAAGCTGGGGCTCGCCAAGCTGGTGCCGGCAGTCACGATCTATCCGTTGATGATCGCATCGCGGTCGATGTTCGCGCTGTTCGGTTCGGGCACCGGACCGGCGTCGCAAGCGTACGTGGCTGACCGCACCAGCGCGACTGAGCGCACGGCTGGGGTCGCGCTGGTCAATGCGGCGATGGGCTTGGGCGAGACCGTCGGGCCGGGCGTCGGCGCGGCGCTCGCGGCAATCGGCCTGCTGACGCCGCTGTACTTGTCGTCCGCGTTGGCGGTGGTCAGTGCCGCGATGATTTGGTTCTATCTGCCCGAGAAGGAGCAACCGCAGGCGCACCTGGTCGAGCGGCCGCGGCGGCTGAGCGTACGCGATCCACGCGTGTGGCCGTTCCTGCTCGTCGCCACCTCGATGCAAGCGGTGCGCGCGACCACCGTGATCACTTTCGCATTTTTCCTCCAAGACACGCTCACGCTCACCGCGCAACAAACGGTGCAGTACTCGGGCATCGGGTTCGTGACGCTCGCGGTCTCCGGCTTGTTCGCGCAACTGGTCGTGGTGCAGCGTTTCCGGCCACCGGCGCGACTGATGATTCGCATCGGCACGCCGCTGATGCTCGCCGCGTTTGTCCTGTTCATCATCGGCCACGGGTACGCGACCTATCTGGTCGCGTTGACCTCGTTGGGTCTCGGCATCGGATTGGTTCGTCCGGGCAACGCTGCCGCCGCGTCGCTGGCGGTATCGGCCGACGAGCAAGGCGCGGCTGCGGGCGTCGTCGGTGGCGTGTCGGTGATCGGCAACGTCTTCGGCCCGATGCTCGGCACCAAACTCTATCAGGTGGTGCCGATCGGCCCGTACCTGCTCAATGCGGCGGTGATGACGGCAGTGCTGGTGTATCTCTATACGAACGCGCGCTTGCGGACGCGGCGGTAAACGTCGCCGCGGATGCGCTTACGCTTCGATTGCGGGCAGGACCTTGTCGTCCGCTTGCATCCTTTCGATGCGCTCGAACAATGCCCGGCGGACGGCGTCGAGGTCGTTGGGCAACTCGACCGGCGCGTTGGCGTAGCGGCTGCGGACATCGGCGAGCGTCTTCTGATGATAGCCGGCTTTGAACTCGGTGAACTTGAGACCGTGGGCGGTGGAGATCACCACAACCCGCTCGTGCGAGCCGATCACCTTGCGCTGCCGCAAGCGCAGCAACGCCGCGAGCGCCACGCCGGTGTGCGGACAGTTGAACATGCCGGTGCGATCCGCCAGCGCCGCGGCGTCGGCGAGTTCTTCTTCGGTCGCTTGCTCGACGATGCCGTTGAACTCCTTGAGCATGCGCACCGCCTTCTTGAAGCTGACGGGATTGCCGATCTGGATCGCGCTGGCGAGCGTCTTCTGCGCCTGCACGGGATGAAAATCTTTGAAGCCGTTGAGGTAGCTCAAGTACAGCGGATTGGCGCGCGCGGCTTGCGCGACCACGATGCGCGGCCGTTTCGCGATCATGCCGAGCTGCTCCATCAGCAACAGCCCCTTGCCGAGCGCGCTGACGTTGCCGAGGTTGCCGCCGGGAATGACGATGGTGTCGGGGACCGCCCAATCGAATTGCTGGACGATTTCCATCCCGACTGTTTTCTGTCCCTCGATACGCAGCGAGTTCATCGAGTTGGCGAGATAGATATTCTCGCGTTCGGTGATCTTCTGCACCATCGCCATGCAGCCGTCGAAGTCGGTATCGAGCGACAGCACCAAGGCGCCGTTGGCGATCGGTTGCACCAGTTGCGCGAGCGAGACTTTGTTGCGCGGCAACAGCACCACCGCAGGAATGCCCGCAGCCGCGCAGTACGCGGCGAGCGCGGCCGAGGTATCGCCGGTGCTGGCACACGCGACGGCCGGAATCTTGATACCCTTGGCGCACATCTCGTTCACGACGCTCACCAGTACGGTCATCCCGAGGTCTTTGAACGAACCGGTGTGCGAATTGCCGCACTGTTTCACCCACAGGTCTTCGAGTCCGATCTGCCGGCCAAACCGTTCGGCCCAGAACAGGTTGCTGTTGCCTTCGTACATGCTGACGATGCGCTCGTCAGAGAGCGACGGCAGCACCACCTCCTTGCGGTTCCACACCCCCGAGCCGTAGGGCCATTGGGTCGAGCGGACGCGCTTGTCGAACAGCTTCTTCCAGCTCTCGGGGCTCACGCGGCGCAACCGATCGACGTCGTGCACCACCTCCAACAGCTCACCACAATCGTGGCAGCGGTAGACGATCTCGAAGATGTCGTAGGTCTTGGCGCATTCCGGATTGATGCATTGGAACCAGCACTTGTATTTCATCGCGTCATCCCTCGAGCCGGTCGGTCTCGGCCCCACTCGCTTATAGGGCAATCAGACGGTGGGTGAAAGGCACCGCTTTCCACCGGCGGTGCACGTTGCCATTCGCGTGGCATCAGGGTAGACGAAGTGACGCTGACGATTTCGAAGGGAATTGCTCCTTTCCCGCGAAACTTCGGGGAGGTACCGATAAAATGGTTCCAACTGATGCTGAACTTCGCGCCGCGATGCGCGCCCACGGCGAGCGCGTCGACCGCTACCGCCGCGGCGAACTCACGGACGACCAGTTTCGTCCGATCCGTCTGAGTTATGGGCTCTACTACCAACTCGACCACACGAGCCACATGCAGCGCATCAAGTTGCCCGGGGGCTTGATGACGGCCGCGCAGGCCGACTGTCTCGCGGACATCACCGACGACTATGGTCGCGGCATCGCGCACGTGACCACGCGGCAGGATCTGCAGATCCATTGGGTCGACATCGCCAAGATCATGGAGATGTACGAGCGGTTGCACGCGGCCGGCATCACCACCCGCGGCGCCTGCGCCGACAGCGTGCGCAACGTCACCGGCTGCATTCACGCCGGGACATGGCCGACCGAGCCGTTTGACGTCACGCCCTACCTGCTGGCGGCCCACGACTACTTTCTGTTTCACCCCCTCAACCTCACGCAGCCGCGGAAATTCAAGATCGCCTTTTCCGGCTGCGACACCGATTGCGCGCAGGGACCGATCAACGATCTCGCGTTCTTCGCGCACGTGCGTGATGGCCAGCGCGGATTTGCCGTGTACGCCGGCGGCGGCTTGGCGGCGCAGCCCTATCTGGCGCAGAAGATCTGGGACTTCATCCCGGCGGAAAACACGTTGCTCGCCGCCGAGACCGTGGTGCGTTTCCAGCACCGCTACGGCGAACGAAAGAATCGCCACAAGGCCCGGCTCAAATATGTGTTCAAGAAATGGGGCGTGCCGAAGGTGCTGGAGGAACTGCAGCGCGAGTACGATCGCGTCGAGGCGCAGATGGGCGATCGGCTACGGCGCGAGTTGAGCGAGTCGGCTGCCGCCGCGCGCCAGCCGGAACCGACGAATCCGCCAGCTTCGCTGACGCCGTCGAACGACGCAGCCTTCACGCACTGGTGCCGCACCAACACCTACGCGCAGCGCCAAGGCGGCTATTTCGGCTGCACCGGGCAACTCCCGCTCGGCGACATCAGCGGTGCGCAACTGCGCGCCCTCGCCAACCTCAGCCGCCAACACGGCAACGGCGTGCTACGCGCCAGCAACGATCAGAACATCCTGATTCCGTGGGTGGCCGGCGATCACGTGCGCGCTGTCTACGACCAGCTCACGGAACTCGGATTGGCGGCACCGGACGCGCTCCACATCACCGACGTAACTTCGTGCCCCGGCGCCGACTACTGCAGCCTGGCGATGAGCCGCTCGATGGGCGTCGCCGCAACGATTCAGGAGCACTTGCTGGCCACCAACGGCGAGGTCGAGAAGCTCGGCGTCTTCCGCGTCAAGATCAGCGGCTGCCCTAATTCCTGCGGCCAGCATCACGTCGGCGATATCGGCCTCACCGGCATGACGCTCAAAGGTGATGACGGACATGATCACCCGCATTACTCGATCTTGGTCGGCGGCAGCATCGGTGAGCGCACGGCCGCCATCGGCCACCGCGTCACCGGCCGCTTCCCGGTCGACGAAACCCCGAAGGTCGTCGCAGCGCTCGCCGCGTTCTATCAACGCGAACGGACCCGCGGGGAGCGGTTTCCCGATTTCGTTCAGCGGGTCGGCATGCCGCGCATCAACGACGTCGCTCGCAGCGCCGCCCGCGTGGTGCATTGAACGTGACCACCGACGAACTCGACGAGCTGCCCATCGGCGAGCGTCCGGTCGGCGAACGCTTCTACCGCGGGCACATTCTTCGGCTGTCCACCGGCCGGCAAACCGGCGTGGTAAGATCGGCGAGCGGCAAGGACATTCCGTTCGTCTTCGCCTTCGTCGAGATGCTGGGCGAGCGGCGCCGCTTCGAAGATCTCCACGTCGGCACCACCGTGGGCTACGACGTGAGTTGGACCTCGCACGGCTTGCGCGTCAGCGTGATGCGTATCCTGGATTGAGTTTGGTGACTGGGGATGGTGTCGGTGACTGGGGGGGCGATCGCGGCCCTCATTTCACCACCACTCACCCACACTAGTCACCAACACCAATCCCCTTCATAGCGGCAGCGAGGTGCGGAACAGAATGAAGCGTCCCATGAACTCGCCGACGAGGACCGACAGAATTGCGATGTAGAACAGGCCTGTCGCGGCCATCGTTTGCGGGACTTTCAACGTCTGCCGGATCATCCACGCCAAGATCCCCGATGCGATCGGGCCCGTCAGCAGTCGTATTGCGAGCAGCGTCGTGTGATCGGTGAGCAACAGCGTCACTCGCGATGCCGTCGCGGCATCGCCCGCGAACGCAAACAACACCACATCGACCAGCATCAGCGCGACTTGGACGCCGACCATCGTCGCGAAGAACGACCACATGGTCTTGAAGGGTTCGAGCGGGAGATCACGATCGATCAAATACCAGTGCCCCAACAACATCCCCGTCAGCGTCGCACCGAGCAACAAGGCGGAGACCAAGAAACTGAGCGGATAGAGCAGCGTCTCCACCGACGCCGTGCCGGCAAGGCGATACGACTGAGCGCTCGCGATGAGCGCCAGCACCCCGCTGCCCCACGTGGCGACGAAGGCACGCGCCCGCAGCACCACCGGCTCGCTCCACAGAGTGGACAAGTATATGGATGCCGCGACGACGAAGACGGCCCAGAGCGAGCTGCCAATCCAATCGAGCGCGGTGGCCGCAGCGGGATTGCGGACCAGCAGCGCGGCGTTCCCGAGTGCGGCGATCAATCCGAAGAACAGGTACACGCCCGCGCTCGACTTGAAGAAGCCCCGCTCGATGACGTGAAATGGTGGCACACTCAAGGACAGGAAGCCGCCGACGGCGAGTTGGCCGAACACCAGAAGAAAGCAACGCGGAAAGAGATCCATGACGGGCGGCATGCTAAAGATTCACCATGAGGGACTCAAGGTGATTCGAGCGGGCCGTGCGATTCCGTGGCTCGTGATCGCACTGGTTGCGTTGGGCGGCGGATGTGTGTCGACCCGTCGACGTCCAAGCGCGGCGGCGCGCGTAGTTGCCGGCGTTCCGTTCTTTCCCCAGCAACCGCATCAGTGTGGGCCCGCCGCGTTGGCATCGCTGGTCGGATTCTTCGGTCACCCGGCTACCCCAGACCGCATTGCCGCGGAAATCTATGAACCAACAGCGGCGGGTACCTCGACCGCGTCGATGCTCGCCTATGGCGCCCTCCACCAGCTTCCGCTGCACGTTGCGCGCGGCACCATCGACGCCGTGTACGCCGAGATCGACGCCGGCCGTCCTCTGATCGCTTTGCATCGGCAGAGCCTTCCGTGGAGCGATTTTCACTACGTGGTCGTGACCGGCTACGAGCCCAGCGACGGAACGCTGTATGGCTATTCCGGACACGACGCACATGCCCAGTGGAGTCGGAAGGGCTTCATGCGCCGCTGGGAGTCGGCAGACAACTGGCTACTGACCTGGGCCGACGGCGAAGCCGGCTTCGCGGCGGCGGCGGACCGCCGTGCTCGCGCCGAGGATCAGCCCCAACCCGATCAAGCTGAATAGCGCACCGCCGGTGCGTACGACCTTGTAGAAATCGACCTTCGTCGCAGTCAGCCACTCGTCATCGACGCCGCGCTGCAGCGGGCGCAGCAGCTCCGCGTTGGTACGGGCGTCGAGTTCGGTAAATTCTTCAAAGTTGCCGAGGGTCGCAACTGGCTGGCCGCCGGTTGGCGCGGCGGCGAATTCGGCCAACCGACTGCGCGCCACCAACCAATTGCCGACGCCGAGCACGAGCAGGACGAGTCCGACTGGAAACGCCGGATGCCGCAGCAAACTCATACGCCGACTTGTGCCACTGCCGGCGCGCGGGAGCAAGATCGCGAGGGTCTGGGCATGCGGTTGCGGCTGACGGGGGCCTGGGCTATCACCTGAGCACCGCAGACGCGCGGGATGCATCCGCGCGATGAGTCGGAGTCTCTCCATTGCTGGCACGTAAGCTGGTCGAACGAATGCTTGCCGGCGACAAGGTCGCCCTCGCGAAGCTGATGACGTTGGTCGAGAACCGCCACGCCGACACCGCGCTTGTGATGAGTCTCGTCCACGACCGCTGCGGGCACGCGTACACCATCGGCCTGACCGGCCCGCCGGGCGCAGGCAAGTCGACGTTGGTCGACCGCATCGTCGGTGCCCTGCGCGCCGCCGGCCAGCGGGTGGGCATCGTGGCCGTCGATCCCTCCAGTCCGTTCTCGGGGGGCGCGGTGCTCGGTGATCGCATCCGGATGCAGAGCCACTTCCTCGACGAGGGCGTCTTCATCCGCAGCTTGAGCAGCCGCGGAAGTCACGGTGGCCTCGCACGCGCCGCGCGCGATGTCGCGCGACTCTTCGATGCGGCGAGCTACGATTACGTGTTGATCGAAACGGTCGGGGTCGGGCAAACCGAACTCGACGTCATGCGGCTCGCCGATACGACGGTGGTGGTGCTGGTTCCCGAAGCGGGCGACACGGTGCAGGCGATGAAGGCGGGGTTGTTGGAAATCGCCGACGTGTTCGTCGTCAACAAGGCCGATCGCGACGGCGCGGCGCGCATGAAGAGCGAGTTGGAGATGATGCTGCAGTTGCGCCCCGCAGCCGCGTGGGCAGTTCCGGTCACGATGACCCAAGGCACCAGCGGCGACGGCGTCGGTGAACTGATGGCGCAGATCGCGCACCATCGCCAATTCTTGGCCGCAAGCGGCCATGGTCACGCGCGCAGCGCGGCCGGCCGGCGGGAAGAGTTCGTCGCGGTGTTGCGCGAGGAGATCGCGCGCCGACTCGAGGACGCGCTCGACAACGGTCGCTTCGGCCCACTCTTGCTGCAGCTCAAGCATGGCGAAATCGACCCGTATCGGGCGGCGATCGAGATGCTCGGCAGCGAGGAGACTATCCGCGTGATCGTACAGGCGGGGGAGACCGGCGGAAGACATCGATGAGCACCCGAACGTTCGTGGTCGGCGACATCCATGGGTGCCTCGACGAAGTCGATGCCCTTCTGGATGGTTTATCGGCGACCGCTGGCGATCGGATCGTGTTTCTCGGCGACTACGTCGATCGCGGGCCGGCGTCGAAGGCGGTGATCGATCGGCTGATTCGCCTCCAACGCGAGGGGCCGCAGTGTGTGTTCTTGCGCGGCAATCACGAAGACATGTTCCTCGCCTACATGGGAATGGACGGCCACTACGGCGATGCGTTTCTCGTCAATGGGGGACGTGCGACGTTGCGCAGCTACGACCTCGAGACGTGCGACGGGGCCGCCGTCGCCCAGCGAATTCCATCCGCTCACATCGAGTTTCTCCGCGCACTCCGTGACTACGAGATCGCCGGCGATTTCTTGTGTGTCCACGCCGGAATCAACCCGTTGCGGCCCCTGGAAAAGCAGTCGTCGGAAGATTTGCTGTGGATCCGCGAGGAATTCATCCGCAATCGCCATCCCTTGCCGTACATCGTCCTGTTCGGTCACACTCCTCATCGCGACGTGCCGACGAATCTGCTGCCGTACAAGATCGGGCTGGACACCGGACTGGTGTATTCGAACAAGCTGAGCTGTCTCGAACTCGAAAGCGGCGAGCTTTTGCAGGTTCGGCGCGGCGAGCGGAGCGTGCGCCGATCGAGCTTGGCGGAGTTGCTTCGCCCCGCTCAGCGACGCATACAATCGATGCGCCGATCAGAATAGGACGCCGTCACCGCCGAATGCGTCGGGCCGGCGGCGTGCGCAATGTCACAGCACTGCCAATGCCGGATTGGCGGATTGTTTAATGAAACGAAGGGACGGAGACCATCATTGCCAGCAGGCCTGCCGCCGCAAGAATGATTGGCCACCGGAACACGTCGATCATGTTGAGCCCTGCTGCAGAATCTGTTCCGGCAGCGATCGTGCCCACCGTTTCACGGCCCGATCGCGACCGCGGCGAGCAACAGCGCCATCGGAGCAACGATCGCCACTCGCGCGCCGCGTTTCGGCGCGACTTCATTCACTCACAAGAGGTGTGCTAAACGACGGCCTCCGCCCACGACCGCCGGGTGGCGACCGGGCGAGAGACCGTCGAGCAGATCATGCGAAAAACGATCGCCAGTTCAGTGTGCCGAGCTAGTCGGCGCCGGCCGCGACAAGGGTTCGGCACCGTCGCCCTCGTTGTTGTGTTGGCGCTCCTAACCGACCGCATCGCGTATCGGACCGCGCATGCGCAGACACCGACGCCGACCCCGACGCCGGCGATCTGCGGTGATGGGAAAAAGGCGCCAAGCGAGCAATGCGACGATCACAATCAGGTCGGTGGCGATGGCTGCGCGGCCAACTGCACGTTCGAAACGACGCGAACTTTCACCTTGGCGTCGGATCGTAGTTCATCCAGGTTGCAAACCGGACTGCATCTGTTTTCCGCTGATTCGCCGGGAGTCAACGGCACCATCGACCTCACGACCGGCGGCCCTGGTTCGGACGGGACAATTCCCGTCGTGATCAAAGCCGGAGCCGTTCACATCGATGCGATTCAGACCGGATTGGTGTGCATGTGCATCCGCGCGGTGGCGCGGTCCGATGTGTTCGGTTCGAACAACGCCGGGAGCGGCTTGATCGGTTGTAACGGGCTCAGCAACATTGATGCGATGTTGTCGATCAACCACAACACCAACGAGTCGGACCCCGAATGCACCGCCAGCGATCCGACGAGCGACAACAACGCCTGCCTCGAAAACGGGGCGGCGCCGCCGGCCTGCAATTCCAGCTCACCTCACAACGGCGTCTGCAACGGCCCGTTGCACCTCGCGACGAGCGGAAACGGCCCCGCGGGTTCGGCGTTCTTGCGATTGAATTTGGCGGTGTCGTTCATCGCCGCGACGCAGCCGGGCGAACTTGGCTGCGCGAAGAACACGAACAACCCGGCCAAGGGACCAGACGGTCTTCCGTGCACCGCTGACGATCCCGACAAGGGGACCCCGCGCATCGTTGCGGTCTCGACCGGACAGGTGTCGCTCGAACTCCTCAACAGCGGCAATGTCGCCGGCGCAACCATCGCCGTCGGAGCCCAATGCGGTGACGGCCCCTGCGCGCCGACGGCAACCGGGGCACCGTTCGACTGCGACGCGCTGGCCATGAATCCGACGGGAGGCACCGACGGGGCCGCGCTCGCGGTCACGATGCCAATGATCGATGCGCTGGCGGTCGGCGATTCGGTGGTCGCCCAACTGTGGAACACGGAAAACGGACCGCTTCCAACCGCCACTCCAACCCGCACGCCAACGCAGACGTTCACTCCTTCGCCGCTGCGCAGCGCAACCCCGTCGTCTACTCCGACCCCGAGTCGTACGCCGACTATTACACCAACCTTCACCATCTCACGGACACCAACGCGAACTCCGACGACGACGCCAACGAACACTCCCAGCTACACGCGAACGCCCACCAACACCCCGACCGCGACGCGGACACCCAGTTCCACGGCGACCGAGACGCCGACGTCGACTCGAATTCCTACCCGAACACCCACCGGCCCGACCAGCACGCCAACCGTCACCCCGAGCGGACCGACCTACACCGCCACACCGACACGGACACCGTCCGACAGCCCAACTATGACTCCGACGAATACGCCGACGTTCACGCGCACCCGCACGCCGACGATCACGTCGACACCGACACGTTCGGCAACGCCCACGTTCACCTACACGCGCACCCGTACCCCCACGCGCACACCCACCGTCACCCCGACGCCAACGTCGACGCCGACGATCACCAACACGCCCACGATCACCGAGACACCGACCATCACGCTGACGCCAACCATCACCCTGTCGCCGACGATCACCGACACACCCACGATTACTCAGACGCCGACGATCACGCTGTCGCCGACGGTGACACTGAGTCCAACACGAACCGAGACATTGACCATCACACCAACGCAGCCAACCCCAACGCGAACCGCGACCCAGCCCACGCCGACCATCACCTTGTCTCCGACACGCACCGCGACGCAGCCGACGCCCACACCAACCAACTCGTCGACCCGAACGTCGACGATAACGCAGACACCGACGCCCACCGGGACGTCGACCGCAACTGGCACTGAAACCCCGACGCCAACCGGCACGGCCTCCGATACCCCGACTCACACCGAAACGGCCACCGTGACACCCAGCGCGACGGAAACCGCGACGATCACGCCGACCGAGGCGACATCAACGCCGACCATAACCGTATCCGTCACGGCAACCGAATCCGAAACCGTCACGCCCGAGCCAACCGCATCGGTCACGCCGACACCCAGCGAATCTCCGCTGCCTCGCGAGACGGTCACCGAAACGCCCAGCCCGGCACCGCCCACTGCGACGCCGACGATCGCGCCCGGCGATGTGAACGGTGATGGCCATATCGACGCGGCCGACTTGGACGCGTTGACCATAATTCTCTACGGCGGCGCCCCGGTCACGGATGGGGCTGACGCCAACGGCGACGGCCGGATCTCGGCTGCGGACTTTACGGCGGTGGCGTTATTGAGTCGGCCGTAGATCGGCAACCTTCGTCACTACTTTGCGCGCCGATCGTGAACGTTTCGGGACTGTTGAGTTTCGTCGGTGTCGCGTGGGTGCGATTGCGTCGGGCGCGCTAGGCGCGCTGGGGAACCTTTTTCCAGTCCGACAAGAAGCGTTCGAGGCCGACGTCCGTCAGCGGATGTTTGACCAACTGCTGGATCACTGAAAATGGACAGGTCGCGATGTGCGCGCCCATCTGCGCCGCCCGGATGACGTGATCCGGCGTGCGCACGCTCGCCACCAATACCTCGGCGGGGAAATCATAGTTGCCGAGGATCTGCACGATTTGACCGACGATCTCCATGCCGTCGTGCCCGACATCGTCGAGCCGGCCGACAAACGGGCTGAGAAAGCGCGCCCCGGCCTTGGAGGCCAGCAACGCCTGCGGCGCCGAGAAGATCAGCGTCACGTTCACACGAATGCCGCGATCGCTGAGCAACTTGGTCGCCTTCAGTCCCTCCACCGTCATCGGGACTTTGACGTAGATGTTCTTGTGCAGGCGCGCGAGCCGTTCGCCCTCTTCGACCATGCCGGCCGCTTCGGTGCTGACCACCTCGGCGTTGATCGGTCCGTCGACGATCGCGCAGATTTCCTTGATGACCGATTCGAAGTCGCGTCCCGTTTTCGCCACCAACGAAGGATTGGTCGTCACACCGTCCAGAATGCCCCAACTGGCGACCTCGCGAATCTCATCCAGGTTCGCCGTATCGATGAACAGCTTCATGAGTCGGTGTCCTTCCTCGGTTACTCTAGCAAAGCCGTCCGCTTCACGCGCGCAAGAGATGCACCTTCTTGGTATCCTTCAGTCCGGCAAGGAGTTCGGAGATGGTGAGGTTGAGGCGCGGGTGCACCATTTGCGGTGCCAACTCGCACAGCGGGACGAGCACGAAGCGCCGGTTCTGCAACTCCTTGTGCGGCACTCGCAGGGTACGCTTGTTGATGATCTCGTTGTCGAAAAACAAGATATCGAGATCGATGATGCGCGATCCCCAGCGCTTGCCCTTCACCCGTTTGCGGCCCATGCCCTTCTCGATCGCCTTCAGACGCTTGAGCAACTCGTCGGCCGAGCAGTCGGCCTCGATTTCTATAACGGCGTTGACGAACCAGGTCTTGGCATCGCCGAGCGGTTCGCTCTCGTAGAGCGACGAGGTCTTGAGAATACGAGTTGCCGGGAGCTTCGCAATGCGGTCGAGCGACTCGCGATAGTTCGCTTTGCGGTCGCCCAAATTTGACCCGATCCCAATCAATGCCCGGTGGGGCATAGCGCCGTCTCAACCTCCCCGCCTGTTCTGCGGTGAGTCGACGCGCACCGGTGCCGCCCACCCACCGCCCACCTCCTGGCACGACGAAGGCGCCAAAGTTGACTTGCTCATAGCGCCTTCGTGCCCGATTTACAAATCGCCCCGGACTCACGGCCGCGCAAGCCGACGCCGGCCCCGCGCGACTTGATAGCCCAACGACCCTGTTGTAGCGTCCGTCACGGCGGGTTGGCGCTTGGGAGCATCCAACCCGCTCAGCAAGCGAGGTGCGCAGCCGTATGGCCAAGCAAGAGAAGTCCCTCAAGCCCAAGGTGACCATCATCCCCGGCAAAGGGGTCGCCCAGACCATCAACTATCTGCTGGAAGATCGCGACGAGTTGGAGTGGCTGGTGGCGGTGGGACGCAATAAGAACGGCGAGATCTTCTTCTACGACACCGGCGGCGATATTGTTGAGGATCTCGGCACCTTGGAATATCTCAAGGAACGCATCTCCCGGGCTCACTTTGGTGATGAACCGGAGTAAGCGCCGACCCTAGCGCCGAAGATCGGCGGGAATCGCGTCGTCCGGGCACTGTGCCCGCACCTCGGTACCGGCGATCTCGATCGGCACCCGAATGAGTTGCTTGCCGATCGGCGGTCCGCTGACGCATTCACCGGTATCGGGGACGTAACACGCCCCGTGTGTCGCACATTGGATGAATTGACCGTCCTCGGTGAAAAACTGGTTCTCGATCCAGTCCATCGTCATCGGGACGTGGCGGCAGCGATTCACCCACGCGTGCAACACCCCCTGGTAGTTGACGACGAAGCACTCCACCTCGTAGCCGTCGCGAGACAGGTAGAACTTTTTGCTCTGACCCGGGGCCAATTCGTCGACGCGGGCGACCGTGATCGCTGCGCTCATCGTGGCCACCGTCGAGACGCGACCGGCGCCGACGACAGCGGTCGGATCAACGCTTCACCGGCTCGAACAGATCGTTGAGCGACGCCCGCGTCGCACCGGTCGGCACGTCGAACTCGTTGTCCGCGATGTCGGCGCGCGTCACACTGCGAACTTCCTGGGTGTAGCTGCCGGCCGCATGGTTGGTAATCGTCTTGAGGATCGCGCCGGAGGACAGCAGCGCCAGATAATCGGGGCTGCGATACAACGCGTTGAAGTGGCTGGCTGATGCCCCCGCCATACCCGCCGAGACCTTTGTTTGACAGGCCAGGTACTTCTTCGGATCGAGATCGGCGTTCATGTTGATTGCCGTGCTCAGCCACACCTCCTGAAACGTGGCGCCGTCGCTTTCGATCACGTACTTGATGGTGTCGTACCCCGCAATCTTCGCCTGCTCCTCGGTTTTGCGCACCACGATCTTGGGCAAGCCGGCGGCGTTGACGGTCGGAATTTTCGGCGCCTCGCCCGTCGACGGGGTGGCCCCAACCGGTGCACCAGCGACCAAGCTGCGCGTGAGCTGCCCACGCAGTTCGCTGACGTATTCATCGATGCTCCCACTCCAATAGATGTTGCGCTCCGGCACGAACATGATGAAGCGGGATTTCACACAATCCTGCACGGTAACGATGTTGGGTTGAGCGACTCGCAGCCGCCCCTCGGAAATCCGCAGCGTCGCCGGCTCCTCCGGTCCCGCATCGCCCCTCGGCTGCTTCGCAACGTTGATCTGTTCGATCACCCACCCCGCCTGGGCGGATGCAACCGACCCCACCACCAAGAGCCCCACGAGCAGGGCGCCACGTATCTGCATGCTTGCAACTCCTTCGACAACGAGATGCGCGGAGTGTAGTGAGCGGTATCGGTGAAGTCAATTTGCGCCGGCGAAACGGTGCGGCGGCTCGTCGCGCAGTGCGCTCGCCGTCCCGATCACGGTCTTGGTGCCGTCCGGCTTCTCGCCCCACACCGCAACGTGCACTCGCGTGTGACGGCCTTCCGGTTCGTGCGCGCGCACTTGCGCACGCGTGGTGATGGTCTCGTCGCCCCACACGACATTGACGAGATTGAGGGTCAACTTGCCACCCAACCACCACCCTTCCCCAAACGCCCGAGCCATCACCTCCGAGACGAAGCAGATCGACATCATCCCTTGCACGACGATGTCCGGAAACCCGAGCACGCGCGCCATCTCTCGGTCGTTGTGGTAATTCTTCTCGGGTCCCGAGAACGCTTCGCACATCGCCACGGTAATGTGGCGAGACACGGAAGCGAGCCGCTCGCCGCCGTCGTCGCCGATATCAAAACGCCGATCGCTGCGCTTCTCGCGCGTTTTGTCGACGACGTCGGTGTGCGCGTCAGCCGGCGTCTCGGCGAGAAAGCTCTGGTGCGTACGGCTGCGCTGCAACCAACGACCGCTCGCATCGGTCACCAAGACTTCGTTCACGATGTAGTCGCGATTGCGCTTGCGATAGCGCTCGACCACGGTCGAGTGCGTGCGCACGATTTCGCCGACCAGCATCGGCCCGAAGAATTCCCACTCCTGCTTCGCATGCAGATTGCCGATCAGATTGGGCAGGTACCACGTCAACGTACGATAGACCTCGGAGTGCAACAACAACGCCGGCGCGACCGCGCCGCCGAACGGCGATGGCTGTGTGTACCACGGGTGGTCGTCCCCGGTACCGGCGGTGTAGCGCGCGACCAGGTCTGGAGTGACGTGCACCTCGCGGCCGCCGATGTCCTTGCCAACGTAAACGTCATGGGGATCAAACTGCATCACACTCCTCGCGAGTCGGGGCGACGATAGGCGGCACGCGCGATCAGGTCAAATCCGGGTGAAACGTCGCACCGCGAGGATCGTTTGCGCACCCACGGAAAGGTGCTATGCGTGAGCGCCGTTCGCTCTATGTCGACCCGGCCTTTGACAGAGTTGCTCGGCTATCCCGCCGACGCGCGCCTGCTGATCATCAACGCCGATGACTTCGGCATGTCGCAGGCCGAAAATGCCGCGACCATTGCCGGCCTCGAGCAGGGCGCGTTTTGTTCGACCACCATCATGGTCCCGTGCCCCTGGTTCGCCGAGGCTGCCGACTACGCGCGGCGCATGCCGAAACTCGATGTCGGCGTCCACGTGACCCACACCAGCGAGTGGGAACACTACAAGTGGGGGCCGCTGCTCGGACGTTCCGACGCCCGCTCGATGGTCGACCGGCAAGGGCACTTCCATCGCACCACCGAGGCCGTGTACGAGCACGCGCGGCTCGACGAGGTCGAGGCCGAAACTCGCGCACAGATCGAGACCGCGCTCGCCGCCGGCATCGACGTGACCCACCTCGATTCGCACATGGGCACGATGCAACTCGACGTCAACTACCACGCGCTCTACGTGCGGCTCGCCGCCGAATACCGGGTTCCCATCCGAATGGCGCGCCGGACCTGGCTCGAAGCGATGGGATTCGGCGCCGTCGCCGATCAAGCTGACCACCTCGGGGTGCTGCATCCCGACCACTTCTACGTCGGCGGCCCGGCGTCGCCCGAATCGACACCGGCGTATTGGACCCACCTGTTGCACAACCTGCATCCGGGCGTCAGCGAACTCTATATTCACGCCGCGTTCGATTCGCCGGAAATGCGGGCGATGACCGATCAGTGGCGCCAGCGCCGCGCCGACTTCGATTTCTTCACGGCGCCGGCGACGCGCGCGTTGTTGGCCGAGCTGAACGTCACGCTCATCGGCTATCGCAGCCTGCGCGACGCGCAACGCCGTCTCACGCCATGCTGACCGCGCTACTGGCGACGCTTCTCGTCTTCGTCGCGCTCGGCCTATTTCTGTATCTGATCGCCCTGCTCTACAACGGCGTGCGCGCCGTGAGCGGCTCGCGCCGTTCCGGCTCCTCGGGACCGAACACCTTCGACCGTCTGCGCGTCGTGCGCGGCGGCAATCGCGGCGGCGGCGGCGCCGGCGGTTGGACGCGCAGCATCGAGCAATGGCGCGTCGACCGCTGCATCGCCCACAGCCGCCGCGGCGATGCGCTGCGCGAACGCGGCGACCTCGACGGTGCGCTGCGCGCGTACCAAGCCGGCTTCTGCTTGTACACCGTCCGCGACCGCCAGCTCGCCACCACCGTAGCCAATCATCACACCGGACTGCTGAGCCGCTTCATCGCCGTGACCGAAGACGTGCAAGGCGGCACCGTCCGCCTCTTCTCGCTGGCGAAGGTGGATCGTGCGTTGAACGAGCGCAGCGAACTGCAACGCCGCTACCTCAGTTCGCGCCAATCGGGCGACCGCCAGCGCTGCCGCGAAATCGAGGGGCAACTCGCCCACAATCGGACCGAGCTGCAAGCGGCATTGCGCCAACTCATCGTCGAAATCCAAGCGTCGCGCCCGGCCGAACGGCTGCAGTAGGCGCACGCGCTACTGACTCGGCCGGATTGATGTGGTAGCAGCGGCAGCGCGCTCGACGACGACGCAAGGAGAACGCGCGATGGCGAAGGCACCGCGGCTGAAGCACAGTAGACGAATCGATCCCCAGCCGATCGACGCGTCGATCTCGGTCACCGACCTGGTCGACCGCACGTTTCTGGCGTACAACGCCGCCCGCTTGCGCGAGGCGTGTCAGCTCTTCACCCGGAAGATGCTCGACGCCGACGTCACCATCGGCGTCAGCCTGACGGGCGCGCTGACACCCGCGGGACTCGGTATCGCCGCGCTGATCCCGCTCATCGAACACGGCTTCGTCGACTGGGTCGTCAGCACCGGCGCAAACCTGTACCACGACACGCACTTCGGCATCGGGCTCGACATGCACGTCGGCACGCCGTTCGTGGATGACGTCACGCTGCGTGAGGAAGGCGTCGTGCGCATCTACGACATCTTCTTCGACTACGACGTGCTGCTCGAAACCGACGCCTTCTATCGCCAGGTGATGGCGGCGCCGGAGTTCCAGCACGCGATGAGCACGGCGGAGTTTCACTACCGCATCGGCGCGTACGTGCGGGAACGCGAACGTGTGCTCGGGTTGACGCGGCGTTCGCTGCTCTCCACCGCGCACGAATGCGGCGTGCCGGTGTACACCTCGTCCCCGGGCGACAGCTCCATCGGCATGAACGTCGCCGCGCTGGCATTGAGTGGCAACCGACTCGCCTTCGATGTGTCGCGCGATGTCAATGAGACCGCCGCGATCGTGCTCAACGCCAAGCGGCAAGACGGGCGCAGCGGCGTCCTCATGCTCGGCGGCGGCTCGCCGAAGAACTTCATGCTGCAGACCGAGCCGCAGATCCAAGAGGTCCTCGGCATCAGCGAGAAGGGGCACGACTTCTTCATCCAAATCACCGACGCCCGCCCCGACACCGGCGGCCTGTCCGGCGCCACGCCGGGTGAAGCGGTCAGTTGGGGCAAGGTCGATCCCGAGGCGTTGCCCGACACCGTGGTGTGCTATCTCGACACCACTGTCGCGTTGCCGATCTTGACCGCCTACGCGGTCACGAATCACGCGGCGCGCCCGCACCAGCGGCTGTACGATCGGCGCGACGAATTGCTCGCGACGCTGCAGCGCGAATACGTCGCCGCGCGCAAGGCCGAGTGATGCCGCGACACGAACTCACGGTTGCCAGCGAGGCGGCGCGCGCCGCCGGCGCCGCCATTCGTGCGATCTATGACACCCCGTTCGAGGTGCGCCAAAAAAGCCACGACAATCCCGTCACCGAAGCCGATCTCCAAGCGAATGCGCGTATCCACTCGCTGATTCAGCGCGAATTTCCGCGTGACGGATGGTTATCCGAAGAAACCCACGACGATCGCAACCGCCTGACGCAGTCACGCGTGTGGATCGTCGATCCGCTCGACGGCACCAAGGAGTTCGTCCAGCACCTGCCCGAGTTTTGCGTCTGCATCTCGCTGGTCGAAAATGGCGAACCGATCGTCGCGGTCAGTTACAACCCGATCGCCGAGGAAATGTTCGTCGCCGAGCGCGGCGGCGGACTCGCGCTCAACGGTACGCCGGCGCACGTCACGCAGACGACGACCTTGAAGGACGCCCGCGTACTCGCGAGCCGTTCCGAGGACAAGCGCCGCGAGTGGGATGTCTACCGCTCGCACTTCACCGTCGAGCTGACCGGTAGCGTCGCCTACAAGCTCGCGCTCATCGCCGCCGGCCGCGCCGACGCGACATTCAGCCTGACGCCGAAGAACGAGTGGGACATCTGCGCCGGGACCTTGCTGATCACCGAAGGCGGCGGCCGCGTCACCGACCGCGCCGGCCAGCCGCTACGCTTCAATCAACCCGACACCCGCCGCACCGGCCTGATCGCCACCAACGGCCGCTTGCACGCGCCGATCATGGAGTTGATCGCCCGGCTGTCCGCCTGACGTTCCTCTAACCGCGCAGTGCATCAACCGCCACGCGCACCAAACCCGGCAGGTCCGACATGACGCCGTCGACGCCGAGCTTGAGCAGACGATCGATCTCATCGCGGTCGTTGATCGTCCAGGCGTGCACCTCCAGCCCGTGACGGTGCGCGGCGGCGAGACTGTCGGCGGTGATCAGCTCGATCTCGTTGTAGCTCGGCGGAATCTGCAGCGCGCGACCCACCGGATGGTAATCACCGAAACCGCCGCTGAGCCGCGTGATGAAGTCCACCACTTCGCCGGTGCTGAAGCTGGTGACGATGCGATCGCCGACGGCCTGCCGAATCGCAGTCATGATCGAGTCGTGCTCCGCCGCCAGCAATACGGTATCCACGCGTCCGGCGGCGGTGATGATGCGAACGACCTCGTCGACGATCGCCGGGGCTTCTTGCTTGATCTCAATGTTCAAGCGGACGCTCGGGAAGCGACGCAGCAGTGCTTCGAGTGTCGGAACGCGAATGCCCTGGCCGCGATACGGAAAGTGGCGGCCGTCGGTCGAGAACTGAAAGCCGGCGTCGAGCCCTTCGATCTGTGCGAGTGTGAGCGAAGCAATGGGCCCGTCGCCATCGGTGGTGCGTTCGAGCGTAGGGTCGTGATGCACCACGATCGCGCCGTCGCGGGTGCCGTGTACATCCAATTCGAGGTAGCTCGCGCCGAGTTCGAGCGCGAGCGCAAACGACGGGAGGGTATTCTCCGGCGCGACACCGGCGGCACCGCGGTGTCCGAACACTCGCGGCTTCGCCGCATCGAAGTAGCCGGACACGGCGATGGTCGTCGCTATTGAGTGATGGCGACCGGAGCCGGTCGCCGCACCACGGGCAATGCGGCCAGCGCGACCGGCCGTGATTCGACCGGCGCCGCCGTCGGGGGTCGCTCGATGCTGGCGAGCTGCACCAGCAACGACTGCTTGGCTGCCTGAAAGCGCTGCGGATCACTCACCAACCGCCGCAGCGATACGCGCGCGGTGAGCGGATTGAGATATTGGCCGTCGTGGAACAGGGAGAAGTGCAGATGTGGGCCGGTGGCCAAGCCCGTCTGGCCGACGAACCCGACGACCTGCCCCTGGCGCACCGCGGTGCCGGGACGCAGGCCGCGCGCGATCGCGCGCAAATGCGAGTACGCCGTCACGATCCCACGCCCGTGGTTGAGCGCGACTTGATTGCCAAAATCGCCGTTGCGTCCGGCGATCATGACGACGCCGTCGCTGGCTGCACGGACGGGCGTGCCCGGCGGCGCTGCGAAGTCGACCCCGTTGTGCGGGCGTTTACGCTTCAGAATCGGATGAAAGCGGCTGTCCGAGAATACCGAGCTGACGCGCGTGAATTCGACCGGATAGCGCAGAAAACTTTGCGCGAGCAGGCGCCCTGATTCGTCGACGTACATGCCTTCGACACCGTCGTCGTAGTAAAACGCTTGGGCGGTCCGACGGGCGCCGCGAATCTCGGCGGCCAGCACGCGGCCCGGCGTCAGCACGCGACCGTCGCGGCTCACGCGCCGCTCGTACACGACGCGGAAACGATCCCCTGCTCGCACGTGGCGGAAGTCGTACTGCCAGCCGAGGATGTCGGCCATTTGCGAGATGATCCGATCGGGAATGCCCGCACGTAGCGCCGCCAGGTGAAAATTCTTTTCGACTACGCCTTGCGCCCCGACCACCGACGCGATGACGGCGAGCGGCTCGCTGCGCGCCCGCAGCCCGTTGGCATCGCGCTCGACGATGACCTGGGTTTGGTCGTCGACGTCGTAGGTAAGCTGGTTGAGATGTCCAGGACCGGCGAACTGAAACGACAGCACGTGATCCGGAGCTAACTGGAGCGTAACAGCGGCCGTGCGCATCGCCGCATGCCAGGCGGCTGCGTCGCGACGACCGAGGCCCTGCGCGCGCAGCAGCCCATCCAACGTTTCGCCGCGCCGCACCACATGACGCACCGCCCGCGCACTCGGGGCCACCGTCGGCGCCGGCGCGCGCCGACTTGCACGGTGCGCGCGTCGCACACCGGCTGTCGCCGGCAGTGCGCACAGGATCACGTACACGCCGACCGCGACGTGCACCGCCGTGATCGCAAACCGAGTACGGATAGATCTCACGATCAGCTCTCCTTCCGCGACATACCCGGAGAGAGGATTCGCCCGACTACATCAGCCGCACGGTCACCAAAAAAAAACGGCCCGAGGATCGCTCCCTGGGCCGAGTCCAGTTTGGCGCCTCTCCTTGAAGGCCGGCGAAGTTAGCTGTCGGGTTCGGGCTCAAGAAGTTACCCGTCCTGGTGCCCACCACACCAGGATTCACCCCAATGAAACTGGTTCCTCCGCTCCCCTTTTCTGGGGATTAGGCCTATGTCGCGAGTGGGGATGTATAAAACCTGGTGGGAGGAATCAAGCGCGAAATTGGATTTTTTCTGTGACGCGCTCGCTCTAGCGTCGCGGCGGCGGACGAAATTGCTCGCGTGCCGCCTCGACCCCGAGCAACGTCGACGGCAGGTTCAGCGTGCCACCGATGTTCGAGTAGGGATAGTGCCGCGCGTTGACGTGAACGTGCAACGGCACGCCTGGGCCATCGTGGATCTCGTAGTCGAGGGCGAGCGGTCCGAGAATCTGCAGCGCGTTGTGCAGCAAGTCCGCGAACACGTGAAGCTGCGCGATCGGCAGATCCGTCAGGCACCCGCGAAAGCCGGGGCACACCACCTCGTAGCTGCGCGGAAACGTCCCGAACGGACAGAAGTACGAGACCCAGCCGTCGCGGCATTCGAGCAGAAAGCCTTCACGCTCGGCGAATTGGATGATCTCGTTCCAGATGGCCGGCTCCGCCGCCGTGGTTGCGGCTTCGACGTCCACCACACCGAACGGCACGTCGGAGCCGATCACTTGGCAGTGCACGTGCGGTTGCGACGCGCCCGATTCACGTCCCTGATTCTTGCGGATCAAGACGGCTGCGACCGCCGGATTTCGGTACGCCCGTCGGGCCACCTCCACCGCCGCCGTCAGCAGCGCGCGAAATTGCTCGCGCGGCAGCATGGCGGTGTACATCACGTCTTCGTGTCCGCGTGCGTCGTCGGCGAAGTGACGCGGATCTTCGACCACCACGTACGACTCGTTCCGGCCGCCGGTACAGCATTCGGGCAGGCGCGGGACAATGTTGTGAAACGCGCGGATCAGCCACCCGTCGCTCGCGGCGCCGTGAAACACCTCGCCGGGATGCACGCGCATCACCTCGCTCATGGTGAGATGCTCGTTCCCCGGACAGAAAACACACAGACTCCGCGCCTGCTCCAACTCGTGCCGACGCGCTTCCTCCGCCCGCGTCGGCGACTCCGGTGCGCTCGCCTGCAGCGCCGCCTCCTGCGCCCGACGGATGAAGCCGCTGCGCTTGAGATGAACGTGCGTAAAGTACGTGATGGCGCGCGTGAACGGGTTCCGCACCCACACCAGTTGGTCACCGTCTTTGCGAAACTCCAGCGCCATGGCTGCCGTCAACCTGCCAGCCGCGCGGCGGCGGTGCAAACGATCCTACGTTGCAGCGCGGCACCGGACTTCACGCCCGAGCGCGCCCGGAAGAGCGCGCACCACCGGAGCAAGGCGACTTGGTGGACCGCCCTCTCCGAGCGCGTTTGCCGGAGTCATCACCATGAGGTCGAGGTACCCTTGGTCGTCGCGAGATCACGGCCGCTCGTTGCTGACGATCCAGCGGTTGTTGCTGTGGGCGATGATCCAGAACGGCTCGGGGACGACGCCTTTCATCGACGTACGGCGCTCGGCGAGCGGGTCGGAGACCAGGAAGATGCGTTCAGTCTGCCAGCGACGTTCGAGTTCGTCGCGGGAGATGAAGAGTTCGTTCTCATGCGGTGCCAAGTACGGCGGCGAGACGAAGCCCGCGGGGCGCAGCATCAGCCACTTGCGGTGGGTGTAGAAGCACAACCCCGCACCGCTTTGGTATTCCATCGGCGCTTCGTACACGAGCGTGTCGTCTTCAGATGTGAGCGACCGGATCACCGCCGACAACTCGGCGCTCGAATTGAACGGCGCAAGCAGCGTCAGTCCGTGCTGCATCGACGGGACGATCGCACACATCATTGCCACCAGCGGCAGCGCAACCCATTGAGGACGCCCGGCGAGCGCCACACTCGCCACGGAGCCGAGTGCGAGCAGCACTCCCGCAGCGCGCGCGACGTCCGGCAGCCCTTTCACAGCATTGAGCCAATCCTGCCCGGCGACGATCGCCGGCAACGCCAGCGGTGCGGCGATCCCAAGCGCAACCAACGGCAGCAGATGGAGCGCCACCACTCGCGGACGGGGTGCGCGTCCGATCCATGCAGCGACGGCGAGCGCGCATGCCGGCAACGCGGGGATCGCGTAGTGCTCCAGACGCGACGGCGTGAGCGAGAACATGCCCATCACGGCGGCAACCCATCCCCATACCAACCCTGCCGCCCAGCGATCGCGCGACTCCGCGGCCACGGGCCAGGCACGAATCAGCGCGGTCGGCACCAGCAACGTCCACGGCAATGCGCGAATCGCAAACGCCGTCCAGAACTGCCACAAGGCGATACCGTTGGAGTCGCGCGGGACCTTGCGATCAAGGAGGAACAGCAGATGTTGGTTGACGGTGTAGTCCCAGCCGAATCCGGGATGGCGCATGGCCACCGCGACGTGCCACGGCGTCACCACGAGGATGAACAGCCACCACGCGCGCAGCGTGAACAGGCCACGCAGCCACTTCACGTTGCGGGCAGCCAACATCGCAATGAAGACCGCCGACGACGGTAACACGAGGCCGATCATTCCTTTCGCGAGCAGCCCCGCCGCCAGCGCGAGTTGCAAGCCGATCCGCGCGCCGCGCATCTCGGCATAGTGCGACGCATGCGCGAGGCGAGTGGCCGCGAGCAACGCCCCGGTGGTCGCGGTCGTCAGCAACAAATCCGGTCGAACCTGTCGCGCTTCCAGCAGGACCCCCGCGGTACCGAGTAAGACGGCGGCAGCCAGCACGCCGATCGAGTCGTTCCACAGCGCGCGCCCGAGTCGCCACACCAACAACAGCAGCGCCAACGCGGTCAGTACGCCGGGAAGCCGCGCCGCCGCCTCGTTGACACCGAAGACTTCATACGACAGCGCGATCAGCCAGTACGACAGCGGCGGCTTGTTGAGGAACAGCGTGTAGTCGAGCTGCGGGCTGATCCATTCGCCGGTCTCGACCATCTCGCGCGCGATCTCGGCGTACTGCGCGTCGTTGGGATCATCCAGCAACGGCGGGACGTTCAGCCGGTAACCGTACGCGAAGGTCGCCACGAGGAGCAGGCCGAGCAACCACCGCAGCGCCGTACACGGCGCAACCCCGCGTGCGTGATCCATGATTCGAGATGGAGCGGCCTAGGCGAAACCGCGAACGCCGGTGCGCCGCCCTCGATCATTCGCGCCGCGGAGTCGATTGCTCATGATGGATGTGTTCGCGCCCGACGTTGAGCCCTCAACGTCGATGCAGTATAGGAAGCGCCACGAATTTACTCAACGCCGCGAACGGCGCAACGCAATCCAACGGCAAGAGGAGGCTCGCAGATGTTGATCGGACGCATGATGACCGCGGTGACGGTACTGATGGCCCTGGCTTCGCCCGCGCTGGCATTGACCCTGACGGATCAGCAGCGCATCACGAACGAGGACGGCACCACCTCCGCGATTGTTGTTACTTGCGACGCCAACGGTTTGCTCGATGGGCACGCGTGCGGGAATTGTCTGATGGATGCCAACTTCGGTTTCCGCGCCTTGCATTCGGTCGACTTGCAGTTCATCGGCTATCTCAAGGACGCCAACGGCCAGCCGCTCAAGGCCCAGTTCGTCAAGATCGTCGAGCCGAACGGGTGGGTGTTCACGACCCGCACCTCCGACGACGGATTGTTTCGGATTCTGTTGGGGGCGACGATCGATCGGACCAGTAAGACCCCGGTGACCAAAGACCTCGGCACGTTCACCACCGTCGCCAAGACCGGCAAGGAAGGTGCCTTCTCCATCTACGTTCTGCCCGAGCACTTCAAGCCCTGCGCACCGCCCAAAGCGAAGAAAAAGAAGAAATAGCGCGGGTTGCGAATCCGGCCGCGGGGCCGGTACACTTGCCGCAGAGGTGCGATGGTTCCGCGACTGGCGTGGCTCACGACCGGGGTCCGCCGCGAGGTAGTGCGGCAGGCCGCGTATCCGCTGCTGATCGTGCGGGTAGTCGAAGGACTGGCCGCATGGCTGCTCTTCAACGAGGTGTTCCTTGCGCATGCTCGCCATCCCTATCCGTGGTTGGTGCACGCGGGGTTCGTGCTGTATTTCGTCGTCAATCTCCTTGTCGCCCTGCGCTACCACGCGGGACGCGTTCTGGTCCGCTTCCTCGCCGTCGATCTGGTCGGCAACCTGACGCCGTTGGCCTTGGTGATTGCCGCCTCCGGCGGATTGGCCAGCCCGATCGTCTTGTTGCTCGTATTGAAGATGTTCGCGTACGCGTTCGTGTTCGGGCCAGAGTGCGGGATCGTCGCCGTCGCGGTCGGCGCCGGCAGCTTGCTGGCAATCGGCGGACTGCACGCGCTGGGAGTGCACACCTACGTCCCGATCTCGATGTTGTCGCCCGAGATCGAACGCCGCATGAACGAGTTGGTGCGCGCGTTGGTTCTGCTGATCGCCGGCGGCGGCGCAATTCATTTTCTCCGCCAGACGAATCGCCGCGAAACCCAGCTACGCCAAGAGATGGAGCGCGCGCGTGACGCCGCCGAGCGACAGCGCGCGGCCGCCAACGTCACCGGTGCGCTGCTAGCCGTCAGTGAAGCCGTCAGTCGACTCACCCGCCTCGATGAGATCCTGGAGAAGGTGGTTGAAGTCGTCCCGCGCGTGCTCGCCGTCGACTACTGCAGTTTGTTTCTGTGGCGCGAAGATAGCGGTGTGTACGTCGGCGCCGCCGCCTCGGGAGTCGAGCCGGCGATTGCCAAGCAATTCACCGCGATGCGCCTGCGGCCGGAGGAAGCCCCCGATCTCGAGTGGGTGCGCCGGCTCGGTCACTGCGCGATGGTGTCGCCGAGCAGTTGGCAGGGCTTGGGCGTACCCGAAGTTCCGGTGTTGCTGATTGCGCCGTTGTTGAGCGGTGGACAGTGTTTCGGAGTCATGCAACTCGCGCGACAACGCGGCGCCGCGACGTTCACCCAGGGGGATCTCAAGCTCGCCGACGGAGTCGCGGGACAAACCGCCGTCGCACTCGAACGCGCAGAACTCGTCGAAGAAGGTCTGCGGCTCTTGCGCGCGGTCGAAAGCACCGGCGAAGCCGTACTCATCGCCGACGCTCAAGGCCGCGTGCGCTTCGTCAACGCGGCGTTTCGTCGGACCTTCGGCTATCTCGACGAGCCGCTCATCGGCCGCGACACATCCTGCCTCACCGACCAACTGCCGTCGCAATGGCTCCACGAAGTCACCCAAGCCATCACGACCACTGGGTGGCACGGCGAGGCGACGGCACGGCGGCGCGACGGCAGTGAGTTTCCGATGCTGCTCGATGCCAGCCTGATTCGCGACGAGCAAGGTCGCGTCGTCGGGGCGGTCGCGATCCTCAAGGATATCTCCGACGAAAAGCGTCTGCAGGAACAGCTCCGCCGCGCTGACCGATTGGCGGCCAGCGGCGAACTGGCGGCCGGCATCGCCCACGAGGTCAACAATGCGCTGGTCGGCATCTTGGTTCAGGCGGAGCTCGCGCAGAGCGACGCCGGCGTCGAGGAGCTTCGCACCGCGCTCGCGCGGGTCGACGGCCAAGGCCGCCGCATCGCGTCGATCGTGCGCGCGCTGCTCGGGTTCGCCCGTCCGCAAGTGCCCACGCGCGAACCGGTCGAAGTGCCCGCGCTGGTCAGTGAAACGCTGGCGTTGCTGGACCACGAACTGCGGCGGCATTCGGTCGCGGTCCAGTTGCACTGCCCGCGCGCGCTGCCGCCGATTCTTGCCGACGCCAAGCAGATCGAGCAGGTGCTCGTCAACTTGTTCACCAATGCGGTGCAAGCCATGGCAGGCAGCGGCGGACGCCTCAGCATTCGCGCCAGCGCGGACGGCGAGCGCCTCCGCCTGGAGATCAGCGACACCGGCCCGGGCATCGCCGTGGACCACCTCGGACGCATCTTCGATCCCTTCTTCACCACCAAACCCGCGGGCAGCGGCCTGGGGTTGAGCGTCAGCTACGGCATCGTGCGGGCACATGAGGGTGATCTCACCGCGCGCAGCGAAGTCGGAGTCGGTACGACCTTTACTCTGACGCTGCCGATCGCCCCGCGTGCGACTGCGAGCGGGTTGCGCACCGCGCTCGTCGTCGACGACGAAGACCAGGTGGCAGATTCCTTGATCGCACTGCTGGAACAGGAAGGACTCGCCGCCGTCCGAGCCGCGTCGGGCGATGCGGCGTTGAAGCTACTCGCCGAGAACGCGTTCGACGTCGTGTTGCTCGACGTGCGTTTGTCAGACATCACCGGCCCCGAAGTCTTTGCGCAGATCAAGGCTCGGCAGCCGGCGCAAGCCGAACGGGTCATCTTCGTGACCGGCGGACTGTGGCGCAGCGAAAGCCGGCTGCAGATGCACCTCCCCGCGCAACCCGTGCTGAGCAAGCCGTGCACGGGCACGCAACTCCGCGAGGCGCTGCTGGCTCTCGCCGTGCGCCCCGCCGCGTGAACCGTTACGCACTCGGCAGCCGAAACGCCGCGACGGTGTTCGCGCGCGTTTGGCCCGCAATCGTCTCGACCGATTCTCCGCGGACATCGGCGAGCGCTGCGGCGGTGTACACGACCAACGCCGGTTCGTTGCGACGGCCGCGCTGCGGGATCGGGGCGAGAAAGGGCGCGTCGGTTTCGACCAGAAGGCGGTCGGCGGGGGTTCGGCGCGCGGCGGCGCGGATCGCGGCGGCGGTTTTGAACGTCACGATGCCGCTGAACGACAAATAGAATCCCAGATCGAGGAAGACGTCGGCTTCCGCTGGCCCGCCGGAGAAACAATGAATGACCCCGCCGACCTCGGCCGCATGCTCTTCGCGCATGATCCGCGCTGCCTCGTCAGCGGCGTCGCGCAAGTGAATTGAAAGTGGTCGGCCGAGGCGCCGCGCCAATTCAATCTGGCGGCGGAACGCGTCCGCTTGCGCCGCCCGCGGCGAGTTGTCGTAGTAGAAGTCCAATCCGGTCTCGCCAATCGCGACCACCTTCGGCTGTCCGGCGAGCCGCTCAATCTCGGCGAGCGCGTCGTCCGTCGCGCGACTCGCATCATGCGGATGAACGCCGACGGTGGCGAAAATTTCGGGGTGCTGCGCCGCCAACGCGACCGCACTGCGATTGGCTTGCATCGGCCCGCTGGCTCCGATGGTGATCATTGTCCCGACGCCGGCGGCAATTGCCCGCGCGATGACTGCTTCACGATCATCGGCGAACGCATCGACTTCGAGGTGGCAATGCGAATCGATGAGCGACACGCCGTCGCCCAGCCGCGGCAGCGAGTCGAGCGACGCGACGCGTTGCATGACCCTATTTCGATTCGGTCTCGATGCGCGGAAACAAGATGACCGGCTTGCCGACGAGGTGCCCGGGGCCGAAGTTGGTGCCCCACGACCCGCCGCCGGCGACGTCGCCGGGGAGGCGGAGCGCAGTCCAAATCGCGGTCGCGGTTTCAGGCAGAAACGGCGCGAGCACCGCGGCGGTCGCGCGCAAGGCTTCGAGCAAATGATGGAGAATGGCACCGACGCGCGGCCGCTGCGCCGGATCCTTCGCCAACGAAAACGGCGCGGTGGTCACGACGTACTTGTTGGCGTGATCGATTGCCCGCCACAACGATTCGAGTGCGCGGTGAAACGCGAAACGCTCCGTCCACACCGGAACCTCCTGCGCGGCGGTGTCGAATGCCGCCGCCAACGCGCGATCGTCGGCGGTGAACTCTCCGATCGGCTGCACCGCGCCTTCGAAGTATCGGTGTTGCATCGATAACGTCCGGCTGATCAGGTTGCCGAGGTTGTTCGCGAGATCGGCGTTGACGCGCGTGACGAAGGCATCTTCGGTGAACGAGGCGTCCTGGCCGAACGCCATCTCGCGCAATAGGAAATAGCGGAAGGCATCCATGCCGTAGCGCGCCTTCATATCGAGCGGCCGAATCACGTTACCGAGGCTCTTCGACATCTTGCTCGCGCCGCGAATCCAGTAACCGTGCACGCGCAGTTGGCGATACAGCGGCAAGCCCAACGCCATCAGCATCGTCGGCCAGAAGATGCCGTGAGGTTTGAGGATGTCCTTGCCGATGAGATGGTGCGCCGCGGGCCAGAAACGCTCGAACACATCGTCACCCTGGAGCTTCAGCACGCTGACGTAGCTGAGCAGCGCGTCGAACCACACGTACGTCACGAACGCCCGATCGAACGGGAGCTCGATGCCCCAGGTCAGACGCGTCTTCGGGCGCGAGATGCAGAGGTCGCCGAGCGCTTCGCCCCGCAGCATCGCCAACACCTCGTTGCGGTACTGCGTCGGAACGATCAGTTCGGGCCGGGCTTCCAGCTCGGCGATCAGCCGCTGTTGATAACGGCTCATGCGGAAAAAGTAGTTGTCTTCAGCGATGCGTGTCGGCGGGATCAAGTGATCCGGGCACTTGCCGTCGACCAATTCCTTCTCGGTGTAGAGGCGTTCGCACTCGGTGCAGTACAAGCCGCTGTAGCTGCCGAAGTAAATGTCGCCGGCGGCGTGCAAGCGGGCGAGAAAGTCCTGCACCAATCGCTCGTGGGCGGGGTTGGTGGTGCGGATGAACGCATCGAGCCCGAAGCCGCACGCCGTCCAAGTGTCCTGAAAGATGCGACTGATGTGGTCGGCGTGGGCGCGCGGTTCGCGGCCGGCTGCGGCGGCGGCGTTGGCGATCTTGTCGCCGTGCTCGTCGGTGCCGGTGATGAAATAGGTGTCGTCGCCGCGGCGGCGATGGAATCGCGCCAGCACGTCGCCGATGAGCGTGGTGTAGAAGTGTCCGATGTGGGGCTCGGCGTTGATGTAGTAAATCGGCGTGGTGACGTAGAAACGATTCATCGCACGATCGGATTGCGCGCAGCGCCTATTGCGGCTTGCGCTGCACCAGGTCATCGAGCGTGGCTTCGACTTCGCTCCCGTCTTCGCGGCGCACCATGACGGTTTGCTGGAGAATGTTTTGGCGGGTGACGACCCCGTCGCCCTTCACGCACACCACCGCGGCGCCGATGCTCGGGAGCTTGCGGCCGAGTTCGCGATACGTGTCGTATTCGTAGCGCAGACAGCACTTCAACCGCCCGCACATGCCGGCGAGCTTCGAAGGATTGAGCGAGAGCCCCTGCGCCTTGGCCATGTTGAGCGACACCGGCTGGAACTCGGTCATCCAACTCGAACAACACAGTTCGCGCCCGCACGGGCCGACGCCGCCGGTGATTTTGGTTTCGTCGCGCGCACCGATCTGTTTCATCTCGACGCGACAATGCAGCGTCTGCGCCAGGTCGCGCACGAGATCGCGAAAATCGACGCGCCCCGAGGCGGAAAAGTAGAAGACCATCTTGCCCGCGTCGAGTTGGCCTTCGACGTTGATCAGCTTCATCGCCAACTCCCGCTCGCGAATCCGATGCAACGCGATCCGCTGAGCGTCGCGGGCGCGCTGCATCTGATTGTCTTGTCGCGCCACGTCCCGGGAATCGGCCTTCTTGATCACGCGCATGCGTCGGCCTTCCCCTTCGGGCGCGGGCGCCGGTCCAAGCACCGCGGCAACCGTGGCGAGCGCCGTGCCACGCTCGGTCTCCACCACCACTTGATCGCCCGCCTGCAAGGTGAGCGAGCCGCAGGCATAGGGATGGATCGGCCCCGCGTAGTGAAAGCGGATGCCGACGACCTGCGCGGGCGGCGTGGTTTCGCGCGGTTCGCTCATCGTGCGTCGCGCAGTTGGAGGAACAGCGCCTCCAGCAAGAGTTGGCGGTTGGGATTCTGACGGCGCAGACGAGCCAGCGCGCTCGTGATCGCGTCGGCGTGGCGAACGGCTCGGTCGACCGGGATGGCGGCGCGCTCGTCAAGCAGATCGGCGTTGTGTAACGCAACGTCGGCCGGCCCAAGTGCTCGCACGGCGAGATCGCGATACCAGGTCAACGCCATCGCCAGCGGCACC